>Ga0256839_1000029_pt1 | contig 174791 bp, 152 predicted proteins | sample 354166metaG_FD_185968 | JGI IMG/M metagenome (GOLD analysis project Ga0256839, IMG submission 185968) | Hydrothermal vent microbial communities from Mid Atlantic Ridge, Atlantic Ocean - 354-166 | ecosystem: Environmental > Aquatic > Marine > Hydrothermal vents | place: Atlantic Ocean: Mid... | reverse complement strand
GGACGGGCGAACGCCCGATCTGGCATATCATGAGGCGCTGCAACCGGTACCGGTCGCAGCATGACAGAGCGGGTGATCCACTTATGAAACCGCCCGGAACTGTTCAAACGAACCGAGCCACTTCTTGAGAGCCTGGAAGCGACGCGCATCGTGGCGCAGCACATGTCCCTTTTTCTTCAGGGGTGGCTGCAGCCCGCCAAGGCTGAAAAGAGGCTAAAGACTGTCTTAATCCCTTTTTCTTCAGGGGCGGCTGCAGCCCATGTGAAATACGAGCCAAAGACAGAAGACGATGTCTTAATCCCTTTTTCTTCAGGGGCGGCTGCAGCCTTAAAACAATCCAGCAACTCCTATTAATCAGCGTCTTAATCCCTTTTTCTTCAGGGGCGGCTGCAGCCCGTTCACCCCCGGCATCATGATCTGGTTCTTCGTCTTAATCCCTTTTTCTTCAGGGGCGGCTGCAGCCGCAGCCACGCACTACGAAGGTAGTGCGCGGGCGGTCTTAATCCCTTTTTCTTCAGGGGCGGCTGCAGCCCCGGGATGCATTCTTCGCCCGGCTGTTGTCGGGTCTTAATCCCTTTTTCTTCAGGGGCGGCTGCAGCCACCAAGGAGAGTCCAATGGCCAAGGTAAGACGTCTTAATCCCTTTTTCTTCAGGGGCGGCTGCAGCCGGAACAGATACCAGACGGCATCATCCTTGCCGCGTCTTAATCCCTTTTTCTTCAGGGGCGGCTGCAGCCGCATTCCCAGCTGGTCCTTCTCAAGGACCATCGTCTTAATCCCTTTTTCTTCAGGGGCGGCTGCAGCCCAACTGGGCACTCACCCATGACGACGTGCACGGTCTTAATCCCTTTTTCTTCAGGGGCGGCTGCAGCCTCCATGCCGAGCGGGGGCGGAGCACCAACTGGGTCTTAATCCCTTTTTCTTCAGGGGCGGCTGCAGCCCTTAGGCGGGCACTGAAGCTCACCCACGGCTTCCGTCTTAATCCCTTTTTCTTCAGGGGCGGCTGCAGCCGACTCTTGCCGGGCTCGTTTGCATCGGAAAGCGGTCTTAATCCCTTTTTCTTCAGGGGCGGCTGCAGCCCCTCGCCGCGCTTGACGCTTGGCGCAACGCGGCGTCTTAATCCCTTTTTCTTCAGGGGCGGCTGCAGCCCGTTTGCGGCCGCGAGTTTTGTCCCATGGTTGGTCTTAATCCCTTTTTCTTCAGGGGCGGCTGCAGCCGCAATCTCTCGACAAGATCCACATCATTTCGGTCTTAATCCCTTTTTCTTCAGGGGCGGCTGCAGCCTCGGCGGCCGGGCGGAAAAGGCCCGGCTGCAGAAGTCTTAATCCCTTTTTCTTCAGGGGCGGCTGCAGCCCGCGAGCGCAGCGAACTGGTACCGCCCGAGTGGGGTCTTAATCCCTTTTTCTTCAGGGGCGGCTGCAGCCCTGCGATCTCCCCGAGGGTGCTATTTGCATCCGTCTTAATCCCTTTTTCTTCAGGGGCGGCTGCAGCCCCAAAAATGGAAAAAGTCGCCATCAACATTGGTCTTAATCCCTTTTTCTTCAGGGGCGGCTGCAGCCCTATGCCCCAAAAGAAAAGGTGGCCCAGCTGGGTCTTAATCCCTTTTTCTTCAGGGGCGGCTGCAGCCCGATCCGAAAAGCACCATGCGCGAAAGCTGATCGTCTTAATCCCTTTTTCTTCAGGGGCGGCTGCAGCCAGCGGGCCAAGGCGATAGCGGACGGCACTTATGGTCTTAATCCCTTTTTCTTCAGGGGCGGCTGCAGCCATTCGGCCTGCCGGAAGGCGCCTTGGCGGGGTTGGTCTTAATCCCTTTTTCTTCAGGGGCGGCTGCAGCCAGCGGGCCAAGGCGATAGCGGACGGCACTTATGGTCTTAATCCCTTTTTCTTCAGGGGCGGCTGCAGCCGGCATTCCTAGAGAAGGCTCTCGCGGAAATCTGTCTTAATCCCTTTTTCTTCAGGGGCGGCTGCAGCCCCTATCACCGGCCGAACAGATGGCAGGATCTCGTCTTAATCCCTTTTTCTTCAGGGGCGGCTGCAGCCTCAAATGGGCGAATAAAAAGAGCACAATCCGGGCGTCTTAATCCCTTTTTTTTCAGGGGCGGCTGCAGCCAACGACACCTATTATGTGTCAGCACCCTACAGTCTTAATCCCTTTTTCTTCAGGGGCGGCTGCAGCCAGATCCGCCTGGGGAAGGTGGACTGGGAAGTTAAGTCTTAATCCCTTTTTCTTCAGGGGCGGCTGCAGCCCAAATGGGCGAATAAAAAGAGCAACCCGGGCGGGTCTTAATCCCTTTTTCTTCAGGGGCGGCTGCAGCCCACCGCCATCGCGCCAACCTTATTCGCAACAAGGTCTTAATCCCTTTTTCTTCAGGGGCGGCTGCAGCCGGCGGCCGGGCGGAAAAGGCCCGGCTGCAGCAGTCTTAATCCCTTTTTCTTCAGGGGCGGCTGCAGCCCTCTACAGGAGGATGAGAAGAAGGTAAAAAAGTCTTAATCCCTTTTTCTTCAGGGGCGGCTGCAGCCGAAGGCCCAGCTCCAGGAGCAGGCCGAAAAGGTCTTAATCCCTTTTTCTTCAGGGGCGGCTGCAGCCCTCCTGCCGCAAGGCAGGCTTGCCTTTAGGCAAGGTCTTAATCCCTTTTTCTTCAGGGGCGGCTGCAGCCCCGCTTATCCTTACCGCGGAGCTCGAAAAGCGTCTTAATCCCTTTTTCTTCAGGGGCGGCTGCAGCCGCGATCAAGGCGGGGGAATACGTCCCCGCCATCGGTCTTAATCCCTTTTTCTTCAGGGGCGGCTGCAGCCCGGTGAAACAGTTGTGACTGTTATCTGCAATACAGAGGTCTTAATCCCTTTTTCTTCAGGGGCGGCTGCAGCCCGAAGTGCCTATCGAACTACACCGCTACATGATGTCTTAATCCCTTTTTCTTCAGGGGCGGCTGCAGCCATAAGGTCTCTTCCAAGGCTATCGAGCGGCTTCGTCTTAATCCCTTTTTCTTCAGGGGCGGCTGCAGCCGCGTGGCGGGCGCGAAGTCGCCCGAGGAAGCCTTGTCTTAATCCCTTTTTCTTCAGGGGCGGCTGCAGCCTTCTTAGAGAAGGCTCTCGCGGAGATTTTCCGGTCTTAATCCCTTTTTCTTCAGGGGCGGCTGCAGCCGGCATTCATCGAGAAAGCGCTTGCGGAGATTTGTCTTAATCCCTTTTTCTTCAGGGGCGGCTGCAGCCAGCGGGCTGCGGCGATTGCGGCGGGAACATACGTCTTAATCCCTTTTTCTTCAGGGGCGGCTGCAGCCCGAAACAGAAGGAGAAGGAAAATGGATTTTCGGTCTTAATCCCTTTTTCTTCAGGGGCGGCTGCAGCCCTTTCCAATGACGGAAAACGGAAATGGGTCGTGACGTCTTAATCCCTTTTTCTTCAGGGGCGGCTGCAGCCACGAAGACCTGACAGAGAAGGAGATGGAGATGTCTTAATCCCTTTTTCTTCAGGGGCGGCTGCAGCCCACAATCGATCAGGATTACCGTGGGGAGATCAGTCTTAATCCCTTTTTCTTCAGGGGCGGCTGCAGCCCAAGGTCGAAGCCAACAAGACCCTGATCCTGAAGGTCTTAATCCCTTTTTCTTCAGGGGCGGCTGCAGCCGATGATGAAATAAAAGGAGATGAAGAAATGAGTCTTAATCCCTTTTTCTTCAGGGGCGGCTGCAGCCTTGTATAAGAAAGGATGGACTGATGAACAAGGTCTTAATCCCTTTTTCTTCAGGGGCGGCTGCAGCCCGGGATGACTCATGAAACGGTCATGGGGATCTGTCTTAATCCCTTTTTCTTCAGGGGCGGCTGCAGCCACCAGAAACCCCGAAAGGCGCGGTGCCATCTGCGTCTTAATCCCTTTTTCTTCAGGGGCGGCTGCAGCCTACGCCCTCGTGAAAACCTTTGGCGGTCCGACGTCTTAATCCCTTTTTCTTCAGGGGCGGCTGCAGCCTCGGCCGTCTTCAGGACCGCATCCAGCGGTATCTGTCTTAATCCCTTTTTCTTCAGGGGCGGCTGCAGCCAGGACTACCGAGGACATTGTTCTTCCCGAAGAGTCTTAATCCCTTTTTCTTCAGGGGCGGCTGCAGCCCAAGATGAAAAACAAAATGTAAGGAGGATAAAGTCTTAATCCCTTTTTCTTCAGGGGCGGCTGCAGCCACATCATTGGAGAAATTGGAGAAATCACCTGAGTCTTAATCCCTTTTTCTTCAGGGGCGGCTGCAGCCTTCAATCCTGTTTCATCATGACCTGTTTGATGGTCTTAATCCCTTTTTCTTCAGGGGCGGCTGCAGCCCAATGACGGATATGAGAATAAGAGGTAATCAAGTCTTAATCCCTTTTTCTTCAGGGGCGGCTGCAGCCATGAAAAAACCAAGAAGCAAAAGGAGAACAGAGTCTTAATCCCTTTTTCTTCAGGGGCGGCTGCAGCCAGAAGAAATCCTGAATGACGACGAACGATCTGGTCTTAATCCCTTTTTCTTCAGGGGCGGCTGCAGCCGATAAAGACAAGCTGAATACCCTGTTTGATGTATGTCTTAATCCCTTTTTCTTCAGGGGCGGCTGCAGCCCATTCACGAAGGGGATAAAGAAGTGCGAAAAGGTCTTAATCCCTTTTTCTTCAGGGGCGGCTGCAGCCAGAATGTTGAAGACAAATCCCATTTTTCTTGTCTTAATCCCTTTTTCTTCAGGGGCGGCTGCAGCCGGATAACCTAGGGTAACGTCAGCCCCGGCCCCTGTCTTAATCCCTTTTTCTTCAGGGGCGGCTGCAGCCTCCAAGGCGGAAAAACGTCTAAAGACCGCCAAGGTCTTAATCCCTTTTTCTTCAGGGGCGGCTGCAGCCTGTTGATCCAAGGGAGCACCCTTGGGTTTATGGTCTTAATCCCTTTTTCTTCAGGGGCGGCTGCAGCCCCGGGGCACAAGGGGATCGTGCCAAGCGGCACGTCTTAATCCCTTTTTCTTCAGGGGCGGCTGCAGCCGGTAGGATAGGGACCAGGCCGGGAGATAGGGTCTTAATCCCTTTTTCTTCAGGGGCGGCTGCAGCCCGAAAACGGAAGACAAGAAAAGAAGGAGAACAGTCTTAATCCCTTTTTCTTCAGGGGCGGCTGCAGCCAATTCTGGAAAATATCGGAGACGAACTGTTCGGTCTTAATCCCTTTTTCTTCAGGGGCGGCTGCAGCCAATGAATTTCCGTGATTTCAAGAATGCCCTCGTGTCTTAATCCCTTTTTCTTCAGGGGCGGCTGCAGCCTCCATCGGGCATTTTCCGCACGACTTTCAATGCCCTGCGGGCAGCCATAGCAGGAATTTCCGGGGCTGCCAAGTTGACGCGGGAGGAAGATCCCGCTTCCCTGCGGGGCGATCCGTGGATCATGGCTCACGCTCTCCTTCTCCATCCGAGGCTCCATCTTCATCACCGTGTGCAGGCCAGAGGCCCGACAGGGAAATTCCTTCCGGCCACATGGCACGGCCGTACAATTCCCAAGCGGGCCGGGCAGGCAGCGGGTAGATGCGCACGTCGTCCTCACGCGGGTCGATCACGCGGGACAATTCCGCCACCAGCGCCTTGCGCGCGGCCGGCGTGAGCCGCATCACGAACAGCGAATACTGCACGCGCACTCCGTGACTTTCCGCAATGGCCGCCACGCGGCTGAGTCGCCGACGATCGGCCACGTCATAAGCGAGCAGATGCAGCGCACCCTGGTTCATGTCCCTGCCTCCTCGTCAGATTCCCGCGCCGGGCACGACGGAATAGAGATGCCTGACGAGATCGTCCGCCAGTTTCCGCGTGTGCCGCTGCATGGCCGGCCGGTGTTCCTCGAAAAAGCGCACGCGCGCCTGCCAGCTCGACAAATCCGGCGCAGCGGGCAGCTCCAGGCCAATGCGCCACATGGGCCATTCCAGCAGGCCGGCCAGCAGGGCGGCAAGATCCGCCCGCTCCGGGCCGGGATCGAGCCACAGGGGGGAAGTGCCCATCCGCCGCCATTCCTCCAGCACCAGCGAAAGCGACAAGGGGCGGAAGGCGCGTATCTCCTTCTCCCAGCGGATGCCCAGGCGCCTGCGAATGATGCCGCCCGCCCTGCCGCGAATGCCGCGGGCGCGCAAATCCTTCATCCACCCCAGATGGGGTGCGACTTCCTCCATGATGAGCCGGCGCATGCGGGAGAGGCGCCAGTTCTCGAGAATATCCGCAAGTTCGCCGGTGGCAGCGAGATCTTCCAGGCGCTGGTCAAGCAGGGCATCCGGCCGGGGGGCGGCCGTGAGCGCGTATCCGGTCAGAGTGCCATCGGGCGTCAACCAGGTGATGGTGAGGCCGGCTTGCAGAATGCCCAGCATGGCATCGCCACGGATGTTCACCGGGCCGCGGGCCAGTATGCGCGAAACACGGGCCAGCGGAAAATGGCGATCCGGGCCCTGCGCCATCCGGCAGCGCAGGGCCGGTCCTTCCACCCGCACCTCGCGAATGCCGCCTGCATCCAGATACAGCGGCTTGCGCAGGGCCGGGGCCGGCGTGCCGGGAGAGGGCGAGATGTGCGCTTGTCTGCTCATGCCTGCACGCTCCATTGCCGTATTTCGCGCACCAGCGCGCGCACCTGCAGCCGCAAGGCACGGAACAGCGGCGCCAGGTCGGTTTCAAAGGCCTCGTAGAATATGCGTCTGCCCGCCTTGCCCAGATAGCAGGGCAGGGGTGCTTCGGTCGGCTGGCTTGCGGTCTTGTCCTGGTGGAAATGCGTCTTGCGCAGCCGCTGTTCGGCGAACATGCGCCAGACCCAGCGATCCACTTCCGGCCGCCACGGCTCGATGAGGTCGGCAGCCAGGGACTCGCGCCCGTGCGATGGCTCGTGAAAGAAGCCGATGAGCGGGTCCAGCCCGCAGGCCCATGCCACCTGCGCCGCGCGGTGGTGCAGCAGCGTGTAGCCGAGCGACAGCAGGGCATTGACCGGATCGGGCGGCGGCCGGCGCCGGCGGCTGGTGAACTCCAGCGAGGCGGGCAGCACCGCCCCCAGCGCCTTGAACTGCGCGCGCGAGGCGCTGCCCTCCAGGCCGCGCAGGGTTTCCGAATCCAGGTCGGCGGGGGTGCCGGTCTGCAGGCTGGCGCAAATGCCGGCGATGATATCTTCGGCCCTCTTCAGCTCCGGCCCCGCGTCGGGGCGCTGCCGGCGCATGTCCTGCACCAGTTGCAGCTGGCGGCGCAGCTTGGCGCGAACGGCGGCAAGCGCCACCTGCCGGCGGAAAGCATCGTCATTCGCGGCGCGCAACTGCGCCAGGCGCAGGGTGGCGTCCTTGTGGCCCGGTCCCATGAGCCAGGCGCGACGCGCGCTCTTGCGCGGGGAGAGAATGGCCACGGCCACGCCGGCCTCGGCCAGCGCTCCCAGCACCGAGGCGGCAAGCTGGCAGTTGCCGACGATGACCACGCGCTCGAGCAGACGGAGGGGCACGGGGCGCCAGCGTTCTCCGGCCACATAGGGCACCAAGGCGCCCGGCTCGATGCGCAGCTCCACATGGCGATGATCCAGCCACAGCGTGGTCATGGCCTTCATGCCTCCTGTTCGGCCGGTTCAGCCGGCATTCCGGCAACGCCGGTCAGCCGGCGTAGAACCAGTCGGGATCCTCCGGCGGCAGCGCCAGCCCCAAGGTGACGGGTTTCTGGCGCGGATCCAGCCGGATGACGAGCAGGCTGTCCTCCTTCGGGTGAAGGATGCGTCGCATGCTCCGGCGCAGCTCCTTCAGCTCGCCCGTGGTCAGCCAGCATTCGTGCACGGAGAGCTGTCCGCCCGTGGCCCAGTTGCGCACGCAGTGCAGGGCCGCGCGCAGACGAACCGCAGAACTGATGTCATAGGCCACGAGGTAGAGTTTCCTGCGCATGCGGGCAGGATGCATGAAGAGGGCAGGACAGGGCAGGGGGCAAAAGCTTTTGCCGTGGCTGTCTGTCGTTGCTGCATGGGAGGGCGGCTCCCGCCAGCACGGGACTGACCGGGAGGCGGACGAGATGCTCCCGAGGGAGCGTATTCACGATGTCAAATCAGTGCTCGCGCCAAGGGCGGCGCAGGCATTGTTCACTGCAACAGGCGCAGCGGGCCATAATTCACGTATGTGCCCTGCTCGCTGTCGAAATGGTACAGTGTGGCCGGCTTGTTGGCCAGCATCGCCCCCGCCGCGGCGGCGGCAGGCTGCGGAGCGGCCATGAACAGGTGGATGCGATCGGCACCCGCTTCCATCAAGGTGTTGGCGGCGCTACGCAATTCCTTCAGTAGCTCCGGCATGTGTTCGGGCTGCAGCTTCTCCTCGCGCTGCACCTTGATGATGCGATCATCGGGAATGTCCTTCAGCCCCGACTGCTGGCGGCGGAAGTTTTCCACCTGCGCCAGCACGTTCTGCCCGGCCAGCAGATCGAGCACGAGAATGGCGGGACGCTGACCCGGGCACTGGCGGATCTCTTGCCACCAGCGCCGGGCCTTGCGGCTCTCGCGCCACACCAGTACGGCGGTGAAGCCGGCAATGAACGTGGTGACCAGGCCGATGAGCGAATTGATGGGATCGAGCGCCTCGGCCAGCCAGACGAGGAATTGCCACAGGCTGCTCATCCCCCGGCCTCCTTCTGCTTGGCGGTGCTGATGGATTCAACGCGGAACTCTTCTAGGCGCGCGCCAAAAGCTTGCATGTCATCCGCCGAAAGCTCCTGCCCGCGATGGTCGGGCGGGATGTCCATGCTCAGGTGCTTGTAGCGCCCTCCGCGACGGCAGATTTGCGCGACGAGATGCACGGGCAGCGTGCCGATGACGAGATCGCCGGGGTTGATGCGCTCCGGGTCGAGATGCTCGACCACATCATCGACGACGATGCCCTGCCGCTCGGCCCATTCCCGCGCGCCGCGGTGGCGGGTCACGAAGATGGTGCGGGGTGGGGGGGTGGTCATGGCTGCACTGAAAGATACCAACTCTCTCACCTGTTGCATGATCTTGTCTGCAGGAATCGGATTCTTGCGCATGGCGCAGTGCAACAGGTCATTGCGCACATCCAGCTTGTTGCGAATATATTGTTCTTCCGTTGTGCGATTTTCGGCCTTGCGTCTGGCTGCGAAGTCGAATTGCGGATGTGCCGGCTCGATGGCATCGCCGGTGGCCATGTGGTTGACGATTTCCTCCCGCGCCACGGCTGCGGCCTCCAGATAGCGGTGAAAGCGCAGATAAAGCTCGGTGAGCTTGCGCATGGCCTTGGGGCGATCCGGTGAGGCGAAGCTGGCGATGGTCAGCCCTTCGGCCATGTCGCGCAAATCGTCCAGCAGGGGCAGCAGCGCCGGATGATCGCGATTGCACAGCTCCTCCCGATACTCCTCCACGGCCTTCAGCAGCATGGTGGCGCTGGATTTTTCCTTGCCGACACCGCGCATCAGTTGCGGAAGGCGCAGGGTGGAAAGATCATCGGCAAAGGCCTTCAGCGCCTTCAGCAGACGATGGGAGCGTGGAAAGTCCCGCTCCTTTTGCTTGGCGCGTTCGGTGAGTTGGCGCCTTTCCTCTTCCAAGGCTTGCGACAGGGCCTCCGCATGGCCGGTGCGCAGGAAGATGGCCATGGCAAAGGCGAGCTGCTGCTGTTGCAGGAACAGTGAGAGATCCCAGATGGGGACCTCTCGCAACTCTTCGTCTTCGGTTTTCTTTCCAGCCTCGAAGGCGCCATAGAGAATGCGTGTGCGGCGTGGCAGGTCGCCAGATGCCTGCAGGACGGAGAGCACGGATGCGGCAAAGAACGGCTGGGTGCGGAAGCCGTGCGTGATGTCGAGCAACAGTTCCTCGTCCTTGCCTGCCTGTTGCAAGACTTCGCGTAAAACGCGGAACTGCTGGCGCAATTCTGCCGTGCTCGTGCCATCGGGAATGATGTGGTGCTGCAACTGGCAAGCATTGCCAATGGACTGGCGCAGACTTGCACCATGCAACTGCCAGGATTTTTCCGTGGCCAGCACGTGCATCTGCCGCACGTCTTCCAGCTCGGCAATGGCCTGCGCCACGAAACAGGTCTCCACCTGCCGCGCAGGATCGTCCGGCGCGGCATAGCGCACGGTTTCGTAGCGATATTCACCGCTCGCCGGATCACGGCGGCCTATGCCCAGAAAGCTGACGAGGGTGGTCATGTGTCTGTCTTAGGCCTCTTCAGTTGTTCGGGCGCAAATGAACCCTTGAGTCTTCCCTTGTCGTCGATTGCTTTTAGCCGAATGACGGTCTTCCCATCAGGCGTCCTGTTGATATTCGTTATTTTTCCTTTCCGTCCTTCATATTTCGGGTGGTCGACGACAATGACCTCATCGCCTGCCTCGAGTGGTTTGGCCGCCTTGGCTTCCGCCTCTCTTTTTTGCCGGATCTCCGGAGTTTCCAATGCGCCGTAGCCCACCGCGGTCTTGGCGCCGAAGCCGCCCCACTCGAAGGCGTGGTTGAAGGCGGCGCGGATCAGCTCGCGCCAGGTGTCGCCCCGAAGGCTCTTGGGCAAGCGGTGCTCGGCGCAGGTGATGTGGAAGGTGAACCTGGCCTCCGGCGCGACCACCAGGAACGGGTTGGGCACCGGCTGGCCGGCATCATGGGGAGGCTCGTCGCCCTGATAGTAATGGCCATAGTGCGGGGTGAGGATGTCGATGCCCAGCTTCCCGTCGATGATCACGTCCCAGAAGGAAAGCGCGCCCATGAAGTGGGTCTTGTCAGGGGACAGGGCAGAGAAGGTGCCGGCATCCTTGTCGAGCAGCTTCAGCAGGTCATTGGCTTCCTTCGCCGTTTCGTCATCGGCAGACAGCTCCGCGTCAAGCGCTTCAATGTATTCTGTCCCATCCTCGTAGCCGAACAGCCACATCACGCGCGCATGTGTCCAGCCGAAGGCGCCGTCCGGGTTCAGCTTTGCGGCCAGTTCCTCCGCCGCGCGGCGAATGACGCCCTTCACGCCGGAACCGGCGAGATAGGGCACGCCATAGGGGTTGAGAAAGGCAAAGCCGTTCTCCACCGCATGCTCCTCGCCTATGCCGGTAACGAAGGGGGAAAGCGCTTTGGCCTCGATGGCTTCTGCTTTTGCCATGCCGGCCAGCCGGCTTTGCCGTTTTATCAATTCTTCAGGCAGGCGCCCCATACTGGCCTTGCGCACATCTTCCAGAGCCTGGCGGCGGGCATCGTCGCCTGCGCGCTCCCAATTGTCATTCCACATGGGCAGATAGAGCGAGAAGATGTGCCCCGGCATGGGGGATGCCTGCCTGCGGGCATCAGCTAACTGCCTGTAGGCATCAGCTACGCTGCGGGGGATGGCCAGTTGCGGCATCTGTTCCTCCCTGTTCATGTCGTCCGGATGGTTGGTTCCGGTTGTTTGCAGGTGCCGTGGGTGCGAGCTGGCGCAACCACTTCAGGACTTCCAATGCTTCCACGGTGGCGCGGCGATAGGCCTGTGCTCCCATCTGCTGCAGGGCATTCATGGCTTGCACATAATTGGTAGAAGGCACGATACGCTGTTGCTCAAGCCAGCGAAGCACATCCTGCATCAGTTTCTGGTGCTCGCCTCCCTTGGTCTGATAGAACGCCAGCGTCTGCATCAGGCCGTTGTTCATGATGAGGGCGGGCGCGGACTTGGCAAGATTGGCATAGTCCTTGCTCACCCCGTTCTTGACACACCGCCACGCATAGGCGGCGCGTTGCTGGTCGAGGCTGATGACGTCCTGCGTGTCGGGCATGGTGGCTTCCTCCCTCATTCGGCGGCTTCGGTCTAAGCAGCCAGCGCGCGGGTGATGACCAGGCCGCGGCCCGTGGTGGCATCGCCGCCCACCTGCATGAGCTGGCCATCCAGCAGGGCGGCGGCCTTCTTCATCACCGCATCCGCCGGCATAGACACCCCGGACTTGCGGCCTCGGGTGGCCATCAGCAACGAGGTCATGACCGTCTCCGGCGGCAGGTTCTCGGTGTAGAACAGGCCGCCGTCATCCGCCGTGCCCGTTTCGTTGTCGATGCGCACATGCGGCTCCACCACGGAGCCGAAGCGCACGAAGTGGTTGAAGTCCTCATCGCGCAGCAGCACGAGATTTCGGCACAGGCGGTCGGCGAAATCCTTGTGTTCTGCCTCAGAGGGAAGGACATTCTCCGCCAGCCATTCAGCTGCCGCTTTCAGGTCGTCATCTTCCTCTTCGGCCTCATAGGCAAAGGCTTCCAGCACGAGCCTGTCGCCGGACATCAGGGCCGGATTCAGAAGCTTTGCCTTGCCTTCAGCAGGGGCTGCAGGAACCTTCCAGTTCGTGGGCACGTCAGCCATTTGCGCAAGGCGCTTCAGCCGTGCCAGGCAGGCGGGGGAGGTTACATGCACGAAGGCCTCCTTCAGCGCCCGCACGGGAAAGGCGACGATCTGCGCATCGGAAACGGCCAGCGCCCCGGCGTGATCGCTGGCACTGCCGGAATCGGGGCCGAAGATGACCTGCACATCCTCGCTTTCCCACCGCCGTTCCGCCGCCTCGCGCAGCGCGCCCTTCAGGCCGGAGCCGGCAAAGACAGGATGGCCGGTGTGCACCTCGCGCTGGATGGGATTGTCGATGAGGCCACCGACAGCGGTGCCCGCCCCCATGTGCACGGGACTGACGGCATACCAGAACACCAGTCGCTTCTGCTCGAACATTTCCTCTTCTCCTCCCGGCAATCAGTTGCTTTCCTGCACCAGCGGCGCACCAACGAGACAGGCATTGAAGCCCTCGGCCCGGCGCTGCGGGCCGATTTCCTGCCGCTGTTCATCCGTCATGGCGGCCCACAGACCTTCCTGCAGCAAGCGCTGCAGGCCGCCGGTGATGTCGCCTTCAAGCTCCGTCAGCCAATAGACGCTGCCCACCGGCACGCTGCGCTGCGCGGGCTTCGGATTCCACCGGGTCAGGTCCCAGCCGGAGACGGTGCGGCTGCGCGAAACCGCAGCAGCCACCACGCGGCCCTTCAGGGAGCCGTCGGGCAGTTGCCAGTTCCCCTTCTCGTCCATGCCCGGCAGCCGCCAGCCCTCGGGGAAAAGGCCCGGCGTGGCCAGCAGGATGCGGCAGGCCTTCCGTTGCTCGATGCCTTGCCAGTCCGGTTCCGGGGGCTGCCACTCGGCCCGTTGCAGGCAGGCGGCGCGGCCGTCGCCGCCGAAGCGCAGCAGGCCGTCAGGCAGGGCATCCGCTGCAATGCCATCCACCAGCGCCAGAAAGCCGCCCTGCCTGCCTTCCTGCTGCCGGAAGGCAATGGTCTCGGTGGTGTAGATCTGCCCTTCTGCTGCCGTGGCCGTCTCGGCATCGCGGGCAATGCCGAGACGCTGTTCGGTGCTCCAGATGTCATTGATGGCGATGAGGTGATCCGGCGTGATCGGCTCGCCCTTCACCCAGGCCTGCAGTCCTGTTTCGCTCAGCCACCAGCCGCTGGCGGGCTTGGCAGGCTTGTCGCGTTTCAGCACCGGCATCTGCGACAGGGGCATGGAAGCCCGCACGCCGGCAGGCAGCGCCTGTGGCTGCAACATGCGCACCTCGGAGGGGCCGGCCTCGCCCTTGCCAGGATCAGGCACGAACACATCCTGCGGCAGCGGGAAGACGGGCTGCGCCGTGCCGTTCTGCAGCACTGCCGGCGAGAACCAGCGCAAGGTGAAGCTGCCCGGCTCCCGTGGCGTGCCCAGTGCCTGTTGCAGCGGGGCATCGAACAGGCCGGTCATGCCGCTGGCAAAATCGTCGAAGTCCGCGCCGCTGCCACTCAACAGGTGCGAGCGCACCGCACCGGAGGCCACCGAGGGCCACGGGGGCATCAAGGCCTCGCCGTGCTCGCCGGCGCCGCCGAACAGGCGGTTACCGCGCAGGTAGAGCACGTCCACCGGGTTGATGAAGATGGCCTGGCTCATGCCGCATCCTCCCTCTCCTCATCCGTCCTTGCATCTTCCTCCCTGCCGCGCCTGCCGAAGAACTCCGCAGCGCCGAGGAACTCGCGCAAGGTGCGTAACGGACGCGGGTGCTCCTCGCGGCAGACCCAGTCGGCAATGTCGCAGGCCAGCTTGTGCACGTCCGCTTTGCTGCCGGCATTGCGCTGCCGATCGAACTGATAGGCCAGCATGCTCCTCAGCATGGCGTTCCACTCCTCCTGCGCAAGGCCCGAAAGCTTTCGCTCCGGCAGGCGTTGCAGGTGCTGGAACACGTGATAGGGCGCGCGGCGGGAAAGCTGGCCGGAGCGGAACATTGCCGCCAGCCGCGCCATCAGGCCGGGGAAGGTCTGGCCGAAAGGTTCGGCTTCCTGCACGCGCTGGCGGTCGTCGCTGATGGTGAAGCCCGGCCACTGCCCGGCGATGCGTGCGACGTTGCCGGACCGCTTCATCACCGTGATGGCAAGCGCGTTGCGACCGCTGTTCTTGGCCCGCTTCTCCGCCTGCCGTGCCTCGGCCAGCACGCGGGAGAGCGGCGTCATGTAATGGGCAATCACCAGACCGGCGGAAGCCGTGGCCCGCGGCCCCATGGTCATGTAGAGGCGCTCGCGGTAGCGCACGAAGCCGTTGTTGACCTGGAAACGCTCCGCAAAGCCCCCCGGCAGCAGGTCTTCGATGCCTTCCGGTAGATGCCCGCCATAGAGGAAGCGCAGGGCAATGGCCGCAGGCAGTGCATCATCGAGGCTGAGCAGCGCCAGCACGTCATCACCGCCGGCGTAGATGAGCTTGCCGTTGCTCAGCTCCTCCACCACCACCCGCGCCATGTCCAGCGAGAAGCCGTTGAGCGCAGCGGAGACGCTCACATGCCGTGCCGGCGAGGGTGGGCGTTTGGTCTGGAGGTAGGTTGCAACCCTCTTGTCGGTGGATGCCAGCGCCTCGGCCTTCTTGCGCACGTCCGGGTGCCACGACTCGCCGAAGGAAATGGCGAACGCCGCATCGCCGGAGAGCCACTTGCCCATGGAGTCGCCATCCATCAGCAGCACGGCGTAATAGCGTTCTCCTTCTGACAACCCGATGTCCTGCAGGAAGGCCTCCAGCCGCTCGCGATCTTCGCTGTTGCGCAGATCATCGATGTGGGCGGGAATCTTCTTCACCAGCTCCGCAAGGTTGTTCTCGTCATCCTTGGGCAGCCGCCTCATCAACTGGCGCGGCAGGGCTGCCGTATCGGCGTTGGCAAAGTCCGCATGCCTGCTGGCGGCATCAATGATCTTCTTCGGCTCTTCAGTTGCCAGCTTCTCCAGATCATCGGCCATGGCCAGCACGTGGGTGGAGATGACGAAGCGGCGGGAGAAGCTCTTGCGGGAAGCCTGTTCCACCGTTTCGCGCACCAGCCCCGGCCACAGGCGCTTGGAGGCGCAGATGCCGCACAGGTGCTCACCCTTCTTCGCCCAGGCGGGCTTGACGTTCGTCCACAGCGTGGGCTGGCCGTTGCGGGCGTTCTCCTCGCGCTGACGACGCGTCCAGTGCAGTTGTTCGCGATCCAGCGTCAGCCATTCGCGCTCGCCGCACAGGGAGCAGCGGTAGCCATCTTCCTTCGCCTGGGTGAAGGGACGCAGCGTCTTCGCCGCCCCATGGGTGCGTGAAACCGCCTGATGCGCCGCCGGATACAGCACGCCGGGGTTGGGGGCATACCTGAACAGGCTGGTTTCGTATCTCTCCGCCAGCAGCTTCAGGCCCTCATTGTCCAGCACGCCGGGCGCATCGGTCTTTTCGGAAAAGACGGCGAGGATCTCCCGCAGGCGCTCTCTTGCAGCGGCAAAGTCTTCTCCCAGTTTTGCCCAGGGCACGGTTGCCCAGTAGATTTCCGGGAAGTCGGCAAGCTGACGGGTGAGTTGCGCTTTGGCCGTTTCAGCTTCAGGTGCGTTCAGATCAAGCTCTTTGGCTTTCAGCAACTTCTCCAGCGCCTTTTCCGCCACCTGCTCGCGCATGAAGGTGCGGGCGCTTTCCGCTGCCTGTGTGGCCAGCGCCTGCGCCTGACTGGCCGGCACGATGGCCAGAAACAGGTTGGGCAGCGTGGCCATGAACAGCGGGTTGAAGTCCGTGCCCTGCCTGCGCCATTCTTCCTCGTCGAACATCTCCGGCGGCAGCCCCTGCTCGATGAGCCACAGATCCACCAGCGGCAGGCCGCGCAGGTGCGGGAAGATGACGGCATCCGGCCCCAGCGCATTCAGCAGCGGCTCCATCGCCGCCAGGGTGAGGCGCGAGAGCAGATGCGAACCGGCCCACAGATCGGAAGTGGAGCGCGCCTGCGCGATGAACTCCTGCACCGGCCCCAGCGAGACCATCAGCAAGGCCACCTCGCCGTTCTCATCCCCCGCCATGGCGCCGCCCAGAGCGGAGGCAAGGTCGAGATGCGTCCAGATGGCATGATCCGGCACCCGCGAATCCGCCGGCAGCAGCCGCCACAATTCGCCGAACCCCTTGGGTGCATGCTCCGCCACAGGCAGGAACCGCCACAGCGCCAGCAGCGCTTTCTTCAGCTCATCCGGCGTTTGCGGCTGATCATTGCCGATGGCCTGTTTGATGAGATTCGTCGCGGCCTTGAAGCTTTCTTCCTCGATGCGTTGAAAATCGTCCGCATCCAGCGCCAGCGCACCGCCGGTTTCCTTCGCCAGATCGAGAATGAGGCCACACAGCGGATGAATCAGCACCGGCTGATTGCGAAACACCACCCGTGCATCCGCCTCTTGCGGAAATTGCGGACGGTCGGCGGCGGAAGACCACCAGTCGCCCTGTTTGCGCAATGTTTCGAGATCGCCAGGCAGTTTGTCCGAGCCCAGCAGCAATTCCGTGAGCTTCCTCGATGTGCCCTTCTCATGCGCAAAGCCGGGAGCGAACAGGATGGCCTGCTTCTCGCCCGGATCATGCACCCACGCCGCCGCCTTGGCCCGCCAGATTTTTTCTTCAATATTCGCCATGACCATGCCCCGCCTTTACAGTGTCTTGCCGCCCATGTGGTTCATGAAATTGTGCACAACCTGCCAATCTGGCTGGAAGGGCTTCTTTACAACTCTCTTTCCCTTCATGGCCAATTGATCTTCTACAAATCTACTTGGGAGGAATGTCAACATAATTCCTTGTATATTATGGACATCATGAAAATGAACGAGCAAAGGTGAAGCATGTCTTTCGTGCTTAGCCTTTTCTTTATCAAATGCAGATCCATAATTCACATATACAGAAGCCATTTTTCTAGCTCTTCTCTTATCAAATCCCTGCTGCAAAAGTTTTTCAAATATACTCTTAAAAAAATAATTGTGCGGAAGCCCAAATACAGCTCGCTTTGGGGGGTATGCTGGCAAAATTCCATTGACCACATCCATCATATTGTCATGATCCTGTTTAAAAGCAGGGATTTTCTTTTTCTTTGGCTTTTCTTTCACTCTCCTACAATCTCTTTCGTAGTATCCTCTCCAGTTCATGAATTGGCAACCAAATTCAGATACACCCAAATTAACCCAATCTACTCGAGATTCTTCTGAAAAGGCTGCAAATGGGGGTAAAGGGCATTGAAGAGTCTTCTCGTTAACTCCCATCCACTCCAAAGTTTTGGGCAGTTCATTGATATTATGCGGGACAACACCTTCCGGCTGTTCATTAATATTTAGAGACTGAATTGCTACAGAACCCACACCCCGCCGGGAACGGGCACCAATGCCGCCAAAAAGTCCAAGTGCCACCAACGCTTTCAACAGTTGGTCTACTTGCTCGGCTGCAATCTGTGGATGCAGCAATAGAACGGCAGTGATCTTAGTCCCCGGTGCAAAAGCAGCCATTCTGCGATCCAAGCCTTGCCCCTTCAGATATTGCCAGCCAGCCCCTTCCAGTATGTCAGGATTTTTTTCCTCTTCATGATTTTGTATAGAACACCGCAGCCTGAACATGCTGGCGCGGCTGTCCTTTCCTTTTTCCGCAGCAACGCCGAAAAGCTGTCCTTCCCATTGCCGCAGCAGCCCCAAAGCCTTGCCTTCGTCTCCGTGGGCCTTCTGCCATGCCTCGTTCCACATGAGCGCACGCCACCAGAAGCGCAACGCACCCTTGAACGAGGCCTCCCGCATGCGTTCCGAGGCAACATTGGATGCATGTCCTCCCAGATACATGGGCGTTGTGATCACATAACGTGCTTCGATCTTGCGGTAAGCCATCCCCTACCTCCCTTCGTCGATGATCCGCACCTGCTCCGGTTTCAGGGGCAGGTCGTGGCAGTAGCGCCCGCTGGCCGCGTCGTGCCGCCTGCCGATCTCGCAGGCCTTTGCCGGCCCCGGCCCCAGCGCCTTGCGCAGGGCGCTGTTCACCTCGTGCTTGCGGCGCTCGAAATAGTTCTTGTCCATGCCGTCCTTCAGGGCCTTTCGTGTCTGCTCGGTGGGCGGTTCGGCATTGATGTCGGCGAAGGCCTGCAGGAACTCCCGCGCCAGCGCCGCATCCGGCGCTCCTTCCGCTGGGCAGTGCGTGGCCTTTTCTAGCAGCTTGCGGCGCGCCAGCATCAAGAGAAAAGCTTTTGCCGCCGGTTTCAGGTCCAACTGTTGTCCGTTGGCCTGCACGCTGCTGCGCGCAAGGTCGATGACGAGGCGCGGTGCCGCAAAGCTGGTCTGGGCGCGTTCGATCAATGCGCTGAAGGAGCAGTCCTCGGCCAGCAGGGCCTCGTCCAGCAGGTCGCGCAGCTTCAGCAGCGGAATCTCCGCCAGCGAGACGCGCGCTTCCGCCGTGCTCACCGGGCGCTGCTGCGGTGGAGCGCCCACCAGCAGCACCTGCGGCTGCGGCGGCGGGTAGAAGAAATCCGGATGCGATTCGAACGGCGGCGAGACCAGCACGTGCGAAAGCGCATCCTGCGGCCTGCCGAACAGGCTCATGGCCAGTGCCAGCGCCACGCCCATGGTCTTGCGTCCGCCGGCCACGGAGGCATGCAGCGCACAGTCGGGATCACTGGTGAAAGTGCGGATGTAGTGCATGATGGTATCGGCCACCGCGGCATTGTCCCCGGCGGTCACGATGTCGTCCAGCGGCGTGCCGTCGGCTCCGCGCACCAGATGGATGCGCGTCTCGTCGAAGGCCTTTGCCAGTTGCGGTAGCCGGTAGTCCTCGCAGAAGCGGTAGAAGCGCCCCTGCCCCTCCAGCAGCATCAGCCGCGCGCGGCGGCTGCCCTCGGTGGTGGTGAGCAGATGGACCTCGGTGGGCAGAAACGGATCCGGCGCGCGATGGCACAGGGCAAAGAGCGTTTCGGTAACGATCTGCGGGGTCAGCCCCGCAACCAGAAACAGCACGCGGCGCGCAAAGGCATGAGGTGCTGCCGCTGGCGCCGACCCGGCCGGAAAGAAGCGTGCATCCGGGGCTGCACCCTTGCCATCGCCCGGGACATTCGGTTCACTCGCCGAAGGGAATGCCGTGGCAGCGGCTGCATGCGCAGCACGGGCGGCCTTTCCTGCCCTGCGATCCATGTCGGTCTCCGCCACCCCCCGCATGCCCGCAATAGTGGCATGTTTCTCTCCCGGAGACAGTATCGAAAGACGTTGGCGCAACGTCAAGCTGCAACGCGGGCAATCCGTGGCGGGGCGGACAACGGCGATTCAGATCTGTACCCGCAGCTGCCCCAGGCCAAAGACGGCGCCCTTGCCCGCATGGGTGAGCTGCCCCAGCCACAGGTAGGGCCACAGGCCGGGCGCAAGCGACAGGTCCAGCACGCAGGAACCGACGAGGCCGTCCAGCGGCACGCTGCGCTGCTGACGGGCGGAGTAACGCGACAGCTGCCGCCAGCGCAGGTCGGCATCGACTAGTCGCACCTTCTCGCTGTCGCGCTTCAATGCCCGGAAGTCCGCCTGCATTTCACCGGGACCATGAAAGAGATGCAGCATGGAATAGCGCCGCACGAGATTCATCAGCAATGGTTGTGGCGAAAAGGTTTTCGGCTTCATCAAACGGCCCTGATGCTGCAGGCGCAATGGCGTCAGCAGCTGCACGCGGACCGCAGAAGCGGGGGCGGGGGGAATGAGGGGCGATGCCGGTATGGGCCGGTGCATTTTCTCCCCCGGCGCGAAGATGTGCCGCGTCTCGCCACCGGGAAGCAATTGCAGCACCTGCAGCAGACTGGCTCGCGCACGCAACTTTCCCAGCCCTCCGGCAGCGGCGCGTACCAGCGCCAGGATGACTACGTTGAGCAGTTCGTTGGCCTTGCCGAACAGGGTGATGTGCACATCGAGATGCGCGTTGGCAGGCAGTTTCACTTCCTCCTCATGCACCGGCATGGCGAATGCGTAAGGGTGCGGCACGTGAGGATAACGGCGCATGGCCGGTGCGTCGGGCGGTGGCGGGGTTTCCATGAAGTATTCGTAAAGCCGTTCGCGGGATATCCAGCCAGGCAGGTTGCCGGGGGCGGACCTTTCTCCCGTGCTCATGCACATCAGCTCGCGCCCCAGCAGCCCCCGCCACATGCTGCCGGTGACCGGCTGCAGGCGGCATGGTTCTTCAACGCGGAAACGCAATGTGTAACGGTTTATGGGAAACTCCGGCATGGGGCGTCGGGCCTGTTCCTGCTGCACTTCGGCAAAATCGTCATTCAGCGCGCCGGATCATCATGAATGCCGTCATCGCCGGTTGGCAATCCGATATATGCTCCATGCGCAATGCAAAACCGTTTTCGCCTGGAGTGCGCCGGCGGTCCGCGGACGGGGCATGGGATCACCCGCAGCGGGTTTTTCCGAAGGAAGGGGCCGGGGGGCAAGGTGCAGGTGCGGTCGTCGAGCCGTCTGTCCGCACCGGGTGCGCATCGGCAGGGCGCAGGAGAAAGGCCCGGGGCGCGGCCCGGGCCTTTCTGCATCTTCGGGGCATGACGTTCGAGAGCGGGCACCGGCCTCGAGCCTCTCGCGCATGCCCGGCACCTTCAGGAGGGATCAGGAGGGAATGGTGCCCTCGATGCCCTCGACGTAGAAGTTCATGCCGAGCAGCGTCCCGTCGTCGGCCACTTCGCCCGGTTTCAGCCACGGGGTGCCATCCTGCTTGTTGAGCGGGCCGGTGAAGGGGTGATAGGCGCCGGACTTGATGTCGTCGATCATCTTCCGGGCAGCCGCCTTCACCTCCGCGGGCAGGTTCTCGTTGAAGGGGGCGAAGGCCACCATGCCCGAGGCGATGCCGCCCCAGGTGTCCTCGCTCTTCCATGTGCCGCCGAGCACCTTGCCGACGCGATCGACGTAGTAGGGCGCCCAGTTGTCGATGATGGCCGTCGCCTGGGCGTTCGGCCCGAAGGCGCGCATGTCCGAAGCCTGACCGAAGGCGGTGATCCCGGCCTTCTCGGCAATGGCCATCGGCGCGGTCGAGTCGGTGTGCTGCATGATGACGTCGCAACCCTGCTCGATCAGCGCCTTCGCGGCGTCGGCCTCCTTGGACGGGTCGAACCAGGTGAAGACCCAGACGATCTTGAACTCCACATCGGGGTTCTTCTTGCGGGCATGGATGAAGGCCGAGTTGATGCCGCGGATCACCTCGGGGATCGGATAGGACGCGATGTAGCCGATCTTGTTGCTCCGGGTGACCATGCCGGCGATGGTGCCGATCACCGCCCGCCCCTCGTAGAAACGCGAGGAATAGGTGGCGACATTGGGGGCGCGCTTGTAGCCGGTGGCGTGTTCGAACTTCACGTTCGGAAACTTCTTCGCCACGTTCTGGACGGCATCCATGTAGCCGAAGGAGGTGGCGAAGATGATGTCATGGCCCGACAGCGCCATCTGCGTCATCACTCGCTCCGCGTCGGCCCCCTCGGGAACGCTCTCGACATAGCTGGTCTCGACCTTGTCGCCATAGGCGGCCTCGACCGCCTTGCGCCCCTGGTCGTGCTGATAGCTCCAGCCGCCATCGCCGACCGGGCCGACATAGATGTACCCGGCCTTGACCTTGCCCTTGCCGGCGAGGGCCGGCATGCCGAGCGCGGCGGCGGCGGTGGTGCCGGCGAGGCCGGCGAGGACGGTTCTGCGTTTCATGGTCATGCTGTATCTCCCTTGTTGCAGCAGCCTGATGTGGCCCGTTCCGGTTTCCTGTCCTATACCCTGCCGGTGCTTTCGTCTCGTTCTTTTTCCATGTTTCCGCCCGCAGGGGGCGGATCCGCGGTCCGATTGCCCGATCGAGGGGCAGCTTCCATCCGTGACTCAGCTCGATGCGTGGAAGGGCTTGCCGAGCGAGGCGGGCGCGTCGAGTGCCGCCCGGCCCGAACGCGAGGAGAGGAAGGCCAGCACGAGGATGGTGGCGATGTAGGGGCTCATCGACAGATACTGGATCGGGATCGCCACCCCGGCCGCCTGCAGGTTGAGCTGCAGCACGGTGATGCCGCCGAAGAGCCAGGCACCGAGTGCCAGCCTCAGGGGGCGCCAGGAAGCGAAGACCACGAGGGCAAGGGCGATCCAGCCGGCCCCGGCCGTCATCCCCTCGGTCCATTGGGGCACGCGCACGAGCGAGATGTAGGCACCGCCGAGCCCGGCCAGCGCGCCCCCGAAGACGATCGCCAGCATCCGCATCCGCATGACCTTGTAGCCGAGGGCATGGGCCGCGTCGTGGTTCTCGCCGATCGCCCGGAGCACCAGCCCGGCGCGGCTGCGGTTGAGGAACCACCACACGGCGACCACGAGGCCGAGAGCGAGATAGACGATCACGTCATGGCGGAAGAGCACCGGGCCGAGCACCGGCAGATCCTTGAGGAGCGGAATGTCGAGCGGGTCGAAATGGGGTGGCTTGATGCCGATGTAGCTCTGCCCGATCAGGGCCGAGAGGCCGAGACCGAACAGCGTCAGGGCCAGGCCGGTCGCCACCTGGTTGGAGAGCAGGAACTGGGTGAGGATGCCGAAGACGAGGGCGAGAACGGCGCCGCCTGCCGCCGCGGCGAGAAAGCCCAGCGCCGGCGAGCCGGTCTCGACGGCGATCGCGAAGCCGCAGATCGCGCCCGTGATCATCATCCCCTCGACGCCGAGGTTGAGCACGCCCGACTTCTCGACCACGAGCTCGCCGATCCCCGCCAGCATGATCGGTGTCGCCGCCACCATCAGCGAGGCGAGGAGCACCAGGGGATCGATTGCCGAAAGGTCCATCAGCCAGCCCTCCCCGGCTTCCAGCGCAGCCGGTAATTGGTGAAGACGTCAACGCCCAGGAGGAAGAAGAGCAGCATCCCCTGAAGCGCCTTGATCGCCGCCGCCGGCACGCCGAGCCCGAACTGGGCCAGCTCGCCGCCGATATAACTGAGCGCCATCAGGAGCCCGGCAAGGAGAATGCCGATCGGGTGCAGCCGGCCGAGAAAGGCGACGATGATTGCCGTGAAGCCGTAGCCGATGTTGAAGTCGATCGACACCTGCCCCGAAGGGCCGGAGATCTCGAACATGCCGGCCAGCCCCGCCAGTGCGCCCGAAATGCCGAGACAGATCACCACCAGCCTGTCGGCATCGACACCGGCAAAGCGCGCGGCCCTGGGCGCCTGCCCGGTGAGGCGGACCTGAAAGCCGAAGAGGTGGCGATTGAGTGCGATGTAGCCGATGACGACCGCGAGAAAGGCCGTCACCACGCCCCAGTGCATGCCGGTTCCGGCGACGAGCTCGGCATTGTGGGCCGCGGGATAGTCCTGAAGGTTGCGCGAGCCCGGGAAGCCGTGCCCTTCGGGGTTGCGCATCGGTCCGAGGGCCATCGCCGCCTGAAACGCCTCGGCCACATAGACCAGCATCAGACTGACGAGGATCTCGTTGGTGCCGAAGCGGGTGCGCAGGAAGGCCGGGATCATCGCCCAGAGAAAGCCGCCGAGAGCGCCCGCGACAATCATCAGCGGAAAGAGCCACCAGGCATCGAGCGGGTAGAGCGCCAGCGCGACGCCGGCGGCGGCCAGAGCTCCCATGATGTACTGGCCTTCGGCCCCGATGTTCCAGATGTTGGCGCGAAAGCCGAAGGAGAGGCCGAGCGCGATCAGGATCAGCGGCGCCGCCTTCACCAGCAGTTGCGGGCGGGCGTAGGCGGCGAAGGTCTCGTTGAACAGCGGGTCCCAGAAGATCATGCGGATCGCCGCCACCGGATCCTTGCCGAGGAGGGCGAACATGACGCCGCCGGCCACGAGTGTCAGCGCCACGGCGAGAAGCGGCGCCAGCCAGCGCCACGGCTCCGAGGGTTCGGGGCGTTTCTCGAGCGTTACCATCACACCGTCTCCTCTTGCCCCGCACCGTTCCGGGAAGCGGGAGCCGCGCCGTGCACGCCTCCCATCAGGAGGCCGATCTCGTCGATGCCGAGCCCCTCGGTCGGTCGCGGTTCGCTGAGGCGGCCGGCATTGAGGGCGGCGAAACTGTCGGAGATCTCGAGCAGCTCGTCGAGGTCCTGGCTGATGACGACGACGGCGACCCCTTTCTCCGCGAGGTCGATCAGCGCCTGGCGGATCGCCGCGGCGGCCGCGGCATCCACCCCCCAGGTGGGCTGGTTGACCACCAGCGCCCGCGGCGCCTGTAGGATTTCGCGGCCGATGACGAATTTCTGGAGGTTGCCGCCCGATAGCGACCGCGCCACATGCTCGACGCCGGCCGTGCGCACGTCGAAGCGTTGGACGATTTCCTCGGCGAAGCGCCGGGCCGCCTGCCAGCGCAGGAAGCCGCGCTCGACGAGGTGGCGGCGCACGGCTCCGGTCATCATCGCGTTTTCGGTCAGCGTCATGTCGGGGGCGGCCGCATGGCCGAGCCGCTCCTCGGGTGCCGAGAGGAGGCCGCGGGCGCGGCGCGGGTTCGGGGGGAGCCGACCGATCGCCTCTTTGTCGAGCCGCACCGCGCCGGCCGCGGTGGTCCGCTCGCCCGAGAGCGCGGCCAGAAGCTCCTCCTGCCCGTTGCCGGCGACCCCGCCGATACCGAGAATCTCGCCGGCCCGCACCTTGAAGGACACGTTCCTGAGGGAAGTGCCGAAGGGGGAGCCGGCGGGCAGGTCGAGATCCTTCACCTCCAGCACCACATCCCCGAACGGGCGTTGCGTGCGCTCGGGCTGGGTGAAGCTCGATCCCACCATCATTTCCGCCAGTTCCCGTGCCGAACAGGCACGCGGATCGCAGCTCGCCACCACCTTGCCGAGGCGCAGGATCGTCGCCCGGTCGCACAGGGCGCGGATCTCCTCGAGCTTGTGCGAGATGTAGAGGATCGAGCGGCCTTCCTCGCGCAATCGCCGCAGGGTGCGGAACAGGATCTCGACTTCCTGCGGCGTCAGGACCGAGGTCGGCTCGTCCATGATCAGGAGCCGCGGTTCCTGCAGCAGGCAGCGGATGATCTCCACCCGTTGCCGCTCCCCGGCCGAAAGCTCGCCCACGAGCCGCATCGGATCGAGCGGCAGGCCATAGGCGGCGGAAACCTCGCGGATCCGCGTCGCAAGCGCGTTCATCGGGGGCGGATCCTCCATGCCGAGGGCGATGTTCTCGGCCACGCTCAGCGCCTCGAACAACGAGAAGTGCTGGAAGACCATGGCGATGCCGGCCGCCCGTGCCTCGCGCGGCTCGGCGGGGGCATAGGGCGTGCCTTCGAGGAGCATGCGCCCTTCGTCGGGCTGCACCAGCCCGTAGATGATCTTGACAAGGGTGGACTTGCCGGCGCCGTTCTCCCCCAGAAGCGCATGGATCTCCGCCCGGCCGACATCGAAGGACACGTGATCGTTGGCGACCACGCCCGGGTAGCGTCTGGTGATGCCATCGACGACGAGGAGGGGAGCGTCGCTCACGGGGTCGTCTCCTTCGGCTGGCCCTCTTCTGGGGGCGGATCCTGCGCCGGCTGCCGAGGACTCGCCGGGTCGCCTGCCACCTTGCGCAGCAATAGCCCGTGAGCCACGCCGATGGCAATCGCGTGCGGGTGCTTGCCGAGCGCCGGCGTGCCGATCGGGCAGACGATGCTGGCGATGGCCGCGTCTTCGTGGCCGAGAGCCGCGAGGCGACGGGCGAAGCGGGCGCGTTTCGTCGCCGAGCCGATGAGGCCGATCGAGGCGGCGCCCCGCTGCAGGAGCGCATGACACAGCGCCAGGTCGAGCTCGTGGGACCGGGTGACGATCAGGTGATGGGCTTCGGCCGGCGCATGACGGGCGAGCAGCGGCAGGTCGGCGGCGGCCACCGTCTCCACCCCGGCGGGCGTCTTCTCGGGGAAGCGTCCGGTGTCGATGTCGGCCCAGCGGATGGCGAAAGCGCCGATAGGGGCCAGCACCTCGACGATCGCGCGTCCGACATGGCCCGCTCCCCAGATCCAGAGCGGCGGGCCGCCTCGAAGGACGGGTTCGGCGACCCAGCCCGCGATCAGGACCGGCCCTTCGATCGTGACGACGGTTTTCCTCAGTGCCGATGGCGATTCGGCGGGTCCGAGTGCCGGGGCGGCGCCGCTGGCCAGGGGGCGGGCGAAGATCTCCGCCTCCGTCTCCGCGAGTTTCTCGAGGATGGGGCGGGCGCTTTCGTCGAACCGCTCGAACAGCAGGGTGACGCTGCCGCCGCAGCATTGTCCGAGTGCGGGGCCGAGAGCGATGCGTTCGAGCCGTCGTGCCCACGGGGCGCTCTCGGCGAGCAGGTCGCGGGCGTGGCCCAGCGCCTGCCACTCGAGCGTGCCGCCCCCGATCGTCCCCGCGAAGGCATCGGCATGCACGATCATCCCGGCTCCGGCCTCGCGCGGCGCCGAACCGCGGGTCTCGACCACCAGCACCCGCACGAAGGGGCCGGCCGCGAGCGCGTCGAGAAGCTGCCGGGGCAGGGGGCGGTTCATGGAGCGTTCTCCCCTGCACGGGCGTTGCGGACCGCCAGGGCGATGCGTTCGGGCGTTGCCGGCGCATCGAGGGCGACGAAAGGCACGCCGGCCGCCGCCGCCACCGCCTCGGCGATCGCCTGATGCACCGAGATCGCCAGCATGAAGGGCGGCTCGCCCACCGCCTTCGAGCGGTAGATGGTCGGCTCGCGGTTCTCCCCGTCCCACAGGGCGACGTTGAAGATGCGCGGCCGGTCCGAGGCCACGGGGATCTTGTAGGTCGAGGGGGCATGGGTGAGGAGCCGGCCCCTCTCGTCCCATGCGAGCTCCTCCATCGTCAGCCAGCCCGCACCCTGCACGAAGCCGCCCTCGATCTGCCCGATGTCGATCGCCGGGTTGAGCGAGCGGCCGACATCGTGCAGCACGTCCACGCGCAGGATGCGCGTCTCCCCGGTCAGCGGGTCGATCGCCACCTCGCTGACGGCGGCGCCATAGGCGAAATAGAAGAAGGGCCGGCCCTGGCCGCGGGTGCGGTCCCAGTGGATCTTCGGCGTGGCATAGAAGCCGGTGGAGGAAAGGGAGATCCGCGCCTCGTGCGCCGCACGGGCCGCTTCGGCGAGGGTCAGCACATTGGTGCCGACATGCACGCGGCCCTCCGAAAAGCGCACCACCTCCTCGGGGCATTGATGCCGTTCGGCCAGAAAGCGCGTCAGCCGGGCGCGGATCGTCTCGCAGGCTGCCTTCACCGCCATGCCGTTCAGATCGGACCCCGAGGAAGCCGCCGTCGCCGAGGTGTTCGGCACCCGGGCGGTGTCGGTCGTGGTGATCCGCACCGCCTCGACCGGCACCGAGAAGGCTTCGGCCGCCACCTGCGCCACCTTCATGTTGAGCCCCTGGCCCATCTCGGTGCCGCCGTGATTGATGCGGATCGAACCGTCCTGATAGAGATGGACGAGGGCGCCCGCCTGGTTGAGATGGGTAAGGGTGAAGGAGATGCCGAACTTGACCGGGGTGAGGGCGATGCCGCGCTTGATCACCGGGCTGCCGGCGTTCCAGCGGGCGATCGCGGCGCGGCGTTCGGCGTAGCGGGCCTCGCGGGCCAGCCGATCGACGAGCGCATCGATGATGCTGTCCTCGACCGGCTGACCGTAGGGGGTGGTCTGGGCTGCTTCGCCGGCCGCCACCGCGGCCATCGGGCGGTAGAGATTGACCCGCCGCACCTCCAGCGGATCCTTGCCGAGCGTGGCGGCGACATGCTGGATCACCCGTTCGATGCCCATCATCCCCTGAGGGCCGCCGAAGCCGCGGAAGGCGGTGTTCGACTGGGTGTTGGTCCGCAGTCGCCGCGAGCGGATGGTGACATGGGGCAGGTGATAGGCGTTGTCGGCATGCAGCATGGCCCGGTCGGCCACCGGCAGGGACAGATCGGTGCTCCAGCCGCAGCGCAGGAAATGCGCGAAGCGCACGCCGAGAAGCCGGCCGTCCGCATCGAACCCGGCCTCGTAGTCGATGCGGATCTCGTGGCGCTTGCCGGTGATGATCATGTCGTCGTCGCGGTCGTAGCGCATCCGGCAGGGCCGCCCCGTCTTCCATGCGGCGATGGCGCAGGCGACGGCGAGGGCGCTTCCCTGGCTTTCCTTGCCGCCGAAGCCGCCGCCCATGCGGCGCACGCTCACCCGCACCCAGCTCATCGGCAGGCCGAGCGCCTCGGCGACCTTGTGCTGGATCTCGGTGGGGTGCTGGGTCGAGGCATGAATTTCCATGCCGCCATCCTCGAGCGGCAGGGCGAGGGCGGCGTGCCCCTCGAGATAGAAATGCTCCTGCCCGCCGACCTCGATCCGCCCCCTGACCCGATGGGGCGCGGCGGCGATGGCGGCTTCCGCATCGCCCTTGCGCCATTCGAGGGGCGGTTCGAGATCGGTGCCGGCGGCGATGGCGTCGTCGATGGTGAGAACGGGTTTCTCCCCGGCGATGTCGATCCCGGCCAGCCGCGCCGCCCTGCGGGCCGCGAGATGGGAGGTGGCGACGACGAGAAAGAGCGGCTGGCCGAGATAGTGGACCGTGCCCGTGGCAAGGAGCGGCTCGTCGCCGGCATGGGCCGGGGATAGATCGACCGGTCGGGGCAGATCGTCGGCGCCGAGGACGGCCACCACGCCCTCGGCGGCCCGGACGGGGGCGAGATCGAGCCGGCGGATCCGGCCGCGGGCGGCGGGGGAGAGGCCGAAGGCCAGATGAAGCGTGCCCGCCGGCGCGGGAATGTCGTCGGTATAGCGGGCCTTGCCGCTGACATGGAGCGGTGCCGAATCGTGGGGATGGGGCTTGTGCACGGCGACGGTCATCGGGCGGCCTCCTCGAGCACCCTGTCGATCTCGATCGGCCCCGTCCCCCGGCTCTCGTGCCAGAGCCGCTCGAGAAGGCCGCGGGCCGCCTCCATGCGGTAGCGGGCCGAGGCCCGCATGTCGGAGATCGGGGTGAAGTCCTCGGCGAGGGCTTCTCCCGCCGCCCGGATCGTCGCTTCCGTCCAGGGGCGACCGACGAGGGCGGCCTCGGTGGCACGGGCGCGCCGGGGGGTTGCCGCCATGCCGCCGAAGGCGATGCGGGCGGTGCTGACCGTTCCGTTCGCGATCACGAAATCGAAGGCGCCGGCCACGGCCGAGATGTCCTGATCGCGCCGCTTCGAGATCTTCCACGCCCGCACGAGCCGTCCTTCGGCCGCTCGGGGGCGGGGGAGGGTCACCGCCTCGACGAATTCGCCGGACTTGCGATCCTGCACGCCGTAGTCGAGGAAGAAATCCTCCAGCGGCATCTCGCGGCGCGTCTCGCTCCGCCGCAGCCGGAGCGTGGCGCCAAGGGCGATGAGCAGCGGCAGGCTGTCGCCGATCGGCGAGGCGTTGGCGATATTGCCGCCCACCGTGCCGGCCGCCCGCACCTGCTCGGAGCCGAAACGGGAAAGAAAGGCGCCCAGCTGCGGCGCGTCCTCCGCAAGCCGGACCCGGAGCGCCTCGATCGGGGCAAGGGCGCCGAAGGTGATGTGCGTGGTCGTGACCTCGACGCGCTTCAGCCGCTTCAACCGGTGGAGAAAGGCGACCGGGGTGATGTCCATGAGCTTCTTCGTCACCCACAGGCCGACATCGGTGGCCCCGGCCACGAGCCGCGCTTCGGGATGATCGCGATACCAGGCGGCGAAGGCGTCCACATCGTCATGGGCGATCCAGCCGGGGCCGGTGAGGGGGCCGGGCGCGGCGAGATCGTCGAGCCGGGCGAGATCCTCCTTCACCCAGCCCGGGGCGGGCGCCTCGGCTGCGGCCTCGGCGGCGCGGATGATCGACGCATAGCCGGTGCAGCGGCAGAGATTGCCGGCAAGGGCGGTATCGAAATCGCGCCGTCCGTCGGCATGGGCCGCGGCAAGGGCCACGGCAATGCCCGGCGTGCAGAAACCGCATTGGGAGCCGTGATGGCGCACGAGTTCTTCCTGCACCGGATGAAACGCTCCCCCTTCCCCGAGCCCCTCGACGGTGCGCACCGCCCGCCCGTGCAGCATCGGCAGGAGGAGAATGCAGGCGTTGCGGACCTGCCAGCGATGCCCGCCCTCGGGCTGCGGATCGGAGATCATCACCGTGCAGGCGCCGCAATCGCCCTCGTTGCAGCCTTCCTTGGTGCCGGTCAGCCGCCGTTCCTCGCGCAGCCAGTCGAGAAGGGTGCGCTGCGCCGGTGCCTCGGCGAGGCTGACGGGGCTGCCGTTGAGAAGAAAGCGCAGGGGCCGGGTCATTCTTCGTCCTTCACGGGCCCTCTCGCGGGGCCTCCACGTTGCATGGTCGGCAGGGGCCTTCCAGCCGGTCGCCCCCCCGGGGCCGACGGAGCCACCGGGGGCGGCGGAGGCTCAGCTGCCGCGATAGGTCGCATAGCCGTAGGGGGAGATCAGGAGAGGCACATGGTAATGCCCGTCTTCCGAGACGCCGAAGCGCACCGGAACGATGTCGAGGAACTTCGGCTGCGGCAGATCGAAGCCGGCGCGTTCCAGCCAGGCGCCGACATGGAACAGCAGCTCGTATTCGCCGGGCGCGAAATCGGCACCCTCGGCCAGCGGTGCGGCGAGGCGGCCGTCCTGGTTGGTGGTGTCCTCGGCCACGAGTTCCCAGCCGGTGGCCTCGAGCCGGAAGAGCTGCACGTCGAGCCCCGCAGCCGGCCGGCCGCGGGCGGTGTCGAGCACATGTGTCGTGAGTTTGCCCATCCTTTCCTCCCTCTTTCATCAAGACCCGTCCGATGGTGGGAAGACAAGGGCGGATTATCAATGCTCCGGGCAATTATCTTCAACGGCAGCTGAAAGATGCGGGCGGGGGCCTGACGGGGCCGCGGTTGCCGTTTGTCGGCCGGGCGCAGGCGCGCTAGGGAGAAGGCATGAGCGAAACGCCCCGATTCATCCATTTGCGGCTGCATACCGAATATTCCCTGCTCGAAGGCGCGGTGCGGCTCAAGAGCCTGCCCGATCTGTGCCGCCGGCACGACATGCCGGCCGTGGCGGTGACCGACACCAACAATCTCTTCTGCGCCCTCGAATTTGCCGTCACGGCGCGGAAGGCCGGCATTCAGCCGATCATCGGCAGCCAGATCGACCTCGCCATCGCGGAGGGCGAGGAGGAGCCGCTCGTCGCTCTGCTCGTGCTCCTCGTCCAGAACGAGACGGGCTATGGCAATCTGATGAAGCTGGTCTCGGCCGCCTGGCTCGAGAGCGACGACGGCCGGCCCCATGTGACGTTCGACCGGCTGGCGGAGCACGGCGCCGGGCTGATCTGCCTGACGGGCGGCGCGGAAGGGCCGCTCGGCCGGCTGATCCATCGCCGCCGCGCGCGCGAGGCGCGGGCGCTCGCCGAGCGGCTCCGGACCGTCTTCGGCGACCGGCTCTATGTCGAGATCGGGCGTCACCCGACGCCCCGGGGGCCGAGAACGCCGCTCGAGGCGGCCACCGAGCCCGCTCTCGTCGGCCTTGCCTACGAGCTCGATCTGCCGCTCGTCGCCACCAACGACGTGCATTTCCCCGACCGGGAGATGTTCGAGGCCCATGACGCCCTCGTCTGCATCGCCGAGGGTGCCTATGTCGATCAGGACGGGGAGCGACGCCGCTTTACCCCGGAGCACTTCTTCAAGTCGCCCGAGGAGATGATGGCGCTCTTCGCCGATCTGCCCGAGGCGGTGGAGAACACCGTCGAGATCGCCCGCCGCTGCGCCTATGCCCCCGTCACCCGCAAGCCGATCCTGCCGCGCTTTGCCGAGAACGAGGTCGAGGAACTGCGCCGACAGGCCCGTGAAGGGCTGGAGCGGCGCCTCGCTGTCGGCAGACCGGCCGCACCGCGTGAGGAATACGAGAAGCGCCTCGAATACGAGCTCGGCATCATCGAGAGCATGGGCTTCCCCGGCTATTTCCTGATCGTTGCCGACTTCATCAAATGGGCCAAGGCACATGACATTCCCGTGGGGCCGGGGCGCGGCTCGGGCGCCGGTTCGCTGGTGGCCTGGGCGCTGACGATCACCGATCTCGATCCGATTCGCTACGGGCTGCTCTTCGAGCGTTTCCTCAATCCCGAACGCGTCTCGATGCCCGATTTCGACATCGACTTCTGCATGGACCGACGCGAGGAGGTGATCGAATACGTCCAGCGCAAGTACGGCTTCGATCGCGTCGCCCAGATCATCACCTTCGGCGCGCTGCTCTCGAAGGCGGCGGTGCGTGATGTGGGGCGGGTGCTGCAACTGCCCTACGGGCAGGTCGATCGGCTCTCGAAGCTCGTTCCGGTCGAGGGGGTGAAGCCGGTCTCGATCGAGAAGGCGCTGGCCGAGGAGCCGCGGCTGCGGGAGGAGGCGGCGCGCGAGGAGAAGGTCGCCCGGCTTCTCGACTACGCCGGCCGGCTCGAGGGGTTGTTGCGCAACGCCTCGACCCATGCCGCCGGCATCGTCATCGGCGACCGGCCGCTGGTGGAGCTGGTGCCGCTCTACAAGGATCCGCGCTCGGAGATGCCGGCCACCCAGTTCAACATGAAATGGGTCGAGCAGGCCGGGCTCGTCAAGTTCGACTTCCTCGGTCTCAAGACGCTGACGGTGATCCAGAACGCGGTCGATCTGCTGAAGGAACGCGGCATCACGGTCGATCCTTCGCACATTCCGCTCGACGACGAGAAGACCTACGAGCTCTACGCATCGGCCCGGACCGTGGCGGTGTTCCAGGTGGAAAGCGCCGGCATGCAGGATGCGCTGCGGCGCATGAAGCCGACCTCGATCGAGGACATCGTCGCCCTCGTCGCGCTCTACCGCCCCGGCCCGATGGAGAACATCCCCAAATATTGCGACGTCAAGAACGGGCATGCGGAGCGCGAGTCGATCCACCCGCTGATCGATCACATCCTCGACGAGACCTACGGCATCATCGTCTATCAGGAGCAGGTGATGCAGATCGCCCGCGAGATGGCCGGATATTCGCTCGGCGAGGCCGACCTTCTGCGCCGGGCGATGGGCAAGAAGATCAAGGAGGCGATGGACGCCGAACGCCCCCGTTTCATCGAGGGGGCGAAGAAGCGCGGGGTGGACGAGGCCAAGGCGCTCGAGGTGTGGCACCTTCTCGAGAAATTCGCCAATTACGGCTTCAACAAGTCTCACGCCGCGGCTTATGCCGTCGTCAGCTACCAGACCGCCTGGCTCAAGGCCAATCACCCGGTCGAGTTCATGGCCGCGGTGATGAATTGCGACATCCACCTCACCGACAAGCTTCACGTCTATGCGGCCGAGGTCGAGCGGCTCGGGATCGAGCTGGTGCCGCCCTGTGTCAACCGTTCGGGGGCGCGGTTCACCGTGCGCGAAGGGCGGATCCATTATGCGCTCGGTGCGCTGAAGAACGTGGGCGTCGAGGCGATGCGGCTGATCGAGGCGGCACGGGCGGAGGGGCCGTTCCGCGACCTGCAGGATTTCGCCCGCCGTGTCGAACTCAAGCGCATCGGCAAGCGGCCCCTCGAGATGCTGGCCCGGGCGGGGGCCTTCGACTGTCTCGAACCCAATCGGCGCAAGGTGTTCGAGAGCGTCGAGGCGTTGATCGACCATTCGGCCGCCGTGCACGAGGCGCGCCACTCGGCGCAGGTCTCGCTCTTCGGGGCCGCCGGCGAGGATCTGCCTCCGCCGCGTCTGCCCTCGCCGCCGGACTGGCTTCCCGAGGAGAAGCTTGCCGAGGAGCATGCCGCCGTCGGCTTCTATCTCTCGGGCCATCCGCTCGACGATTACATGCCGCCCCTCCGGCGCAAGGGCATCCTCACCCTGCGCGAGCTTGCCCGCAAGGCCGCCGGTGGGCGCTCGGTGACGGGGCGGATTGCCGGCATGGTGGCATCGATCAAGCGGCGCAAGTCGGCCAGGGGCAACGCCTTCGCCTTCGTCGCCCTGTCCGATCCCACGGGTTTCTACGAGGTCACCTGCTTTTCCGACGTGCTCGAGAAGGCCGGCGACGCGCTCGAGCCCGGCTCGAAGGTGGTGCTGACGGTGGAGGGGCAGCTCGAGGGGGACGATCAGCTCAAGCTGCTTGCCCGCGCCGTCGAGCCGCTCGATGGGGCGGTGGCCGATGCGGCCCCGGCCGGCCTCAGGGTGTTTCTCGGCGATGTCGAGGCGGTGGAGGCGGTGGCGGAGCTTCTGGGGCGGGTGCGGCGCCAGATCGAGAGCCGCGCCCGCGGCCCGGTGCATCTGTGCCTCACCGCTCCCGATCTTCCCGGAGAGGTCGAGGTGGCGGTGGGGGACGGCTACCCCGTCACTCCCGACGTCCGCAAGGCGCTGAAGAGCCTGCCCGGCGTTCTCACGGTGGAGGAGTTCTGACGGGCGGCCGAGGAGGGAGGCATGACGGTCGAGATCACCGATCGGGGCGGGGTGCGGATCGTCACCATCTCCCGGCCCGCGCGGCGCAACGCCGTCGATCCGAGTACGGCCGAGGCGCTGTTCGAGGCATTTCTGGCCTTCGATGCCGAAGACGGCGTGTCCGTGGCGGTGCTTGCCGGTGCCGGGGGGCATTTCTGTGCCGGTTTCGACCTGACTGCCGTCGCCTCCGGAGAGGCACGCGCCTGGATCGCCCGCTGCGCCATTCCGGCCGACTGGGCCGATGCTTGGGCGGAGCCGCTTCCGGGGCCGATGGGGCCGACGCGGCTCGTGCTCCGAAAGCCCGTCATCGCCGCGATCGAGGGTTACGCGGTGGCCGGGGGGCTCGAACTGGCGCTCTGGTGCGACATGCGCGTGGCGGCCGAGACGGCGGTCTTCGGGGTCTATTGCCGCCGCTGGGGCGTGCCGCTGATCGACGGCGGCACCATCCGCCTGCCGCGCCTCGTCGGCGAGGGTCGTGCCCGCGACCTGATCCTCACCGGCCGGCGGGTCGAGGCGGCGGAGGCCCATGCCGTCGGCCTTGTCGATCGGCTGGTGCCGGAGGGGGAGGCCGTGGCGCAGGCGGTGGCGCTTGCCGGAGAGCTCGCCCGTCTGCCGCAAGCCTGCCTCAGGGCCGATCGGGCGTCGATGGGTCTCGACGGCGGCGAGCTGGCCCGCCGGCTCAGGCGCGAATGGCGCTCTCTCGATGTGCTCGAGGACGAAGGCACCCGCGGCGCCGCCCGTTTCGTCGACGGGGCGGGGCGAGGCGGCGCCTTCGACTGAGGCTGGGACGGGCCGTGCCCCGGTCGGCACCGGTCCCTTGTCTCAGGGGGCGTTTGCGCGGAGGAGGTTGCCGCAGCGGCGCTGCCCGCCCCTGTCAGTAATGGGGCGGGGGCCGGTCGGCAAACAGGGCGTGGCTGCCGGCCTCGATTTCGGCCTCGGCGGCCTGTTCGAGAAGCAGCGCAAGGCGCCGTTCGAGCGTCTCGATCAGCTTGCCCTGCCGGCGCACCACTTCGGAGAGGGTTTCCGTTTCGCGGGCGAGGTGGGCGCTTTCCTCCTCGAGCCGTTCCAGCCGTGCCCGCAGCGCGGCAGGCGCCTCGTCCGGGATGTCGTCGTCGCAGGTCTTCGTCATGCCCCGGCGATGGCACGAAACAACCGGCGGGGCAAGCCCCGGGTCGGCCGGGTTCGGCCACCGTGGAAGCCTGCCTGCCTTGCCCGTCCACCGCCCTTCGGCTAGGAGAGCGGCAATGCCCGTGCCGGGCAGGGCAAGGCGGACGTGACGCGATGGCCAGAAACAAGGCGAAGAAGGAAAGGCGGCCCCGGGCGGCTCCGCCCAAGGGGTTCCGCGACTGGTTCGGTGAGGACGTGCTGCGCCGCACCGAGATGCTCGAGAAGATCCGCGAGGTCTATCACCTGCACGGCTTCGAGCCGCTCGAGACGCCGGCGGTCGAGACGGTGGAGGCGCTGGGCAAGTTCCTTCCCGATGTCGATCGGCCCAACGAGGGCGTCTTCGCCTGGCAGGAAGAGGATGGGGACTGGCTGGCACTGCGCTACGATCTGACGGCGCCGCTGGCGCGGGTCTATGCCCAGTTCCGCAACGAACTGCCCACCCCCTATCGCCGCTATGCCATGGGGCCGGTCTGGCGCAACGAGAAGCCGGGGCCGGGGCGCTTCCGCCAGTTCTGGCAATGCGACGCCGACACGGTGGGCGCGCCTTCGGTCGCGGCCGATGCCGAGATCGCCGCCATGCTGGCCGAGGCGCTCGAAGCGGTGGGAATTGCCCGAGGCGACTACCTCATCCGCATCAACAACCGCAAGGTGCTGAACGGCGTGCTCGAGGCGGCGGGGCTTCTCGACCCGGACGACCCGGATGCCCATGCCGAGGCCCGCGGCATCGTGCTGCGGGCGATCGACAAGCTCGACCGGCTCGGCGGGGAAGGCGTGCGGGCACTGCTCGGGGAGGGGCGCAGGGACGAAAGCGGCGACTTCACCCGCGGCGCCGGGCTGTCGGACGAGCAGGCCGATCTCGTCATGGCCTTCACCGCTGCGCGGCGTCGGTCGGGGGGCGAGACGCTCGCCCGGCTCGGCGAGCTCGTGGGCCGCTCCGGGACCGGACGCGAGGGGGTGGCGGAACTCGAGACCATCGCCACCCTTCTCGAGGGGCAGGGCTATGGCAGCGACCGGATCCTCATCGACCCGTCGGTGGTGCGCGGTCTCGGCTATTACACCGGGCCGGTCTACGAAGCCGAGCTCACCTTCGAGATCACCGACGAGAAGGGCCGTCCGCGGCAGTTCGGGTCGGTGGCGGGTGGTGGCCGTTATGACGATCTCGTCCGGCGGTTCACCGGCCAGCGCGTGCCGGCAACGGGGGCCTCGGTCGGGGTGGACCGGCTGCTTGCGGCCCTCGGCGCCGTGTCCGGCGAACGGCCCGCGGCCACCGGCCCGGTGGTGGTGACGGTAATGGATCGTGACCGGATCGGCGATTACATGAAGATGGTGGACGAGTTGCGCCGTGCCGGCATCCGGGCCGAGATGTATCTCGGCAATCCGAGGAATTTCGGCAACCAGATGAAATATGCCGACCGCCGCGGCGCGCCGATCGCCGTCATTCAGGGCTCCGACGAGAAGGCCCGCGGCGTCGTCCAGCTGAAGGATCTCGTTCTCGGGGCGAAGATCGCCGAGAAGGCTTCGCTCGAGGAGTGGAAGGCCCGCCCCGCCCAGCGCGAGGTGCTCCGGGCCGATCTGGTGCCCGAGGTGCGCCGAATGCTGGCGGAAGGGGCAGGCGATGGCGAAGGCTGACGCCATGTCCGCCGCTGCACCGCCAGCCGCCATCACCGATCCGGCGGCGCGCGAGAAGGCTGTGGCCGAGGAGCTCTTCGCCCGCTTCCGCGAAGGGGCGGCGCCGTTCGACACCGCGATTCTCCAGCCGGCCGAGACCCTGATCGATCTCTACGGCGAGGACATGCGCGCCCGCGCCTATGTCACCCGTGATCCGCTGCGCGGCGAGCTGATGCTGCGCCCCGACTTCACCGTGCCCCTGCTCGAGGCCCATCTGGCCGCGGGTGGCGGGGCCGGGCGCTATGCCTATGTCGGCAAGGTCTTCCGCATGCAGGAGGCGGGCAGCGGCCGGCCCAGCGAGTATCTCCAGGTTGGCCTCGAGCATCTGGGCGGGGAGGATCCTCTGGCCGAGGAGATCGCGCTCTTTCTCGAAGTGCACGAGGCGTTGGCCGGTCTGCCCGTGCGGATCGAGACCGGCGATGTCGGCCTTCTGGTGGCGGCGGTCGAGGCGCTCGGCACCAGCCGCGCGCGCAAGGATGCGCTCTTGCGTCATCTGTGGCGGCCGGGGCGGTTTCGCGAACTGGTCGAGCGCTTCGGCGGCCGTCGTGCGCCCCATCCGGCCCAGGCGGCATTGCTGGCGCGTCTCGCGCAGGAAGGGGTCGAGGGGGTGATGGCCGGGATCGGCGAACTCCATGGTCTGCGGGAGCGGGACGAGATCGCCGAGCGGCTTCGGGCGCTTCTCGAGGAGGCGCGGACCCCGCCGCTCCCCGCAGCCCGGCTCGACGCCGTCGAGCGGTTGCTGGCGCTCGATTGTCCGCTCGGAGAGGCGTTGCCGGCCCTCGAGGAGATCGCCGCCGAGTTGCCCGGCATGGAGGAGGCGGTCAGCCGTTTCGCCGAGCGTGTCGTGGCGCTGGCGCGTGCCGGTATCGAGCCGCAGGAAGTGCGCTTCGCCGGCAGTTTCGGTCGCACCTCGCTCGAATATTACGACGGGTTCGTCTTCGGATTCGTGGCCCGCGACCGCCCCGATCTGCCGCCGCTGGCCACGGGCGGGCGCTACGATGCCCTGGCCGCGCGGCTCGGCGGGGCGCGCCTGCCGGCGGTCGGGGCGGTGGTGCGCCCCGGGCCCGTCGCGCGCCTGAGGGAGGGGGAATGATGAGCCTGCGTCTCGCGGTGCCCTCCAAGGGCCGCCTTCAGGAAGCGACCTTCGAGTGGTTCGGGGCCCGCGGCATCACCTTGCGCCGCACCGGCTCGGGCCGCGAATATGCCGCGGCCGCCGACGGGGTCGCGGGGCTCGTCGTCGAACTCCTGCCGGCCGGCGAGATCGCCCGTGATCTCGCTGCGGGGCGGATTCACCTCGGGGTGACGGGCACCGATCTCGTCTGCGAGAAGATCCCCGATCCGGCCGCCGACGTGCAGTCCCTGGCCGCGCTCGGCTTCGGCCATGCCGATCTGGTGCTGGCGGTGCCGGTGCCCTGGGTCGATGTGGCGACGGTGGACGATCTCGACGATGTGGCGGCCCGCTTCCGCCGTCGCCACGGCCGGCGTCTGCGAATCGCCACCAAATATCACCGCCTCGTGCGCGATTTCCTGCGGGTGAAGGGTGTGGCCGATTACGCCCTCGTCGACAGCCAGGGAGCGACCGAGGGCACGATCCGCAACCGCACCGCCGAAGCGATCGCCGACATCACCTCCACCGGGGAGACGCTCAGGGCCAATCGGCTGAAGATCCTCGATGACGGGCTGATCCTGCAGAGCCAGGCCGAGCTCTTTCTCTCGCGCCGGGCAGCTTGGGGAAAGGATGCGCAGGATGCGCTGGCGCGGTTGTGCGCCAGGCTCGGTCTCGATCTGCCGAAGCTGAAGGGTGCCGGCGCCGCTTCTTCCTGAACGGCGGGTTTCCGAACGACGGAGGCGTTCCTTTCCGCGCGGCGCCATGCGGCCGTGCTTCGGGCGCAGCCGCGCCGTTTCGGTGTCCTGGGGGGAGCAGAATGTGGCGCGCGAGGCGTTTTCGGCGAGACGTGCCCCGGAGAGGGTTCGGGCCGTGCGGCGCTCAGAGCCTTACGCCGATCAGACCGAGGGCGGCGCCAAGCTCTTCGGGCAGCGCTTCCTCGTCGCCTCGGGGAACGATGTCGGGCGGAGCTTCGGCGGCGGGAAGGTAGCGCCAGCCCTGGAAGGGGCGCCGCGGGACCGGCTGCGTGCGCATGAGCGTCGGTGAGAGATGGATCGCGCAGCGGCGGATGCCGTCTTCGCCCATCCGCTCCTCGAGAGCGAGAATCTCCTGCCGGGCGCGGATCTCGCCCCCGATCACCCAGTAGAGCGATCCGCCGGCAAGCAGCTCCCCCGCCCGGCGGGGAAACATGCGCGTGACATGGACCGGATGCCAGTTCCCCGGATCGTCGGCGGCGGCGCGGCGCCGGGCGATCGAGGCCTCGAGCGCCTCGACGCTGTCGATGCCGACGCAGAGCTTGAGAAGATGCAGCCCGCCGCTCATGTCTCCCCCGTCCTCGTCTTCCGCCTCGTTGCTGCCGGCTCGGACGCCGCGATGCCGGCCCCCGGCCGCGCGGCGATTTCGCGCAGGCCGGTGGTTCCCCGTTCCCACCTGCCCCTTTTGCGGGGCGTCCGCAAGGGCAGGGAGTGCTCGCCGGAGCGGCATGTCGGTCGGAGAGAGCCCGTGCGCCTTGCAGGGGGGCGGCAGGGGCGAACGAGCGCTCCTCTGCCCGACGCACCGCACGATCGGGGAACCGGAACACCATCCCGCCATTGACCGCGCCCGGGCCGAAGCATAGGTTGGGTGTCCCCCGCTTCGCGACCGACCACCGCGCCTGCGGGGCCGTCCGCGCCCCGTCGGACCTCCGGGGGGCGCGGAAGCCGAGCCGATCATCCGCCAGCTGCCGGGACACAGCCATGAGCCGCTTCGCCGCCCCGATCGCCGAACGAATCTGGGATCTGAAATACCGTTTCAAGACGCCCGACGGGCAACCGATCGACGCCACGGTCGAAGACAGCTGGCGCCGCGTCGCCCGGGCGCTCGCCGCCGTCGAGAAGGAGCCCGAGAGCTGGGAAGGGAAGTTCTACGCCGCGCTCGAGGACTTCCGCTTCCTGCCCGCGGGGCGTATCCTCGCCGGGGCGGGCACCGGCCGCGATGTCACGCTCTTCAACTGTTTCGTGATGGGCACGATCCCCGACAGCCTCGAAGGGATCTTCGAGCATCTGAAGGAGGCGGCCCTCACCATGCAGCAGGGCGGCGGGATCGGTTACGACTTCTCGACCCTGCGTCCGCGCGGCGCGCTCGTGAAGGGGGTTGGGGCCGACGCTTCGGGGCCGCTTTCCTTCATGGATGTCTGGGACGCGATGTGTCGCACCATCATGTCGGCCGGTTCGCGCCGCGGCGCGATGATGGCGACCATGCGCTGCGACCATCCCGACATCGAGGACTTCGTCACCGCCAAGCAGGATCCGGCCCGGCTGCGCAACTTCAACCTCTCGGTGCTCGTCACCGATGCCTTCATGGCCGCGGTGAAGGCGGACCGGCCCTGGGATCTCGTTTTCGGCGGCAAGGTCTGGCGCACGGTCCGCGCCCGCGATCTGTGGGACCGGATCATGCGGGCCACCTACGACTATGCCGAGCCCGGCGTGATCTTCATCGATCGTATCAACGCCATGAACAATCTCGGCTATTGCGAGACGATCTCGGCCACGAACCCGTGCGGCGAACAGCCCCTGCCGCCCTATGGCGCCTGCCTTCTGGGTTCGATCAACCTCGCCCGGCTGGTGCGCGATCCCTTCGGCCCCGACGCCGCACTCGACGAGGCCGCGCTCGAGGAGCTTGTGGCCACCGCCGTGCGGATGATGGACAACGTCGTCGATGCCTCGCGCTTTCCCCTCGAGGCGCAGAAGCGCGAGGCCGAGGCCAAGCGCCGCATCGGCCTCGGCGTGACGGGGCTGGCGGATGCGCTGCTCATGCTCGGGCTGACCTACGGCTCGGAAGAGGCCGCGAGACGGGCCGAAGGCTGGATGAGGTCGATCACCCGCGCGGCCTATCGTGCCTCCATCGCGCTGGCGAAGGAGAAGGGGGCGTTTCCGCTCTTCGATGCCGAGAAGTATCTCGCCTCCGGCTTCATGCGGAAGATGGACGCGGACATCCGTGCCGACATCGCCCGCCACGGCATCCGCAACGCCCTTCTCACTTCCATCGCCCCGACCGGCACGATCTCGCTCTATGCCGGCAACGTCTCCTCGGGAATCGAGCCGGTCTTCGCCTATGCCTACAAGCGCAAGGTGCTGATGCCCGACGGCTCGCACGAGGAAGAGGAGGTCGTCGATTACGCCGTGAAGCTCTGGCGCGAGAAGTTTCCGGGCCGGCCGCTGCCCGACCACTTCGTCGATGCCCAGACCCTGGCGCCGGCCGATCATGTGCGGATGCAGGCGGCGGTGCAGGAATGGGTCGACAGTTCGATCTCGAAGACCATCAACCTGCCCGAGGACATCTCCTTCGATGCTTTCAAGGATGTCTATCTCGATGCTTACGAGAGCGGCTGCAAGGGATGCACCACCTATCGTCCGAACGAGGTGACGGGCTCGGTGCTGTCGGTCTCCGAGAAGGAGGAAAGCGCACCCGAGGCCGACAAGGGCGCCGAGGTGGTGTATCTTTCCGAGCCTCTGGCGCGGCCCGAGGCGCTCGAGGGGCGGACCTACAAGCTCACCTGGCCCCATTCGGAGCATGCGATCTACGTCACCGTCAACGACGCCGTGATCAACGGTCAGCGCCGGCCCTTCGAGGTGTTCATCAATTCGAAGAACATGGAGCATTACGCCTGGACGGTGGCGCTCACCCGCATGATCTCGGCCGTCTTCCGCCGCGGCGGCGATGTGAGCTTCGTGGTCGAGGAGCTGAAGGCCGTGTTCGATCCGCGCGGCGGCGCCTGGGTCGAGGGGCGCTATGTGCCTTCGATCCTCGCTGCGATCGGCAGCGTGATCGAACGCCACATGATCGAGACCGGTTTTCTCGAGCGCGAGGGAATGGGCCTCAAGGAAGATCCGCAGCTCAAGGTGAGCGTCGCCGGGCAGAAAGGTGCGGCAGGGGGTGGTGTCGGCGGTGGCGCGGTCTGCCCCGCCTGCGGCAGTGCCGAGGTGCAGATGGCCGAGGGCTGCATGAGCTGCCTTGCCTGCGGCTTCTCGAAATGCGGCTGAGCCGGTGCGGTGACCGAAGGGCAATCCCATTCCCTGCGCACACGCATCCGCGCCATGCTCGAGGGCGAGGACGCGCTTGCGAGCGCCGTCGTCGGCGGCATCGTCAATGCGCTGATCGTGATCTCGGCGGTGGCGATCTCGCTCGAGACCGTGCCGAGCCTGCCGGCGGATGTGCGGCACCTCCTTCTCTGGCTCGAATTCCTGGTCTCGATCGTCTTCGCGCTCGAATATGCCCTGCGGGTCTGGGTGGCGCGGCGGCCGCTGCGGTACGTCTTCGGTTTCTGGGGCATCGTCGATCTTCTGGCCTTCGCACCGACACTCCTTGCAGGTGGTGACGGAATCTGGGGCGTGGTGCGGGTGCTGCGGCTGGTCAAGCTCGTGCGCCACTGGTCGGCGCTCGACCGGCTGGTGCGGGCCCTCCTGCGCATCCGCGACGATCTGCTGGTGTTCCTCTCGATCGCCGCCCTTCTGATCTACGTCGCCGCCGTCGGCATCTACCATTTCGAGCACGAGGCCCAGCCCGAGGCCTTTTCCTCGATCCCCGCCTCTCTCTGGTGGGCCATCGCCACCTTCACGACGGTGGGTTATGGCGACGTCTATCCCGTCACGGCCGGGGGCAAGATCTTCACCGCGATCATCCTCGTCGTCGGTCTCGGCATCGTCGCCGTGCCGACGGGCCTCATCTCGGCGGCACTCACCGAGGAGCTCGAGGCCGAGCGGCGGCGAAGACGGGCCCGGCGCCGGCAGCGTTCGCAGGGGGCGGCATCGACGAAGCCCACGAAGGAAGGCGGCGATGCGGACGAGACCGATCCGCCCGAGGCGATCTGAAACCGGCCGCGCGGCGGTGCGTGCGGGCGCGAGAACCCGCCGCGCCCGATTTCTGCCATCTTTCCTTTCTAGCAAGGAATGCAAGGCAGAATGGGCATGAACCGGCCGATTCGCGTATGGGCGCGGCGCCTGCGCGAGGTGAAGCAGGGCCGGCGGCCGACGAGGGCAGGGCAGAGGCGCCATGGGCACGGGACGGTCGGGCATGGACGGGGCAAGGACGGGAGGGCGCGGTCGCCGGGCGTGGCGTCTGCTGCCGCCCCTGCCGACGACGATCCGGCGGCTGATGCTGATAATCCTCGTCGCTTCCGTCCATGTCGTGTCCTTCCTCGCCATGGATGCCCCGGAAGGGCGAACGGGCGAGACGGCGGCTGCGCCGACGCCCGGTCAGGAAGCGCCGCGTCGGCGCGTCGGCGTCGTGCGTTTCTTCACAAACGACCAGATCGGTGACGGGCAGGATCGCTGGCGCACCGGCTCCTACCAAGTGAGCTTCATCCAGGCCCGCAACTGGAGTGACCGGCTCGGGGAGCATTTCGGCGACGTGGCCGAAACCCGCCTGCGCAGCGAGATCATCGCCCCCGCGACGCTCACCATGGCGCCCCCGCTCGACCGTCCCTATGCCGGGGTGCTGTCGGTGGGGCGGCATTTCTGGTGGCGGCGGGGCGCGCTCGATCTGCGGCTCGGGGGCGACCTGGTGCTGATCGGCCCAGCTTCGGGCATGTCCGCCTTTCAGGGCTTCGTCCACAACATCGCCGGCCTGCCGCGACCGACCGTCCATGCGAGCCAGCTCGGCAATGCGCTCTACCCGACGGTTTCGGTCGCCGCCACCCGCGAGATCCGCCTCGGCAGAAGGGCCATGTTCTCCCCCTTCGTCGAGGCCGAAGCCGGGGTCGAGACCTATGCCCGCATCGGTTTCGACCTCGCTTTCGGCCGGATCGGGGACGGGGTGGTGCGACCGCGCGATGTGGTCAGCGGCCAGCGCAATTCCGGCACGGGCCCCATGCGCGGTACCGGCTGGTCCTTCACCCTTGGTGGTGACATCGCCCGCGTGGTGTCTTCCGCCTATCTGCCCGCAGGGCGAGGCACCGCTCCCGAACCCTGGCGCAGCCGCCTGCGGCTCGGCGTGGCCTATGGCGGCCAGCGCCACGGCTTCTTCTACGGGTTGACCTGGCTTGGCCGCGAATTCGTGGGTCAGCCTTCGGGGCAGGTTGTCGGCACGCTTTCACTTGCTCTCGATTTCTGATTCATGTTCTGTGTGTGGAGAGGCGGGAGAAAAGATCCGCAAGGACGATCCCGGAGGCGGACAAGACAACAGACGAGGAGACGGACGAGGCGGCAGGCAGGCAGGCAAGGACGCGACGGCCCGGCAGCGGTTCGCCGCGGATCGTGAAACGGGCCGGGCGACGGATCGACAGGAGAGCGCGGAAAAGACCCGAGAGGGCGGCGCCCATATCGAGCAGGACCATGACACGGAACAACCACCACACGCCCCGGACGGGGTTCGTTGCCATCGTCAAGGCATGCCAGACCTATTTGCGCGGACGAACCGGCATTTACGATGCCCCGCCCGCCATCGGCGACATCTGGACATGGCAGGGGGAGGCGGTGCGCATCGCTCTGGCCGAGGACGGCGGTCTCCGGGAACCGGCGGCCGCTCTTGCAGCGGTCGGTGCCGCCGATGCGGGGGAAGCGCACGCTCCTCTGTCGGCGACGGGCACGGCGGACGACGGAGAGGCGCTGCCCTTTCCGCGGATCGTCGTCAGCGACGGGGTGCGGCGCTTTCCGTTCGATGTGGTGTCCGGCCCGTCTTTCGCGGAAACCTTCCTCGTCTTTCATCAGGGATTGCCGCCGCGGCGCCTGCGCCTCGAGGTCGTCGAAGTCGCGGGCTACGAGGAGGTGGCGGCCATGGCCGGGCAGCCCGTGGGGATGGGGGACATGGCGCTGCCCGCGGGCTTTGCCACCGGGACGGTCCTGCCGACGCCCCTGGGGCCGATCCCGGCCGCACAACTCGAGGAGGGCGGTGCCCTCATCGACGAGGCGGGCATGGCGGTCGGCATCCGCCGGCTGCGGTGCCGGGAGACGAGCGGCGCGCGCATCAAGGCCTATCCCGAGCTGGCCCCGCTCTTCCTGCCCGGCAGCCCCGGCCTGATCCTCGCCCCCGGTCAGCCGGTGGTGCATGAAGGGGCGGGCGTGCCGGCGCTGACGGGCTGCGAGCGGGTGGCGATCCCGGCGGGGCTGATGCGGACCGGCAGGCAGGTGCGGCCGCTGCTGCGTCCGGGCCGCAGGGTCGTCTATGTCGAGCCGGTGCTCGAGCGGCCGGCGATCCTCTCGATCGGTGGCAGCCGGCTGGCGCTGAAGGGCGGGGCGGCCGAGGCCCTGCCCGCCGGTCTGGCGCTGGCGGATGCCTTCGAGGCCGAGCTGGTCCTCGGGCTCGGCATGGCGATGCCGGCGTCGGGGCGCCCCGGCATTGCGGAACCGGCCGCGCTCTCGGCCTGACCGGCCTTCGGTCATCCGCCGGCCGGTGCCGCGGGGAAGGCGAGGGCGCCTCTCCGCCTGTCGGCCTCACACCGTGGTGCCGACGAGATTGCCGACAAGGGCGGTGATCGCCATGGCCAGCGCCCCCCAGAAGGTCACCCGCAACACGGCCCGCAGCACCGGGGCGCCGCCGGCACGGGCCGAGAGCACGCCGAGCAGCGTGAGCGAGAGGAGCGAGGCCGCCGTAACGACCGTGATCATCGCCGCCCGTGTCGTGCCGAGGACGGAGAGCACGGCGACAAGGGGAATGAGGCCACCGGCGAGGAAGGACAGGGCCGATGCGAAAGCGGCCCGGATCGGCGAGACGGAACCGACCTCGGTGATGCCGATCTCGTCGCGGGCGTGGGCGGCAAGGGCGTCCTTCTCCATCATCTGCCGGGCCACCTCGCGGGCCAGATCCGCCGACACGCCGCGTTCGATGTAGATCCGCGTGAGCTCGTCGAGCTCGTATTCGGGATGGGATTCGAGCCACTCCCGCTCCTTGGCGAGGTCCGCCGCCTCGGTGTCGCTCTGGGAACTGACGGAGACGTATTCCCCCGCCGCCATCGACATCGCCCCGGCCACGAGTCCGGCAACGCCGGCCAGGAGGATCTCGCGCGCTCCCGTTCCGGCGCCGGCTACGCCGACGATCAGCGCGGCGGTCGAGACGATGCCGTCATTGGCGCCGAGCACGGCGGCTCTCAGCCAGCCGGTGCGGTGGGAATAATGCTGGTGTTCCATCGCGTCCCCCTCGGTTTTCAAGGCACCCGCTCGCGCTCCAACTGGCATGACTGCGCAGGGATGGAAAGGGGGTGGTGTCGCCTCCCTGCCGCGGATATCCGTTTGCAGGACACGCAAGGAGCTCCCCGCGGCGGCATTCGACCCGGCGGCCGATGTGGTCAGTCGCAGGGGATGGCGGCTTCGGGCGTGGCGCCTTCCTGCACGGCCTCGTGCCGCCTTGCCAGGAGCCGGGCATCGGGCCCTTCGAGAGCGCGGATGCGGGAGACGGTGCGGGCGAATTCGAAGGCTTCCTTGCTGCCCGGAGCGATCAGCCGTTCGGGTTCTTCGGCCGCCGAGGCGGCGAGGCGGATTCCGCGATCGTGCAGAACGTCGATCAGGTTGATGAAACGCCGCGCGGCTGCCGCGTCGGCCGCACCGAGACGCGGCACATGGTCGATGACGAGGAAGTCGAGATGCCCGGCGATGGCGAGATAGTCTCCCGCACCGAGCGGCTGACGGCAGAGCGCATCGAAGGGAGTACGGCCGATGCGGCCATGCCAGCGCGGCAGGCCGATCTCGCGGCCGGCATGGCGCAGGGCAAGCGGTGCGCCCGTGGCTCCCCCCGTCAGCAGATCCCACAGCCCGTCGAGCCGGTGCGTGGCTTCCGGCGTGTCGGGGGCGATCCAGGCGCGGGCGCCCGAATGCCACAGCCGGCGATAGTCCTGCGGACCGGCCAGCTCGACGATGTCGAAATGGCGCTCGAGCGCGTCGATGAAGGGCAGGAAGAGCGCGCGGTTGAGCCCGTCCTTGTAGAGGTCGGCCGGGGGGCGGTTCGAGGTGGTGACGATGAACACCCCTTCGCGGGCGAGCGCCTCGAACAGCCGCGCGAGGATCATCGCGTCGGCAATGTCCTTGACCTCCATCTCGTCGAGGCAGAGGAGGCGGGCGCCGCGCGCGATCTCCCGGGCCACCGGCGCAAGGGCGTCGGCCGCACCGCGATTGCGGGCCGCGTCGAGCCGGTGATGGATCTCGCGCATGAACTCGTGGAAATGCAGGCGCCGCTTCTTCGGTTCGGGAAGCACGTCGAAAAAGAGGTCCATCAGCATCGACTTGCCGCGTCCGACCGGGCCCCAGAGATAGAGGCCGTGAAGCGCGGGCATGTTCGGGCGGCGGAAGCGGGCAAGCCAGGCTGCGCCCGGCCGATGGCGCAGGATGACCTCTCCCAGTCGCGCCAGGCGCTCGAGCGCCGCTTCCTGGCCGCTGTCGGGCAGGAAGCCTTCGGCCGCGGTGCGCGCGGCATAGGCTCTGGCAAGCATCTCCTTCATGGCTCTTCCATAACGGCCGGATGGCAGGGGTGGAAGAGCCGCTCGGGGTTCCGGCCGACATGGGGCGGCATTGCACCTTTGCCATCTCTGTGGCAGCGATGGAGCAGATGCGATTGTCTGACGAAAGCGGTGCCTGCCGCTTCAAGGGAGGAGAAGAAAATGGCCGACAGCGCAGATGCCCCGCTCCGTGCCCGTCTCGAGGATCCCTCGCTGCTCGAGACGCGGTCCTTCATCGCCGGGGAATGGGTGACGGCGGATGACGATGCGCGTTTCCCCGTCACCAACCCCGCCACCGGAGAGGTGATCGCCACCGTGCCCGATCTCGGGCTCGACGAGACCCGCCGTGCCATCGAGGCGGCCGAGGCCGCGCGTCACGAATGGGCAGGGCGCACCGGCAAGGAGCGGGCGGCGATCCTGAGGCGCTGGTTCGAGCTGATGGTGGAAAACGCCGACGACCTCGCCGTCATCCTCACCGCCGAGGCCGGCAAGCCGATCGGCGAATCGCGCGGCGAGATTCTCTATGGCGCCGCCTTCGTCGAGTTCTTCGCCGAGGAGGCCAAGCGCGTCTATGGTGAGACCATACCCGGGCACCAGCCCGACAAGCGGCTGATCGTCATCCGCCAGCCGGTGGGCGTGGCTGCCGGCATCACGCCGTGGAACTTTCCCAACGCGATGATCGCCCGCAAGGTGGCGCCGGCGCTGGCGGCCGGATGCGGATTCGTCATCAAGCCGGCCGAGGAAACCCCGCTCTCGGCCCTTGCCATGGCGGTGCTGGCCGAGCGTGCCGGCATTCCGGGCGGACTCTTTTCGGTGGTGACGACCAGCCGCCCCGCCCTCGTCGGCGAGGAATTCTGCACCAACGAGACCGTGCGCAAGATCACCTTCACCGGTTCGACGGAGGTCGGCCGCATCCTGCTCCGGCTCTCGGCCGACCAGATCAAGCGCGTCTCCCTCGAGCTTGGCGGCAATGCGCCCTTCATCGTCTTCGACGATGCCGATCTCGAGGAAGCGGTCGAGGGGGCGATGATGTCGAAATACCGCAACACCGGCCAGACCTGCGTCTGCGCCAACCGCATCTATGTGCAGGAAGGGATCTACGATGCCTTCGCCGAGCGGCTGGCCGAGAAGGTGCGGCAGGTGCAGGTGGGGGACCCGTTCGATCCGGCCACCAATGCCGGGCCACTGATCAACGAGGCGGCGGTGGCGAAGGTGGAGCGGCATGTGGCCGATGCGGTGGCGAAGGGGGCGCGGGTGCTGGTCGGCGGCACCCGTCTCGACCGGGAGGGGCCGTGGTTCGCCCCGACGGTGATCTGTGACGTCAGCCAGGAGATGCAGGTGGCGAGGGAGGAGACCTTCGGGCCGCTCGCGCCGCTCTTCCGTTTCTCGGAGGAAGCCGAGGTCATCCGCCAGGCCAACGACACGATCTACGGCCTCGCGGCCTATTTCTACGCGCGCGACCTCTCACGGGTCTGGCGCGTGGCCGAGGCGCTGGAATACGGCATGGTCGGCATCAATACCGGCATCATCTCGACCGAGCTCGCCCCCTTTGGTGGTGTCAAGCAATCCGGGCTCGGCCGCGAGGGATCGCGCCACGGCATCGAGGAATATCTCGAAATGAAATATCTATGTATGGCGGTGTGACGGGAAAAAGGCCCGTATTTCCCCTTGCATGCGCAAAGATATTCCACGCCGAGGGGCGCATGCGCGGGCCTGCATCCGCCGGAACGCGAAAAGGGCGTGGCTCGTCGCCACGCCCGTTCACCTCTGCCGAGAACCGAGGCGTCAGGCGGTTTCGGCTTCCTTCGCCCCGGCGGTTTCGGCAGGCTTCTCGACCTCGCCCTCGATGACCTTGCCGGTCTCCGCCTTGCGGCCGGAGAGCGACTTGATCTCGATCTTCCGCGGCCTCAGCGCCTCGGGGATCTCGCGGACGAGATCGACATGCAGCATGCCGTTCTCGTAGATGGCATCCTGCACGCGGATGTAGTCGGCCAGCTGGAACCGTTTCTCGAAGGCCCGCTGGGCAATGCCGCGATAGAGGAAGGTCCGTCCGGCTTCTTCCTCGTTCTGGGCCTTGGCCCCGCGGATCACCAGCTGCTGATCGCGCAGCTCGACCTCGATCTCGTCGGGCGAGAAGCCCGCCACCGCGATCGAGATGCGGTAATGGTCGTCACCGATCTTCTCGATGTTGAAGGGCGGATAGGATCCGCCGCCGGTTTCGCTCGAGAAGATGCGGTCGAACATCTCGGCCAGCTGGTCGAAACCGATGGTCGCCCTGTAGAGCGGCGTCAGATCGAAGCTCCTCATGGCTGTATCCTCCTTTCCGAGCGATACACCTTGGTGTGCCTTCAACCGACAGGCACCATTGCCGGCCCTTGCGGCGCCGGCATGACATAGATGGGAATGGCTGCAAACCTTTTCAAGGGGTTGCCCGGGCCGGGCAACCCCTCGGGGAAGTGGGAGGAAGTGGTGGCTCGTCGGGGAAGGTCATTCGGGGCGAACGAAACGGGCGCCGACGCCGCGGTCGATCTCGCGACCGCCGAGGCGGTGCGGGAGGATGCGCGGGAGGGGCCGCGGCTCCGCCGGAGAGGCGGCATCCGTTGCCGCGGATGCGGCGGCGGCCAGGAGCGGCGCCGCGGGCAGGCGGGCCCGCAGCGCCTCGATCCGTCCGTCGAGCACGCTTGCCAGCGCCACCTTGCGGCCGGCCAGCCGCGCCTTGGCCGACACGATGGCGACGATCTGCGGCCGCCCGTCGATGATGCGGAAGACCGGAGCGCCGGAGGCCCCCGAATCGACATCGCAACTCAGAACGGCCACCCGGCCCTCGCGGGTCAGCGTTCGGCAGCCGTCCTCGAGCGTGGCGGTGTCGCGGCGCAGCGCGGAGGTGGCGTTGTAGGAAACGAGATCGACCTTGTGCCCCGGGGCGAGAATGCCGGCGGCGAGAAAGGGGGCGATCCTGCTCGGGGGAATCGGCGCCTCGAGCCGCAGAAGGGCGAGATCGTTCGCGATCCGCTCGAGCTTTCGTGGATCGCGATAGACGTAGCCCCGTGCGATCACGGCGGCGACGACCCGGCGCATGGCCGCCGCCCGGCCCCGCCGCTCGCCGGCAAGGAAAAGGATCGATCCGGGTGCGATTTGCTGGCCGCTGCGCTTCTCGTAAAGGCAGTGTGCGGCCGTCAGCACGATGTCGGGCGAGATGAGCGTGCCCGAGCAGGTGGCGCTCCGGTCCAGGATGAGCTGCCCCACGGCCTGCCAGGGGCCCGCCTCGCGCGGCGTGTCGAGCAATTCGATCTCCCCGGCCGGCGCCGGCCGCGCGAGGGCAAGCCCTGCGAGCAGTGCAAGAGAGGCGATCATGCCGGTGAACATGCCCTTCTTCATCCCGTCTTCTCCTTGTTCCACGAGAAGCATGCTAGAGCGGCAGAAGGGCGATTCCTTGAACGGATTGCGGCCGATCCTGAAGAAATGATGATCAGGTCATGGCGATGAGGTAGAAAATACCGACTCACCGTGAACGGAAGGCGAATATCCGTTCTCGTCATGGTGGAAAACCTGACCGTGCATGGATCGTCCTGCCCCATTCGTGACGCAACGTCGCGCAAGGGCAGGTCTCAGGCGGCGCTCCTGGAAGCGGCGATGTTCTGCGGCATCGGGCCGCCTGTCGCCCAGTCGAGAAGCTCGACCGTATGGACCACCGGGATCGGGGTGCCCGAAGCGATCTGCACCAGGCAGCCGATATTGCCGGTTGCGACCACATCGGGGGATTTCGCTTCGATATGGCGCACCTTGCGGGCCTTGAGCCGGGCCGAGATCTCGGGCTGGAGCAGATTGTAGGTGCCGGCCGAGCCGCAACACAGATGGCTTTCCTTCGGCTCGACCACCTCGAACCCGACCTGCCGCAGCAGCTTTTTCGGCAGATCGCGGATCTTCTGCCCGTGCTGGAGCGAGCAGGCGGCATGATAGAGCACGCGCATCTGCGGGGCGACGTTCGCGGGCAGATCGAGCCGGGCGACGACTTCGCTCACATCCTTCGCCAGCGCCGCGATGCGGGCGGCATCCTCGGCCAGTCCGGCATCACGTTCGAACATGACGCCGTAATCCTTGACCGTGGTGCCGCATCCCGAGGCGTTGATGACAATGGCGTCGAGCGGCTCTTCGGCGTCGGCGGCGAGAAAGGCGCGGATGTTGCGTGCCGCCGAGGCGTGGCTCTCGTCGGTCCTGCCCATGTGATGGGTGAGGGCACCGCAGCATCCCTGGCCGGCCGGGATCACCACTTCGGCACCGAGCCGCGTGAGAAGCCGCACCGTGGCCTCGTTGATCGCCGGATCGAGGGCGCGCTGGGCGCATCCCGTCATCAGCGCCACGCGCATGCGCCGTTCCCCCTCGGCCGGGAAGGTCTGGGGGCGGTCCACGGGCGAGGGCTTCGGCAGGCGCGGCGGCGCCATCTCGAGCATGGCCTGCAGGCGCTTGTCGGGCAGCAGCCGCCGGAAGGGCCTGCCGAGCCTGGCCGCCAGCAGCGAGAGGCGGAACCGGCCCGGATGGGGAACGATGCGCGCCAGCGCCCAGCGCAGGAGCCGGTCCATCAGCGGCCGGCGCCAGCTTTCCTCGACATGGGCGCGGGCCTCGTCGATCAGGTGCATGTAATCGACGCCCGAGGGGCAGGTCGTCATGCAGGCGAGGCAGGAAAGGCAGCGGTCGATGTGCAGCACGGTCTTCTCGTCCGCCGGTCGGCCGCTCTCGAGCATGTCCTTGATGAGGTAGATGCGGCCGCGGGGGCTGTCGAGCTCGTCCCCGAGGGTGACGTAGGTCGGGCAGGTGGCGGTGCAGAAACCGCAATGCACGCAGGTGCGGAGGATCTCGTTGGCGCGGGCGATGCGCGGATCGGCCAGCTGCTCGGGGGTGAAACTGGTCTGCATCTCAGGCGTGCTCCGTGAGGGGGGCGGGGGCCGGATCCATCAGCCCCGGATTGAGAATGCCGGCCGGGTCGAACCGGTGCCTGAGGCCGCGGGCGAGGGCGGCAAGGCGCGGCGGTTCGGGGTGAAAGACGGGCACGGTGCGGCGCGTGTTCTCGGAGGCCCGCACCAGCGTCGCATGGCCGCCGAGAGCGGCGAGGTGGCCGCGGATGATGGCGGCGCCCGCATCGCCCGTGTCGGGGGTGACGAGCCAGACCAGCCCGCCGCCCCAGTCGAGGAAGGCGTGATGGGCGAGGCCGTCCTGCCCGAGGAGGTCGAGAAGCACCGGCCCGTCGGTCGGCTTGAGGGAGATGCGCCAGACCGCCCCGTCATGGCCGACGAAGGGCAGCACCTCGCGCAGCTCGCGCCAGAGCGCGGCGCTTTCTTCGGCCCGGACCATTTCCCAGTCACCGCCGAGATGGCGGACGAGCTTCTCGCCGCGGGCCCTGACCGAGTCTTCACGCCCCTCGATGCGGATCCGCGTTTCGCTCGTGCCACCGGCCAGATCGGCCGGCAGATACCCCGCTCCGCCGACGCGCCAGGGGGAGCCGAGGGCCTTCGAAAGCAGGGCCACGGCGCGATGGGCGTCATGGCCGCGGGCGACGAGCGTGGCTTCGGTCTCGGGGGCCGGCAGCACCTTGAAGGATACCTCGGTGAGCACGCCGAGCGTGCCGCGTGCACCCGCCATCAGGCGCGCGAGATCGTAGCCCGTGACGTTCTTCATCACCCGGCCGCCGCTCTTGAGGATCTCGCCCTTTCCGTTGACGAAACGGGCCCCGAGAAGGGTGTCGCGGCAGGCGCCGGCCTCGATCCGGCGCGGCCCGGAGACATTGGCCGCCACCACCCCGCCGATGGTCGGCGTGCCCGCGGTGCCGAGCAGCGGGCGGTGGTCCATCGGCTCGAAGGCAAGGCGCTGGCCATGCTCGGTCAGAAGCGCCTCGATTTCGGCCAGGGGCGTGCCGGCGGCAGCCACGAGGGTGAGCGCGCCGGGTTCGTAGAGGGTGACGCCGGAAAGCGCCGTCGTCGTCAGCACCTCGCCGTCGAGGGGCGGGCCGACGGGCCGGGTGCCGCCGCCGCGGATGACGAGCGGGGCGCGCCGCGCGGCGTGGTCCCGGATGATCTCGGCCAGCGCCTCTTCGGAGGCAGGGGCCAGGGGGGTGGTGGTCATGGGTCGTGGCTCGAAAAGGGTGGCGGATGCGGGCGGGTGCAGGGGAGGGCTCTTCAGGCGGCCTGGCCGGGAGGAGCGGGAGGAGAGTCGGCACCGGCCGCGGCGCCGGGCCTTCTCCTTTCGCGCCGCGGGGCCGAGAGCGTGAGTGGGAAGACCTTGGCCGGGTTGAGGATCCAGTTCGGGTCGAACACGTCCTTCACGTCCATCTGCGCCTCGAGATCGGCGCGGCTGAACTGGGCCGGCATCAGCTCGCGCTTCTCGACGCCGACGCCATGCTCGCCCGTGAGGCAGCCCCCGGCCTCGACGCAGAGCCTGAGCACCTCTGCTCCCATGGCCTCGGCCCGGGCGAATTCCTCCGGGTCGTTGGCGTCGTAGAGAATGAGCGGATGCATGTTGCCGTCGCCGGCGTGGAAGACGTTGCCGACGCCGAGATCGTATTTGCGGGCGAGGTCGCCGATGCCCTTGAGCACGTCGGGCAGGCGAGAGACGGGGATGGTGCCGTCGAGGCAGATATAGTCGTTGATCTGTCCCATGGCGCCGAAGGCCGACTTGCGCCCGGCCCAGATCCGCGCAGCGTCGGCCTCGTCGCGGGCCTCGCGGATCTCGATCGGGTCGTGGGTTTCGGCAATGGCGCGGATGCGCGCAAGCTCGGTGTCGATTTCCTCCTCCGATCCCTCGACCTCGACGATGAGCAGCGCTTCGCATTCGGGGTAGCCCGCCCCGACGAAACGTTCCACCGCCTCGAGCACCGGCCGGTCCATGAACTCGATGGCCACGGGCAGGATGCCGGCGCGGATGATGTCGGCAACGCAGGCCCCGGCGATCTCGTTCGAGGGAAAGGCGAGGAGGATCGGCCGCGCTCCCTCGGGCCGGGGCAGGATCCGCAGCACGGCCTCGGTGACGATGCCGAGCTGGCCTTCCGAGCCGGTGACGAGAGCGAGCCAGTCATAGCCCGGCAGATCGGCCCAGGGCCCGCCGATCTCGACGATCTCCCCGTCGGCCATCACCATCTTCACCCCGAGAAGATTGTTCACCGTCACGCCGTATTTCAGGCAGTGGGCGCCGCCCGAATTCATCGCGATGTTGCCGGCAATGGCGCAGGCGAGCTGGGAGGACGGGTCGGGGGCGTAGAAGAAACCGTCGCTCTCGACCTCCTGGGTGACGGAAAGATTGGTGCGCCCGGCCTCGACGCGGATGAAGCGGTTGTCGTAATCGACCTCGAGCACCCGGTTGAGCCGCGACGTGCCGAGGATGATCGAATCGGCCGTGGGCAGGGCGCCGCCCGCAAGCGACGTGCCCGAGCCGCGCGGCGTGACGGGCACGCCCTCCTCGTGGCAGATGCGCATGATGCGGGCGACCTCCTCGGTGCTCTTCGGCAGCACCACCGCCATCGGCGGGCAGCGATAGGCCGAGAGCGCGTCGCATTCGTAGGCCCTGGTCTCGACCGGGTCGGTGATGAGCCCCTCCGCGCCCACCGCCTGCCGAAGCCGGGCGAGAATGGCATCGCGACGGGCGAGGATCGACGGGTCGGGTGCCGGAAGTTCCATCTCTGCCTCCTTGCCGGCCGGGCGCCGGTGCGGTTGATGGGGCCGTTCCGCTATCCGTATGGCCCCGACAATTTTCGGCTGTTTTGGAAAATATTTCCAAACTTGCGCGAAGAATAGTGATCGCCGGGTATCGACGCAAGCCGATTGTCGGCCTTCCGGCGCCGCGAGGCAAGGGCATGGCGCCGCTCGTTCGTCCGGTGTCCGCCGGATGGGGCGCATGGATGACAGATGCCCGCCGACGTTCTATCGTGGTGCCATGTTCGGAGAGGAAACCCTGCTCGTCGGGCTGCGCGACCGGCTGATGCTGCTCTCCCCCTGGGACGGGGTGGCGGTGTCGGCCTTTCTTCTTGCCTGGTGGGGCATCGGCTGGCTGATCGACCGCGAGACGGCCACCCGCCCGTCCGTGGCGGTGCTGATGGCGCGCTACCGGCGCGAATGGATGGAGGTGTTCGTCCAGCGCACCGCCCGCATGTTCGACGCCTCGATCCTCTACAATCTGCGCCAGGGCACGACCTTCTTCGCCTCGGGGGCGATGCTCGGCATCGGCGGTCTTCTGGCGCTCATCGGCAACAGCGAGCGGCTCGTCGGCGTGGCGCGGGATCTGAGCCTCGCGGCGGCGCCGGCGGCGGTATGGGAGATGAAGCTGCTCCTGTGCCTTCTGGTGCTGACCAACGCCTTTCTCAAGTTCGTCTGGTCGCAGCGGCTCTTCGGATATTGCGCCATCCTCATGGCCGCCGTGCCCGAGGATCCGGCGGACCCGCGGGCGCGGATGCGGGCGCGGCAGGCGGCCGAGGTCAACATCACCGCGGCCCGCAGCTTCAACCGCGGCCTGCGATCGGTCTATTTCGCCCTTGCGGCCCTGGCCTGGCTGATCGGCCCGATCGGGCTTCTCGTGGCCACGGGCATCACGCTCGTGGTGCTGTGGCGGCGGGAATACGCCTCGCGCTCGCGCAGCATCATCCTCGGCAATATCGCCGCAGTGCCGGGGCTTGCCGGACCCGATGCGGGAAGCGGAAGCGAGTGAGGACGGGGCCGTTCCGCCGTTCGGCGCTCAGCCGCCGGCGAGGTGCCATTTGCGCTCGAGCGCCTCGATGGCGGCGATCCGGTCCGCGACCTTGGGATGCGACATGAGCCAGGCCGGCATCGGCCCGGCATGCCCCGAGAGCCTCTCGAGCTTGCGGAAGAGGCTCTTCTGCGGGCCGGTGCCGATCCCGCTCTTGACGAGAAGGGCCGCGGCCCAGGCGTCGGCCTCGTATTCGTCCTCCCGCGAAAGCCGGGCGGTGAGGAGGGAGGCAACGAGGTTCGCCACCATCGCCCCGAGGCCCGGCAGCAGGCGCGAGAGCACCATGCCGAGCCCGACGCGCACGGCGTTCTGGAGCGAGAAATCCACCATGCGCCGTCGGGCATGACCGAGAGCGACATGGCCGAGCTCATGGGCGATCACCGAGCCGATCTCCTCGGCCGTCACCTCGCCGGCGGCATATTTCTCCATGAAGCCGCGGGTGACGAAGATGCGCCCGTCGGGCGCGGCCAGCCCGTTGACGGGGCCGATCTCGTAGATGTGCACCGGGATCTCCTCGAGATCGAGCACGGCGGCCATCCTGCGGACAAGGGCAGCGATGCGCGGATCGGCAAGGCGGGTGGAGCGGGCGTCGAGCTCGTGCTTCAGTCGCCAGGCCGAGAAGAGATACATCAGCACCCCGTAGGCAACGGCCAGCAATATCGGGGTGAACCTGAGCATGTTCCCGATATGGCGACGCCCGCCCCGGAAGGCAAGGCGAAGGGGGGCCTGTGCGCGTTGCGCGGCCGGGCCGGTCAGGCGTCCCACACCACCGGCACCGTGATCGGCCCGCGGAAAGCCCAGCCGGTGAATCGCGTATCGCTCTCGGGGTCGAGCCGCAGCCCCGGCAGCCGTTCGAACAGCAGCGGCAGGGCGACATCGGCGATCATCGCCCGGCTGACCCACTTGCCGGCGCACAGATGCGGCCCCGATCCGAAGACGATCGCGGCCGAGGTGTCGCGGGTGATGTCGAAACGCTCTGGGTGTTCGAAATGGGCCTCGTCGCGGTTGGCCGAACCGAACATCAGGAAGGCGCGGTCCTCGGGTTCGAAGGTCACCCCTTCGACCGTGTCGCGCCGGGCGATGCGGCGCGGCGACATCATGATCGGGCTGATCCAGCGGGTGTATTCGCCGAAGGCGTCGTCCCATGTCGCCTCGCCCGCCTCGATCAGCGCGCGCTGGTCGGGATGGGAGAGGAGCGCCCAGGATGCGCCGGCGATCACGTCGCGCGGCTCGTTCTGACCGCCCGATATCGTCAGCCGGATGTTGACCTTGATGCGCTCGATGTCGAGCCCCGCCGCCTTCATCACCGCCATCATGTTCGGCGTTTCGGCAAGGGCGGGATCGTTGATCCGTTCGTCGATGTGCCGGTCGATCGAGGCGACGCATTCGAGACAGCGGGCCTCCACCTCCGCATCGCCGGCATAGTTCGAAATGCCGTCGATCATGCCCTGGCTGGTGCGGTCGAGTTCCTGCCAGCTCATGTTCTCGAGCCCGGTGATGGCGCAGAGCGCCCGTGCGGCGAGCGGCATGGCATAGTCGCGCACGAGATCGGCCTGCCCGCGGGGTGCGAGATCGGCGAGGATCTCCTCGGCGATGCGGCGGAAGGCGGGGCGCCAATGCGTCTCGATCGCTCGCGGCGAAAGCGCCTGCATGACGATCTTGCGTTCGGCCAGATGCGTCTCTCCGTCGCGCCGCATCATGTTCTCGCCCATCAGCCGGGTCATCAGCCCTTCGGGCTGGGCCGAGGAGAACACGTCGATGCGCTTTTCCTGGCGGTGGATGTCGTCGCGCCGGGTGAGCAGGGTCGCCCCGAGCTGCGGCACGAAGCAGATCGGACATTCGGCCCGCATCCGGGCGAGATCCGGGTAGGGGTCGGCGGTGAAGGCGGCGAGGTCGATCTCGTAGGCAGGGGCGTCGGACATGCGCATCTCCGGGGATGGGATCGGGGGGAGGATAGCGGAAGGATGTTGCTCGTGCAACGATTGTCGCGCCACAAACTCTCTCGGGGCGGAGAACGGTGTGACGGGGGCAGGCGAGGCAGGAGGGGAAGGGCGGTGGAGAGCCCGGATTTCCCTGTGCGAAGGGTCGTTCAGAAGCGTTTGCGGGCCGTGCCGCCCTGCCCGTGACGCCAGAGCCACCATGCGATGGCCAGCGCGGCCGCGAGCAGGACCAGCGCCATCGAGAGATCGCCGAGGAATTCAGCCACGAGGGGGAAGCTTTCGACGAACACCATGCCGAGACCGACATAGAGGCCGACCCAGACGATTTCGCCGAGCGCGGCCCAGAGCGTGAAGCGCGGCCAAGGAAAGCCGACGGCCCCGGCCGTGAGGTTCATCCACGGTCCGAGGGGCGCGAGCAGCCAGCGCGAGAAGAAGATGCCGAGCGCGCCGTGCCGCTCGAGCAGCGCCCGAGCCCGAACGAGGAGCGCCTCGCTTCTTCCGCCGCCCCCTTGCCGCGTCCCCGCCGGATCCTGCCGCCGACGTCTCCGGGCGATCAGGACGCCGCCGAATCGGCCGGCAAGATAGCCGCTCTGGTCTCCCAGAAGGGCGCCCCCCAGCGCTCCGAAGGAGATTGCCAGCGGGTCGAGATCGCCGGCCGCGGCGAAGGCTCCGCCTGCCATCATCGCCAGCGAAGCGGGTATCGGCACCGCCAGGCAGCTCAGATAGGTGATGAGGGCGAGCGAGAGGGCGCCCCATTCGGGGATGAGCGCCAGCAGCGAGTCGACGAACTCGGTCATGGCCGGCCACCGCTCTCCGCTTGCGGCGCCTTTCCCTCGGAAGGCGCGTCTGCCGGCAGGGCCTGTTCGATGCGGGCGATCAGCGTCTCGACCGGCACGCCGCGCCGCGCGGCGATTTCCTCGAGGGTGAGCCGTCCGCCTTCGCCGGGGGAGAGGTCGAGGAGCGCCCGCATCTCGGAAGGGGGCACATGATAGGCGCGGACGATGTAGCGCGGGGTCATCCACGGGGCGATCGGCAAGGTGGACGCCGGGCCTTCATTGCGCAGCATTGTCGCGATCATCACCGCCCGGGCCGTGAAGAGGCCGGCCAGCGCCAGCGACAGCACGAGGAGGGCGATGAGGGCGGTCCGTCGTTTCATCGCCCGAGCTCCTTCACCGCCGCCTCGATGCCCCGGAGGGTGAGGGGATACATCCGGTTCTCGAAGATCTCGCGCACGAGGCCAATCGACGGGGTGTGGGGCCAATGCGGCTCCGGCAGCGGGTTGAGCCAGGCATTGTCGGGCCAGGCCTCTCGGGCGCGGCGCAGCCACACCTCTCCGGCTTCTTCGTTCCAGTGTTCGTTGGCCCCGCCCGGATAGAGGATCTCGTAGGGGCTCATGGCCGCATCGCCGACGAAGATGCACTTCCAGTCCGCCCCGTAGGTGTTGAGGAGATCACGGGTGGCGATGCGTTCGGACCAGCGGCGGCTATTGTCGCGCCAGACGAATTCGTAGAGGCAGTTGTGGAAGTAGTAGTATTCGAGATGGCCGAATTCGGAGCGCGCGGCCGAGAAAAGCTCCTCGACGCGCTTCACATGCGGGTCCATCGAACCGCCGACATCGAGAAACATCAGCACCTTGACCGCATTGCGCCGCTCGGGCCTGAGCTTGAGATCGAGCCAGCCCTTCTCGGCGGTGGCGCGGATCGTGCCTTCGAGGTCGAGTTCCTCCTCCGCTCCCTCCCGTGCCCAGCGGCGCAGCCGGCGCAGGGCGATCTTGATGGTGCGGGTGCCGAGCTCGACATCGTCGGCCAGGTTGCGGAACTCGCGCCGGTCCCACACCTTCACCGCCCGCCGATGGCGGCTTTCGCTCTGGCCGATGCGGACGCCCTCGGGATTGTAGCCCCAGGCCCCGAAGGGGGAAGTGCCGGCGGTGCCGATCCACTTGCTGCCGCCCTGGTGGCGCTCCTTCTGTTCGGCCAGCCGCTTCTTCAGCGTTTCCATCAGTTTCTCAAAGCCGCCCAGCGCCTCGATTTCGGCCATTTCCTCCGGGCTGAGATGGCGCTCCGCCATCTTGCGGAGCCAGTCCGCGGGCAGATCGAGCGCTTCGAGCACCTCGGCCGGGGTGATGGTCTCCAGCCCGGAAAAGACGCGGGCGAAGACACGATCATAGCGGTCGAAGTGCCGCTCGTCCTTCACCATCGCCGCCCGGCCGAGATGGTAGAACCCTTCGACATCGTGGAGGACCACCTCGGCCCTGAGCGCCTCGAGGAAGGCGAGATATTCGCGCAGGGAAACCGGGATGCCTTCCTCGCGCAGTTCCTCGAAGAAGCGCCGGAACATGCCCTATCCCATGCGCAGGACGATGAGGGCGATCGTGTAGCCGATCACCCAGCCGATGATGCCGAGGACGACAGCGTACTGGGCGATGTCGAAGCCGTTGCCGCCGCGCTTGCGGGCGAGGAAGACACCGACGAGGGCGCCGAGGGCCAGAGCCAGCCAGGGGAGCATGTGTCAGCCTCCGATGCGTCTGCCTGAGCGGGCGGGCGCCTCAGCCGGCCGGCCCGCCTGTCGAGAGGGTGCGGATCGCGGCCAGCCGGGCTTTCACCTCGCTGTTCCGGCCAATGCCATAGCGTGCCCATCTGAGGGAGTCGAGGCGCATCTGCCGGGCACGGGCCGCCTGTCCGGTGCGGGCGCTGGCCTCGGCGGCCACCATCAGGAGCGAGGAGAGGAGTGCGGCGTTGCCGGCCTGCCGTGCGGCGGTGATGGCCGGCATGGCAAGGCGTAGGCTGGTGCGGGCATCGCCGCGGGCGAGGGCGACGGTCGCGAGCTGCAGGTCGACCTCGGCGGTGTGGATGTCCTCGGTGCCGTAGAGGGAGAGATAGAGCTGCCGGGCGCGGACGAGCTCGGCCAGGCCGAGGGCCGGGTCCGATCCGAAGACGAGGCGCCCCAGGACCATGTGGCTGAAGGCGGTGCGCGGATCCCGCGGCCCCAGCCCGCGGTCCGCGATCCGGACCGCCCTTCGGGCGGCGGCGATGCGGGCCGTCATCGGCCGGTGCGCGGAAAGGGCTTGTCCGATGGCCTCCTTCCACCCGGCGGGATCGTTCGCCAGCGGCGCCGGGGCGATGCGTTCGCCCGCGGGGTTGAGCCGGGCCAGGATCGCGGGCAGGCGGCGGGCGACCTCGGCCCGTGTCATGCCGTTTGCCAGGGCGGGGTCGTGATGGACCCGCAGCATCAGCATGTCGAACGGGGTGAGCACCGACTGGATGTTGTCGTCGTTGAAGATGCTGTCGCCGAGACGGTAGAGGTCGTTCACCGGGCCGAGGGACTGGGCCAGCTCCTCGTGCAGGCAGTCGCGCGCTTCCTGCGGTGCCACGTCGGCCGGGATGAAGATGGCGGCCCGTTCGCGACGCGAGAGGCGGGCCCAGTCGAGCCGGCCGGTGCCGCGGGCGGCGAGGAATTCGCGCCAGCTCGTCACGCCGGGGACGACGAAGCAGGCGGCATCGGGGGCGACGCGCGCCAGCATCGCCCGGGGCAGGACGTTGATGCGGATCGCCGCCGTCTCGTCCGGCCCGGCGCGGGAGATGTCGAGCCCCGCCTCGCGGCGCAGTCGGCCGATGAGGCTGTCGAGATCCCGTGCGAGCGTGGCCGGCGCCTCGGGAGCGAGCGCCACGCGGATCGGCTGGTCGAAACGGGTGAGACGGGCGACGGACTTGCCGGTTTCCAGCCGGAAGACGAGGTCGAGATAATCCCGGGCGAGATCGGCATTGGAGCGCCGGACCGCCGCGGGCCGCGTTATTTGCGGCAGCGCCGGCGGCGGGGTGCGAAGCGCCACCGCGGGCGCGATCTCCGTCTCTGCCGGGCGGCGCGTGAGGGTGATGTCGCCTCTTTCGGCGGACATGCAGCCGGCAAGGGCTAGAAGGGTGATGGGCGCGAGACGCCGCACGGTCCGGGCCGACCGGACATGCGCCGGGGCGGGGTACGGTGCCGTCCGGACGGAGAGCACGCCGCAGGTGACGCGCGCGAAGACGCTTCCCGACGCAAGGAACAGCCGCTTCGCCGCGACGAGACCGAAAACCGTGGCCGAAAGTGCCATCTGTGTATCCCGGGTTCAGTGCCCCCACCCGGCCCTGACAATTTCCGGCAAATTCGAGGCAAAATCCAGCAAAATGTGGCGCAAATCGGGAAACGGACTGTTGAATGGGGCGAAAAGGGGGGTGGAAAGGGAAAGATCGGCCGTTTTGGCCGCTATTGATGAGGAAAACGGTCCCTTTCGCCCGAATTTCGCCACATTTCTGCCGGGACAGGTCAGGTTTCTGCACCCCGCGAGGGGGGAGCGGGCGGCGAATCGGGGCAGGATGGCGGTATCATGGGGCCGCGATCCGCCCTCGGCGGGCGCTGCGGCCCGGATCTTGCCGCATTTGCGGGCAAGACGGGGTCAGGTTTGCCTGCCCCTCGGAGTTCGGTTCAGCGCTGGCGCCGGGCCATGAAGGCCAGCCGCTCGAAGAGCTGCACGTCCTGTTCGTTCTTGAGAAGCGCGCCGTGGAGCTTCGGCAGCGCCGAACGGGCGTCGGCCCGCAGATCCTCGGGGCCCAGATCCTCGGCCAGCAGCAGCTTCAGCCAGTCGAGCACCTCCGAGGTCGAGGGCTTCTTCTTGATCCCCGGTGTTTCGCGGATCTCGTAGAAACGCGTGAGGGCTGCCGCGAGCAGCTCTTGCTTGATGTCCGGGAAGTGGACCCGCACGATCTCGGCCAGCGTCTCGGCGTCGGGGAAGCGGATGTAGTGGAAGAAGCAGCGGCGCAGGAAGGCGTCGGGCAGCTCCTTCTCGTTGTTCGAGGTGATGATGACGACGGGCCGGTGCCGGGCGCGCACCGTCTCGCCGGTCTCGTAGACGTGGAACTCCATCCGGTCGAGTTCCTGGAGGAGGTCGTTCGGGAACTCGATGTCGGCCTTGTCGATCTCGTCGATCAGGAGAACCACCTTCTCGTCCGACTCGAAGGCTTCCCAGAGCTTGCCCTTGCGGATGTAGTTGCGCACGTCCTTCACCCGCGGATCGCCGAGCTGGCTGTCACGCAGCCGGCTGACGGCGTCATATTCGTAGAGCCCCTGCTGGGCCCGGGTGGTGGACTTGACGTGCCATTCGATCAGCCGCAGGCCGAGCGCGTCGGCCACCTGGCGCGCAAGCTCGGTCTTGCCGGTGCCGGGCTCGCCCTTGACCAGGAGCGGCCGCTCGAGCGTGATCGCCGCGTTGACGGCGACGGTCAGATCCTCGGTGGCGATATAGCGGTCGGTGCCTTCGAAACGCATGGGCTCCTCGCTCCTCCTTCGGGCAGTTCCAGCTATCCCAGCCGGCGCGCCATGGCAAGCGGGCGTGGCCGCGGCTGGCGCCGCTCGTTTCGCCCCGTCGCCGGGGAGGTTCACCGAGAATTGCGCGTGACAATCGGGCGGCGGATGTGTACATGAGCGCCGAGGAAGGCTTGGCGCCCGCGGCAAGGTGTGGGAAATGCCAGGAAACGAGAGGGGATAATGGGATGAAAGCCGAGGTTTTTCTGCCCGACGACTACCGCCCGGCCGAAGACGAACCCTTCATGAACCCCCGTCAGCTCGAATATTTCCGCCGCAAGCTCATTGCCTGGAAGGAAGAGATCCTGCTCGAGACGCAGAAGACCCTCGAAGAGCTCCAGCGCGAGAATGACAAGCTGATCGACCCGGCCGACCGGGCTTCGAAGGAAGCGGAACGGGCGCTCGAGCTCAGGGCGCGCGATCGGCAGCGCAAGCTCATCGCCAAGATCGACGCCGCGCTCAGGCGGATCGAGGAAGGCACCTACGGCTACTGCGAGGAAACCGGCAAGCCGATCTCGCTGAAAAGGCTCGAGGCCAGGCCGATCGCCACGCTCTGCCTCGAGGCCCAGGAACGCCACGAACGCAAGGAAAAGGTCTTCCGCGACGATTGATGCGGAAGCGAGGAAAAGGGCCGGCATTGCCGGCCCTTGTCGTTCGGGCCTGCGGGCATCCTCGGGAGGTGGCGCCGCGACCGGGGCGTGTGCGGGGCGCTCCTTCAGGCGGGGAAAACGGGCGCCGTTAACCGGACATTATCGAATCGCTGCGAATGTGGGGCGGCGGGCAACGGGCCCCGAAGCGGGGGGAGGGCATGAAACCGGATGCTGTCGAGGTGATCGTGATCGGCGGGGGAGTCGGCGGACTTGCAGCCGCCGCGGCGCTCGCGCAGGCGGGCATGCATGTGCGGCTTTTCGAGCGGCGCACCATCATCGGCGAGATCGGCGCCGGCCTGCAGATCACGCCCAACGGCAGCGCGGTGCTCGCGGCGCTCGGCCTCGGGGAAGCGGCACGCGAAATGGGAGTGGCCGCCCGGGGGGTGGTGCTGCATGACGGGCTCACGGGCCGGGTGGTGATGCGGCTGCCCGTGGGGCAGCGGCTTTCCAGCCCGCACCCCTGGCTGCTGATGCACCGGGCCGATCTCATGACGCTCCTGCACGAGGCCGCCTGCAAGGCCGGTGTCGGGATCGAGACCGATGCCGAGGTTGTCCGTATCGCCCCCGACGGGAGACGGGCGGAGGTGGTGCTGGCGGACGGGCGCAGCGCCGCGGCCGATCTCGTGATCGGGGCCGACGGCGTCCGCTCGCTCGCGCGCGGCCTTGTCGAGGGGGATCTCGCGCCCCGCTTCACCGGCCAGGTCGCCTGGCGGGCGCTCGTGCGCGGCATGGGCGACCATCCGCCCGAGCCCCATGTGTTCATGGGGCCGGGGCGCCACATGGTCAGCTATCCGCTGCGGGGCGGCCGTCTCGTCAATGTCGTGGCGGTCGAGGAGCGCGACGAATGGGTGCCCGAGGGCTGGCACCAGCCGGACGATCCGATTTCGCTGGCAATGGCGTTTCGCGGCTGGTGCGATGCGGTGCGGCTCCGGATCGAGCATGTCGCCGATGTCCACCTGTGGGGGCTGTTCCGCCATCCCGTCGCCCGCCGATGGGCGCGGGGCCGGCTCGTGCTCGTCGGTGACGCCGCCCATCCGACCCTGCCCTTCCTGGCCCAGGGAGCGAACATGGCGCTCGAGGACGCCTGGCTCCTGCGGCGCGTTCTCGCGGCCGAGGAGAGCGTTTCCGCGGCCCTTGCCCGCTTCGCCGCCCTGCGCCGTCCGCGCGCCGAGCGCATCGTGGCCGCGGCCGATCACAACAGCCGACTCTATCATCTGCGGCATCCGCTTGTGCGGCATCTCGCCCATGGGGCGCTGGCAGCGTCGGCCCGCCTTGCGCCGCGCCTCTTCGCCCGGCGCTATGACTGGGTGCACGAATACGACGCGACGGCCGCACCGCTCGCCTGAGCCGCTCTGCGGCGCCCTGCCCTGCTGGGAGAGGTTGCGCCCGAGAGCAGCGGCATCGAATCCTGACCGGCCGTGCCGTGTCTCGGCCGCTGGCATCGTGCATCGAGGGGCCGTCGACTCCGATCGATGGTTCGTGTCCTGGCCGGCGGTATCACCTCCGACCGGGGCGTGTCACGACCGGTGGTATCATGCTTCGAAGGAGCATTGTGCCCGACCGGCAGCGGTGTTGCTTTCGGGGGAGCCGCCGTTCCCCGGGGCGGCATCGCGCTCAACGTGGCGTTGGCCCCGACCGGCGGCATCGTGCCTTGGGGGCGGCGTCGCATTCCGACGGTGATGCGATCCCGGGGGCGGCAGCTGCGGGAGGGCGAATGCCGGACCTCGGCGCGGGCGGCTGCTTCTTCCGCCTTTCCGCGGTATCGCTCCGGTGGTGCGATCCCGAGGGCGGCAGTGCGGGAATTGGCCGCTGCCGTTCCCGCCATGATCTGCGGTCTTCGCTCTGCAGCCCGGATTTCCGGGGTGACGCGGCTTCCCGGCACGCCCCCTGCCCCCGAGCGCTGGCGGTTCGTATTCGACGACGAGGCCTGTCACGAGCGTCGCTCCGGCCGCTTTTCGCGCAGCGCCGGGGCGCAACGCGCCCGGGCTTTCTTTCAGGGGGGGGCGTGGAGACGAGGGGCGGATACGGGGCGGATGTCGTGAAATCCGGCGATGCGGTATCACCCGCGGCGGGGAGTGGCGGCGGCGTGTCCCGGTGATCGTCATGCCGACGAAAGGCAGATGCCCGCGCCGGCGGGGCGATTGCCGACTACGGGGCGGGGCATGGGCAAGGTGCATGAAGGCGGGCCAGGGGCGGGTGCGGTTGATCTGCCGGCCGTGGAGCTTCGGCGGGCGGATGAAGGCCGCGGGCGGATCGGCCCGCCGGCCGGGGCGATCCGTTGCCGCCTCTTGCCCCGGTCTTCCCGTCTTCCGTCTCGTTCGGGCGTCGCTTCAGGCGCCGCCGGGCGGGGCGAGGTCGAGAACGACCCGGATCGGCACATGGTCGGAAGGCTTCTCCTTCGCCCGCTGTTCCTTCTCGATGCGGCAATCGAGGAGATGGTCGGCGCATTGGGGCGTGAGCAGGAAATGGTCGATGCGGATGCCGTCATTGCGCCGCCAGGCGCCGCCCTTGTAGTCCCAGAAGGTGTAGAGGTCGGCGCTGTCGCTGCGGGCGCGGAGGGCGTCGGTGTAGCCCAGATGGAGGATGCGGCGGAAAGCGGCCCGGCTTTCGGGGCGGAAGAGCGCGTCGCCAAGCCATTCGTCGGGGTGTCTTGCGTCCTCGGGCTGGGGGATCACGTTCCAGTCACCGCAATAGAGCGCCGTTTCCTCCCGGGCGAGCGTTGCGGCGGCATGGTGCCGGAGCCGCTCCATCCAGCGCAGCTTGTAGTCGAATTTCGGCCCCGGCGCCGGGTTGCCGTTGGGGGCGTAGAGGTTGCAGATCCGCAGCGCGCCGCTTTCGGTCGAGACGAGGGCGGAGATGAAGCGCGACTGGCCTTCGTCGCCGAGCCCTTCGACATCCGCCTCGCCGTCGGGCAGGCCGCGGCCGACATCCTCGAGCGGCAGGCGCGAGAGAATGGCGACCCCGTTGAATCCCTTCTGTCCGTTGACGGCGACGTTGTAGCCGCGTTCCTCGAAGGGTGCATGGGGAAAGGCCTCGTCGGCGATCTTGATCTCCTGGAGGCAGGCGATGTCGGGGCGGGTGTCGTCGAGCCATTCGAGAAGCCGCGGCAGGCGGGCGCGGATGCCGTTGATGTTGAAACTGGCGATCTCGAGCGGCATGGTCGTCTCCGATCCGGGCTGATGGGGCAGATGGGCAGGGCCGCGCATGGCGCCGCCGGGTGATGCCCACCTAAGCGGGGAGGCGGGGCGAGGGCAAGCGCCCTCTCAGCCGCGGCCCCCTTTCCCTTCCGGCCTGGCGGGCCGTCCGCGCCGCAGCGCCCGCGGCAGGGTTTCCTCCATCGCCAGGAGGGCCGCCCCGGAGATCAGCATCGCGATGCCGACCATGAGAATGCCGGCCGCGAGATCCTCGCGCCGGCCCACGGCGAGGGCCATGACGATGCCGCCGATGGCATAGCCGAGATCGCGCCAGAAGCGATACACCCCGAGGCTTGCGCCGCGCATTCGCGCCGGGGCGCGGTCGCCGACGGCGGCGATCAGCGTCGGATAGAGCAGGGCCATGCCGATTCCGGTCAGGGCCGCCGCGCCGCTCCAGCCGATCATGCCGCCGGCCGGCAGGAAGGCCAGCGTGCCGAGCCCCGCAAGCCACATGCCGGCGATGGCGGGCCATTTGCGCCCCGTGCGGTCGGAAAGCGGGCCGGTGACGAGCTGGCCGGCGCCCCAGACGAGGCCGTAGATCGTCGTCACGATGCCGATCTGGGGCAGGCTCGCCCCCTGGCGGTGGAGCTGGACCGGCAGGAGCACCCAGATCAGGGCATCGACGAATTTTTCCACCGCACCGGCCTGGGAGAGGAGGGCGAGGGTGCGGTCGTGCAGGCTGACATGCAGGAAGGCTTCGCGTGCCGAGGGAGCGTCCGTCCGCCTGCCCCCTCCGGCTGTCCTGTTCGCCGCCTCGGCCTCGCGGACCGTCTCCGCCCGGGCATGGCCGATCGTCTCCGCGAAGAAGGCCCAGCCGAGAGCGAGCCCTGCGAGGATGACGAGAAGCGCGAAACCCGTCAGCGTTGCCCGGGCATCGAAGACCGTGGCCGCCGCAGCAGCGAGAAACCCGGCCAGCGCCACGCCCGAATAGCCCATGAATTCGTTGAGCCCCGTTGCCAGTCCGCGCTCATGGGGGTGGGCGATGTCGAACTTGGCGGTGACCGTCATCGACCATGCCAGTCCCTGATTGATGCCGAGAAGCGCGTTGGCAAGGAGGAACCAGCCCCAGCTCGGGGCGAGGAAGTAGAGGAACGGGATCGGCAGGGCGACCAGCCAGCCGAGAAGGAGCGTCGGCCGGCGGCCGAGACGCTCGGCCATCTGCCCGGCGACGAAATTCATCACCGCCTTGACGATGCCGAAGCTGATGACGAGGCCGGCCACGAGGGCGAAGGTGCCACGGGGCAGGCCGAACTCGCTTTCGGCCAGGGGGGGCAACACCGGCCGCTGCATGCCGACCATCATGCCGACGAACAGCACCTGCACGAGCTGGGCAAGAAAGAGTTTCCGGTTGGGTCCGAGGCCGCGGGGAAGGGAGGCGGGAGGCGTGGTGCGACAATCCCGGAGCATGTGGCTCTCCCTGCAAAACCCTGTGGCGGCCCCGGACGACGGAACCGGCGCTGCACTGCGCATATATTGAAACCGGAATATATTGCATCCGCAAGGCATGAGGCAATAGCCGGATGGCCGCATGGCGCGGCCGCGGGTCAGGCTGTCCCGCCATGCGGGCCCGGAAGCCGTCCCGCCGCCTGCATCGCCCCGCCGCTCCGCGGGGTTTGCCGGGGGGCTTCGGCCGGGAGAGCGGTGCGGGGCGTTCGCGAAACCGCCTCGTCAGATCGAGAAACTGGTGCCGCAGCCGCAGGAGGAGGTGGCGTTGGGGTTGTCGATGGTGAAACGCGCCCCGATCAGCTCCTCGGAAAAGTCGATCACCGCTCCTTGCAGAAGCGGCAGGGATACCGGGTCGATCACCACCTTCTGCCCGTCCTTTTCGATGACGAGATCGTCCTCGGCCGGCTCGTCGAGTTCGATGCGATACTGGAAGCCCGAGCAGCCGCCCCCCTCGACGGCGACCCGCAGCGCCCGGGCGGTGCCGGCGGCCTGGTTGATCTCGGCGAGCCGGGCGAAGGCCCGATCCGTCACCCTGGGTGGCAGTGCAAGGTCCTTCATCGGCATGTCCTCGACAAGCGCACGGCGTCCGGGAAGATGAAACGATGATAGCCCATCCGCCCCGAAAGCGCCAGAAGGGGAGCGGCCCTGTCGCCGGCCGCCCCGCCCATCCGGCAACCCTCGCCCGCAAGGCGCAGGGAGGCGGCGCCACGGGCCACTTCCCCCGGCAAGCCGGATATGGGGTGGGCGGCCCGGTGCGCAAGAGGTGCCGCCTTTCGATGGATTTCCGGCGCCTTCATGCACATTTCCGGGATTTCGGCTGGCCTTTGCCGCGCAAGGGCCTAGATTGCGTTTGAAACCCCGCCCGACGGGGGCGAGGTCGGGAATGCGGACCGGGAAGATGAAATATTCCAGCTGGACCGAGAGGCGTGCGCCCTGGGCGGCCGATCCGCTCCGAAGCCGGGGGCGGCTCCACCCGGAGGAGGAGAGCGCCTTCCGCACACCCTTTCAGCGCGACCGCGACCGGATCATCCACTCTTCCGCCTTCCGCCGTCTCAAGCACAAGACCCAGGTCTTCGTCGAGCATGAGGGCGACTATTATCGCACCCGCCTCACCCATACGCTCGAAGTGGCGCAGGTCGCCCGCACCATGGCCCGGGCGCTCGGCCTCGACAGCGACCTGACCGAGGCCGTCGCCCTCGCCCATGATCTCGGCCACCCGCCCTTCGGGCATACGGGCGAGGACGTGCTGGCCGAGCTGATGCGCCCCTTCGGCGGTTTCGACCACAACGCCCAGGCGATCCGCATCGTCACGACGCTCGAGCGCCATTACGCCGAATTCGACGGCCTCAACCTGAGCTGGGAGACGCTCGAGGGCATGGCCAAGCACAACGGCCCGCTGCTCGGTTCCGGCCGCAGCCGCGAGAGCCTGCCGCCGGTGCTGGCCGAATATGACGCCCGCCATGATCTCGCGCTCGCCACCCATGCCTCGCTCGAGGCCCAGATCGCCGCCATTGCCGACGACATCGCCTACAACAACCACGATCTGCACGACGGGCTCAGGGCCGGGCTCTTCACCGACGAGGAGATCGCCACGCTGCCGCTCGTGGGGGAGGCCTATGCCGCCGTCGATCGGCGATATCCGGGACTCGATGCCAAGCGGCGACGCCATGAGGCGCTCCGGCGGGTCTTCGGGGCCATGGTCGAGGATGTGATCGGCGAGACCGGGCGGCGCATCGCCGCCCTCGGTCCGGCCTCGGCGGACGATATCCGCGCCGCGGAAATCCAGATGGCGGCCTTCTCGTCCGCGATGGCGGGCAAGATCGTGCAGCTGCGGGAGTTCCTCTTCCGCCGAATGTATCGCGCCCCGTCGGTGATGGAGAAACGGGCCGAAGTGGCGGAGGTTCTGCGCGCGCTCTTTCCGCTCTACATGAACGATCCGTCGCTGCTGCCGGCCGAGTGGCAGGCCGGGATCGCCGTGGCCGGGAGCGACGCGGCGCTGGCCCGCCTCGTGGCCGATTACGTTGCCGGCATGACGGACCGCTTCGCTCTCGCCCAGCATGCGCGGCTCGTCGGCGGGAAAGGGCGCGGGCAGGGGTGAGAACGGCCGGTGCCGCCCCGTCGGCGCCCGTCCGGCGTGGGGAGGTTCCAGGAGGGCGTGCCTTGCCGGGGCGAAGTTCGGGGGAGCGGTCATGCGGCGCCACAGGCAGCGCCGTGGTGTCCCCGATGCTCCTTCCGCGCTCCGCTTGCGGCGCCATGCAGGCGGCGCCCGGCCCCCTTCGCCGGCAAAACCGAAGGGCTGCTTGCGTCCGGGGCGCCCTGCGGCGCTCTTGTCGAAAAGGCGGTCGGCCGATACGAAAGGAGGACGAAGGATGACGCAACCCGACGGGCGTGAACGCATCTCCCCGTGGCGCCGGATCCTGCTGGCGCCGGGGTTTCTCCTTCTCCTGCCTTTCCGCGGCATCGATCCGGTGGCGCGGGAATTCGCCGCCGCCTTCCTCGCGCACGCCCTGTGGTTTCTCGTCCTCGTCGGCCTCGGCCTGTGGCGGCTGATGGGCTGACGGGCTGCCGCGGTCCTTTCCGCCTCTCTGCGGGCGGGCCGCGATCATCCGCCGTGTTCGGAGGGCACGAACCATTCGGGATGATCGACGGTGATGACGATCAGCACGATCATCACCAGCGAGAACCAGAAGATGTAGTTGGCCATGTGCTTCGTGAACCGAAGCGCCTCGCCCTGAAGTTCGGGGAAGAACCGTGCGACGAGCTCCCCCGGCAGCAGGATGAGGCGCACGAGCCAGTGCCACAGAGTGCGCATGATCCCGTTCCTTTCGTCCCGTTCGCCTTCCATCCGCCCTACGACCCTGATGCCCCGAGGGCAAGACCGGCATCCCGCCCCGCTTTACCCGCCCGGATGCCCGCGCTATAAGCCCGGCGACGAAAAGCACGGGACGAGGGCCATGCCAGCGCGCACGAGAAGGCAGCGAATTACCGGCCCGGCGGGCTTCTGAGCGCGCCGGGATACCCGTTTCGGACTCCTCCCTTGCGGCATCGTGCCAGTTTTCCACTCCCGAACATTCCGCCGGCCTGCGGGCCGCGCCAGTTTCCGAGGACAGTTCCATGTGTGCCGACAAAGCCGACATGCCCGATTATCGCTCGACCGTCTTCCTGCCGAAGACCGATTTTCCCATGCGTGCCGGCCTGCCGAAGCGGGAGCCGGCCTGGCTCGAGCGCTGGGAGAAGCTCGGCGTCTATCGCCGTCTGCGCGAGAAGGCGGCGGCTGAAGGGCGCACCCCCTGGGTGCTCCATGACGGCCCCCCCTACGCCAACGGCCATCTCCATATCGGCCATGCCCTCAACAAGATCCTGAAGGACATGGTGGTCCGTTCGCACCAGATGATGGGGTTCGACGCCCGCTACGTGCCCGGATGGGACTGCCACGGCCTGCCGATCGAATGGAAGATCGAGGAACGGTATCGCGCCGAGGGCAAGGACAAGGACGCGGTGCCGGTGATCGATTTCCGTCAGGAATGCCGCCGCTTCGCCGAGAAATGGGTCGATGTGCAGCGCGAGGAATTCAAGCGCCTCGGCATCACCGGCAACTGGGACGATCCCTATCTCACGATGGACCATCACGCCGAAGCCGTGATCGCCGGCGAGTTCATGAAGTTCCTCATGAACGGCACGCTCTACCAGGGCTCGAAGCCGGTGATGTGGTCCCCGGTCGAGAAGACGGCGCTGGCCGAGGCCGAGGTCGAGTATCACGATCGCGTCTCCCCGACGATCTGGGTCAAGTTTCCGATCGTCGCCGGTCCCGAGGGCTGGATGACCGGGGAGAAGGGGCCGTGGGTCGTCATCTGGACCACCACTCCCTGGACCATTCCGCAGAACCGCGCCGTCGCCTACGGGCCCGACATCTCCTACGGGCTCTACGAGGTGACCGAAGCCGCCGAAGGCGGCCGGGTCAGGGTCGGCGAGCGCTTCATCCTCGCCGACGATCTTGCCGCGGAGGTGTTCAGGGCCGCGCGGGTGAGCGGCTGGAAGCGTCTTGCCGACGTGCCCGAGGACGTGCTCGAGGCCCTCACCCTCGCCCACCCCTTCCGCGGCGCGGCGGCCAATGGCGAATGGGACTACGACGTGCCGATGCTGCCGGGCGCGCATGTCACCGCCGATGCGGGCACGGGTTTCGTCCACACCGCCCCGGCTCATGGCGAGGACGACTACAAGCTCGGCCGGCTCCACGGCCTGCCGATGACGTGGAACGTGCTCGAAGACGGTTCCTTCCGCCCCGATCTGCCCTTCTTCGGCGGTGAATACGTCATCACCCCCGAGGGCCGGGAAGGCGGGGCCAACGAGGCGGTGATCGCGAAGCTCGTCGAGACCGGGGCCTTGCTGGCGCGGGGAAAGATCACCCATTCCTACCCGCATTCCTGGCGTTCCAAGGCGCCGGTGATCTACCGGAACACGCCGCAATGGTTCGTCGCGATCGACCGGCCGATCGAGGATGGCAGGGGGGAGCTCGGCGACACGATCCGCGAACGCGCCCTCGCCTCGATCGACCGGCTGGTGACCTTCACCCCCCCGCGCGGGAGAAACCGGCTCCGGGCGATGATCGAGACCCGCCCCGACTGGGTGCTTTCGCGCCAGCGCGTCTGGGGGGTGCCGCTCACCCTGTTCACGAAGAAGGGGGCGACGCCGGACGATCCGGATTTCCTCCTGAGGAATGCGGAGGTCAACGCCCGCATCCGCGAGGCCTTCGAGAAGGAAGGCGCCGATGCCTGGTATGCGGATGGGGCGAAGGAGCGTTTCCTTTCGGGCATCGTCGATCCCGACGCATACGAGCAGGTGTTCGACATTCTCGACGTGTGGTTCGATTCGGGTTCGACCCATGCCTTCGTGCTGCGCGACCGGCCCGACGGGGCGCCGGGCGGCATCGCCGATCTCTATCTCGAGGGCACCGACCAGCACCGCGGCTGGTTCCACTCCTCGCTGCTTCAGGGGTGCGGCACCATCGGCCGCGCGCCCTATCGCGGCCTGCTCACCCATGGCTTCACCCTCGACGAGCAGGGGATGAAGATGTCGAAGTCGCTGGGCAATACCGTCGCGCCCGAGGATGTCATCCGCCAGTATGGCGCCGACATCCTCCGGCTGTGGGTGGCCCAGTCGGACTACACCGCCGATCTGCGGATCGGCCCGGAGATCCTCAAGGGCGTGGCCGACAGCTACCGGCGGCTGCGGAACACGTTGCGCTTCATGCTCGGCAATCTCGCCGGCTTCTCCGAGGCCGAGCGCGTCACCCCGGAGGAGATGCCCGAGCTCGAACGCTGGGTGCTCCATCGCCTCGCCGAGCTCGACGAGGTGGTGCGCAGGGGCTATGAAGCCTACGATTTCCAGGGGGTGTTCCGCGCCCTGTTCGAGTTCGCCACCTCCGATCTCTCGGCGTTCCATTTCGACATCCGCAAGGACGTGCTCTACTGCGCCGCGCCGGGCGACATCGAGCGGCGGGCGGCGCGCACCGTGCTCGATCTCGTTTTCGGGCGGCTGGTGACGTGGCTTGCGCCGGTTCTCGCCTTCACGATGGAAGAGGCCTGGCTCGCCCGGTTCCCGGGCGAGGACAGCTCCGTCCATCTGCAGGATTTCCCCGAAACGCCCGCTTCCTGGTGCGACGAGGCGCTGGCCGGACGGTGGGAGAAGATCCGTCGCGTGCGCCGGGTGGTGACGGCGGCCCTCGAGGAGAAGCGCCGCGAGAAGGTGATCGGCGCCTCGCTCGAGGCCGCTCCGGTGGTGCATGTGGCCGATGACGACCTCGCCGCCGCCCTCGAGGGGGTGGACTTCGCCGCCATCTGCATCACCTCGGCCATCACCGTTCGCCGCGATGCGCCGCCCGAAGGGGCCTTCACGATCGACGAGGTGCCGGGTGTTGCGGTGGTCTTCCGCAAGGCGGAGGGAGAAAAATGCCTGCGCTGCTGGAAGATCCTGCCCGATGTCGGCAGCCACGCGCATCCGGGAGTGTGCGCGCGTTGCGACGCGGTGCTGGGCGCGTTCGAGGCGGCCGGGTGACGCAGGCGGCATTCGGCGACCCGGGGGTAGGGCGTCGCCCCGGCGGCCCTGTCGCCGGTGACGCGCCAGGCGTCGGCATGCGGGATGCGGCTTGCCGGGAGGCGCCGTTCCCTTCACGGGCTGGGTGATGCTTGTCGCCGGCGCGTCTTTCCGCTCATCATGTGGACGGTCCGGGGGCGGGCGGTCTGCATCGTTCGCGCCCGGCTTCTTCCCTGCGGCGTGGTCGGCGGGCCGGTCTCGATCACGGCCTGTGCCCTCGTGGTCTGGGCCATGAGCGAGGTGCCCGTGCCGTGGTGGCGGCACTCGGGGGAAGTTCGATTCTCCTTGCCATGATGATCGGCGCCTTCGTCTTCCGCGATCCGATGGGCGGGGAAAATGGTTCTCGGCTGCGCTGATCCTGCTGGGCATGGTGGTGATCCGTCTCGCGAGCCGACGTGCCGCTGGTCACGGGCGCATGGGAGCCTGCTCTTGAAGGCGTGCCCCTGCCGACCGATATTTCTCCCCGAAACGGATTCGGTGATGCGTTAACGAAACGGGAAGGAAGACGCGGGGAGGCGAAAGATGCGCTTGGGATTCGTGGTGGCGACCGTGTTTGCTCTCCTGGCCACGGGAGCGCTGGCCGGGATCGAGGGCGGAAGTGCACGACAGACATTCACGCCGGGGGACCGGGTGATCTACGAGAGCCGGCTCAAGGAGTGCCCGGTGGGCGAAGTGCTGGCCGAGTGGCGCATCGCGCGGGGCGGGTATGAGTGCGCCCGCTTCAACGACCGGATCTGGATCCGCCCGCTTTCCCACGGCACGATGATGTGGTTGCCGATCGACCCGGCCCTGCCGGAGGAGTTTTCCCTCGAGATGGTGGTGCATCCCTTCGCCGAGGGTGCCCCGATGCTGCGCTTTGCGCTGCATCCGGCCGCGACGGCCGGGCGCATCGGCGAGGCGCCGGGGCACGAGCTGGTGGCGGGTGTGGTGCGTGGCGGTCAGCCTTCGCTCTTCGGCGCCAAGGATGCCCCGGACGGATCGCTTGACGGGCGGTTTTCCTTCGAGACGCGGCTCGATGCGAATGCGGATCATCACGTCGCGGTGATGCTGCGACGGGGGCAGATCCGGTTCTTCGTCGATGGCAGGCGGATCGGGGTGCTGCCCTTCCACCCCGAGGCGCCGATGGGCGTTCTCAGCCTCACCTTCCGCCGCACCTTCGGGACCGGCGTGCCCTTCGCCGATGCGCCCGTGCTGGTGCGGCGCATCCGCCTTGCCGGCTACAGCGGCCGGGAAGCCGCGCCGAAACCGGAGGAGGATCTTGCGGCCGAACTGGGTGCCGTGAAAACCGGGAAGGGGCTCAGGATCACCCTGGAGAACCGGGTCCTGTTCGATTTCGGCAAGTGGGATCTGCGCCCCGAAGCGGGTGCGGTGCTCGAGAAGGTGGCGCTGCTGGCGAAGAGACGTGGCGGCACGGTGCGGATCGAGGGACATACCGACAATGTCGGCAGCCCGGCCTTCAACAGGGTGCTTTCGGAGCTGCGTGCCCATGTCGTGGCCCTGGCCCTTGCGCGGGCGGGGGTCGATCCGGGGCGGCTCGAACCTGTGGGGTTCGGCGCGAGCCGGCCGCTCGTGCCCAATACCAGCGAGGCCAACCGGGCGCGCAACCGCCGGGTCGAGATCGTGCTCGAGGAAGACCGCTGACCACGCCGCAGGGGGCGGCAGGGCGCGGGGGAAGGGACGCCGGCCCTGCCGCGGTCCGGCGGTCGCTCAGCCTTCCGGGCCATGCAGGATCTGCTGGGCGATGCCCGCAAGGAGCAGGTAGAGCGAGCTCGCGAGAAGCCCCCAGTGGACCCAGCCTGCCGGGTGAAAATCGCTCCACGCGGCCCGGACAGCGAAAAGGGTCCACAGGGCCGCCACGAGCAGCGAGAGGGGGCGCCAGCGGGCGGTCCGCACCGGGTGGATGAACTTGAGCGGCACGAACATGGCCCCGACCAGGAGGAGCACCACGGCCAGCGTCGTCTCGAAGGGCGGCTGCAGTGCGAACAGAACCAGCACCACCATGTTCCAGGCGGCGGGAAAGCCGGAGAAGGAATTGTCCTTCGTCTTCATCCGGGTATCGGCGAAATAGAGCGCCGAACCGTAGCTGATGGCGATCACCGCCAGCCAGCCGGTCCATCCCGGCAGGAGTCCCGAGCGGAAGAGCGCATAGGCCGGGATGAAGACATAGGTCAGATAGTCGATGATGAGATCGAGCAGCACGCCGTTGATCTGCGGTGCATGGCGACCGACATCGAAGCGGCGGGCGAGCGGCCCGTCGATCCCGTCCACGACGAAGGCGACGAGAAGCCACAGGAACATCATGCTCCATGCACCCTCGACCGCCTGATGCAGGGCGAAGAGTGCGAAGACGGCTCCCGTGGCCGTGAAGAGATGCACCGCCATGGCCGGGGTCCGGCGTCTCATGGCGCGGTTCCCCCTCTCGCCGGATGCGTGCCGACGGCGTTGCGCTGCCGACTGGCGGTCCGCCTCTCGAGATTCTTCCGTGCCTTCCGGTAGATCTCCATCAACCGAACCTCCTCGACGGCGGTATAGCCTTGGGTGGTGGAGAGCGATGCATGGCCGAGCAGCTCCTGCACCGCCCTGAGATCGCCGCTCGCGGCCAGGAGATGGGTGGCGAAGGAATGGCGCAGCGCATGGGGCGTGGCGGTGGGGGGCAGGCCGAGGGCGGCCCGCAGTTCGGCCACCCGCTTCTGCACCAGCCGCGGCGAGAGCGCGCCTCCTCTCAGCCCGACGAAGAGCGGCCCTTCCGCCTCGAGCGGCCAGGGGCAGGCGGCAAGATAGGCCTCCACCGCCTCGCGGGCCACCGGCAGGACCGGCACCAGCCGCTCGCGCCCGCCCTTGCCGCGGATCCGCAACGTCTCGGGCAGGGGGGCGTCGTGCCGGCGCAGCGTCAGCGCCTCGGAGATCCGCAACCCGCAGCCGTAAAGCAGGGTGAGGACGGCGGCATCGCGCAGATCGACCCAGCGCGGCCGCCGGCCGTCGCCGGCACGCGTGCTGTCGATGAGCCCGGCAACATCCTCGGCCGGCACCGGCCGGGGCAGCGAGCGCCGGTAGCGGGGCGCACGGGCGGCGAGAACGGGGGTGGCTTCCACGCCGTGCCGCGCCTCGAGCCAGCCGAAGAAGGCGCGACTGGCCGAGATCGCCCGTGCGAGGGTTCGGCTCGAGAGCCCGCTGCTGCGCGCATGGGCCATCCAGGCGCGCATGTCCTGCACGGTGATGCCGCCGAGCCGCGCGAGTCCCCCTCCCTCGCCCCAATGTCGCGCAAGAAAGGAGAGGAGGTGCGTCACGTCCCGGCGGTAGGCGTCCACCGTGCGCGGTGCAAGCCCCCGTTCGGTGGAAAGCGCATGGCTCCATGTCTCGACGGCTTCGGCCCAGTCGGCCGGCAGGGACGGGGCATGGGGGCCGCCGCGCATGGCCTCAGGCGAGCCAGCGGCGCAGGATGCGCTCGAAGGCCTTGCCGAAGAATTCGAGCAGCTCCGTGCCCTGGCCCGGTCTGAACTTGTGGGGATCCTCGGCGCCGAGCACGAGCATGGCCGGCAGCCGGCCGGTGCCGAGATTGAGCCGGATCAGCGCCTCGGACTTGATCCATTCGGCCCTGTCCCCGTGCAGCTCCCTCTGCGCGGCCGCCAGCTGGCGCAGCACGATCGGGCCGGGGTGAACGTTGCGCCCTCCCGTCATCTCGGCTTCCACGCTGCCCGGCGGCATGATGCGGACGGTTTCCGAAATGCCGCTCAGATCGGCGAGCGGATCGTCGGCGTTGCCGGCGGCGGACGATTCGAGTACCAGCCGCACGCTCTCGACCCCGAGCGTGGCGGCGATGCCTGTGCCGAGAGAGGTGATGAAGGTGGTGAAGTCGAGCGGCTCGAGCAGGGCGAGGATCGCGCGCTGCACCCGTCGCGCGCCGGCGATGTTCTCGTAGGCCGCGGCCAGCACCATGCGGTGGGTTCCGACCAGCCGCGCATGGCGCTCCTCGAGCCGGGCCAACGCCACATCGCGCAGATCGACGACATTGACCCCGTGGCGCAGGTCGGTGGCGGCGAGAAGCGCCGTCATCACCTCCTCGTCATCGAGGACGAGGCCCGGATCGGCGAGGATCCTCCGGCGCAGCTCCGCGGGCAACCCCGCCTCGTTCTCCGAACTGGTTGCCGCTTCCTGCATCATGCTCCCCGTATTCCCCCCATCCTGTCGTCTCCGGGCCGGCGTCTTGCGGACAATAGCGCAAAAGGCCGCCCCGGCGGAAGGATTTTCCGCGAGAATGCGGGGAATTCGCGGGGCGCCGGCGCGGGCGGGGCGTCATTGCCCGGTCTTGCCGTCTTTGTCCTTCCTCGCCTGTGCCGTGGCTCCGGCGAGGCCCTTCCAGGCATCGGTGAAGCCCTCGAGCGGCAGGAGCAGCGGGATCGGTTGCTGGGGGTTGGCGATCGAGCGGATGGTGATGACGGCACGCTTGCCCTTGCGGAGCTTCTCGAGTTCCTCCTTCGTCAGGCCGATGCGGGCGATGCAGCCGCCCCGGTCGCACCAGAGGAAGGGATACTGCTTCGGGGTGGAGCCGTCGATCGTGAGGATGACGTTCTCGGTCAGGAGCGTGCCGAGCGGCGTGACCACCTCGACCCCGGCCACGGCCGGCCCGTTGCCTTCCAGCGGCTGGATGCGGAACTCGGCGACCGGTGCGCCCTTGCCGTCGGTGATCACCTGCACCATCAGGCAGGGGTCGGTCTGCCCTTCGGGGGCCTTCACGCAGCGGATCTGCCATTTGCCGAAACTGTCGCGCACATAGGGCTGACCGACCTTGGGCGCGGCAGGCTGGCCGACGGGAAAACCGGAGGCAGGAGCGCCGCCAGCGGTCTGCGCCGTGCCGGGCAGGGGGGCGGCGAGAAGAAGGAACAGGCCGAGAGCGATCAGGCGGCGAGGAAGGCGATGGCGGGGAAACGATGTCATGGATGCACCTTGGCGGATGAAGCGCTGCGGAATGATTCGCACCTATCCATGCAACACCGCGCCGGCCCTCGCAACGTGAAAAGGGGCGTCGAAGACGCCCCCTTGCCACCTGTGGTGGTCGTGAGCGGTTCCTTGCCGAACCACTCCCTTTCCTCCCTGCCGGACCGGCCGGCAGCCCAGAAGCTAGGGCAAGATGACGCATCGGTCAACAGTTTGTGAGCCGGTGTCGGGTCGGGTCGCTCTTCCGGAAACAATCCGCATGAAATGGACAAATTATTCATGCATTTTCAGCATTTATGCGCTTTTCCCTTTCCTGCGGCGTGGGAGAGGGCGCGAGGGGGAACCCGCCAGGGTTGATTTGGCGGGCAGGGTGCGTTTTCCGGGAGAGGCCGGGTGCGCGGCACGCTGCCGGAGACGGGAGATGCCTTGGATGCCTTTCGTGAGGCATCGGACCGGGGAAGCGCCGATTCGGCAAAAAAGGCCGCACCCGAAGGTGCGGCCAGTCCAACAGGGAGGAAGAAAACGAACGGTCCATCCGCTCGCGGCGTCATTCATGACAGGCAATGTTTAACAAATGATTATGACGGAAAGATGGCGTGGGCCCCTGCGGCCGCTGCGTGCGGTTTCGCGCCCGAAGCGGCCTTGTCGCGCCTCTCGACGCTGCCGGGCGGCAGGACACGCCTGCGGCCACGAGGCGCTTGCAGATGTTCCGGGGATTTCGGAAGCTGCCGCCCATGTTCTTGATGTGACGCGACGAGGGAGGAACGCATGGCGGAGGAACCGGGGCGCATCCTGCGCGAGGATGCCGTTTTCGTGGGAGGCGGAGGCGAGGGTTACGGCGAGCCGCAATATCTGGCGCTGAAATACGGCAACCGTCACGGCCTCGTCTCGGGGGCGACGGGAACGGGAAAGACCGTCACCCTGCAGATCCTTGCCGAGGGCTTCTCGCGCGCCGGTGTGCCGGTCTTTCTCGCCGACGTGAAGGGGGATCTCGCCGGGCTCGCCCGGCCCGGCTCGGCCGACTTCAAGCTCCATGACGCCTTCATGAAGCGGGCGCGGACCATCGGCTTCGGGGAGGAATATCGTTACGAGGCCTTTCCGGTGGTGTTCTGGGACGTGTTCGGCAGGCTCGGTCATCCGGTCCGCACCACCGTTGCCGAGATGGGGCCGCTTCTCCTGTCGCGTCTTCTCGGCCTCAACGAGACCCAGGAAGGCATCGTCAACATCGCTTTCCGGTTGTCGGACGAGGAAGGGATGCCGCTGCTCGACCTAAAGGACTTCCGCGCCCTTCTCGTCTGGATCGGGGAACATGCCCGCGAACTCACATTGCGTTACGGCAACATCTCCCACGCCTCGATCGGGGCGATCCAGCGGCGGCTGCTGGTGCTCGAGAACGAGGGCGGTGCCGAGCTGTTCGGCGAGCCGGCGCTGGCGCTCGGCGATCTGATGCGGCGTGCGCCCGACGGGCGCGGCCATGTCAACATCCTGGCCGCCGAGGATCTGATGGTCCGGCCCCGGCTCTATGCCACCTTCCTTCTGTGGCTGCTCTCGGAGCTGTTCGAGGAACTGCCCGAGGTGGGAGACCCGGACCGGCCCCGCCTCGTTCTCTTCTTCGACGAGGCCCATCTCCTGTTCGAGGACGCGCCGAAAACCCTGCTCGACAAGATCGAACAGGTGGCGCGGCTCATCCGCTCGAAGGGGGTGGGCGTCTTCTTCGTCAGTCAGAATCCCTACGACATCGCGCCCGACGTGCTCGGCCAGCTCGGCAACCGCATCCAGCATGCCATGCGCGCCTATACCGGCCGCGAGCGACGCGAGATCCTGCGGGTGGCGGAAACCTATCGGGCGAACCCGCGAATCGACGTGGCCGAGGCGCTGACGCAGCTCGGGGTCGGCGAGGCCCTCACCAGCTTTCTCGAGAAGAAGGGCGTGCCCGGCATGGTCGAGCGCACGCTGATCCGTCCGCCCTCCTCGCGTCTCGGCACCATCACCGAGGCCGAGCGGCAGGAGGTGATCCGTTCCTCGCCGCTCTACGGGATCTACGAGAAGGAGATCGACCGCGAATCGGCCTACGAGATACTCGCGCGCCGGGCCGAGGAAGCGGCACGGGCCGCCCGCGAGGCCGAGGCACGGGAAGCGGCGGAGGAGGAGCGCCGCCGTCGCGAGGCCGAACGCGAGAAGGCGAGCCGCCGCACCCGCCGGAGCCGCGGCCGCTCGGACAGTCTCGGCGAGGCCTTCGCCAAGTCGCTGGCCCGTTCTGTCGGCACCCGCATCGGCTCGGCCATCATCCGCGGCATTCTCGGCGGTATCTTCCGCGGCCGCTGAACCCGGTTCGCCCGCTTGACACGGATGCCCGACCTCTTCAGGTTGTCCGTGCGCCGGGGATGTCATGGCATGACCGCGCCCCCGGCCATGTGTGGGAATGGGAAACCCGAACACGACAACACGGAAGACAGGGAGCGAGAACGATGCGGACACGCGCGGCGGTGGCCCTCGAGCCGGGCAGGCCTCTGGAAGTGATGGAGGTCAATCTCGATGGTCCGAAGGCGGGGGAGGTGCTGATCGAGCTGAAGGCGACCGGCATCTGCCATACGGACGAGTTCACCCGCTCCGGGGCCGACCCGGAAGGCATCTTCCCGTGCATCCTCGGCCATGAGGGCGCCGGCGTGGTGCTCGAGGTCGGGGAGGGAGTGACCAGCGTCAAGCCGGGCGATCACGTCATTCCGCTCTACACGCCCGAATGCCGCGAATGCGAATACTGCCTGCACCCGAAGACGAATCTCTGTCAGGCGATCCGCGAGACGCAGGGCAAGGGCCTGATGCCCGACGGCACCACCCGCTTCTCGATGCTCGACGGCACGCCGATCTACCACTACATGGGCTGCTCCACCTTCGCCAACCATACGGTGGTTCCCGAGATCGCCGTCGCGAAGATCGACCCGCGAGCCCCTTTCGAGAAGGTCTGCTATGTCGGCTGCGGCGTGACGACCGGCATCGGCGCCGCGCTGTTCACCGCCAGGGTCGAATTCGGCTCCCGTTGCGTGGTCTTCGGGCTGGGCGGCATCGGCCTCAACGTCATCCAGGGGCTGAAGCTGGCCGGCGCGGCACAGATCGTCGGCGTGGACATCAATCCCTCGAAGCGGGAGATGGCCGAGCATTTCGGCATGACCGACTACGTCAATCCGAAGGAGGTCGAGGGAGATCTGGTGCAGCATCTGATCGAGCTGACCGGCGGCGGAGCGGATTACACCTTCGAATGCATCGGCAATGTGGACGTGATGCGCACCGCGCTCGAATGCGCGCACAAGGGGTGGGGCGAGAGCATCATCATCGGCGTGGCGCCGGCAGGGGCCGAGATCTCGACGCGGCCCTTCCAGCTGGTCACGGGCCGGGTCTGGCGCGGCACGGCCTTCGGTGGTGCCCGCGGGCGCACCGATGTGCCACGGATCGTGGACTGGTACATGCAGGGCAGGATCGAGATCGACCCGATGATCACGCATCTTCTGTCGCTCGACGAGATCAACAAGGGTTTCGAGCTGATGCACAAGGGCGAGAGCATTCGCGCGGTGGTGGTCTACTGATGACGGTCGAGACGCTGGAGGAACACGCCTGCTGCGGGGGAGTGCAGGGGGTGTATCGCCATTCGTCGGAGGTCACGGGGTGTGCGATGACCTTCGGGCTCTATCTGCCGCCGCAGGCCGAGGGCGGCCCCGTGCCGGTCCTGTGGTATCTGTCGGGGCTGACCTGCACCCATGAGAACGCGATGGTCAAGGCCGGGCTTCAGGCCCATGCCGCGCGCCACGGGCTTGCACTGGTCTTTCCCGACACCAGCCCGCGGGGGGACGGTGTGCCCGACGATGAGGATTACGCGCTGGGGCAGGGGGCGGGATTCTATGTCAACGCCACCGAAGCGCCGTGGTCGGCTCACTTCCGCATGTATGACTATGTGCGGGACGAGCTGCGGCAGCTGGTGATGGCCCGCTTTCCGCTGGCCGACCGGCACGGCATCACCGGCCACTCGATGGGCGGGCACGGGGCACTGACCCTGGCGATGAACAACCCCGACATCTATCGCTCGGTATCGGCCTTCGCGCCGATCGCCCATCCCACGGCATCGGACTGGGGACGCAGGCAGCTTGCGGCCTATCTGGGGGAGGACGAGAGCAGCTGGCAGGCCCATGACGCCACGCTCCTGGTGCGCGAAAGGGGATGGGCGCGCGACATGCTGATCGATCAGGGCACGGCCGATCCTTTCCTCGATCTGCTGATGCCGGAAGCTCTGGCCGCCGCCGTGGCCGAGGCGCGCATCCCGGCCGTGTTTCGCATGCAGCCGGGCTACGACCACAGCTATTTCTTTGTCGCGAGTTTCGCGGCCGATCACGTCGCCTGGCACGCGGAGCGGCTCGGCCGAGGCGCCACAGAGCCGGCCGGATGGTAAAGGGGGCGGCCGCAGTGGCCGCGGGGCCCGCTGCGATCACGATGCGCAGCCGGTCGAAGGGGCGCCCGGTCGCGCCCCTTCGTCCTCCGGCTCGATCGGGCGGATGCGGATGCGGCGGATGCGGTTGCCCTCCCGCTCGAGGATCTCGAAACGGAAGCCGTGAAAGGCGAACATCTGCCCCTCTTCGGGGATGGTGCGTGTCTCGTGCATCACCAGCCCGGCAACGGTGGTCGCCACGTCCTCGGGCAGATGCCAGCCCAGTTCCCGGTTCAGTTCGCGCACGGACATCGCCCCCGGCACGATCCAGCCGCCGGCGCCGTCGGGTTCCGGCCCTTCTTCGCGGCGGTCGTGCTCGTCGGTGATCTCGCCGACGATTTCCTCGAGAATGTCCTCGAGGGTGACGAGGCCCTGCAGCGTGCCGTATTCGTCGATCACGAGGGCGAAATGCGTGTGCTGGCGCAGGAATTCGCGCATCTGGTCGTCGAGCGGCGTGGTCTCGGGGACGAAATAGGGCGGCCGCGCCACGGCGAGAATGTCGAAGTCGTTCATGTCGAATTCCGCCCCCCTGGCGCGATAGGTCTTGTAGAGCGCGCGCAGCACGTCCTTGGCGTTGACGATGCCGACGATGTTCTCGCGCTCGTCGCGATAGACCGGCAGGCGGGTGTGGGACGAGGCGAGAATCTGGTCGATGATTTCTTCGGGCGGGGCGTCGGCGTCGATCATCTCGATCTCGGAGCGATGGCGCATCACCTCCTCGACGGTGCGGTCGGAAAGCTCGAGCGCGCCGAGGAGGCGGTCGCGGTCGTCCTTTTCCATCGCTCCTTCCGCATGGCCGAGCTCGATCGCGCCGAGGATCTCCTCGCGCACGGCGAGGATCGGGCTCTTCGGGTCGGCCCGCACGCCGATGAGGCGCAGCATCCGGTTCACGAGCCAGCGCACGGCGGCCACGGCCGGCGACAGCACCACCACCATCACCGCCACGAGCGGCGCCACGCGCATGGCCGCCTTCTCGGGATTGGTGATGGCATAGGTCTTCGGTGTGACCTCGGCGAAGATCAGCACCAGGAGGGTCATCACAAGCGTGGCGATGGCCACCCCGCCGTCCCCGAAGATGCGGGTGAGGAGCCGGGTGGCCAGCGAGGCGGCAAGGATGTTGACGAGATTGTTGCCGAGGAGCAGCGCTCCGATGAGCCGCTCGCTGTCGGTGGTCAGATCGAGCGCCAGGGCGGCGGCCCGGTTGCCGCGGTCGGCTGCCGCCTTGAGCCTGGAGCGCGAGGCGGCGGTGAGCGCGGTCTCGGCGCCCGAGAAGAAGGCCGAGGCCGCGAGCAGCAGGACGATTCCCGCCGCCGTCAGCCAGAATGCGGTATCGAGCCTGTCGAGCAATCCGGGGATCCTCATGCACCATCGGTCGGCCGGCCCGCCGCGGCAGGGCACACCCCGCCTTATGGCCCGCCGCCGCCCGGCCCGCAAGCGGCGCCGGCCTCGGGCCAGCCCTCCGTCACCCGCCGGTTTCGCCGAATGCGCACCCCGCGGCTGCTGTCAGCAGGTGCCGACGAGTGCCAACACGTTGATTTCAATAACATAAAGTCTTGATCGTCTGCCGGTTCGGCGTAACATCGATTCTGCCCGGCCCCGACGTGACGCCGGTCGCGCCGGGGCATGGCGAAAAGGCACCGGCACGGAAACAGCAAGGGAGGGAACAGACCGGCATGGCCCGATCCGAGATGGAGCTGATGCTCGAGGGGTATGGTCTCACGACCGCCGAATTCATCTACCGCCTGCCCGATTACCGCAATGTGCTGCAGAGCTTCGTCTGGCAGGAATACGACCTCGCCCCCGACTATCCCCGCCTCTTCCGTTTCATCGAATTCTGGCAGCGGGAGATCGAGGGGCCGCTGCACTCGGTGCGTTTCGTGCATCGCAAGCTGATCGCCCCCGGCAGATGGCGCCATGTGCGCCACGAGATCCGTCTGCACTGAGCGGGCGGTCCACGGGCAATCGCAAGGAGAGGCGCCCGGGAGGGGCGCCGGCGCGTGCAAAGCCGCTCGTCATCGCCTATATGGGCGGCAAGGCGCCGGCCCGTGCGGCCGGCCGTTGCCCGCACATCCTCAGCATGCCGGAGCGGCCCATGAAAGCCCCGATCGTCTCTCCTCGCCACATCCACGCCCTTCGCCCCGCGGCGGGAGAGGCGCTTGCGCGGATGCGGCAGGCGGCGCGGCTCTCCGTCGCTCCGATGATGGACTGGACCGACCGGCACTGCCGCTTCTTCCATCGCCAGATCAGCCGGCACGCGCTGCTCCATACCGAGATGGTGGTGGCGCAGGCGCTCGTGCATGGCGATGCCGCACGGCTCCTGGCCCATGACCCGGCCGAGCAGCCGGTCGCCCTTCAGATCGGCGGGGCCGAGCCCGCGATTCTCGCACGTGCCGCCCGCATCGGCGCCGAGGCCGGTTTCGCCGAGATCAACCTCAATGTCGGCTGCCCGTCCGACCGGGTGCAGTCGGGGGCGTTCGGGGCGGTACTGATGAAGACGCCGGCCCTGGTCGCCGAATGCGTGGCGGCCATGATCGAGGCGGTGGCGCCGCGGGCCGAGGTCACCGTCAAGTGCCGCATCGGCGTCGATGACCAGGAGCCCCGCGACGTGCTGCCGGCCTTTCTCGAGCAGGTGTCGGCCGCCGGGGTCGGCCGTTTCACGATCCACGCCCGCAAGGCCTGGCTCGAAGGGCTGAGCCCGAAGGAGAACCGCACCGTCCCGCCGCTCGACCATGCGCTGGTGGTGGAGATGAAGCAGGCCTTCCCCGATCTGCATCTGTCCGTGAACGGCGGCATCGAGGACATCGACACCGCCCGCCGTTTCCTTGCCGGAGGGCTCGACGGGGTGATGATCGGTCGGGCGGCCTATCATCGACCGCTTGCCGTTCTGGGGCCCGCCGACGGGGCGATCTTCGGCGCGGAAGGAAAAGCGCCGGATCCGGCCGCGATTGTCGCGCGCATGCGCCCCTATATCATCCGCGAGCTGGCGCGCGGTGAGCGGCTCGCGCGCATCACCCGTCACATGCTTGGCCTTTTTGCCGGCCGCCCCGGCGCGCGGGTCTGGCGGCGGATCCTCTCGGAAGAGGCGCACCGGCCCGGCGCCGGGCTCGAGGTGGTCGATCGTGCCCTGGCGGCGGCGCTCGAGGCGGCGGCCGCGAGGGCCTCCTGATCGGGCACCGCTTAGACTACGCATCCCACCCTGCATTTCGCACGAATGTGATGCAAATCCGCCGCAAAAGTCGTGATTGCGCCAGGATGTGACCTTCCCCGGGGCCCGGATGACGGCTAGAGACATCGGGACAACAGCGTCGGGAGTGCCATCGTGACCCTTTTCTGGATTCTCGCCGGTCTTCTGGCCCTTGCAGTCGTCGCCATTCTTGCCTGGTCGCTCCTGCGGCCGCGCAGGGAGCGGCTGAAGCGGGCCGCCGAATACGATCTCGCCGTCTACAAGGCCCAGCTTGCCGAGGTCGATCGCGATCTTGCCCGCGGCGTCATCGCCGAGGACGAGGCCGAGCGGGCCCGGATCGAGATCAAGCGGCGCATGCTCGAGGCCGACAGGGCCGTATCGGCCGCCGAAGATCCGGCCGACGGGGGAAAGAGCCGCAAGCTGCGCCTCGTGGCCGCGGCGATCGGCGGCATCGCCGTGCTCGGCGGTTCGGTTCTGGTCTATCAGCGGATCGGGGCGCCGGGGCTGCCGGACCTGCCGCATGACAAGCGCCTTGCCGACATCCGCGAGGCGGCGGCCAAGCGGCCCACGCAGGAAGAGGCCGAGGCCGACGCGGCCACCCCGCCGCCGCCGGCCCGGGCGCCCGAGAGCTATGTCCAGCTCGTCGAGCGACTTCGCAAGCTGATGAAGGACCGGCCCGACGATCTCGAGGGGCAGCGGCTCCTTGCCCGCCACGAGGCCACCCTTGGCAATTTCAAGGCCGCCTGGCGCGCTCAGGCGCGGGTGGTCGATCTGCTTGGCCCCGACAAGGCCACGGCCGAGGATCTCGCCGATCTTGCCGAGCTGATGATCCTGGCGGCGGGGGGCTACGTTTCCCCCGAGGCGGAAAAGGCGCTCGTCGCCGCCCTCAAGCGCGACCCGGCCGATCCGCGGGCCCGCTATTACACCGGCCTCCTTCTGGTGCAGACCGGGCGGCCGGATCTGGCCGTCAACATGTGGAGCCGGCTCGCGCGCGAAAGCCCGTCCGATGCGCCCTGGATGCCGCTCATCCGCGAGCAGCTGCCGCAGGCGGCGGCGATGGCGGGCATCCGGCCTTCGCAACTGCCCGATCTTGCCCCGCCGCGGGCCGGAGGAGCGCCTTTTGCCGGCATGCCCGGCCCCTCGAGCGAGGATGTGGCCGCGGCCCAGCAGATGAGTGCGGAGGATCGCCAGGCGATGATCCGCTCGATGGTGAACCGGCTGGAAACCCGGCTCGAGGAGGAAGGCGGCACCGCCCAGGAGTGGGCGCGGCTGATTCGGGCAAAGAGCGTGCTCGGCGACATGGAAGGAGCCCGCAAGAGCTATGTGGCGGCCCGCCGGGCCCTGGCCGGGGATGCGGCCGGTCTTGCCCTCGTCGAGAAGACTGCGGCCTCCGTCGGTGTCAAGCCCGGACAATAGGGGGAGCGCCCGCGGATGCGGCTTCCTCGTGTCGCCCTCCGTGCCACGGCGCCTCCTGTGGCGCGATGGCCGGCGTCTCCCGATCCGGGCCGGGTTCCGCTTCGGAGATGGTTCGCTCCGGCGGATTTCGGGGGGCGCATGCGTTCCGGCTTCTGCCTGCGCCGTCCTTGTCCGCCACCGCAGGCGCGGCTACCTTGCGGCATTGCTCCCGTTCATGCGGCGGAAAGCGCCGCGAGAGCTGTCGAGGGAAGCCATGCCCGTGATCGAGGATCTTGCCGCCTTCGCCGACGCACTGCCCGCGCGCGGTGCGCTGATGGGGCTCGATCTCGGCACGCGCACCATCGGCCTTGCCGTGTCGGATGTGGGCCGGTCGATCGCCACCCCCCTCGAGACGGTGCGGCGGACGAAATTCACCCATGACGCCGAGACGCTCCTCGCCCGGGCAAGAGAACGGGAGGTGACCGGATTCGTTCTCGGACTGCCGCGCAACATGGACGGCAGCGAGGGGCGGCGCTGTCAGTCCACCCGGGCCTTCGCGCGCAACCTTGCGCGTCTGACCGATCTGCCGATCACCTTCAGCGACGAGCGGCTGACCACGGTCGAGGCCGAGAACCGGCTTCTCGCCGCGGGTCTTTCGCGCAAGCGCCGCCGGGAGGTGATCGACCGGATGGCCGCCGCCATCATCCTGCAGGAGGCGCTTGAACGCATGCGCCGCACCGCACGGGCGGCGAAGGAGGGCGGGCGTGGCTGAGGAGAGGCGTTCGGGCCGGAAGACCCCCTGCGAGCCCTCGGACGAGCGGGAGGGCAAGGATCCTGCCGCCCTCTGGCGGCGGAACGAGATCGAGAGCCCCTGCGTTGCCATCTGCCTGCTGCATCCCGAGGCCGGCATCTGCATCGGTTGCGGGCGCACCGGCGACGAGATCGCCCGCTGGTCGACCCTCTCCCCCGAAGCGCGGCGCGAGATCATGGCGGCGCTGCCGGCGCGGCTCGCCTCCCTGCCGCGCCGTCGCGGCGGCCGTCGGGGCAAGAGGGAGGGTGGGCGGAGCTGAGGAAATGCCCGTCGTCCGGTTCCGCCGCCCGAAGGCGCAAGAGTGGTGCGCGGCGAAGGCACGGGCGGCCTGCGGCAGCCGCCGCGTCTGCGGGAAGGGTCAGCCCATGAACGCCTTGCGCAGCATGTTGAGCGCCATCAGGATGATGAAGACGGCGAAGGCCCGGCGCAACGGCTTGGGGTCCATCGCATGGGCAAGGCGCACGCCGAGGGGCGCGGTGAGTGTCGTCATGGCCACGACGATGGCGAAGGCCGCGATGTTGACGTGTCCGATGGTGAAGGGAGGGCGCCATTCGGGCGGCACGGGCAGCATCAGGAAGCCGATCACCGAGGGAATGGCGATGATGGTGCCGAAGCCTGCGGCCGTGGCCACGGCCCGGTGGATCGGCACCCCGTAAAGCGTCATGATCGGCACGCCGAAGGAGCCGCCGCCGATTCCCATCAGCACCGAGAAGAAGCCGGTGACGAAGGACAGCACAAGGCGGCCGAGGCCCCGCGGCGGCGCATCGCCGAGCTTCCAACGGATCCGGCCGAAGCCGAGATAGAGGCCTATCAGCACCCCGATCACGCCGAACACCACCATCAGCTCGCGTGAACGCAGGCTCGATGCGACGGCGAGGCCCAGCAGCGCCCCGGCGACGATCCCCGGCGCGAACCCCCTGAGAATCTCCCAGTCCACCGCGCCGCGGCGGTTGTGGGACAGCACCGACCGGATCGAGGTCACGACGATGGTCGCAAGCGAGGTGGCGACGCAGATCTGCATCAGGCGGGGCGATTCGTAGCCGAGGGCCGAAAAGGCGTAATAGAATGCCGGCACCAGGACGATCCCGCCGCCGACGCCGAGGAGCCCGGCGATCACCCCGGCGATCGCGCCGATAGCGAGAAGCAGCGCCAGCATCGCCAGGAGCGTGCTTCCCTCGGGATTCGCGACGAGTGCCAGCATGGGGTGTCCCTCCCGTTCCGTCCCTCCCGCTCCCTTTCGCCGTTGCAGCCGCGGGTGCTCCTGAGGTGATGTTCCGCCCTTTCCGCCTCTCCCGGCCGGGCGCCATTGTCAAGCCGGGCGGTGACCCGATGCAGATGCGCGCCGCCGGTCATGCCCCTTGTCGCGGCGGCGGGGATGGTCCAGATGAGGGGGGAACACAGGGAGTGAGCCATGAAACCCGCGATGACCCTCGAGCAGATCTATCTTTTCTGGACGGCGCTTCTCGTCGCTTCGCTGTGGCTGCCGCCGGCGATCGGCCGCTTCATGCATCGCGGCCTTCCGACGCGCGAGGACTACCGGGCGGGGCGGGCCATCGGCGAGATGGACGATCTGCCCGACTGGGTGCGCCGGGCCAATCGGGCGCATCTCAACCTCGTCGAGCAGTTCGGCCCCTTCGCCGCCCTCGTGCTTCTGGCGGGGCTTCTTGGCGTGACGAGCGATCTCATGGGGCTGGCCGCGATGGTGTTCTTCTGGGCGCGGGTGCTCCATGCGCTGGTCATGCTCTCGGGAATCAGCCGCTTCTACATCCGCAGCTGGATCTTCGCCGTTGCCTGGGGCGCGATTCTCGCCATCGCCTTCGACATCGCCTATCAGCTCTCCTGAGGGCCGCGGGCTGTGGCAGAAGGCCGCGGGGCCGCTCCCTCCGGCACGATCTTGCGCCCGTGGCCGATCTGCGGCAGGGGTTGGGAGGAGATGCCGCCCGTCGCTGCGCCCGGCCATGTCGCAAACGAGGCAGGCAGCGCCGCAGGTGAGGCGGTTCTCCCGCGCGCCGGATGCGATGAAGGGGGCGGAGTGCAAGGGGCGGGGATGCGCGCGCATCACGCGCCACGGGCCGCCTCCGGGCATCGTGAGCGGGCCGTGGCCCGGCAGGGCTCTGAATGCGGACCGCCACCAGGTCGCGGAGCGCGGCAAGGCACGACGTCTCTTCGAGGCCTTTTCCGGGGCCTCTCTCGGGGCGGGCGCGACGGACCGGGGAGGACAGGATGAAGGGATACGGCGCCTGGTCGCTCATTCGCGAAGGGCTGCGCCACCATCTCGGATGGGGCAGGGCCTGGGGCTCGCCCGCACCGCGGCGGCGCTACGAGGTCGTCATCGTCGGGGCCGGCGGTCACGGTCTCGCCACGGCCTACTATCTCGCCCGCAACCACGGCATCACCGACATCGCCGTGCTCGAGAAGAGCTGGCTCGGCGGCGGCAATACCGGCCGCAACACCACGATCATCCGCTCGAACTATCTGCACGATCCATCGGCCGCCATCTACGAGAAGGCGCGGCAGCTTTACGAAACGCTTTCGCAGGAGCTCGATTTCAACATCATGTTCTCGCCCCGCGGGGTGATGATGCTGGCCCAGACCGAGCACGAGAAGCGGGTCTGGCAGCGCGTGGCCCATGCCAATGTGCTGCAGGGGATAGACACGCGCTTCATCGGCCCCGAGGAGGTGAAGCGCCGTGTGCCGATCATCAATATCGACGGGCCGCGCTATCCGGTGCTCGGCGCGCTCTGGCAGCCGCGAGGCGGCACTGCCCGGCACGACGCCGTGGCCTGGGGTTATGCGCGTGCGCTCGACCGGATGGGGGTGCACATCATCGAGAATTGCGAGGTCACCGGCATTCGCACCGAAGGCGGGAAGGTCGTCGGAGTCGAGACCGGCAAGGGGCCGATCGACTGCGGCAAGCTCGCCCTCGTCGTGGCCGGTCATTCCTCGCGTCTGGCCGAGATGGCCGGTTTTCGCCTGCCGATGGAAAGCGTGACGCTGCAGGCCCTCGTCTCCGAGCCGGTGAAGCCGATGCTCGACGTGGTGGTGATGGCCAACACCGTTCATGGTTACATCAGCCAGTCCGACAAGGGCGAGCTCGTCATCGGAGGCGGCACGGACGGTTATGTTAACTACACCCGGCGCGGTGCCTTCCAGCATGTCGAGGAGACGGTGGCAGCCCTTGTCGAGACCTTCCCGGTGCTCGGCCGGCTGCGCCTCATGCGCCAGTGGGGCGGCATCGTCGACGTGACGGGCGACCGGTCGCCGATCCTGTCGAAAACGCCGGTCGAGAACCTATTCGTCAATTGCGGCTGGGGGACGGGCGGGTTCAAGGCCATTCCCGGATCGGGCTGGGCGATGGCCGAGCTCGTGGCCACCGGCGAGCCCGGCGCGCTGGCCGAACCTTTCGCCCTCAGCCGTTTTCGCGAGGGCCGCTTCATCGACGAGAGCGTTGCCGCCGGGGTGGCGCATTGAGGGAGGATGCGGAATGCGAAGGCGATGTTCGCGCGACATGAGCCCCCCGTCCGAGGAGGAACTCCGCCCATGCTGAGGCTGACCTGTCCCCATTGCGGGATTACCGCCGAGGAGACCGAGCTGCGACCGGGCGGCGAGGCGCATCTCGAGCGGGCCGGTCCCGGCGCTTCCGACGAGGGGTTCGAGGCCTGGCTCTTCGCACGGAAGAACCCGATGGGCGTGCATTTCGAGCGCTGGCGCCATCTCTACGGTTGTGGCAAGTGGTTCATCGCCGCCCGCCATACCGTCACCCTCGAGGTATTCGGCACCTACCCCGCCCAGACGAAGGCGCCACCCGCCGATCTCGTCGAGCGGATCCGCGCCCGTCTCTCCGCGCGGGGAGGGCAGGCGGAGCCGGGCGCTGGCGCGGGAGACGGGGAGGGAGGGAAGGCATGAGCCGTCGCGTGACTTTCGGCGGTCGGCTGATCGACCGTCACCAGACCATGCCCTTCGTCTTCGACGGCGAGCGCATGTGCGGCCATCCGGGCGACACGCTGGCCTCGGCGCTTCTTGCGAACGGGATCCGCCTGGTGGGGCGTTCCTTCAAGTATCATCGCCCCCGCGGGGTGTTCGCAGCCGGCATCGAGGAGCCGAACGCGCTCGTGACCGTGGGGGAAGGGCCGCGGGCCACCCCCAATCTGAGGGCGACGGTGGTGCCGCTCGTGCCCGATCTCGCGGCCCGGTCCCAGAACCGCTGGCCTTCCCTCGGTTTCGATCTGGGCGCCGTGGCCGACCTCGCCGCCCGTTTCCTGCCGGCCGGCTTCTATTACAAGACCTTCATGTGGCCCCGATGGGCCTGGGAGAAGATCTACGAGCCTCTCATCCGCCGCGCCGCCGGCCTCGGCCCGGCCCCGGCTGCTCCCGACCCCGACCATTACGAGCAGATCCATGTCGAGGTCGATGTGCTCGTTGCCGGGGGGGGCGTTGCCGGTCTGATGGCGGCCGAGACGGCCGCCCGAGCCGGGGCGCGGGTGCTGGTGATGGAGGCTGCGGCCCACTGGGGCGGACGTGCTCCGGTCGAGGGAGAGGAGATCGACGGCAGGCCGGCGGAGATCTGGGTGGAGGAAACGCTCGCCCGGCTCACCGCCTCCGACAAGGTGACGGTGCGCTCTCGCAGCCTCGTGGCCGGCGTCTACGACCATGGCCATGTGGTGGCGGTCGAGACGCTCGATCGCCCGCTCGCGGGCGGATCGTTGGACGGGGCGGTGCTGCGCCAGCGGTTGTGGCACATCCGGGCGAGGCGCATCGTCAATGCCTGCGGCGCGATCGAGCGACCGCTGGTCTTCCCCGGCAATGATCGCCCCGGCGTGATGCTGGCTTCGGCCGTCCGGGACCATCTCATCAACTGGGGCGTGGCGCCCCTCGAGCGGCCGGTGATCCTCACGGTCAACGACGAGGGCTACCACACCGCCGAACTGCTGCTCGAGGCCGGCATCGCGGTGGCGGCCCTCGTCGATCTGCGTCCCAAGGGGGCGGGGGCGCTCGAACGGGCGCTGCGCGCGCGCGGCGTGCGGGTGATCCTCGGCGCGGGGGTGACGGCGACCCATGGCCGCAAGGGCGTGAAGGGCGTCACCATCGGCCGGGTGAAGACGGGAGAGACCCTCACCCGCCTTGCCTGCGACGGGGTGGCGATGGCCGGCGGCTGGAGCCCGTCGGTGCATCTGTGGTCGCATGCGGGCGGCAAGCTCCTGTGGGACGAGGCGGCGCAGCTCTTTCGCCCCGATCCGACCCGCCCGCCCCGTGGCGGCGACGGGGCGCCGCTGGTGATCGCCGCCGGCGCCGCGGCAGGAGATCTCGAGATCGGCGCCGCCCTTGCAGGCGGGCGCGCGGCCGGGCTGGAGGCGGCCGAGGCGCTTGGTCTCGAGCGGCCCGACATGCCCCTGCCCGCCTCCCGGGGTCGCCCGGCCGGCACCCGCTCGGGCGACTGGGTGGTGCCGCGCAGGGCGAAGGCGGCGCAGAAGGAAAGGATGTTCGTCGATCTGCAGAACGACGTGAAGCTTGCCGATCTCGAGCTTGCCGTGCGCGAGGGCTACGAGAGCGTCGAGCACGCCAAGCGCTACACCACCTGGGGCATGGCCACCGATCAGGCCAAGACGTCCGGCATCAACGGCCTCGCCGCCCTCTCGCTCGCACGCGGGGCGCCGATCCCGGCCATCGGCACCACCACCTTCCGCCCGCCCTTCGCCCCCGTCACCTTCGGGGCGATCGCGGGATTGGCGCGCGGGCCGCTCTTCAAGCCGCTGCGCAAGACCGCGATCGACGGCTGGCACGAGGCGGCGGGTGCGGTGTGGGAGAATGTCGCCGACTGGCGCCGCCCCTTCTCCTATCCCCGCAAGGGCGAGACACGGGAAGAAGCCGCCGCGCGCGAGGTGCTGGCGGTGCGGCAGAAGGTCGGCATGCTCGACGCTTCCACCCTCGGCAAGATCCTCGTCAAGGGCCCCGATGCCGGCCGTTTCCTCGACATGCTCTACATCAACACGATGAGCACCCTGCCCGTGGGCCGCTGCCGCTACGGCGTGATGCTGAACGAGCAGGGCTTCGTGATCGACGACGGAGTGGTGGTCCGCCTCGCCGAGGACAGCTTCCTATGCCACACGACGACGGGGGGCGCCGGCCATGTTCACGGCTGGATGGAGGAATGGCTCCAGACCGAGTGGTGGGACTGGCAGGTCTTCACCCTCGATCAGACCGAGGCGTTCGCCCAGATCGCCGTCGCCGGCCCGAAGGCCCGCGAGGTGCTGGTCGCGCTGGGGGTGAAGGGTGCGGACATCTCCCCCGAGGGCCTGCCCTTCATGCATTCCTGCGCGGCCGAGATCGCCGGCATCCCCGGCCGCATCCACCGGATTTCCTTCTCGGGCGAGCTCTCCTTCGAGCTTGCCGTGCCGGCCGACCGGGGGCTGGAGCTGTGGGAGAAGCTGGCCGAGGTCGGCGCGCCCTTCGGCATCACCCCCTACGGAACCGAGGCGATGCACATTCTCAGGGCCGAGAAGGGCTACATCATCGTCGGAGACGAGACCGACGGCACCGTCACCCCGCATGATCTCGGTCTCGGGCGGATGATCTCGAAGAAGAAGACCGACTTCATCGGCAAGCGGGGGCTCGAGCGGCCCTTCCTGCGGCGCGCCGATCGCTGGCGGCTCGTCGGGCTCGAGCCGGTGGACGGGCAGACGCTGCTGCCGGTCGGGGCCCATGCCACCGATCACGGCATCAACATGTTCGGCCAACGCCGCGCCATCGGCCGGGTGACGACCTCGCATTTCTCGCCGACGCTCGGCCGGCCGATCGCTCTCGGCCTCGTTGAACGCGGCCCCGAGCGGCTCGGAGAGGAGATCGACTTCCTCACCACGGAAGGGGAGACGATCCGAGCCCGCATCGTCGATCCGGTATTCCATGACAGGGAAGGGAGGCGGCTTCATGGCTGAGACGAAGCGGCAGACCGGGGCGGGGCAGCGCCCGGGGCCGCCGGTGCTGATCGAGCGTGTCGCCGGGATCGGCATGGTGACGCTCAGGGCCGATCTGGCCGATCCGGCGACCGAGGCGGCCCTCAAGGCGGCGATGGGCACGGTTGTGCCTGCCCGGCGGCGTATCCTGCGTTCGCGGCGCAAGGGCCATCTTACCGCCTGGATGTCGCCCGACGAGCTGATGCTGTTCATGCCCCGGGAGCGGCTGGACAGGGTGACGCGCTCGCTCGAAAAGGCGCTCGCGGAGCACCATCATCTGGTGGCGGACATGTCGGCGGCGCGTGCGATCTTCCGCCTCGAGGGCGCCGACGGGCATCTGCGCGAGATCCTCGCCAAGGGCGTGCCGGCCGATCTTTCCCCCGAAGGGCTGCCCCGCGGCGAGATGCGGCGCACGCGGCTCGGTGCCGTGGCCGCCGGCATCTGGAGTCTCGAGGAGGGCGTGTTCCATCTCATGTGCTTCCGCTCGGTGGCCGAGCATGTCGATCTGTGGCTCCGCACCGCCGCCCATGAGGGCACCGAAGCCGATCTCTGGCATTGACGGGGAAGGGCGGCCCCCTGCGCCCCGCGACGGAAAACCCCTCCGATGGTCGCAATCGGGCGTGACCTTCCGTCGCAGCCGTTCTAGGGAAGGGCGAGAGCAGCAGGGAGGGGGCGGCCATGAGCCTTTCCGACATCGACATCGCCCGCAGCGCCACGCTCGAGCCGATTCACCGGATCGGCGAGAAGATCGACATTCCGCCCGACGCGCTCATCCCCTTCGGCAACGACAAGGCCAAGGTGAAGGCCGATTTTCTCGCAGGTCTCGCCGAGCGCCCCCCGGGCCGGCTCATACTCGTGACCGCGATCAACCCCACGCCCGCCGGCGAGGGGAAGACCACGACCACGGTCGGGCTGGGCGACGGCCTCAATGCCATCGGCCGCAAGGCGGTGATCTGCATCCGAGAGCCTTCTCTCGGCCCCTGTTTCGGCATGAAGGGCGGGGCTGCGGGCGGCGGCCGGGCCCAGGTGGTGCCGATGGAGGACATCAATCTGCATTTCACCGGCGACTTTCATGCCATCACCGCCGCCAACAACCTTCTGGCGGCGATGATCGACAATCACATCTACTGGGGCAACGAGCTCGGCATCGACAGCCGCCGCGTTGCCTGGCGGCGGGTGGTGGACATGAACGACCGGGCGCTGCGCGACATCGTGGTGGGGTTGGGCGGCGTGCCCAACGGTTTTCCGCGGCAGACCGGCTTCGACATCACCGTGGCTTCCGAGGTGATGGCGGCGTTGTGCCTTGCCGACGATCTCTCCGATCTCGAGGCCCGGCTCGGCCGTATCGTCATCGGCTGGCGGCGCGACAGGAGCCCGGTCTTCGCCCGCGACCTCAAGGCCGACGGGGCGATGGCCGTGCTCCTCAAGGATGCGATCCTGCCCAATCTCGTTCAGACGCTCGAGAACAACCCCGCCTTCATTCACGGCGGTCCGTTCGCCAACATCGCGCACGGTTGCAACGCGCTGGTGGCCACGCGCGCGGCGCTGGCGCTTGGCGACTATGTCGTGACCGAGGCCGGTTTCGGCGCCGACCTCGGGGCGGAAAAGTTCTTCGACATCAAGTGCCGCCTGGGCGGGCTTTCCCCCGATGCGGTGGTGCTGGTGGCGACGGTGCGGGCGCTCAAATGGAATGGCGGCGTCGATCGGGAGGCGCTTGGCGCGCCGGATCCGGCGGCGGTGGAGAAGGGCTGCGCCAACCTTCTCCGGCACATCGAGAATCTCAAGCAGTTCGGAGTGCCGGTGGTGGTCGCGATCAACCATTTCGCCACCGACACCGAGGAGGAGATCGAGATCATCCGCCGTGCCGCGGCCGAGCATGGCACCGAGGCCCATCTCTGCCGTCACTGGGCCGAAGGGTCGGCCGGCATTCGCGATCTGGCCGAGCACGTGGCCGCGATCGCCGATTCGGGGGCGGCCCAGTTCGCCCCGCTCTACCCCGACGACATGCCGCTGTTCGAGAAGATCGAGACCATCGCCCGGCGGATCTACCGCGCCGACGAGGTGCTGGCCGACAAGAAGATCCGCGATCAGCTGCGTCGGTGGGAGGCCGAGGGATACGGCCATCTGCCGGTCTGCATGGCCAAGACCCCCTATTCCTTCTCGACCGATCCGAAACTGCGGGGCGCACCCACCGGCCATTCGGTGCCGGTGCGCGAGGTGCGACTGGCCGCCGGCGCCGGTTTCGTCGTCGTCATCTGCGGGGAGATCATGACCATGCCGGGTCTGCCGCGCCATCCGGCGGCCGAGAGAATCCATATCGACGAGGAAGGCCTCATCCAGGGTCTGTTCTGACGGAGACGGCGCTGCGGGGCGGTTGCATCGGACGCGCGGCGGATGCACAAGCTGCCCGGAGCACGACGGACGGCAAGGCGGAGGCAGCCATGGGTGCACGGATCATCGACGGCAAGGCGCGGGCGGTGCGGATTCGCGAGAAGGTGGCAGCGGAAGTGGCGCGGCTCGGGGCCGATCACGGGCTCGTGCCGGGGCTCGCGGTGGTTCTGGTGGGGGAAGACCCGGCCTCCCAGGTCTATGTGCGCAACAAGGCGCGGCAGACGGCCGAGTCCGGCATGCGCTCCTTCGAGCATCGCCTGCCGGGCGCCACGAGCGAGAAGGAGCTGCTCGATCTCGTCGCCCGGCTCAATGCCGACTCCGCGGTGCATGGCATCCTCGTGCAGCTTCCCCTGCCGGCGCATATCGACGCGGCCCGGGTGATCGACGCCATCGACCCCGACAAGGATGTGGACGGCTTTCATGTCGTCAATGCGGGCCGGCTGATGGTGGGGTTCGAAGGCATGGTTCCCTGCACCCCGCTCGGCTGCCTCGTGCTCCTTCGCGACGTGATGGACGACGTGTCGGGGGCCGAGGCGGTGGTGGTCGGCCGCTCGAACATCGTCGGCAAGCCCATGGCCCAGCTTCTCTTGCGGGAGAACGCCACCGTCACCATCGCCCATTCGCGCACCCGCGACCTGCCGGCGGTCTGTCGCCGGGCCGACATTCTCGTGGCGGCGGTGGGGCGGCCGGAGATGATCCGTGGCGACTGGATCAAGCCCGGCGCGGTGGTGATCGATGTGGGCATCAACCGCGTGCCGGCCCCCGAGCGCGGTGAAGGGAAGAGCCGCCTCGTCGGCGATGTCGCCTTCGCCGAGGCGGCCGAGGTGGCCGGGGCGATCACGCCGGTGCCGGGCGGGGTGGGGCCGATGACGATCGCCTGCCTTCTGGCCAATACCGTGACCGCCGCCTGCCGCATCCACGGCCTGCCGGTGCCGGCGGATCTGCTCTCGGGCTGAGGCGCCATCGCCGCCCCGCTTCCTCTCCCCGGCAGAGGGCTGGCCGCTTGCCGGAACGTCGAAATCGCGTCCGTTCCTTTCAGCGCGGTGCTGTGCAGGAGTGGCGACGGATCGCTCCCCGCGGGGAGGGCCCGGCCTCTTCCGTCGCCAAGGTCAGAGCGTATTCTCGCCCTCGGCCACGAACAGGTTTTCCCAGGCGCGGTCGATGTCGTCAGGGGTGAATTCGTAGGCGCGTCCTTCGAAATCGCACAGGGCGATCATCTGGTCGATCAGGAAGGGCGCGTGGAAGTTGGCGTAGGCATTGCCGATCGAGGGAAACTTGACCTCGAACAGGTGGCGGACCGCCGCTTCCGTGAAGCGCACGCGCTTTCTGCGTGCCACCAGGGCGAGCACCCGGCGGAACTCGTCCTCGGTCGGCCCGTCGATCCTGATCTTGAAGAAGATTCGCCGCAGCGCCGCTTCGTCGAACAGGTTTTTCGGGTGAAAGTTGGTCGAGAAGATCACCAGCGTGTCGAAGGGCACGATGATCTTCTCTCCCGATTCGAGGGTGAGAATGTCGTAGCCCGCCTCCATCGGCACGATCCATCGGTTGATGAGGGCCTGGGCCGGCTCCTGCTGGCGGCCAAGGTCGTCGACGATGAAGACCCCGCCGGTGGACTTGAGCTGCAGGGGCGCCTGATAGGTGCGCGAGACGCTGTTCCACGAGAGGTCGAGCATGTCGAGCGTGAGTTCGCCGCCGGTGAGGACCGCCGGGCGCTTGCAGGCCACGTAACGGGCATCGTGCCGTGGGCCGACACGGCGCAGCCCCGAGCCGCCGCCCTCCGGCGCGGCGACCGGCTCATGTACCACCGGGTCGAACAGGGTGATGACCTGCCCGGAATATTCGAGCGCATGGGGGATGTAGATCTTTTCGTCGAAGGCGGCGCGGATGCCGTTGGCGATCGAGGACTTGCCGTTGCCGGGCGGGCCATACATCAGGATCGAGCGGCCCGAGGTGACGGCGGGGCCGAGCCGGTCGAGGAAGCCCTCGGGCAGGATCAGATGGCCCATGGCCTCGGCCAGCCGCTCGCGGGTGAGTGCGATGTTGCGCACCGACTGGCGTGCCGCCTGTTCGGCGAAGGTTTCGAGCGGCACCGGCATTGGCCCGTTGTAGGAGGACTGTTCGAGCGCATCGAGCGCCCGGGCCTTGCCGCTGTCCGAGAGGGCGAAGTTCATCTCCGCCCCGGCGCCCGCATGCATGTTGCCGAGCGATTCCATCAGCCCTTGGGAGCGGCACAGATCGACCAGCTCCTGCGTCAGCCCGATCGGCAGGCAGAGGGTGCGGGCCATGGCCGAGAGGGTGGAGAGATTGCGGCGGAAGACGGTCTTGAGGAGGATGTCCCGCATCAGAACGAGACCGAGGCCGGTGTCCTGCAACCGGCGCGGGGGCAGGGGGGTGTGGTCCTTTCCCGCGAGAGGGGCCTCCATGTTCATCGACGCTCTCCCTTGTTCCTTGCATCCTGTCGTTCCGGCGCTTCCCGGCACTCTGCTGCCTCCCTTGCGGCGTCGGCCGCCCGGGCCGGCGTTCCGGCAAGAGGTGGGGCGACCCGCTCCCGGCCAGCCGCCGGGCTCCCGCGCACGAGCCGCCGCGCGCGGAGTGCCGGGCTGCGGAAGGCGGCGCCTCCCTGTCTCGCCCGGTCTTCCCACCCGGCGCCTCCGGCCCGGCCGGTGCTTTGCCTCGCACCCGGCTGCACCTTCGGCCGATCATCCGCCGGGCGAGAGCGCCGCCGCCGTTTCGGCCTGTCGCTGCACCGGTGCCGTTCCCACCGGGGCGCGGCGGCCCGTTGGGGGGCGCATCCGGGCGTTTTCCTTTGCGCCACGGCACCTGCCGGTCTAATTTCGGGAAAAGACCGAACGGGGGCAGGAATGGGCAGATTTGAGGGCATTCGTTTCGCCATCGTCACCATTGTCGTGACGGCGGTCGTGTTTGCGGCGCTGCTTTACCGGGGCGTCTTTCCCGTGGCGAACCACGAGGGGGACGCCCTGCACGTGGCCGACATCGTGCTGCGGATGGCTCGGGGCGAGATGCCCCATCTCGATTTCCATACGCCGATCGGATTTCTCGCCTTCCTGCCGATCGTGCCCTTCACCGGCTGGGGGCTCGGCACGGCGGTCTTCGCCGCCGGGCTTCTCGTGACCCTGCTGCTTCTGCCGGCGATCTGGTGGAATGCCCGCAGCCGTCTCGGTGAAGGGCTCGGTCTGGTGCTGTTCTTCGCAGTCCTGCTGCTGACGGCGGGTGCCATCTTCGGCGGCTTCTTCCCCGGTCTCGCCCTGTCGATGCATTACAATCGCTGGGCCTGGGCGGTCGCGCTCGTCGTGCTGGTCAACGTGCTGGTTCCACCGGCGGACGGCGAACGCATGGGACGGCGTGACGGGCTGCTCGTCGGCCTCGGCATGGGGGCTCTGGCGCTGCTGAAGATGACCTATTTCGTCGCCCTTCTGCCCGGGGTGATCGTCGTTCTTCTGATGAGCGGGGCCTTCCGCACGATCGTCGTTGCTCTCCTGGCGGGGCTGGCGATGGCCGCGCTTGCCACGCTCTGGGCCGGCGAGCCGGGCTTTCTCGTCGCCTATGCCGAGGATCTTCTGGCCGTGCCGCGGGGCGGGCTCAGGCCCTATTCGACCATGCCGCTCTCGCAGATGCTGACGAGCCCCTATCACATCATGGGCTATCTGACGGTGCTTGCGGCTGTCGTCGCCATGGCCGAGAGGTTCCGGGTCGAGGCGATCGGGCTTTTGCTGCTGTTGCCGGGGTTCATCCTCGTCAGTTTCCAGAACTGGGGCAACGATCCGAAATGGCTTGTCGTGATCGCGCTGGTGATCGCGGCGTTGCGCCGGCCGGCGGGTCTGCGTCCCGGCCTTCAGGGGGGGCATCTGCCGCTCGTGGTGCTGGTGGCGGCAACCGTGCTGGTGGCGCCGATCTTCGTCAATCTCGGCCAGTCGATCGTGCGGGTGTTGCGGGTTGACGGTTCGGCATTCGTCGCCCCTCTGGCCGATCCGCGCCACCAGGATCTCCTGTTCAAGGCCGACCGGGTCTATCGGCTCGAGGTCAGGCGCTACATGCCGGCTCCGACCATGGAGATGGAGGAGAAGGCCGCAGGCTATCGGAGCCAGGCCGATCAGACGCTCTGGGGGCAGCCGTTGCCCTACTGCATCGTCGAGAACGGCTATGTCGGCCTCGTGGCCGGGATCGCCGAGGACCTTCGCGCGCGTGGAGTGGCCGCTCCCGGCGCGCGGATCTTCTATGGCGATTCGGTGAGTCCGCTCTGGCTTTTCGGCGCCGGAGAACCGGTGCCGGCAGGCTGGCCGTGGTATTACGGCGGCGATGGGGGGATGGAGAACGCCACCCATGTCGTCCTGCCGTTGTGCGGAGCTTCCCTCACCGTGCGCGCCGCCATTCTGAAGGAGCTCGAGGAAAGGCGCGACCGCTGGCGGGAGCTCTATCGCACCGAGCACTACATCCTGCTTGCGCGCAAGGACGGGTGAAGGCGTTCCCTTCCGGGGACCAGGGATGGATGAGTCCGAAACGGCCCGACCGTCTCAAGCGGGGCCGTTCCCGAGGCCGAGTGCGAGATAGACGATCAGGGTGAGCGCCAGCGGCACCCCCATCGGGAATTCGCGCAGTCGCTGCCAGCTGGCCCATTTCGCGAGCTGCGCCTTGAGCCCGGGAACGACCAGGGCAAGGCGATGGAGGACGAGCGAGATCGCCGTCAGCCCGGCGAAGACCATCAGCACGAGCAGGGCGTCGGCCGGAGCCACGAAGGGCGCCATGGCGGCGGCGAACTTGGCGTCGCCGGCGCCGAGCAGGCCGGCCATGTTGAAGAGAAAGCCGATGGCGAGCACCGCCAGCCCCTGTCCGAGGCGCCAGGCGAGCGTTTCGGGCGGCAGCAGGAAAACGCCGATGGCGATGAAGGCCGCGAGCAGGGCCAGCACCGCGCGGTTGGGAATGCGCATCTCGCGCAGATCCGACACCATCACCCAGCCACCGACGGCGGCGGCCACGGGCAGGAAGGCGACGGCTTCGGCAGATGACAGGGCGAGGGTCATGCTCAGCTTCCCCTTTCGAGTTCCTTGAGCATCCGCACGGCGGCAGAGAAGTGGCGCGGATGGGTGTCGATCGCTTCGCGCAGGAAAGCCCGGGCAAGGTCGATCCGGCCGTCGCGCCGGGCGGCGAGCGCGAGCGTGTAGAGCAGCTGGGCCTGCTCCTCTTCGGTCATCGGGATCGGCGGCAGCGAATACTTTCCCTGCGCCGCCCGCGCCAGGACGAGGTTGTTCTTGGCCGTGAAAAGCTTCGGGTCGTAGGTGACGGCCTGAAGAAGGAGCTTCTCCGCCCCCTTCGCGTCTCCCCGCTGGAGCTTGGAAAAGCCCCAGTTGTTGAGGATCGGCGCCGGCTCGGGGCTGAGTCCGACGGCGTTGGCATAGAACGCATCGGCCTTCTTCCACTCGCGGCGATGATCGGCGAGGATCGCTTCGAGCCTGTAGCGCTTGGCGGTCTCGTAGGTCGGGGGGACGGTGTCGAGCACCTTCCGCGCCCTGTCCCATTCGCCGGTGCGGAGGAGGGCATCGGCATAATTCACCCTGTCCTCGTTCGTGGCATCCGGCAGCGCGACGAGCTTCTCGTAGACGACGGCCGCTTCGGCGGGGCGCTTTGCCCTGAGCAGAGAGAGGGCAAGGCCGCGCCTGAGATCGGTCCGCTCCGGATGGGCGCGGCTGGCGCGGGTGAAATAGGCCACCGCTTCGGCCGGATCGGCGGCGGTGAGCATGACCTCGGCCATGCTGGCGTCGTCGAGCGGGCTGACCGTCTCGGCCGGTTTCGCCGTGTTCGAGAGCGGCTCGCAACCGGCAAGAGGGACCATGCCGACGAGAAGCACGACCATGAATGTTCTGGAAGATCGCATAGCGGATCCTGCTCGCTCTGGCCTTGGCGGGGGCCCTCCGCGCCTCCGCCGGTTTCAACCGGACACGGGCAGGAGAACGGCGTAGGCCCCTTCTTCCCTGTCGGCAGCATAGGGGTTTTCTGCTTTCTTGGCGAGAGCGCGTTCGAGATTGTGCGCGATTTTCCGATCTTCGGCGCCCGAGAGGGCGAAGGCCGCCCGAAAGAGCCGGATCGCGGTCGCCAGCTCTCCCCTGCGGGCCAGAAGAACCCCCAGATTGTTGAGCGCCGGCACATGGCTGTCGTCCCGCTCCAGCGCGGCACGCAGGTAACGCTCCGCCTCTCCTTCGTGCCCCAGAAGGAGGTTCGCCGTGCTGATTCCCGCAAGGATGCCGGCATCGTTTCGTCCGGCGGTCAGTGCCTTGATGTAGAGCTTGAGGGCGAGATCGGCATTGCCGGCCGCCAGAAGCGCATCGGCCTCGCGGGCCAGGGTTTCGGGGGAGCGGGGCGCGGGCGGAGCAAGAGGGGTGCAGGCGGCAAGGCCGAGAGCGCCGAGCATCAGGAAGGCCCTGCGGCGGACGATGGCGCCCGGGCCCGATGCGCTGCCGGCGGCAGACTGGGGCACGGCGCCGACCTCGTTGCCGGTGTGGCTCCTGCCGGCACCGTCCATCCCCCCGACGGTGTCCACCCTCCCGGCCTTGGAGCCGGCGGCGGCCGGCGGGCTCTTGCCCCGGCGGCTCCCGGGCGCTCCGGTTTCCCCGCTCGTGGTGGCGGGGCGCCACGAGGCCCTGGAACCGGGCCGGGGCTTCGTCATGGTCTCATCCCTTTCCGAGCAGCTTGGCGATATTGTAGATCGACGGCCCGATCAGGATAATGAGAAGCGGCGGCAGAGTGAACATCATCGTGCCGAGGGTCAGCTTGGTCGGCAGCTTGTTGGCCTTTTCCTCTGCCCGCATCACCCGCTTGTCGCGCATCTCGGCGGCATAGACCCTGAGCGCATCGGCGATCGAGGTGCCGAAGGTGGCCGACTGGATCAGCACGGTGACGAAGGAGGAGATGTCCGGCACGCCGCAACGCTCCCCCATGTCGCGCCAGACGCGGGTCTTGTCCTTGCCGGCCTTGATCTCGTGCGCGACGATCTCGAATTCGTCGGCCAGATCGGGGAAACCGGCGCGGATCTCGGTGGCCACGCGCAGGATCGCCTGATCGACGGTCTGTCCGGCCTCGATGCACACGAGGAGCAGGTCGAGGGCGTCGGGAAAACCGTCGAGAATGTTGGCCTGCCGCGTCTGCCGGCGTCTCTCGACCCAGTAGATCGGCAGGTAGTAGCCGGCGCCGCCCGGAACGAGGATCGACAGCAGAAGCCGGGTCAGCTCGATCTGCCCCCCCTTGGCGGTGAGAAGGGCGTAGATCACGCCGAGCAGCAACCCCCCCATGCCCAGAACGAACTTGGAGAAGTGATATACCCGCACCGCGCCGGGGCTGCGATAGCCGGCCTGAAGCATCTTGAGGCGGGTGGCCGAGTAGGTTTCCTCGTCCTGGGGCTCGAGGAAGGACGAGAAACGGTCGAGCTTCCGGGCGGCCTCGTCACGGGGTCTGAGCCCGATCTTGCGCCCGTTCTCCTTCGCGGGAGCCGCCGGGCGGGCCGCGCTCTTGGCCGCGAGGCGCGAGAACGGATCCTTCCGCGGGCCGAGCATGAAGGGCAGGGCCGCGAGCGTCAGCAGCACCCCCACCCCGCCCATGGCGATCAGCGGGCCGTTGGGGCCGAATGTCTCCGTCATATATTGCCACATGGCGCTGTCACTCCTTGCCCGGCCGGATCAGACCTTGATGTTGACCATCATCCGCATGAAGACGAGATTGACGACGAGAAAGACGCCGACGATGATCGCCGCGGGAATGAAATAGGCGGTCTTCTTCACATCGTCGAAATAGTCGGGCTTGATCAGGGTGATCATGATCAGCGCGACGATGGGGAAGGCCGAAAGGAACATGCCCGACCATTTGGCCTCGGCGGTGATGGCCTTCACCCGGCGGAAGAGCTTGAAGCGCGCGCGGATGACCTTGGCGAGCCCCTCGAGAATTTCGGCAAGGTTGCCGCCCGACTGCTGCTGGATCGCCACCGCCACCGCGAGGAAGCGCAGATCCTGCAGGTCCATGCGTTCGGCGAAGGCCTTGATCGCCTCGGAAACATCCCCGCCATAGGCGGCCTCGTCGGCGATGATGCCGAACTCCGTGCCGAGCGGGTCGGGCACTTCGCGGGCGACGATGCCGATGGCATTGATCAGCGGATGGCCGACACGCAGCGAACGGACCATCAGCTCGATCGCGTCGGGCAGCTGCTCCTCGATCAGGCCGACGCGTTTCTTCGCCCGGTGGCTGATCCACAGATAGATGCCGCCGACGCCCATGGCGACACTCAGGAGGAGGCGCACCGGGAAGGGGGCCTCGGTGAGAAAGGTCATGGCCATGAAGGCGGCGCCCGCGAGCCCGGCCATGAGCATCAGGATCGCCTGGGGTGAGAAGGCAATGCCGCCCTTCGTCGCCTTGTCCGCGAGAATGGCGTAGAGCGGGATCTTCAATCCCTGCCGGTGGCGATCCATCTCGCGGCGCAGCTGCTGGAGCACCGCCTCGCGGCTCTTGCCCTTCTCCAGAAGCTCGAGCCGCCGGTTCATGCGGGCCGAGAGACTGATCGACTTGCCGAAGGCGAACAGGTAGATCCCCTCGACCGCGAGCAGGATGCCGATGAAGATCAGCACATAGACGATGCCTTCCGCTCCGATTTCCATGGTCGTCGTCTCCCTTGCGGGCCGGGCCTACTGGGCCGCGACCGGTTCGTAGATGTCGGGGGGCAGCTCGTAACCCCACTGCCGGAAGCGTTCCGAGTAGAACGACCGCACGCCGGTCGCAGTGAAATGGCCGAGCACCTTGCCGCCTTCGCCAAGGCCGGTGCGCTCGAAGCGGAACACTTCCTGCATGGTGATGATCTCGCCCTCCATGCCGGTGATCTCGGTGATCGAGAGCATGCGCCGCGAACCGTCCTGCAGGCGCGAGACCTGCACGATCAGGTTGACCGCCGAGGCGATCTGCTGGCGCACCGCCTTGAGCGGCATGTCGATCCCGGCCATCGCCACCATGTTCTCCAGGCGGGAGACGGCATCGCGCGCCGAGTTGGCGTGAATGGTGGTCATGGAGCCGTCATGGCCGGTGTTCATGGCCTGGAGCATGTCGATCACCTCTTCGCCGCGGGTCTCGCCGACGATGATGCGGTCGGGGCGCATCCGCAGCGCGTTGCGCAGGCAGTCGCGCTGGGTCACGGCGCCCTTGCCCTCGACGTTCGGCGGCCGGCTCTCCATGCGGCCGACATGGGGCTGCTGAAGCTGGAGTTCGGCCGTGTCCTCGATGGTGAGGATGCGTTCCGAATTGTCGATGAAGGAGGAAAGGGCGTTGAGAGTGGTGGTCTTGCCCGAGCCGGTGCCGCCCGAGACGATGACGTTCAGGCGCGTGGCCACCGCCGCCTGGAGATAGAGCGCCATTTCCTCGGAGAAGGCCCCGAAACGGACCAGATCGTCCACCGAGAGCTTCTCCTTCTTGAACTTGCGGATCGAGACCAGCGACCCGTCCACCGCGATAGGCGGGATCATGGCGTTGAAGCGCGAGCCGTCCTTCAGGCGGGCGTCCACATAAGGGTTCGATTCATCGACCCGCCGGCCGACGGCGGAAACGATCTTGTCGATGATGCGCTGGAGGTGCTTCTCGTCGCGGAAGCGGACATCCGAAAGCTCGAGCTTGCCGCCCCGCTCGACATAGACCTGATGGGGGCCGTTGACGAGAATGTCGCTCACCGTGTCGTCGCGCAGGAGCGGCTCGAGAGGGCCGAGCCCCTTCACCTCGTCATAGAGTTCCTGGTGAAGGGTCTGCCGCTCCTCCTTGTTGAGGACCATGCCCATCTCCTGCAGCCCTTCGCTGCAGATGGCCGCGATCTCGGCCTTCAGATCGGCCTCGGGCGCATCGTCGATGGCGGCGAGATTGAGCGTGTCGAGCAGGCGGCGGTGCATCTCGACCTTGATCTCGTTGAGCTTCTCCCGCCGGCGCCGCTCCTTGTCGTCAGGGGCTGCCTGAGCGGCCGCGCGGCGTCTGGCGAAAGTGCGGGCCGTTTCGGCCCGGGCCGCGAGATTGGCCGGGCCGGCGGCGGCCTCGGGGGCCGGCTTGCGGCTCGGCTCCGGGGACACGGGCCGAACGGCGGCCTTTTCGGCCGCGGCACTACTTGCAGGACCGGTGGTTCTTCGGGTGCGATTGAAACGCTTGAACATGGTCGATCCTCCCGTTCAGCCTCAGGCGGCTTCGTCCTTGATGTTGGCAAGGTTGAAGATCTCGCCGGCGACGCGGGCGATCTCCTTGCGGAGCGGGTTCTTGGGGGCGGCGAGGGCGAGAGGCGTGCCGGCGTCGTTGGCCTCGACCACCTGCTTCCCGCCATCGGGCAGGTAAAGCTCGAGCGGCACGCCGATGCTCTCGGCCAGCCGCCTGGCCTTGGCACGGTCCGAAAACTCGGTTCTTCTGGGAGCGCGGTTGAGCACGTAGCGGACGGTCTCGCCCGGCAGCTCCTCGGCCTTCAGAAGGTTGATGAAGCGAAAGGCGTTCTGGGCCGAGCGCAGATCGAGCTCGAGGGTGGCGAAATAGATGTCGGCGCGCTCCAGCACGTTGGCCGTCCAACAGACCATGGCCGAAGGCATGTCGATGATCACGATGTCATAGAGGCGCTGGGCCATGGAGAGGAGCGCCTCGAGATCGGGCGGCTGCAGGAAGTCCAGCGGCAGGATCTCGCTCGGCGCGGTGAAGACGTCGAGCGTGTCCTCGTAGCGCTGGACGACATTGGCGAAGGCCTCTTCGTCGAGCACGGAGAGATCGGACAGGAGGTCGAACACCGCTTCGCGCCGCTCGACGTCGAGATAGGTGCCGACGGAGCCGGTCTGGAAATTGAGATCCATCACCAGCACCTTGAAGTCGCGTTCCTTGCCGAGGCTCTGCAGTTCCCAGGCGAGATTGACCGCGAAGGTGGAGGCGCCACTGCCGCCGGCCAGCGGATGCACGGCGATGAGAGCGCCGGCCCGGTCCTCGCCGGGCCGGGCGGCGGCGTGTCTTTCCCTGTGCCGCGCGATGGCCTGAGCCAGCTCCCCTGCGGGCAGGGGATAGGGCAGGAAGTCGTCGGCGCCCAGCTTGAGAAGGTGGTGCAGGGCCCGGGGGCTGACCTCGTCGGCGACGATGAAGACGGGCAGGCGCCGGGCTTGTCCGGCGGTGACGATCTCGGCGAAGGGTGTGAGGTCCTTCTCGTCGTCCCGGTTCACGCAGAGGACGACGAGCTCGAGCGTGCGCGGCGCATCGTCGAGGCGTTCCGCCGCCTCCTCCAGCAGCACCTCGTCCCAGTCGTCTCCGGCAACGCTCTCGATCTCCTCGAGCAGAAGGTCGAAGGCAGCCGGATCGCGCGCCACGATCCAGGCCCTGGCCTTCTGTGCCACATGTCCGTTGCCGATTGTTCCACCATGCATCCCCGCACCCGTTCCTGTTACTCGAAGACCTCGATTGCGACAAAAGCCGCCGCCTCGCCTGCGCAGTAGACCGTCGGCGGTACTTCATGGGGCAATCTGGAAGTGGAGTCGGGCAGATTTGCGGCCCAAAGCGTGGCCATTTCTTGACCTCTACCGCGAGAATTCCGCTTTTGCGTGCAAACGCGGAGGAACGCGCGGGGGCGGCTCTTCCGCCCCGTCGGGGAGGCCAAGGGGCATTTCTCCGGCCGGGAGAGAAAACCGTTCCGGATCAGCCGGATGGGCGTTTCCTAATGGGCGGGCTTGAAGCCGTTGCGGACATAGGCGCCGCCGGCCACATAGGTGCGATAGACCAGCGCGGCGTAGCGGGCATCGGTCGGCAGGTTGCGTGCATTCGGCATGAACCCGCTCACTTCGGTGACGGTGCGCCGGTTGGCGCGCTCGGGGCCTTCGGAATGCACGATCGGGCGGCTCTCGCCATAGGAGACGACGGCGGCCACCTGTTTCGGGTTGACGCCCTGGGAAATCATGTAGCGCACCGCGGCCTTGGCCCGGCGAAGACCGAGGCGCTTGTTGTAGGCGTCGGAGCCGACCTTGTCGGTATGGCCATAGACCTTGAAGCGCACCTCCGGATATTGCCGGATCCAGTCGGCCTGGCGACGCAGGACCGCCTTGGCCTCTTCGTCGAGGACGGCCGAATCGAAGGCGAAGTGGATCGTGGTCGGCACTTCGCGTTCGAACTTCTTCTGCAGGTCGATCATCAGCCGGGCGTCGGAGCCATAGGCCTGGTGCACCCGCTCGTTATAGGCCACGGCCGCGCCGAACTGCCCTTCATCGACGCTCGAACCGGCCTCGATGCCGAGCCGGTCGATGCCGCGGTTGACGGCATCGCCGACCGGATTGGCGCAGGCGGCGAGAAGGGCGGGGGCAAGGAGGGCTGCCATCCGGGAGAGAAGACGCATGGGCTCACTCCATCACGTAGCCGAAGGCGCCGCTCGGCGGTTCCTTGCGGGCCGGCACGGCGCCCGAGCTGCTCTTGGCGACCTTGCGCCCCGAACGTGCCGCGGGCGAGCCGAAGAGGAACAGTTCGGCCTCCGTCGGGATGCGGACGCGATCGGTCGGCAGGGCAAGGGCGTTGCCGGGCGCGGGATGCACCAGATAGGCGGTGACGATGACGACGAGCTCGGTCTGCCGCCGCTGGAAGCTCGTCGAACGGAAAAGCGCCCCGAGCACCGGCACGTCGGCAAGCCAGGGCAGCTGCTGGATGCTGTCCTTGAAATCGTCCTGCAGGAGGCCGGCGATGGCGAAGCTCTGCCCGTCCCTCAGTTCGATGGTGGTCCTGGCGCTGCGGGTCTTGAAGGCATTGACGGTGAAGCCGTTGGCCGTGACCTGCACCGTCGGATCGATCTCGCTGACGGAGGCGATGATCGAGAGGCTGATCATGTCGTCGTCGATCACCACCGGCACGAAGGTGAGATTGACGCCGAAAGGCTTGTATTCGATGGCGGTATCACCGTTCTTGTTGATCGGAATCGGATATTCGCCGCCGGCGAGGAATTCGGCCTTCTTGCCCGAGATGGCGACCAGGTTGGGCTCGGCCAGGGTGCGGACGAGCCCCTTCTGCTCGAGCGCCTCGAGCATCAGGGCGACACCGGTTGCCCCGGCGCCGAGACCGAAGACCAGCGTGCCGAAGCGCTCGGTCGCCGAAGACAGGGGGGTGGTGGTCTGCCCCGTCAGGCGCTGGATGTTCGCATTCGAGGACATCGACCCGGTGGCGGCGCCGAGCCCGCCGCCGGTGGCGTTCTTGCCGTTGACCACGAGCGAGCTCGTCAGCCCCTTGGCCACCGAACGCTGCATTTCGGCGAAGCGGACCTTGAGCATCACCTGCTGCGAGCCGCCGACCGTCATCAGGTTGGTGACCTTCTCCGGCGCGTAGCGTTCGGCGAGATCGAGCGCGAGCTGGGCCTTGCGGGCGCTGCTGACCTGCCCCGAAAGCACGATGCCGTCATTCGCGGTGCGAACGTCGATCCGTTCCTTCGGCAGGATTTCCTTCAGCCGTTCCTTGAACTCGGCGATATCGGGCCGCACCGCCACCTCGACATTGGCGATGAGCTGCCCGTTCGGACCGAGAAGGGTGACATTGGTGCGCCCCGGCTTCTTGCCGAGGAGATAGACCGTGCGTTCGGAAAGGGTGGCGATGTCCGCGATGTCGGGATTTGCGACCGACACCTCCTTGAAGGGGATGTCGCTCTCCATCACCAGCGCGCGATCGACCACCAGGTTGATGCGGCTCGTCCTCTCGCCCTCCATCAACCGGACGATGGAGCCGCTCTGCGCCCGCACCGGCGCCGCTCCGCCTGCAAGTGAAAGGGCAAGCCCGAGAAACCCGGCTGCCAGATATGTTCCTGCCCGCATAGTCCTGCCTCGTTCCCAGCTGCCTTGGGCGCAACCGTTTTGCAAAGCATGCCCGAAACGGTGCTTCATTGCAACAAGAGCCTGAAATCGGGCGTGTCATCGGCGATGTTGGTGCAGGAGAGGCATCATCCTCCATATCTGCGCCTCTCCCGGTCGGAAAACGCCCTTCCGGTCTCGCGCGGCCCCGGCGGTCGCGTCCGCACATGAAAAAAAGCCCCCGCCGGAGCGGGGGCAGGGCGGGGGATCAATTCGTTCCGGGGCAGGGCACCTCGATCACCGAGACTTCTCCGCCCTTCCGCGTGCGGATCGTGCAGACCTTCGGGGCCTCGACCTTCTTCACCACCTTCGCTTTCTCGCGCTTGATGCCGAGGAAGGCGAGCTTGTCCACCTGCACCGCCTCGGCGCCGACTGCGCTGTCGTCGCGGTTGGAGCGCAACGAGAGCGAGAGCTTGCCGTCGGCCTGGGCCTGGGCGAGGATGGCGATCTGCTCCGGGCTGGCCTCGACGGTGACCGTCCGCGGCACGATCGGCTTGTTGCGGTCCTTGTCGGTGATCTGATCGACGGCGATCAGCCGCACGTTCTCCATGATGAGCTTGGTGACATCGCGGCCGAGGGCCTCGCCGGTCCAGTAGATGTCCACGCGGTCGTCGGGGCGCAGGAAGCCCGAAACGCCCGATGCGACATCGACGCGGATGGCGAAGGCCCGCTTGCCGGCCTCGAGCCGGGAAGCCACGCCGGCATCCTGACCCGGCTCCGTCACCTTGACCTTCATCAGCGGCTCACCGGCCTCCATCGCCCTGAGAACGTAACGGGGCTTGTCGTCGTAACCCTCGGGGAAGAGGGTCTTCTCGTTGACGAAGGCACCTTTCGGAACGGCGGTCTTCGGCCAGGGAACGGCCGCGACATCCTCGGGGTGGAGAACGTCACCATAGCGCAGCGGCTTCTTGGCGACATAGACCTTCACCAGCGGGATCTTGGTCTTGAGCTCCTTTTCCTGGAGCGCGATCTTCCTCTGGTATTCCTGAAACTGCTGCTGGGTGGTGTAGACGGCAAAGCCTGCCAACCCCAACCCCACCACCAGCATGGCCGCAAAGATCATTCTCATGACTCACCTCGCACATCTGGTCTTCCGGCATCTGGCCCGGAAGGGGCCACGACAGGGGGCTGCCGGCCGGAAGGTGGCTCGCTCTCTTTCTGGCGGGGGAATATGGCCGAATTGGGCGCGGGAAATGACCAATTGATGGAAGGTGGCTGCAATGCGCCTGCCGCCGCGCCGGTTGCGCCGCCGCACGGCCGTCGGCGCTCAGGCGGCGCGCATCCGCGGCATGAGCGCGAGCAGGTGGCGGGTGTAGTCGTGCTGCGGCGCCTCGAACAGGGCTTCGGTTTCCGCGAGTTCCACCAGCTTTCCGCGCTGCATCACCCCCACCCGGTCGCACATCTGGCGGATCACCGGCAGATCGTGGGAAATGAACAGCATGGTCAGCCCGAGCTCTTCCTGCAGGTCCTTGAGAAGGTTGAGGATCTGTGCCTGGATCGAGACGTCGAGCGCCGAGGTCGGTTCGTCGCAGACGAGAAAGCGCGGCCGCGTTGCCAGCGCCCGGGCGATGGAAATGCGTTGGCGCTGCCCACCGGAAAACTCGTGCGGATAGCGTAGCGCCGCCCGCGACCCGAGGCCCACATGCTCGAGCAGGTCGGCCACGATCCGCCGCACCTCCGTTTCGCTTTCGGCCAGGCGATGAAAGCGGATCGGCTCGGCAACGATGTCGCCCACCTTCATGCGCGGATTGAGTGAGGAATAGGGATCCTGGAAGATCATCTGCATCTGCCGGCGCAGGCGGTTGATCTCCTTGCGGGAGGACATCGCCGTCATGTCCTCGCCGGCAAAGATCACCCGCCCGGCCTCGGGCCGGTAGAGGCCGGTGATGATGCGGGCGATGGTGGACTTTCCCGAACCCGATTCGCCGACGAGGCCGAACACCTCGCCGGACCGGATCTCGAAGGAGACGTCATCGACCGCCGTCATCCACCGTCGCCGTGAGGGCAGCAGCGACGGGCGGGTGAGAAAGCGCATGGTCAGATGCTCGAGTCTGAGGAGGGGCCCGTCCCCGGCGCCGAAATCGCGGGCCTTGCCCAGCCAGTGGCTGGCGAGGTCGAGCTTGCGCGTCGTGGTGCCGGCGCTCTCGATGTATTCGACGAGAGGAAAGCGGTCGATCCGCCGATCGGGCGGCGGCACGGCGGCGATCAGCGAGCGGGTATAGGGATGATCGGGCCGGTTCAGCACCTTGTCGGACGGGCCGATCTCGACGAGACGGGAACGATACATCACCGCCACCCGGTCGGTGATCTCGTAGATCACGCCCATGTCGTGGGTAATGATGAGCATTCCCATGCCGCGTTCGCGCACGAGGCGTTTCAGAAGCGCGAGGATCTGCGCCTGGATCGAGACGTCGAGCGCGGTGGTGGGCTCGTCGGCGAGGAGCACTTCGGGCTCGCAGCAGATCGCGAGGGCGATCACCACCCGCTGCCGCATGCCCCCCGAGAACTGATGGGGGTAGTTCTTCACCCGCGTCGCCGCATCGGGAATGCCGACCTGCTCGAGCAGCTCGACCGCCCGTCCCTTCGCTTCGCGGTCGCTGATCGGCAGATGGGTCAGCATGGTTTCCACGAGTTGCTCCTCGACCGTCATCAGCGAGTCGAGCGAGGTCAGCGGATCCTGGAACACCATGCCGATGCGCTTGCCGCGGACCCTGCGCATCGCCTCGGGGGGCAGGGTGTCGATCCGTTCCCCCCCGAGGCGGATCTCGCCTGCGGCCATGCGCCCCGGCGGTTCGATCAGCCCCATCACCGCATAGGCGAGCGTGGACTTGCCGGCGCCCGATTCGCCGACCACACCGAGAATCTCGCCGGCCTCGAGGGAAAGGCCGACGCCCTCGGCCGCTACCACCGTGCCGCGGCGTGAGGGAAATTCGACCTTGAGATCGCGGATCTCGAGAAGTGGCGCCGCCCTCTCGGTCGGTTCGGAAGGGATGCCGGTGCCAAGGTCCTGGTCCATGGCCGTCACCTCAGTTTCGGGTTGAGCACGTCGCGCAGCCAGTCTCCCAGAAGGTTGACCGCCAGCACGAGGATGATGAGGGCAAGGCCCGGAAAGACGGTGATCCACCACTCGCCGGAGAAGAGATAGTCGTTGCCGATGCGGATCAGCGTGCCGAGCGAGGGTGATGTCGGCGGCACGCCCACCCCGAGGAAACTCAACGTCGCCTCGATGATGATGGCAAGCGCCAGCTGGATGGTGGCGATGACGAGCACCGGCCCCATCACGTTGGGCAGGATGTGGCGAACGAGAATGCGGGCCGAGGGCAGGCCGATCACCTGCGCCGCCTGGACGTATTCCTTGCGTTTCTCCACCATGGTCGAGGAGCGCACCGTGCGGGCGTATTGCACCCAGGAGCTCAGGGCGATGGCCAGCACCAGCACGAACAGCGCCACCTCCTCATGGGCTTCGGGCGGCAGGATGCCGCGCATCACCCCGTCCACCAGAAGGGCGATGAGGATGGCCGGGAAGGTCAGCTGGATGTCGGCGATCCGCATGAGCACGGCATCGGTGACACCGCCGGCATAGCCCGCGACGAGGCCGATCGTCACCCCGATCAGCATGGCGAGGATCACCGAGAGGAAACCGACGAGAAGCGAGATCCGCGCCCCGTAGAGGATGGTCGAGAGGATGTCGCGCCCCTGATCGTCGGTGCCGAGGAGATAGCGCGGGTCGCCCCCCTCGAGCCAGGCAGGCGGCAGGAGCGAATCCATCAGATCGAGCGAGGCGAGATCGAACGGGTCGTGCGGCGCCACCCAGGGCGCGAAGGTCGCCGCTCCGATCATCAGCACGGTAACGAGAAAGGCGGTGATGACGAGGGGCGAACGGCGGAAGCTCCACCACAGGTCCGAATCGAGGAAGCGGGCAAGTGCCGAGGGGGGGCGCTCGTCGGGGCGGCCGGCGGCTTCGGGAAGGGCGGTTTCGTCGCTCATGCTCAGCTCTCCGTGCGCAGCCGCGGGTCGATGACGACATAAAGGATGTCCACGACCAGGTTGATGACTACGAAGACGAAGGCGATCAGCATCAGATAGGCCGCCATCACCGGAATATCGACTTCGGAGATCGCCTGCACGAAGAGCAGCCCCATGCCGGGCCACTGGAAGACGCTTTCGGTGATGATGGCGAAGGCGATGATCGCGCCGACCTGCAGGCCGATGATGGTAATGACGGGAACGAGCGTGTTCTTCAGCGCGTGGCCGAAATGGATCGCCCGGTCCTTCAGGCCGCGCGCGCGGGCGAAGCGGATGTAGTCGGTGCGCAGCACCTCGAGCATTTCCGCGCGCACGAGCCGCACGATCAGCGTCATCTGGAAGACGGCGAGCGTGATCGACGGCATGATCAGCGACTTCAGCCCCGAAGCGGTGAGAAGGCCGGTGGTCCACCAGCCCAGATCGACCACCTCGCCGCGGCCGAAGGTCGGCAGCCAGCGCAATTGCACGCCGAAGATCAGGATGAGGAAGATCCCGATGAGAAAGGTCGGCAGCGAGACGCCGATCAGCGAGAGCGTCATGAAGAGCTTGGCGGTCCATCGCTCGCGGTTGAGGGCGGTGTAGACCCCCATGGGAATGCCGATGCCGAGCGCCAGAATCGCCGAGATGATCGAAAGCTCGAGCGTCGCCGGGAAGCGCTCGGCGATGAGCTCGGCCACCGGTTTCTTGAGCCGGTAGGAGACGCCGAACTCGCCCCGGGCCGCATTCTCGACGAAACGCCAGAACTGGACGATCACCGGGTCGTCGAGCCCGAGTTCCTTGCGGATGCGTTCGCGCTCGGCGAGCGTCGTGTCCTGATCGACCATGTTGTTGATCGGATCGCCCACGAACTGGAACAGGGTGAAGGCGATGAGCGCCACCGTCAGCATCACGAGAACGGACTGGACGAGGCGGCGGATGATGTAGAGCAGCATGGCGGCTCCGAACCGGAGATGAGAGCGGGAGGAGGAAGGGGAGGGAGGCGGCACGACCGCCTCCCCCGGTGTCAGACGCCAAAGTCAGGCATGCGGCGCGGTCATTCCTTCACGACAACGTTGCGCAGATCCAGCACGTTGTCGGCCCGCTGGGCGACCGAGACGCGCTCGCTCACCCCCCAGGACAGCGGCTGCTGGTGCAGGGGAATGTAGCCGTATTCCTTCTGCAGAATGGCCGCGGCCTCGTCGATATAGGCCTGCCGCCTGGCCGGATCGGTCTCGGCGGCGATCAGGTCGGTGAGCTCGTCCACCCGCTTGTTGCAGTAGCCGCCGAGATTGTACTTGCCGCGGTTCCTCTCCTTGTCGCGGCACACGATCAGGTTCGAGAGCACGTTGTGGACGTCCATCGAACCGGGCGTCCAGCCGAGAAGGTAGAACGGCGTGTCGTAGCCGCCAGAGGCCAGCACCTTGGCGAAGAACTTCGACTTGGGCTGGGCGAGAAGATCGACCTTGATGCCGACCCTGGCCAGCATCGAGGCCACCGCCTGGCAGATCTTCTCGTCGTTGACGTAGCGGTTGTTCGGGCAGTCCATGCCGACGGTGAAACCGTCGGGGTAGCCGGCCTCGGCCAGAAGCTTCCGCGACAGCGCCGGGTCATACTTGTAGGGCGTGTTCATCTTCGGGTTGTAGCCGTTGACCTGCGGCGCCCACATCAGCCCCGAGGGCCAGCTTGCCCCGCGCATGATCTTGTCGCGGATGGCGTTGAGATCGATCGCATGGGCAAAGGCGGCCCGCACCCGCACGTCCTTGAACGGGTTCTTTCCCTTGACCGAGGAATTGGTCAGCTCGTCGCGCCACTGGTCGAGGCCGAGGAAGATCGTTCGGGCCTCGGGGCCGGTGAGCGCCGTGACGCCCGGTGCGGCGTTGATCCGCTTCCAGTCCTGCACCGGCACGGGATAGGCCAGATCGATCTGCCCCGAAAGGAGCGCGGCCACCCGTGTTGCGGCCTGGGAGATCGGGGTGAAGATCACCTTCTGGACATTGGTCTTCGGCTGCCCCCAGTAGTTGGGGTTGCGCTTGAGTACCGTCTTCACGTCGGGCTCGCGCGAGACGACGATGAAGGGCCCCGTGCCGTTGGCGTGGGTCGTGGCGTAGGCGTTCTCGCGCCCGGCCTGGGCCGGCGTGGCGGCCTCGGTGGCGTTGTGCTCCGTGGACCACTCCTTGTCCATGATGTAGAGCCAGGCCAGTTCGCGCGCGAGCGTCGGCACCGGTCCGGGAGTGGTGATCTCGATGGTGTAATCGTCGATCTTGCGGATGTCCTTGATGAGCGAGGCCCGGGCCTTCTGGCCGGATTCCTTCGAGGTGGCCCGCTTCCAGGTGAAGATCACGTCATCGGCGGCGAAGTCCTGCCCTTCCTGGAACCTGACTCCCTTGCGCAGCTCGAAACGCCAGGTGGTGGGATCGACCACTTCCCATTTCGTGGCGAGCGCCGGCACGAGGTTCATGTCGGCGTCATAGGTGGTCAGCCCCTCATAGACATTGCCGAGGAAGCCGAGGGTGAAGGTCTCGTTGAGCCCGTGCGGATCGAGCGACTGGGCATCGGCCTGGAAGGCGTAGCGGAATTCCTGGGCCGAGGCGGCCGATGCCAGAAGCGCAGCCGCAGCGGCCCCTGCGAGTGCGAGGGAACGCAGTTTCGTCTTCATCATACTCTCCCTGTCGGTTGTCGGCCGCCTGGTGCGGCCCTGCGGGAGAGGATACGGACGAAAGCTGCACGATCAACAGGAAATTGACCGGCTGATCCATCTCCGGCCGGGCGATGCCGTGAAATGCCCTCCGCGCGAAACGGCAGGGCGGGGCCGGCGTGGTCAGCCGAGGCGGTTCAGGAGCCAGAGGGCGAGGTTGAGCACCACCGTCAGCACCACCGAGAGGAGAATTGCCGAGGTGACGGGAATGAAGACGCGGCCGTGCCTGCCCTCGATCAGGATGTCGCCCGGCAGCCGGCCGAAACCGAGCCGCGCGAAGAGTGCCCACATCAGGCCGATGACGATGAAGACGATGCCGAGGATGACGAACATCCTGGCGATGGACATGCCGCTCATGCCGGTCCTCCCTTTCCGTCTTCCTCCGGGGGCGGTGCATCCTCTCCGGCAATGTGGGGATGCGACCCCGCGAGGGCAAGGCCGTCGCGCCGACCCGCCCAGCAGAAAGGGGGAGGCCGTGGCCTCCCCCTCGTTGCACCAGCTGCGCGCCGTCTCAGTCTTCCATCGCCTCGAGCTCGTCGATGAAGCTCGAGATGAGGCCGAGCCCCTTCTTCCAGAAGCCCGGATCCGACAGATCGAGCCCGAAAGGCGCGAGAAGCTCCGAATGGTGCTTCGAGCCGCCGGCCTTCAGCATTTCGAAATACTTCTCGACGAAATCGGGATGCCCTTCCTGGTAGAGCGCGTAGAGCGCGTTCACCAGGCTGTCGCCGAAGGCGTAGGCATAGACGTAGAAGGGCGCGTGGACGAAATGGGGGATATAGGCCCAGAAGTTCTCGTAACCCGGCATGAAGTCGAAGGCCGGGCCGAGGCTCTCGCGCTGCACCTCGATCCACATGGCGCCGAACTGATCGGGCGTGAGCTCGCCCTTGCGCCGCGCCTCGTGCATGCGGCTCTCGAAGTCGTAGAAGGCGATCTGGCGGATGACGGTGTTGATCTGATCTTCCACCTTGGCCGCGAGAAGGGCCTTGCGCTGTGCCCTGTCCTCGGTGGCGGCGAGGATCTTGCGGAAGGTCAGCATCTCGCCGAAGACGCTGGCCGTCTCCGCGAGGGTGAGCGGCGTCGAGGCGAGAAGCTCGCCCTGTTCGGCGGCCAGCACCTGATGCACACCGTGGCCGAGCTCGTGGGCCAGCGTCATCACGTCCCGCGGCTTTCCGAGATAGTTGAGAAGGATGTAGGGGTGGACGTTGGTGACCGTGGGGTGGGCGAAGGCGCCGGTGGCCTTGCCGGGCTTCACCGCCGCGTCGATCCAGCCCTTCTCGAAGAAGGGCCGGGCGATGGCCTCCATCCGCTCGGAGAACTCGCCATAGGCCTCGAGCACGATCGCCCTGGCCCGCTCCCATTCGATCAGCTCCTCGGGGGCCTCGGGCAGGGGGGCGTTGCGGTCCCACACCTCGAGCTTCTCGAGGCCGAGCCAGCGGGCCTTGAGGCTGTAATAGCGGTGGGAGATCGAACCGTAGCACTCCTTGACGGCATCGGTCAGCGCTTCCACCACCTCGGGTTCGACGTCATTGGCCAGATGGCGCGAGAGCTGTGGCGTCGAGAAGCCGCGCCAGCGGTCCTCGATCTCCTTTTCCTTGATGATGGTGTTCATGATGCGGGAGTAGAGCTGGATCTCCTGCTGGAACACCCCGGCCATGGCCCGGGCGCCGGCCTCGCGGCGGCTGCGGTCCTTTTCCGTCATCAGGTCGAGCGTCGCCTCGAGATTGAGGGTCTGGCCGTCGACCTCGAATTCGAGGGCGGCCGTCTGCTCGTCGAAGAGGCGGTTCCAGGCGGCATGGCCCACCACCGACTGGTCGTGCAGGAAGCGCTCGAGTTCGTCGGAAAGCTGATAGGGGCGCAGCTTGCGCAGCCGGCGGAACCACGGACGATAGCGCGCAAGCTCGGCGTTCTCCTCCATCAGCGCGTCGAGATGGCCCTCCTCGATCGCGTTGATTTCGAGCGAGAAGAAGACCAGCGGTGCGGTGGCGACCGTCACCTGGTCCTGGATGTCGCCGTAGAACTTGGCGCGCTCCGAATCGAGCGTGTTCTGGAAGTAGCGCAGCCCGGCATAGGAGACGAGCCGGCCGGCGACGTTCTGGATCTTCTCGTAGCGCCGGATGCAGCCGAGAAAGTCGTCGGCCGAGAGTTTTGCGAGCTTGCCCTGATAGTCGCTGGCAAAGCGCGGTCCTTCCTTCTTCAGCCAGGCGAGATCGTCCTCGAGCGCGGACGAATCGGGGGCGGGATAGAGATCCGACAGGTCCCATTCGGGCAATTCGCCCAGCCTGGCGGCGATCTCGAGCTCGGACTTGTCGCGGATGATGCCCGCCGGCACTTCCTCGTGACGGAGGATCTGCGGCAGATGACGCGCGATGGCGGTGTTCATGGTCTGTGGTCCCCGTATTGGGCGCCGGCCGGGGCGGCGCGGGCCGTTGCATTTTCCAGCCCCGACCGCCTTGCCGGCCGAGGGCGTCGTTCCGTTTCTCCGGGCCAGATAGGCAGCCGGGGCGGTCGGGTTCAAGTCGTCAGTGCATCAATACATATTGATATGTGTGTCCAGGGCCGGCCCGTCGCGATGTGCCGCCCCTCCGTTCCGGCGCGGGAGGGGGCGTCGGGGTGCATTCGCGGCATCGCGTCGGCCAGATCTCGTCGGCTGGCATGGCGCCGATGCGGGAGGGGCGGGCGGTGCTGTCGCGAGCTCTGCCGTGGCCCGCTGCCTGGCGCGACCGCTCTTCCCGTGCTCCGCCGCGCGGCCGGGCGGTTCAGGCGGCGGTGGCGGCGTAGTGGCGGCGGATCTCGGCCCAGGCGCGGTTGACGGCGGCGAGCCGGGCATTGGCGAGGCGCACCGCCTCGGCCGGCATGCCGCGGGCGGCGACATGGTCGGGATGCAGCTCCCGCACGAGCTGGCGCCAGCGCCGCCGCGCTTCCGCAGGGGGCGTGTCGGGCGAGAGGCCGAGCACGGCAAAGGCGTCCGCCGCCCCCTCGGGGTCGAGACGGGCCTTCATGCAGGCCGCCTCGCGCGGGGAAATGTCGAAGATCTCGGCGACGCGCGCCAGAAAGCCTTTTTCGCCCTCGTGCAGCACCCCGTCGGCGAGGGCGATGTGCAGAAGGCCGCTGTAGATGTCGCGCAGCATGGCCGGTTCATGGCGGAACATGCGGGCGATCTGGCGGGCATAGCTCTCGAAACCGGCGACATCCTGCCGGGCGAGATCGTAGACCCGGGCGGCGGCGGTTTCGTCCTCGGGGCGGATATGGAAGATCTCGCGAAAGGCGGCGACCTCGTCGGCCGTCACGCGCCCGTCGGCCTTGGCCATCTTGGCCCCGAGGGCGAGAACGGCAATGGTGAAGGCGACCGAGCATTCGGGCCGCGTGCCCGCGCCGATCCGGCCAAGGAGGGCGTGCAGACTCTCGCCGGAAGCGAGCGCGGCGAGCGTGTCGCGGATGCGTTCCCACAGCTTCATGCCGCCAGCATCCACGTCCGGCCCCGGAAGGCAAGTCGCTCCCCGCCCCTTCGGCCTCGTGCCATCCCACGGGCTGTTGACAGTTTCGTGATTGCACCGGAGGATGGTGTTGCATGTGGGGAGGCATGCAGAGGGGTGGCCCTTCCGTTCCGGAGGGGTGACCGATCGGAACAGAAAACAGGGAGAAAACTCGATGAAGTTCGTCCGAAACATCCTGCTCGCCTTTACCCTCGCTCTTGGTGCGGCTCTTGGTGCGGCAAGCGCCGCCCTTGCCGAGGGGAAGACCCACTACATCGTCTTCCATGTGGACGAGAACAACCCGAAGGTGATGAACATCACCCTCAACAACGTTCAGAACGTGCGGAAATACTACGAGTCGAAGGGCGACAAGGTGGTGATCGAGATCGTCGCCTACGGTCCGGGACTCGTGATGTATGTTCCCGGCAAGAGCCCGGTCGAGAAGCGCATCGAGACCATGGCGCTCGAGATGGACGACATCACCTTCTCGGCCTGCGGCAACACCAAGCGCAAGATGGAAAAGAAGCTCGGCCATCCGGTGAAGATCATGTCCGAGGCACAGGTGGTGCCTTCGGGCGTCGTGCGGATCGTCGAGTTGCAGGAACAGGGCTATGCCTATGTCCGCCCCTGAGGGCACCGGAGATCCGGGGAAAGGGAAGGGGCCCGCGAGGGCCCCTTTCGTGTGCCCCTGCGGCAGGGGCGGGGTTGACGGGGCACGGACAAGGGGAAATGGTCGCCGCTGCGGAGGCGTCCGGAAAGGCGGGACGGGCGGTCCTTTCCTCACCCGAGGAGACGGTCCCGCTCGGGGCATGAGGCCCGCGACCGTGCCCGCCAGCGAACGGGGAGGGGGAGGAGCGCATGGAAAGGCTCACGCTCGGCAACAGCGATCTCGCGGTCAGCGCCTGGTGCCTCGGCACCATGACCTGGGGCACCCAGACCCCGGAGGAGGATGCCCATCGTCAGATCGCGATGGCGCTCGATGCCGGGATCGACTTCCTCGATACGGCGGAGCTCTACCCCGTCAACCCGATCTCGGCCGAAACCTCCGGCAGGACCGAGGAGATCATCGGCAACTGGATCGCCCGGACCGGCCGCCGCGACGATCTCGTCATCGCCACCAAGATCGTCGGCGAGGGTTCGAAGGCGGTGCGGGGCGGGCTGCCCATCACCCCGGGCACGATCCGCGAAGCGGTGGAAGGGTCCCTCAGGCGGCTGCGCACCGACGTGATCGACCTCTACCAGCTGCACTGGCCCAATCGCGGTTCCTATCATTTCCGCAAGAACTGGACCTATGATCCGTCGGGGCGCGACCCGCGGAAGGTGGTGGCCGACATGGCCGAGACCGTCGAGGAGATCGGCCGGCAGATCGCCATGGGCCGTATCCGCGAATGGGGGCTCTCCAACGAAAGCGCCTGGGGCACCATGACCTTCCTGCGTCTGGCGGACGAGCTCGGCGTGAAGCGTCCGGTCACCATCCAGAACGAATATTCCCTGCTCAACCGGCTGTTCGATACCGACATGGCCGAAGTGTCGGTGATGGAGAATGTCGATCTCCTGGCCTATTCGCCGCTCGCGGCGGGGCTCCTGACGGGCAAGTATCGTGGCATGGACGACATCCCCCCGGGCACGCGCCGCGCCGTCAACCCGACGCTTTTCGGCCGGGTGACGGAACGGGTCTTCCCCGCCATTGCCGCCTATGCCGACGTGGCCCGGCGCAACGGGCTCGATCTGGCGCAGATGGCCCTCGCCTGGATCCGCCACCGCCCCTTTCCGGCGATCCCGATCGTGGGGGCGACCACCGCCGAGCAGCTCGCACGGCTGCTGCCGGCCATCGACCTCGCCCTGCCCGAGGAGGTGCTGGCCGAGATCGACGCCGCCCACAAGCTCCACCCGATGCCCTTCTGAAGCCGTGGTGCCGACGGAGAGGCGCTTCCTGCCGGCCCTGCCGCGACCCGACCGCCCCGCGCCCGCCGGAGAGGCCCTTCCGATCGCGCGATGCCGGTTGTCCCTGCGCAAACCGTGTCGCGAGCATCGCAACCGTTGTCCTCCCCCACCTTCCCGAAGCCGGCGTGATTCGCGACTCTTCTCTCCTCTGTGAACGGGAAGGATCGGCCGGGAGCTTCTCCACGGAGCACCGCGATCCTTGCTGGGCGGCAAGAGGGGTGCCCGGGGAGAACGGCGGCCACTGCGCTCCACCTCCCGGAGCCCCGCAGGTGCGTTCCGCCTGCCCTTCCGCCAAAGAAGCCCGGCGGCCCGCGGAATGCGGCACCTGCACCCCTTTCCTCGCGTCCCCCTTCCTCATGGGCCATGCGTATCGCACCCCTTCGCCGCAACCGCCGATCCCGGATCGCGCGGCGTCGCGTTTTCCCCGCAACCGCCCGAGCCGGTTGCCTCTGCCGTCTCCGCCCGCATTTCCCCTGCTTGCATCTTCCGCCTCCTCGCCCCAGCATGCGGCGAAACGGAGCTGTGCAATGGCCGCTCATTCCCCTTTCCGGCGTCGCCTCGTGCTGACGCTTCTTCTCGCCGTCCTCGCTCTCCTCGGCCTCGACCGCTGGCTCGATGTCCGCGAAGCCGCGATTGCGGCCGCCTGGCCGCCCGAGGGGCGGTTGATCGAGGTGAACGGGCAGAAAGTGCATGTGCTGACCCTGCCCGCCACCGCCGCCACGGGCAGGAGGAAGCCGGCCGACATCGTGCTCATTCACGGCGCCGGCGGCAACTGGCACGACATGACAGGCTCGCTCGCCCCCTCCCTTCGGGCGCGGTTCCGTGTCTTCGTGATCGACCGGCCCGGCCATGGCTGGACCGCCCCCCTGCCCGGCCCCGCGCACGGCCCCTTCGTGCAGGCGCGGCTCCTTCATGCGGCCGCGAGAGCGGCGGGCGCCCGCTCGCCGGTGGTCGTCGGGCATTCCTATGGCGGCGCGGTGGCGCTGGCCTGGGCCGAACTCTACCCCGACGAGACCCCGGCCGTCGTGCTCCTCGCCCCCGCCGCACGGCCCTGGCGCGGATTGCCCCGGCGGCTTCTTCTCCTCCTCGGCAACGAACCCGCGGCCGGTGCCCTGGCCTTCGTTGCCGCTCTCCTCGCTCCCGGCCCGGTGAGCCGCTTCATCCTCGAGCAGCGCATCTTCGCCCCCGAGAGAATGCCGCCCGACTATCCCGAAAGACGCGGTGTCGCCCTTGCGCTCAGGCGGGTGACGCAGAAGGCCGTCACATTGCAGCTGGCCGACCTCGTGCAGGCCTTTCCCCGTCTCGAAGCCGGGCTCGGCCATGTGCGGATGCCGGTCGAGATCGTGCAGGGCACGGCCGACAGGATGGTGCGTTTCGAAGATGTCTCCCCGCCGCTCGCTCGCGCCCTGCCCGATGCCCGGCTTACCGCGATCGAAGGGGCCGGGCACATGGTCCACTGGCTCCATCGCGACACCGTGCTTGCCGCCATCGGCCGGGCCGCCACGCGCGCAGGCCTGCCGTGAAGAGGCTTGACGCGGGCCGCGCCCCGGCCAAGGCTGCATCCCGAGGGAAAGAGACGCAGGAAAAGACCATGAAACCGAACCCGGCTCCGGAGCGAACCGCACCGCCCCTGCCCTTCGAGGGTGCCATCAGCCGTTTTCTCGCCGAGGAAGCCCCGGTCGGAATTCGCGAAACCCTCGCCCGGCACGATCGCGGGCCGATCCTGACCGGCTATCCCTACTCCGAACGGCTGGCCCGCAAGCCCTATGAAGCGGCTCTCGCGGCACTCCAGATCGAACTGGTGAAGCTTCAACGTCATGTGGTCGAGAGCGGCGCACGGCTGGTGGTGCTGTTCGAGGGGCGAGACGCGGCCGGCAAGGGCGGCACCATCCGCCGCATCCGGGCCCATCTCAACCCGCGCATCGCCCGCGTGGTCGCCCTGCCGAAACCGAGCGAGCGCGAGCGCGGCGAATGGTATTTCCAGCGCTACATCCGCCAGCTTCCCAGTCGCGGCGAGATCGCCCTGTTCGACCGCTCCTGGTACAATCGCGCCGTGATCGAACATGTCTTCGGCTTCTGCACCCCCGCCGAGCGCGAACGCTTCTTCGCCCAGCTCGGCGCATTCGAGGAAATGCTGGTCGAGGACGGCATCACCCTCGTCAAGATCTGGCTCAACGTGAATCGCGCCGAGCAGCTTCGCCGCTTCCTCAGACGGGAGCGCGACCCCCTCCGGCAATGGAAGCTCTCGCGAATCGATGTCGAGGGACTCGGCAGATGGGATGAGTATTCCCGCGCCATCGGCGAAACCTTCGCCCGCACCCATTTTCCCCATGCGCCCTGGACGGTGATCCTTGCCGACGACAAGCGCCGTGCCCGTCTCGCCGCCATTCGCCGGATCCTCGCCGCCTTCGACTATCCGTTCAAGGATCCGGCCGTCGCCGCCCTGCCCGACGACAGGATCTGCGCCGGCCCCGAGATCTGGCGGCCCGAATGAAACCGCCGCCAATCGCGCGGTGCCGGCATGCCCGGCCGGAGGCACGATGACCCAGAGGTCGCGGCACCGCAGATGGAGGCGGCCCCCGCACCGTCGTGCCGGCCCCGCGGGTGCACAACCGCCCGGCGCCACCGGGTGATGCCGGCCATGAGGCGCCGCGTCTCGAGGGTCGGCCGGCCCGGAGCAACGGTGGCGGCCCGAGCCCGGCCAATGCCGGGATCCGCGCATGCGTGCGGACCGGCGGAATGGCCTGCAGCGCCGAGGCCCCGCCCCGTCCCTCCGGCTCTGTCGGGATACAGCGCCAGAAAGGGGCCGCCCGTCGCGTGACCGGGGCGGACGAAGGGGAATCACGGCCGCATCGCGGCACCGCTCCGGGGATCTTCTCTCCCCGCCAAGGTGCGGCATACCGTGGTGTGCAGAAACTTGCCGCGTCGGGCCGCGCGTCCCTTGCGCCGTGATCTGGCTGGGGCTAACAAGGACCCCGAACGAGGGATGGCGGCATATTGTCTCGGCCGCCCTGAAGGGGAGCATGCCATGCGTGACTCGATGAAGCTGGTGAAGGCCGGTGCGGCCTTTCTCGTGGCCGTTCTGGTCTTTCTCGTCCTGAGCATGATTGCCGGCACCCTCTACCGCGTCGGGCCGGCGGAGGAAGGGGAGGAGATGGCCGGTGCGCCCGTGGCGGAGAAGGTGGCCGGGGCTGCCGCTGTCAAGGAAGAGGCCGAGGAGAACATCGCGGCTCTCATGGCCAAGGCCGATCCGGCAAGAGGGGAAAAGATCTTCAAGAAATGCAAGAACTGCCATTCGCTCGAGCCGGGGATGAACAAGGTCGGTCCGACGCTCCACGCGGTCGTGGGGCGGCCGGTGGGTTCGGTCGAAGGCTATGACTATTCGAGCACGCTCGAGAATTTCGGCGGCAACTGGACGCCCGAGCGTCTTTCCGAATTCCTCAAGAAGCCGCGGGCCTATGCCCCCGGCACGAAGATGACCTTCACCGGGCTGAAGAAGCCGCAGGACCGGGCCGATCTCATCGCCTATCTGGCTCAGGCAGGGGGGCAATGAGCCCGAACGCTCCGGTTGCGGACAGGGCAGGGGGGTCGGCATCGCCGGCCCCCTTGTCGTATCCGGTGCGGCCGATGAGCGCGGTGCAGGTGTGGTCCTGTCCGGTGCGGTGCCGCTTCCTTCACCCGCGCTCGCATTCGCTCACAGGCGCTCGGGGAGATCTTGCCCCGCTGCAGCCCTCTCCTTAGGCTGCGATGGCAGGGCCGGCCCGCAGCCGGGAAGAGGACGGGGAAGACGACGGGAGAGGCACGATGGGACGCGAGAAGACATTGTTCGGACCGGCGCGCGCGGAAGAAGCGCCGCTTGCCGCGGCCGAGATGGCCCGGGCCGATCGGCAGGGGCGGCGGATCAGCCGGCGCATGGTGCTGGCCGGGCTCGCCGGCTTCTCGGGAGCCGTGGCGCTGCCCTTCGTATCGCGCGACCCTTTCGCCGGCGCCGCCCGGGCCGCGAGCGGCATGCACATCATCCGCGCCCACGGCATCTCGACCTTCGGGGATCTCAAATACCCTGCCGGCTTCGCCCACCTCGATTATGTCAATCCCGCGGCGCCGAAGGGCGGCGAGATCTCGACCTGGGCGCTCGGGACCTTCGATTCGCTGCACCCCTACATCATCAAGGGCAATGCCGCTTCCTCGGCGACCATCTTCTTCGAATCCCTGATGGAAGGCACGGCCGACGAGCCCGACGCGCTCTACGGTCTCCTGGCCGAGAGCATCGAATATCCCGAGAACCGCCAGTGGTGCATCTTCACCCTGCGCGAGGAAGCCCGCTTTTCCGACGGCAGCCCCGTCACGGCCGAGGACGTGGTCTTCACCTACGAAATCCTGCGCGACAAGGGCATTCCCTCGCTCAAGGTGATCTTCGCCGATTTCGAGAAGGTCGAGGCTCTCGACCGGCGGCGGGTGAAATACACCTTCCGCCGGGGTGCGGCGACGCGGGAGCTGCCGATGACGGCGGCCGGCCTGCCGGTCTTCTCGAAGAGCTGGTGGTCCACGCGCGACTTCTCCCGCTCGACCCTCGAAGCGCCGCTGGGCACCTCGCCCTGGGTGCTCGACGAGATGGAGCCGGGCCGGCGGATCGTCTATCGCCGCAACCCCGACTACTGGGGGCGCGATCTGCCGCTCAACCGCGGCCGGCACAATTTCGACCGCATCCGCTTCGAGTATTACGGCGACAGCGCCCCGGCCTTCGAGGGCTTCAAGGGCGGCAGCTACACATTCCGCAACGAGAACTTCTCCAAGCTCTGGGCCGAGGCCTACGACTTCCCCGCCGTCCGCAAGGGCTGGGTGAAGCGCGAGGAAATCCCCGACGGCAACGTCGCCCCGGCCCAGGGATTCTATTTCAACCTGCGCCGCAGGAAGTTCGCCGATCCGCGCGTGCGCGAGGCCATCGGGCTGATGTTCAACTTCGAATGGTCGAACCGCACCCTGTTCTACGGGCTCTACAAGCGCATCGACAGTTTCTGGGAGAATTCGCCGCTCGAGGCGAAGGGCCTGCCCTCGCCCGGGGAGCTGGCCCTGCTCGAGCCGCTCCGGGAGCACATTCCCCCGGAGGTCTTCACCGAGCCGGCCTGGTCGCCGCCGCGCTCCTCGGAGCGTCAGCTCGACCGGCGGCTTCTGCGCAAGGCCAGCCGGCTGATGGAGGCGGCCGGCTGGAAGGTGGTGAACGGGGTGCGGACCAATGCCGCCGGCGAGAGGCTCGAGGTCGAATTTCTCAACGTCTCCCAGGCCTTCGAACGCATCATCAACCCCTTCATCGAGAACCTTGCCCGACTCGGGGTGAAGGCGCGGCTGCGCCTGGCCGATCTGCCCCAGTTCCTCGAGCGTCAGCGCAAGCACGATTTCGACATCATCACCACCACCTATTCCAATTCGTTGACGCCGGGGCTCGAGCTGCGCCAGCGCTGGTCCTCGGAGGCGGCCGACATCCCTTCGCGCAACATCGCCGGGGTGAAGAACCAGGCGGTGGACGCACTCGTGGAGGCGGTGATCGCGGCGAGGAGCCGCGCGGAGATGACCGTGGCCGTCCATGCCCTCGACCGCACCTTGCGGGCGCTGCGCCCCTGGGTGCCGCAATGGTTCAAGGACAGGCACACCGTCGCCTATCTCGACATCTACGACCACCCCGACCCGCTGCCGCCCTATGATCCGGGCTTCTTCGATCTGTGGTGGCTCTCGCCCGAGAAGGTCGCCCGTCTGCGGGCGGAAGGGGCGCTGTGAGGCGTCGTCCGGCAGGCGGGAGAGGCAGGACAGGAAAGGACGACCCGCGATGGGCGCATACATTCTGAGGCGGATCCTCCTGATGGCGCCGACGCTCCTCGGGATCCTCCTGGTCAATTTCGTGCTGGTGCAGTTCGTGCCCGGCGGTCCTGTCGAGCAGATCCTCGCCCAGATCGAGCACGAAGGGGGCGGGGTGATGGAACGCATCGCCGGCGGCGGCGCCGAGGTGGCGGCCGGGGCCGACGAGAGCGGCTATACCGGCGCGCGCGGCCTGCCGCCCGAATTCATCGAGGAGCTCAAGGCCCAGTTCGGCTTCGACCGGCCGGCCCACGAGCGTTTCCTGATGATGCTGTGGAACTATCTGCGCTTCGATTTCGGCGAGAGCTACTTCCGTTCGATCTCGGTGATCGACCTCATTCTCGAGAAGATGCCGGTGTCGATCTCGCTCGGGCTCTGGTCCACCCTCATCGCCTATCTGGTGTCGATCCCGCTCGGCATCCGCAAGGCGGTGAAGGACGGCACGCCCTTCGACACCTGGACCTCGGCGGTGATCGTGGTGGCCTATGCCATTCCGAGCTTCCTCTTCGCCATTCTCCTCCTGGTGCTTTTCGCCGGCGGCTCCTACTGGCAGATCTTCCCGCTGCGCGGGCTCACTTCGGACAACTGGGAGGAGCTCTCGCTCGTCGGCAAGGTGCTCGACTATCTGTGGCACATCACCCTGCCGGTGACGGCGATCACCATCTCCTCCTTCGCCACCCTCACCCTGCTGACGAAGAATTCCTTTCTCGAGGAGCTGAAGAAGCAATACGTGATGACGGCCCGGGCCAAGGGGCTTTCCGAGCGGCGGGTGCTCTACGGCCATGTCTTCCGCAACGCCATGCTGATCGTGATCGCCGGCTTTCCGGGGGCCTTCATCGCCATCTTCTTCTCGGGTTCGCTCATCATCGAGATCGTCTTCTCGCTCGACGGGCTCGGCCGGCTCGGCTATGAGGCCGCGGTCAACCGCGACTACCCGGTGCTCTTCGGTTCGCTCTACATCTTCGGGCTGATAGGGCTCTTCGTGAACCTGCTGTCCGATCTCACCTACACCTGGGTCGATCCCCGGATCGACTTCGAAAGCCGGGAGGGCTGACGATGGCGCTTTTCGGCAGACCGCTTTTCCGGCCCGGCACCCTCGCATGGCGGCGCTGGCAGAACTTCAGGGCCAATCGGCGCGCCTGGTGGGCATTGTGGATATTCGCCGTGTTGTTCACGATCTCGCTCTTCGCCGAATTCGTGGCCAACGATCGGCCGCTGCTCGTCTCCTGGCGTGGCGAGCTCTATGTGCCGGTGCTCCGCTTCTATCCCGAGACGGCCTTCGGCGGCGAGTTCGAGACCGAGGCCGACTACACCGCCCCCGAGGTGCAATGCCTGATCGTCACCGGCGGGCTCGACGCCTGTTTCGACGATCCCGAGGGAGTATTGCAGGACGCCGAGGACGGGGTGGTGGCGGGCCGGCCGATCGAGAAGGGCTGGATCCTCTGGCCGCCCATCCCCTACAGTTACGACACCATCAACTATGACGTCGTCACCGCCCCCTCGCCGCCCGATGCCCGTCACTGGCTCGGAACCGACGACCAGACCCGCGACGTCCTCGCCCGCATCATCTATGGTTTCCGCATCTCGACGCTCTTTGCCTTCATCACCGTCGGCGTCTCGTCACTGATCGGCATCACCGCCGGCGCCGCCATGGGCTATTACGGCGGCTGGATCGACCTCGTATTCCAGCGGGTGACCGAGATCTGGGCCAACATCCCGGCGCTCTACGTCATCATCATCATCTCCTCGCTCTTTACCATGAACTTCACGCTGCTGACGGTCCTCGTCGCCCTTTTCGGCTGGACGGCGCTTGTCGGCGTGGTGCGGGCCGAATTCCTGCGTGCGCGCAATTTCGAGTATGTCCGCGCCGCGAAGGCCCTCGGTGTCGGGGACTGGAAGATCATGTTCCGCCATGTGCTGCCCAACGCCATGGTGGCGACGCTGACGATGATGCCCTTCCTCATCACCGGTGCGATCGGCACGCTCACCTCGCTCGATTTTCTCGGCTTCGGCCTGCCGCCCTCCTACCCTTCGCTCGGGGAGCTGGCGCTTCAGGCCAAGCAGAACCTGCAGGCGCCGTGGCTGGCCTTCTCGGCCTTCGTGACGCTGGCGACCATGCTTTCGCTCCTCGTCTTCATCTTCGAGGGGGTGCGTGACGCCTTCGATCCGCGCAAGACCTTCGCGCCCGCCCGGAGCGAGAGGACCGGGGAGGCGGCGGCATGAGCGGTGCAGGAGGGAAGGACGGGGCGGCCGGGGCGGAAGGGCTCGCGCTCTCGATCCGCGATCTCACCGTCACCTTCGGGGATGCGCCGCCGGCGGTGAGGGACGTTTCGCTCGATCTCGTGGCCGGGGAGACGATGGCGCTCGTCGGCGAATCGGGCTCTGGCAAGTCGGTCACCGCGCTTTCGACCGTGCGGCTGCTGCCGGTCGAAGCCCGGGTGACGGGGGAGGTGCTCTATCGCGGCGAGAACCTGCTGGCCGCGCCCGAGGAGGCGCTTCGCCGCGTGCGCGGCAACCGCATCAGCTTCATCTTCCAGGAGCCGATGACCTCGCTCAACCCTCTGCACACGATCGAGAAGCAGATCGGCGAGAGTCTGGCGCTCCATCAGGGGCTCACCGGCGAGGCCGCGCGACGGCGCATTCTCGATCTGCTCGAGAAGGTCGGCATCCGCGACCCGGAAAGCCGGCTTCAGGACTACCCCCACCAGCTTTCCGGTGGTCAGCGTCAGCGGGTGATGATCGCCATGGCGCTGGCCAACGACCCCGACATCCTCATCGCCGACGAACCCACCACCGCCCTCGACGTCACCATCCAGGCGCAGATCCTCGACCTTCTGGCCCGGATCCAGCGCGAACATGGCATGACGCTCCTGTTCATCACCCATGATCTGGGCATCGTCCGCCGGATCGCCGATCGGGTGACGGTGATGAAGGACGGCGAGGTGGTCGAGGCCGGCAGTCGGGCCGAGATCTTCGGGAACCCGCGTCATCCCTACACCCGCAAGCTGATCGCCGCCGAGCCCGGGGGCGGCCCGGCGCCGGTGCCGACCGATGCCGAAGAAGTGCTTGCGGCGGCGCATCTCAAGGTCTGGTTCCCGATCCGCCGCGGTCTTCTCAAGCGCACGGTCGGCCATGTGAAGGCGGTGAACGACGCGTCCTTCACCCTGCGCGAGGGAGAAACGCTCGGCGTGGTCGGCGAATCGGGCTCGGGAAAGACGACCCTTGCCCTTGCGGTGCTGCGCCTCGTGCCGTCCGAGGGGCGGATCGTCTTCCTCGGACAGGACATGGAGGCTTTGCGTTCGAAGGCGCTGCGCCCCTTGCGCCGCCACATGCAGATCGTCTTCCAGGATCCTTACGGTTCGCTCTCGCCGCGCATGACCGTGGCCGAGATCGTCGGCGAAGGGCTCGAGATCCACGGTCTTGCCCGCGGCCGGGCCGAACGCGAAGCCCGCGTCGCCGAGGCGCTCGAGGAAGTCGGGCTCGATCCGGCGATGATGCACCGCTACCCTCACGAATTCTCCGGCGGGCAGCGCCAGCGCATCGCCATCGCCCGGGCCATCGTTCTCAAGCCGCGTCTCGTGGTGCTCGACGAACCCACCTCGGCCCTCGACATGACGGTGCAGGTGCAGATCGTCGAGCTCCTGCGGACGCTGCAGGCCCGTCACCGGCTCGCCTTTCTCTTCATCAGCCACGATCTGCGGGTGGTGCGGGCGCTCAGCCACAAGATCATGGTGATGCGGGCGGGCGACGTGGTCGAGGAAGGGCCGGCGGAGCGGATCTTTGAACGCCCTGCCCATCCCTATACGCGGGCGCTTCTGGCGGCCGCGCTCAACCTCGCACCGGAGAAGGGCCCGGCCGCAGCGTCACGGGATGGTTCGTAGCCGCTTCTGGCGCAGGGGCCGCACCTTCCGCGGCTTCGGCAAGGCCGCATGACGCTTGGAGTGCATGGGCCGGACAGGAGAAAGCCGTTTCGTCCTCGATGCGGGAACCGGTCGGCGGGAGCGGCCTCAGATGGCTCGCGAATGTCCGCCGCCGCCGGGTCCGTAAGTGTCGAAGATGAAGGCGACGAGCCGCGCCAGGGGGCGCACCACCTCCGGGTCGATGGCCAGAACGCTGCCGTCGAAGCGCACGAAGGGCGCGAAGCGGGAGACGGCGCGGTCGCGGTCGGCGGTGACGCTGGCCGGCATCTCGCCGAAGGCGGCCTCGAGCCCGGCGAAATCGACCTCGAAGAAGCACATCAGCTCCTCGATGATACGCGCGCGAAGCCGGTCTTCGGTGCTGAAGGCATGGCCGCGCGAGGTGGCGAGCTCTCCTGCGCCCACCCGCTGCTGCCAGGCGGCGGTGGCGGCGGCGTTCTGGGCGTAGCCTTCGGGCAGGCGCGAGACGGAGGATGCCCCGATCCCGATGAGGGCGGCGGCCTGGTCGTCGGTATAGCCCTGGAAGTTCCGCCTCAGCGTGCGGTCGCGAAGCGCCGTGGCCAGCCCGTCGCCGGGACGGGCGAAATGGTCGATCCCGATCGGCAGGAAGCCCGCTTCCTCGAACATTCCGGATGCGAGTTCGAAGAGCGCCAGCCGCTGCTCGCTGCCCGGCAGCGCCTCCTCGGGGATCATCACCTGCCGTTTCGCCATCCACGGCACATGGGCATAGCCATACATGGCGATGCGGTCCGGATCGAGCTCGAGAAGCTGACGCACCGTGCGGGCCATCCGCTCCGGTGTCTGGTGCGGAAGGCCATAGACGATGTCGGCGTTGAGGCTGTGAATGCCGCGGGCGCGCAACCCCTCGGCCGCCTGGCGGGTGACCGCGAAACCCTGCGGCCGGCCGATCGCCTCCTGGATCAGCGGGTCGAAATCCTGGATGCCGATCGAAGCGCGGTTCATCCCCGCCTCGGCAAGGGCGTCGAGCCGGGCCGCGTCGATCTCGTTCGGGTCGATCTCGACCGAGAATTCCGCCTCTTCGGCGAAGGGAAAGCGCTCGGTGATCGCACCGGCAAGACGGCGGATGTCGTCCGCCCCGAGAATGGTCGGCGTGCCGCCCCCCCAGTGCAGCCGCTGGAGCCGCACCCCTTCGGGAACATGTTGCCGCACCATGTCGATCTCCCGAAGGAGAAGGTCCAGATAGGCTTTCACGGGCCTGTCGTTCTTCACCCCCTGGGTGCGACAGGCGCAGTACCAGCACAGCCGCCGGCAGAAGGGGATGTGCACATAGAGCGAGATTCCGCTTCCCGGCCTCAGGCGGGAGAGCCAGCGGGAAAAATCCTCCGCGCCGATGTCGGCGGAGAAATGCGGGGCCGTGGGGTAGCTGGTGTAACGCGGCACGCGAGCGTCGAAAAGACCGGCTTCCCTCAGTTGCTCTTTTGTCATCATGGGCATAGGGTTGGCCGAGCCTGGGAGTTTGCGCATTGATCGAGATCAAGACCGGAGAGAAACCGGCTTCGGCCGACGCCGTGGTGCGTGATTGCAGCCACTGCACGATCCGCCATCGTGCGGTCTGTTCGCGCTGTCAGCCCCACGAGCTGGTCGCGCTCGAGAAGATCAAGTCCTACAAGCTCTACAAACCCGGCGAGACCGTCGTCTGGGGCGGCGAGCCGCTCGATTTCGTCGGCACCGTCGTCACCGGAGCGGCGACGCTCTCGAAGAGCCTCGAGGACGGGCGGCGCCAGATCGTCGGTCTCGTGCTGCCCGGCGATTTCATCGGTCGGCCGGGGCGCGAGCATGCGGCCTATGACGTGACGGCGGTCAGCGAGGTGCTGGTCTGCCGCTTCCAGCGCAAGCCTTTCGAGGAACTTCTGGGCCGCTTCCCCAATCTCGAGAACCGGCTCCTCGAGATCTCGCTCGACGAGCTCGACGCCGCCCGCGAATGGATGCTGGTTCTCGGCCGCAAGACCGCGCGCGAGCGCATCGCCTCCTTTCTGGCCAACATCGCTCGCCGCTTCGCCGCGCTGCGGCGCCAGCCTCTCGGCCAGTGCATCGAATTCGACATGCCGCTCACCCGGGAGGCGATGGCCGATTTCCTCGGCCTCACCCTCGAGACGGTCAGTCGCCAGCTCTCGGCCCTCAAGCGGGACGGTCTCATCCGGATCACGCAGAACCGCCATGTGGTGATTCCCGACTTCATGGCCCTTCTGGTCGAGGCCGGGGAGGATGCCGACGGCGGCCTCGTCTCCTGAAGGGGCAGGAGACGCCTGTCTCGTGCTCCGAACGCGCGCTGCGCCCTTCACGCGTGCGATGCGCTTGCACGCCTGGTTTCCGCGTGTCCGGGGTGCTCGGAACGGCCTTCCCCGCTTCGGCAAAAGAGGGGGCGGCGGGGCCCCGGCCGGACAGGTCACCGGCCCGCCTTGCGGGGGAAGCCGCCCGGGTGTCGTGACAAGAGCCGGGTGCGCAGGGGCGGCCTCGCATGGCCGGTGCTTTTCGGCCTCAGGAACGGGTTGCGGCCCCGAAGCGGCCCGCCTTCTCGGCGATGCGGTCCTCGATCAGCCGGGCGAGGCCCTTCACCCTTTCGTCGAACCGGCGCGAGAGCGTGGCCTTGCGCAGCTTTGCCGATTGCAGGGTGATGCGGCTCGCCAGGGTTTTCGGTCGGATGTCGAAGGCGATCTGCAGCCGGGTCTTGCCCGGACGGGGGGCAATCAGCACGATTTCGGAGGTCATGTCGAAATTCGGCGACGTGGCGTGGAATTCGAGCCGTTCGTCGGAATGAATGTCGACGAGGGTCACCCTGACGCGCCGCATCCGGCCGCGGATCGGCGCCTTGACGACCCACTCCATCCCCGCATCGGGCGCATCGAGCGCATCGGCACGCACCACTTCGGCCCCGGCCTGCAGGGCCATGCGTTCGAACCGTTCGAACTCCGTCAGCTCGGCGAAGACCGCCGCAGGCTCGGCCGCAATGTCCGCTCGGGCTGAAAGGCGCATGGTCGTTCCGGGTTCTTTCCGATGCTGACGCGTCAATTCCGACAAAGTGCCGTCTTTCCCGACCGGGCGCAAGCGAAGAAGCGGTCGGCCTTGCGGGCGGGTTCCGGGGCTGGCCGCGGGATCTCCGCCCGCCTTCCCTTCACGCGCGACCGGCGATGTGGTGCCGCCGGGGAATGTGCCGCCCCGTGCCGGGAGAGCGGCGCTGCGGCGATGTTCCCGCTCCTCCGTTTTGCCCTCTCGTCGCCGCTCGGAAGATCGCGTCCGGTGTGGGCGCGCCTTCCCCAACCGGGGGTGCAAGAGGGGGCGAGGGGGCTTCCGGCTTGGCAAGAATGGTCGCTCGAGACCAGTCTCGATGCAGGGTCGGCGTGGGGTCGCCTTCCGCCGACAAGGGCTCCTTTCTCGCACGTTCGCGTTGCCCGGCGAAGGGCGGTCAGGAGGGCGTTCCGGGTCTTTCCGGGCCGCGTCCGCGGGGGGCGGAGCGCTCCGGCCGTCACTCGCCGGCGGCGGCACGGTTGCGACGGCGGGTCTGCCGCCGCCCGCGGCGAGCGGCGCCCGTCACCTCGCCCTCGGGCTTGTTGTGCCGGATCCACTCGGCACCGTGAGGGTCGTTCCCCATCAGCAGATTGGCCGCCCGCACCGCCTGCATTTCCGCCGGCCGGCAGGGGTTCATGATCGCCGAGGTCATGCCCGAGGCGATCGCCATCGGCAGGAAGGCGGCGTTGATGGCGTGGCGGTTGGGCATGCCGAAGGAGATGTTGGATGCGCCGCAGGTGGTGTTGACCCCGAGTTCCTCGCGCAGCCGGCGCACCAGATGGAACACCTGCCGCCCGGCGGTGGCCATGGCGCCGATCGGCATCACCAGGGGATCGACCACGATGTCCTCCTTCGGGATGCCGTGGTCGGCCGCCCGCTCGACGATCTTCTTCGCCACGGCGAAACGCACATCCGGGTCTTCGGAGATGCCGGTATCGTCGTTCGAGATGGCGACGACGGGCACGTTGTATTTCTTCACGAGCGGCAGGATCGCTTCGAGCCGCTCCTCCTCCCCGGTCACCGAATTGACCAGCGGCCGCCCCTCGGCGACCTCGAGCCCGGCGGCAAGGGCGGCGGGCACGGAGCTGTCGATGCACAGGGGCACGTCCACCAGATTCTGCACCAGTTCGATCATCCGCCGCATCAGGGGCGGTTCGGTCTCGTTCGGGTTGGGGTTGGAGCTGTAGACGACACCGGCGTTGACATCGAGCACCATCGCCCCGGCGGCCACCTGTTCGAGCGCGTCCTTCTCGACGGTGGAGAAATCGCCGGCTTCGAGCTCGGCGGCCAGTTTCTTGCGTCCGGTCGGGTTGATCCGTTCGCCGATGACGCAGAAGGGCTCGTCGAAGCCCATCACGACGGTTTTCGTCTTCGATTCGATGATGGTGCGGGTCATGGGGTTCCGTGCTCCGTTGTGCTGCGTCGGGTCGTGCTGCGCCGGGGACGGGCCGGTGCGCCGCGGCGGCGGGTCAGCTCCCGGCCGGTGCGCTGCGCTCACGGGCCCAGTCGATGGCTGCCGATATACCCCCGAGCGGGAAGAGATGCACCCCCTCGATCAGGCAGGGCGACAATTCGGCATCCCGGAGCCGGCCATGGGTAGCGACATGGCGGGCGAGCCCGGAGGCGACGGCATCGGGCGTGAAGGGCAGAAGCAGTTTCGAGAGATCCTTCGCCCGTCCCTGCAACACCCTGAGCGAGGGGCCGACGCCGCAGGCGATGGCATATCGGATGAGGGTCTGGAGCCGTGCCGGCCCGGCAAGGCCGACCCGGACCGGCAGCCGGATGCCGAGCGCGGCGATCCGGTGAGCCCATGCGATCACCGGTTCTGCCTCGAAGACGAACTGGGTGACGATCTTCATTTCGATGCCGCGGGTCGCCGCCCAGTTCTGCTTGGCGAGCAGGGCGTCGTCGGCGAGGCGGTGGCCGCCGTCGGGGTCGATGTCGCGATTGCCCTCGGGATGACCGGCAATGTCGATCCGCCGGAAGCCGTGCGCCTCGAAAAGACCGGTCGCGAGGAGGTCCATCGCCGAAGCGAAGGGGCCGGCCGCCTCGCGCGTGCCGCCACCCAGCACGAGGGCGGCGCGGATGCCCAGACCGGCATAGCGCGCCACGAGCGCGGCGAAGGTCGCCCCGTCGGGAAAGACGCGCGCCGGCAGATGGGGGATGACGGTCACCCCCGCCTCGGCGAGCCGTGTCGCCGCCGCGCCCATCTCCTCCACGGCCGTGCCGGCGATATGGGCGAGATAGACCTCGGTGCCTGCGGGCAGCCGCCCGGCCAGATCGGGCGTCTTCGCGAGGGTGCGCGGTGTCACCTCGATCGACCAGCCCGCGAGAAGCTCCGCCAGGGGGGCGGACGCGCCCTCGCCGGCAGGGGGGACGCCAGGGGCGACAGAGGCCGGTTCTGGTGTTCTCATCGCGTGTCCTCCTCGTGCTGGCCGACCCGGCACCCGGCCGGGAGCGCGGGCGGCGCCCCGTGGTCTTTCCCCTCTCGGCATCCCCCTGCGGCGCCGCCGTCGCTCGAGGGTCAGCCCTGCGCTTGGTTCGCCGCTTCGGCGCGGCCTTCCGCCAGGGCCAGGGCGCGCAGGCGCTCGTCGTCATGTTCGGCCTCGATGCGGGCGGCATGACGGGCCGCGATCTCGGCCGGTTTCCCCTCCTCCTCGGCGATCACCTCGCGGCGCCATTCGTTCATGTAGGCATCGCTCGATCGCAGCCCGGCCCGCATGGCGGCCCGGTCGATCGCCTTCTCGAAACGCTCCGAAAGCGCGGCACGATGGCCCTTGCGCCCCCGGCCGACCATGATCTGCGCCGGAATGTCCCGCCAGCTGACCAGAATCACCTTGTGCTTCGTCATCCCGTCTCCTCTTGCCGGTTTCCTGCCACGGGCGGCGCGTCGGCCGCGGCCTCGTTGCGACACGGCAGGGCCATGATGCGACGTGCGGCCCGCCTCCGCCCGCTTCAGCAGCACGGCTTGCACAGGGGGCGGGCGATGTCTACCTTGAGCGACAAGACGTCTCACGGGAGTCACGAGATGACCAAGCGATTCCCCGCTCGGCGGCGTGCTCTGCCCCGCCCGGTCGCGGGGGGGGCGCGGCCCGATCCGGCCGAGTTCTACGCCGCGCTGGATCTCGGGACCAACAGTTGCCGTATGCTGATCGCGCAGCCGCGCGGCAGACAGTTCCATGTGGTCGATTCCTTTGCCCGCTCGGTGCGCCTCGGTGCCGGCCTCGAGCGGACGGGGCGGCTTGCCCGCAGCTCCATCGACCGGGCGCTGGCGGCGCTCAGGGTCTGCCGTGCCAAGCTCGACCGCCACAATGTCCGTCGCATGCGCCTCGTGGCCACCGAGGCCTGCCGCCGCGCCTCGAACGGGCCGGCCTTCCTGCGGCAGGTCGAACGGGAAACCGGTCTCAGCCTCGAGGTGATCCCGCCCGAGGAGGAGGCGCGGCTGGCCGTCATCAGCACCGCGCCTCTGGTCTCGACGCGCACGGCCCAGCTCCTGGTGGTCGATATCGGCGGCGGCTCGACCGAACTCGTCTGGATCGACCTCTCGAAGGTGCCCCCGGTGGAGCGGCCGCGGGCGCTGATGCGGCTGCACCGGGGGTTCCACGCCGAGGACACGCCCTTCCCGGCCCCGAAGGTGGTGGACTGGATCTCGATCCCTCTCGGAGTCGCCACCTTGCGCGACCAGTTCCGCGACGTGGCCGACGAGGCGGCGCGCTTCGCCCTCATGTCCTGCGCCTTCGAGGAGGCGATGGAAACCTTCGCCCCCTATGCCACCTTGCCACAGGCCGAGGGCGAGGAGTTCCAGATCATCGGCACTTCCGGGACCGTCACCACCGTTGCCGCGTCCCATCTCGGGTTGAGGCGTTACGAACGCAACAAGGTTGACGGGTTGACGATGACCACCGAGCAGATCGACCGTGTGATCCACAGATATCTGCGCATGGGCCCCGAGGGACGGCGGAACGACCCCTGCATCGGCCGCGACCGGGCGGTGCTGATCCTGTCGGGAGCGGCCATCCTCCAGACGCTTCTGCGGATCTGGCCGACGCGCCATCTCACCGTGGCCGATCGCGGCCTGCGCGAAGGGCTGCTCATGGCGCAGATGAGCGCCGACGGCGTGCTCGAGGACAGTTGCTAGGAGAGCGGAGATGAGCCGCAGGCGGACGAAGGGGCCGAGGCGCTCCTCGGGGCGCGGAATGCGCGAATTGTCGGTGCGGGTGAAGACGGCGCGCGGACGCAAGCTCTCGTCCACGCGCTGGCTTCAGCGCCAGCTCAACGACCCGTATGTCCAGCGGGCGAAGGCCGAGGGCTATCGCGGGCGCGCCGCCTACAAGATCATGGAGCTCGACGACAGGTTCCACTTCCTGAAACCCGGCGGGCGGGTGGTCGATCTCGGCTGTGCGCCGGGCGGCTGGACCCAGGTGGCGGTCGAACGGGTCAATGCCCGCGGCGAGAAGCCCGGCAGGCGCCGCGGCCGGGTGATCGGGGTCGATCTGAGAGAGGTCGAGTCGATTGCGGGAGCCGAGCTGCATCGGCTCGACTTCATGGCGGAGGGTGCCGACGAGAAGGTTCGTGACTGGCTCGGCGGCAAGGCCGATGTGGTGATGTCCGACATGGCGGCTTCGGCCACCGGCCACCGCCAGACCGATCATCTGCGGATCATGGCGCTGGCGGAGGCGGCGGCCGAGCTTGCCTTCGACGTGCTCGAGGAGGGCGGCACCTTCGTCGCCAAGGTGCTCGAGGGGGGCGCTCAGGCCGAGCTGCAGAAACGGCTCAAGCGGGGCTTTGCGAAGGTGCTCAACGTCAAGCCGCCGGCAAGCCGGGCCGACAGCGCCGAGAAGTATGTCGTCGCCCTCGGTTTCCGCGGCGCCCCCTCCCGCGCGGAAGAACCGCCGCAAGACGACGGTGGGGCGGGGCGCTCCGGTTCCCCGACGGAGGACAAACGGAACCGGTAGCACGGAGAGAAAGCCCCTTCGGCCGTCCCCGCGTCTGTCGAACGGGCCGAGGGCTGGGCGGTCGCGCTCGGGGCTTCCTCATGCGGTGTGCGTGCGGGGAGCCGGGCCCCTTTTGTCGCACCCCCGGCCCCCTTGCAAATCGCGCCCGAATGGCAAGGTTGATCCCGTATGCGCCCCTTCAGCCGCGTCCGGCCCGGCGGGGCGACAGGTTTTCGGACCATGAATGGAGGCGACGATGGCGGGTTTTCCGACGGCGGCAAGAGGAGGCGTTCTCGGATGGCGGCGGATGCCGCCGGCTGTCTTTCCGCCTGCGCTCGGGCTGATGGGGCTGGGGCTGGCCTGGCGCAAGGCCGGCGCCCTCTGGGGCTTCGGCCCGGCTGCAGGCGACATGATCCTCGGGGCCGCTTCCCTGATCGTGCTCTTCTTCCTCCTGCTCTATCTTGCCAAGATCGCGGCGCGGCCCGCGGTCCTCGTCGAGGATGTCTCCGTGCCGCCGGCCCGGGCCGGGGTCGCCGCCGGCACCATGGCCCTGATGCTGACGGGCGCCGCCCTCGTGCCGATCTGGCCGGAGGCGGCCCGGTGGGCGGTAATGATCGGGATGCTGATGCATGTGGCAGTGGTGCTTGCCGTTGCCGCCACCCTCGTCCGCAATCCTTCGCTCGTCCTGGCGGCGCCGGGCACGCTCCATCTGCCCTTCGTCGGGCTGATCGTCGCGCCGCTGGCCCTCGTGCCGCTCGGATCGGTGTTCCTGGCCGAATGGATCTTCCGCATCACCTTCCCCTTCGCCGTCCTCATCTGGCTGGTGGAGGTGTTGCGGCCCGTCGGGGCGCCGCGCCCCGCTCCGCTGCGCCCGACGATGGCGATTCACCTTTCGCCCGTCGCCCTTTTCGGCATCGTCGCCGCGCTGCTCGGCTGGCAGGACATAGCCGGCATGTTCCGTTTCCTGGGCGTGGTGGTGGCGGCGCTTCTCGTCGCCATGGTGCTGTGGAAAGGATGGCTGATCGAGGCCGGTTTCTCCCCGGTCTGGGGCGCCTTCACCTTCCCCACCGCCGCGGCCGCCTCTCTCTGGTTCACCGGCGCCGGCGCCCATGAGGGCTGGAAATGGCTCGCCACGGCGACGCTGATCTTCGCCTCGGTGCTGCTGCCCTGGATCGCGGTGCGGATCTGGGCGCTCTGGCCCTCGGGCAGGCTGGCGGACAAGACCGCCGCCGCCGTCGCCTGAGGAGCGCTCTCACCGCGGCAGGAAGAAGCCCTCGCGCACCGCCTCCCACAGGGCGAAATCCTCCGCCCTTTCCCGCCGCAGCCGCGCTTCGAGCCCCGGCGAGAGCGTGAGCGGCCGCGGTGGCGAGACATTGGTCCGCGGCAGATCTAGCCGAACCCCGAGCCGGGCCTCGAGAAAGGCGGCCAGCGCCGCATGCCCCGGCTCGTAGGGAAAGAGAATGTCGATATCGGGCACGCCTTCCTCGGCCGAGAGGAACCGCGCCTGCGCCCCGACCCGGGCCCATTCGGGCGGCTCGGCCGCGAGATAGCCCTCGATGAAGGTGTCGAAATCGAGCCCCTCGGTCGATCGGGGCTGGCCGCGAATGGCGGGTCGGGCGCGGTAGCGGAACCAGCTTCCGAGCCAGTCGATCGGCTCGCGCATCACCGCCACCGTCCGAAGATCGCCGATCCCCGCTTCGGCAAGGAGCGGCAGGAGACGCCGGCGGAACTGGCGCACCGTCAGGTGGGTGAGCCGCGGCGGCCCTGTCAGCCGGATCGCCGCATGCGGGGCGAGGGCCGTCTCGAGCGCCTGCGTGCCGGTCTTGGGAACGGCGAGGAGCGCAAGGCGCGCTTCGGGAAAGATCAGCATCGGCGGTTTCTCTCGCGTATGAGGGGGCTGCGAATGAGGGATGTTTACCGGATTTCAACTCTTGCCGGCCAGAATGGCGCGATCAAGGGCCAAGGCCGATTCGCCGTGGAACGCAGGAAAGGGCTTGAAATCTTCTCTCTTTGTTCGCATAAGGAACATAAGGCGAACGCCAGGCAGGGTGGCCGCGGCTGGCGGGAATTGCCGCCATCGGGCGGCTGTGGCAGAAGGAGCGCAGGATGACGGACAATCTGCTCGATTTCACGGAAAGGCGGAAGATGGACAGGAAGAAGGCGCTCGATGCGGCTCTGGCGCAGATCGAGAAGAATTTCGGCAAGGGGTCGGTCATGCGCCTCGGGCAGGAAGGGGCGGTGACCGACATCGAGGCGGTGCCCACGGGCTCGCTCGGGCTCGACATCGCCCTCGGCATCGGCGGTCTGCCCAAGGGGCGGATCATCGAGATCTACGGCCCCGAAAGCTCGGGCAAGACCACGCTGGCGCTGCATGTGCTGGCGGAAGAGCAGAAGCGGGGCGGCATCTGCGCCTTCGTCGATGCGGAGCATGCGCTCGATCCGGTCTATGCCCGCCGTCTCGGGGTCGATCTCGACGAGCTCCTGATCTCCCAGCCCGACACGGGGGAACAGGCGCTGGAGATCACCGAGACGCTGGTGCGCTCGGGAGCGGTGTCGGTGATCGTGGTCGATTCGGTGGCGGCGCTCACTCCGAAGGCCGAGCTCGAGGGCGAGATGGGCGACGCCCAGATGGGGCTCCATGCCCGGCTGATGAGCCAGGCGATGCGCAAGCTCACGGCGGCGATCTCGCGCACCAACTGCATGGTGATCTTCATCAACCAGATCCGCATGAAGATCGGGGTGATGTTCGGCAACCCCGAAACGACGACCGGGGGCAATGCGCTCAAGTTCTATGCCTCGGTCCGGCTCGACATCCGCCGTACCGGCCAGATCAAGAACCGCGACGAGGTGATCGGCAACCAGACCAAGGTGAAGGTGGTCAAGAACAAGGTCGCGCCGCCCTTCAAGACGGTGGAGTTCGACATCCTCTACGGCGAGGGGATCTCGAAGCTCGGGGAACTTCTGGACCTCGGGGTGAAGGCCGGCATCGTCGAGAAGTCCGGGGCGTGGTATTCCTACGGGGACGAGCGTATCGGGCAGGGCAAGGAAAACGCGCGGCTCTTCCTCAAGGAACACCCGGAGTTGGCGGCCGAGATCGAGGACAAGATCCGCGCGGCCCACGGGCTCGACCCCGTCCACGGGTTCGAGGACGGTGCCGAGGGGGCGCTCGGCGCCTGAGCGACAGAGCCCCCGGCGGCGCCGTCCTGCCGGTCCATGACGAGCTTTTCCTGCAGAACGACATCCGCCATGTCCTCGTGCGCCACGAGCAGGCCGCGGTCCATGCCGCCGAGGGCCATGCCCGTTCCACCGGCCGGCCCGGCGTCGTGCTCGTCACTTCCGGGCCGGGGGCGACCAATGCCGTCACCGGCATCACCGATGCGCTGATGGACAGCGTGCCCGTGGTCGTCCTTTCCGGCCAGGTGCCGACCTTCATGATCGGCACCGACGCCTTCCAGGAGGCCGACACCGTCGGCATCACCCGCCCCTGCAGGGGCAAGGACGCTTCCCCGTTTCGGCCTCGAGTTGCCTTCGGCCGCGGAGCCGGTGAGAGATGAGGGCAAGGGATCCGCTTCCGGCGGGATGCGGCCGGGGTGGCATCGGTGATGCCGGATGCGGGCCGTGCAGGGCGCCCGCGGCCGGTGTGGCCGGGCGCGCGGTGGCGAAGGCGACCCTCCGGCCTCCCGGGCGTCGATCCGGCGGTGGATGCGCGGATGACTCGTTCGAGCCGGGTGTGCGCCTTGTGCAGCCGGCACGGGCCCTTGACGGCTCGGCTCGCGCCGTTCCGGATGGGGGCGAGGCCGGTGAAAGTCGGACAGAAGGGGCCTGGTCGTGCTCCCTTCGGGGATCGGCCCGGCCGCTTCGACGATTGCCGCGAGGCGGAAGGCCCCCGGCCGTGGTTCTGTCGGGCGGACCGTCTCGGGGGATGGCGCTTCTTGCGGCAGCACCAGTGCTTGCCGGCGCGCTCCGCAGGAAGGCCGGTCGGGGGACAGCCGCTCGGGGCAAGCCCTCCTTCGGTTCCTGACGGAGAAAAGCCGATTTCCCCGCCTCGGCCTCCGCCCGCTTTCGGCGCGGAAGCGGATCGGCGAAAAGGGCGGCGCTGCGCCCGCTCCCCCTCCCCCACGGAGAAAGCTTCCGCCGGGAAGGGCGCGACGGCGCAAGGAAAACCGTTTCTTCTGCTGCCCGGGCACGGCGGATGCGGGAGGCGAAATCCGGTGCGGTTTCGGTGCAGCAGGCGTTCGGAGCCGTGCCCTCAGCCTTCCGCGGTGCCGAACACCCGTTCGAAAATGGTATCGACGTGCTTCGTGTGGTAATCGAGGTCGAACTTGTCGTCGATCTCGGCGGCGCTTAGCACGTTGCGCACCTCGGGATCGGCCTTGAGTTCGGTGCGGAAATCCTTGCCCTCTTCCCACACCTTCATCGCGTTGCGCTGCACGAGGCGGTAGGCGTCCTCGCGGCTCACCCCCTTCCGGGTGAGTGCCAGCAGCACCCGTTGCGAATGCACCAGACCGCCGAGGAGATCGAGATTGCGCCGCATGTTCTCGGGGTAGATGACGAGGTTCTCGATCAGCCCGGCCAGACGGTTGAGGGCGAAATCGAGGGTGACGGTGGCGTCCGGGCCGATGATGCGCTCGACCGAGGAATGGGAGATGTCGCGCTCGTGCCACAGGGCGACATTCTCGAGCGCCGGCGTGACATAGCCGCGGACGATGCGGGCAAGCCCCGTGAGGTTCTCGCTCAGAACCGGGTTGCGCTTGTGAGGCATGGCCGATGAGCCCTTCTGCCCCCTGGCGAAGAACTCCTCCGCCTCCAGGACCTCCGTGCGCTGCATGTGGCGGATCTCGACGGCGATGTTCTCCATCGACGAGGCGATCACCCCGAGGGTGGCGAAGAACATGGCGTGACGGTCGCGGGGGATGATCTGGGTCGAGATCGGTTCGGGCCTGAGGCCGAGCTTCTCGCAGACATGCGCCTCGATCCGCGGGTCGATATTGGCGAAGGTGCCGACCGCGCCGGAGATCGCCCCGGTGCGGATTTCCTCGCGGGCCGCCTCGAGCCGGGCCCGGCCGCGGGCCATCTCGGCGTGGAAGCGTGCGAAGGTCAGCCCCATCGTCACCGGTTCGGCATGGATGCCGTGGGAGCGGCCGATGCGGATGGTGTACTTGTGCTCGAAGGCCCGTTTCCTCAGCGCCGCCAGCACCCGGTCCATGTCCTCGAGAAGCAGATCGGCCGCCCGGACGAGCTGCACGTTGAAGGCGGTGTCGAGCACGTCGGAAGAAGTCATGCCCTGATGGACGAAGCGGGCCTCCTCGGGGCCGACAAGCTCGGCAAGATGGGTGAGGAAGGCGATGACGTCATGGCGCGTCTCGCGCTCGATCTCGTCGATCCGGTCGATGTCGAAGGCCATGTCCTTTGCCTTCCACACCGCTTCGGCATTCTCCTTCGGGACGATGCCGAGCTCGGCCATGGCGTCGAGGGCATGGGCCTCGATCTCGAACCAGATGCGGAACCTGGTCTCGGGCGACCAGACGGAAACCATTTCGGGGCGGGAATAGCGGGGGATCATCGCGGCTCCTCGTCGCTCGGGAGTGCTGGCGGAAGTGCTGGCCGGGGCAGGCCGCGCCGCCCTGATAGGGCCTGGAGCCGGGGCCCGCAAGGGGCGTGATGCCGCTGCCGACTGTCCGGCGGCATTGCCGCCGCCCGTGGACGCATGCCAAGGCGGGGCGGCCGGGCAGGTGCGGCGCCCCTCAGAAGGTGGCGAGCCAGCCGCCGAAAAGGGCGCCGGGCAGGGAGAGGAGGATGTCGGCCCATACGACCCAGGGCCGGGTCGGCGGGTCGAAGAACAGGGTGAGGGCGCTGACGACGGTGCTCAGAAGTCCGACGGCAAAGGCGTTGGCCGGCGCCGCGCCTTCCGGGGCCATCCAGCCGGCGACGGCACCGCCGATCATGGAGGAAAGCAGCGAGAGCGCGAGGATCTGCAGGCCGACGGTCGGCTTGCCGAGTGTCTCGAGGAAACGGCTCTCGGGAGGGCTGCCCGTTTCGGCCGCGTCGCTCGCGGCGTCGGCGGCCACGGCGATGCCGAACACCACCCCGGCAAGGGCGCTGGCAGCAAGATCGGCAAAAAAGCCCGCAAAGACGGCGCCGGGATCGAGAAGGGCGGGATCGAACACGCGCATCTGTCCTCTCTCCGTTCATGCTCCGGCCCCGGCCCCTTTCGTGGGCGGCTCCCGGGAGAGCCGGGCCGACCGCGATGCCTTGCCCGTCCCGGCCGGGCACGCCGGCCTCCCCGCAGCAGGATCGCTGCGGGCACCGCGGCGCCATGCAGCGCACCCGCCCCCTGAGCGGCGGCTCCTTCGGTGTGCGGCCCCATCCGCCGAAAGGGCGGTCTCCCGCGCCCCGGATGTGGCAGGGGCCGCACGGGAAAGCGCCCGGCCCGACAGCACGGCCAGCCGTCGGCGCGCCCTGCCGGTGCCGTCAGGTGCCCCGGGCGATGGCGGCCACGCCGGTGCGGGCAACCTCCGTCAGGCCGAGGGGGCGCATCAGATCGGCGAAGGCGTCGATCTTCTCGGGGCTGCCGGTGATCTCGAAGATGAAGCTTTCGAGCGTGCTGTCAACCACGTTGGCGCGGAAGATGTCGGCCAGCCGCAGCGCCTCGACCCGCTTCTCGCCGGTGCTCACCACCTTGAAGAGCCCCAGCTCGCGTTCGACCGCCGGCCCCTCGACCGTCAGGTCGTGCACCTCGTAGACCGGGATCAGCCGCCCGAGCTGGGCCTTGATCTGCTCGATCACCTCGGGCGTGCCGGTGGTGACGATGGTGATGCGCGAGCGGTGGCCGGTATGATCGACCTCGGCCACGGTCAGACTCTCGATATTGTAGCCCCGGCCCGAGAAGAGGCCGATCACCCGGGCGAGCACGCCGGGCTCGTTGTCGACGATCACCGCCAGCGTGTGGCGCTCCTCGACATCCTCGAAGGCCGGGCGCAGGTCATAGGCCGACTTGCGCGACGAGCCTTTCTTGATCCTGAGTGCGGACATGTCTCTTCATCCCTTGCCGATCTGTCGTTCCTGCCGGGGCGCGGCCGCGGCCGGGGTTGTACGCCCGTCCTCCTCCGCCGCTCCCGAACGGCTCCTCATACCATCACCTGCCCGTCGCCCCGGATGGCGTCGGTGGCGGCATCGTCGCCCAGCAGCATCTTGTTGTGGGGCTCGCCCGAAGGGATCATCGGGAAGCAGTTCTCGTGCTTCTCGACCAGCACATCGACGACCACCGGCCCCTCATGGGCCAGCATTTCCGTGATGGCGGCGTCGATCTCCGCCGGCTTCTCGACACGGATCCCCTTCGCACCGAAGCTCTCGGCCAGCTTGACGAAATCGGGCAGCGCTTCCGACCAGCTTGCCGAATAGCGCTCGCCGTGCAGGAGCTGCTGCCACTGGCGCACCATGCCGAGGCGTTCGTTGTTGAGGATGAACTGCTTGACCGGCAGGCGATACTGCACCGCCGTGCCGAGCTCCTGCATGTTCATCAGCCACGATGCCTCGCCGGCCACGTTGATGACGAGGGCATCGGGATGGGCCATCTGCACCCCGATCGAGGCCGGGAAGCCGTAGCCCATCGTGCCGAGACCGCCGGAGGTCATCAGCCGGTTCGGCTCCTCGAACTTCATGAACTGGGCGGCCCACATCTGATGCTGGCCGACCTCGGTGGTGATGTAGCGGTCGTGCTGCGCCGTCAGCGCCTCGAGCCGCTCGAGGGCGTATTGCGGCTTGATGACCTCGTCGGAGTTGCGGTAGCGCAGGCAGTCCACCTTGCGCCATCTGGCGATCTGCTCCCACCAGCGGGCGAGCCCTTCGCGGTTGACCTTGCGGCCGCGGGCCTTCCAGATCTTGAGCACGTCCTCGAGCACATGGCCGACATCGCCGATGATGGGCACGTCCGCATGGACCACCTTGTTGATCGAGGAGGGGTCGATGTCGATATGGGCCTTGATCGAACCGGGCGAGAAATCCTGGATCCGGCCGGTGATGCGGTCGTCGAAGCGGGCGCCGACGGCAATCATCAGGTCGCAGTCGTGCATCGCCATGTTGGCTTCGTAGAGACCGTGCATGCCGAGCATGCCGAGCCAGTGCTTCCCCGAGGCGGGATAGGCGCCGAGGCCCATCAGCGTCGAGGTGACGGGAATGCCGGTCGCGTCCACCAGCTCGCGCAGGAGCTGGGCGGCGGCCGGCCCCGAATTGATGACGCCGCCGCCGGTGTAGAAGATCGGCTTCTCGGCGGTCTCGATCAGCTCGACCAGCCGGGTGATCGCCTCGATGTCGCCCTTGAGCCGTGGCCGGTAATGGCCGAGATCGGCCTTCTGCGGCGGCACGTAGCGGCCGGTGGCGAACTGTACGTCCTTCGGGATGTCGATCAGCACCGGGCCGGGACGGCCCGAAGCGGCGATATGGAAGGCGCGGTGGATCGTGTCGGCCAGCCGGTCGGTATCCTTCACGAGCCAGTTGTGCTTGGTGCAGGGGCGGGTGATGCCGACGGTGTCGGCCTCCTGGAAGGCGTCGGTGCCGATCATGAAGGTCGGCACCTGGCCGGAAAGGACGACCACGGGCACGCTGTCCATCAGCGCATCGGTGATGCCGGTGACGGCATTGGTCGCCCCCGGCCCGGAAGTGACGAGCACGACGCCGGGCCGGCCGGTGGAACGGGCATAGCCCTCGGCGGCATGGACCGCGGCCTGCTCGTGGCGCACGAGGACATGGCGGATGTCGTTCTGCAGGAAAAGCTCGTCATAGATCGGCAGGACGGCGCCGCCGGGATAGCCGAAGATCACCTCGACCCCCTGATCCTTGAGCGCCTGAACGACGATCCTTGCGCCTGTCATCTGTTCCGTCATCGCACCTGTCTCCGTTTCCTCATCGCAGGCTGTCCCCCTGCGGGAACCGTGCCGGCCGGGAACGAAAACGCCCCCGAACGGGGTCGGGGGCGCACGGGGCCGCTCGAGCGGCTCATCCCCTGCGCCGACATCGCCCTACCACGCCGGGCCCGATGCGCACGACCCCTTCCCCGGGCGCTGCGCCGGGGCAGGCCATGTGGCGTGTCATGACGCTGTCGAATGGGCGTGTCATCCTGGCGATTTCCCTCGGCCTTTCTTTCGGCGCCATTGCGGTTCCCCGGTGTCGTTTCCCTTCGCCCTTCCTGCGTGGAAGGCATCCTTTCGCAGGCGGGCAAGGGCGCTGACGCCATCGGGGCCGAGATTATGGAGAGGGGGAAGGAGGGTCAACCGCAAAATCGCGGAAATGTCGCCACACCAGGCTCTGGCGAAACAATATTTCGGTTCTGGGAGGGCGCGGATAGTGCGGTAGGCGCGGCGCGCGGGCGAATCGGCCTGCATGGATGACGAACGATGGCCGGTGCGGGCCGATCGGCCTTCCGGGGCCTCAAGGCAGGACGGCCTCGCTCGTGAGGTGAGGGGTGCCCCGGCGTTCACGCATCACGCAAGGCGGCAGGGCCGGCAAGGGCGGCACGGGGCGTTCGCGAGGGGATGCAGGCCGGAAAGATCGGAAAATTTCCCGTCTCCCGTGGCAAAAAACGCAATCCGGGTATTCCCATGACGCATGCCCGGCGCTAGGCTCCGGGGCGTTGAAGCCCGCGGGCTTCGCAGAACCCCGGGCCAACCGGGAGAATGTTTGCAAATCTAGGGAGGACTGACGCATGGATCGTCGTTCGTTTATTCGCAACGCGGCGCTCGGCGGCGCTGCCGCTGCCGCCAGCAGCCTGGCCGCGCCCGCCATCGCCCAGGGCAAGCGCAAGCTGACCATGGTCACCTCGTGGCCGCGCGGCTTCGCCGGCGTGTGGGATGCCGCCGAGGTCACGGCCAATGCCATCACCCAGATCACCGACGGCACGCTCGAGATCGAGGTCAAGGCCGCCGGCGAGCTCGTGGGGGCTTTCGAGGTGTTCGACGCGGTGAGCTCCGGCCAGGCCGACATGTATCACGCCGCCGACTACTATTTCGTCAACAAGCACCCGGCGTTCCAGTTCTTCACCGCGCTGCCCTTCGGCATGGTCGCGACCGAGTTCAACGCCTGGTATTACCACGGCAACGGCCAGAAGCTGCATGACGAGCTGGCCGGCATCTTCAACCTCAAGCCCTTCATCGCCGGCAACACCGGGCTGCAGGCCGGCGGCTGGTTCCGCAAGGAGATCAAGAGCCCCGACGACTTCAAGGGCCTGAAGTTCCGTATGCCCGGCTTCGGCGGCAAGGTGCTTTCCGAGCTCGGCGTGTCGATCCAGAACCTGCCGGGCGGCGAGATCTATCAGGCGCTGGCCTCGGGTGCGATCGACGGCACCGAGTGGATCGGGCCGTGGGCCGACGAGAAGGCCGGCTTCCAGGAGATCACCAAGATCTACTATGCCGCCGGCATGCACGAGCCCTCCGCCAGCCTTTCGGTGACCACCAACCTCGACGTGTGGAACAGCCTGTCGCCGGCCCATCAGAAGGCGATCGAGACGGCCGCCGGCTATGCCAACATCTGGAGCCTGGCCCAGTTCCAGATGAACAACGGTGCCGCGCTGCGCCGCCTCAAGGCGGAAGGCGTCAAGGTCCTCCAGTTCCCCGACAGCGTCTGGGAAGCGATGGGCGAGGCGGCGAAGAAGGTCATCTCCGGCTATCTCTCGGACGACCTCTTCAAGAAGATCTACGACGACTACGTCCCGGCCATGAAGGACATCAGCGGCTGGCTGTCGGTGTCCGAAGGCGTCTATGTGAAGCAGCGCGACCGGGTGATGAGCGACATGTGATCCGGCCTCGCGGCACTTTGGCGGTCGCCCTTCGGGGCGGCCGCTTCTCCTTGGCTTTCCCGGAGCACGGGACGGACGCGCAAGGGGCATTCCGCCTGCCTGCGCTTTCTTGCGAGGGACATCATGCTGGACGCAATCCTCTGGCTCGTGCGCGAGATGGGCATGGGCTTCTACAGCTTCTTCTACGCCGTCACCCACCCCGACCTGTGGCTGAGCTGGGTCTGGAACGGCCTTGCCTCCACCGACGACAAGAAGGCGCTGATGCGCTTCATCTACTACGGCGGGTCGCGGGAGCTGTTCTTCGTCTTCCTCGACTTCTTCCTGATCCTGACCGCGCTCGGCCTGTGGCGGCGGCGCATCATGTGGGGTTCGGTGATCGCCTACGAGAAGTTCGCCAACGCGCTGGGCCGCACCGCGGCCTGGGCCGGGCTCATCATGGTTCTGCAGCAGACGATGGTCGTCTTCCTGCAGCGCATCTTCCGCGTGTCGGAAATCGCCATCGGCCCCTTCTCCCCCTTCGGCTACAAGCTGTGGGACGGGTTCACCCTGATCGAGAAGGATCTCAGCTGGTGGGGTGAGGAGCTCAAGCTCTACAATGCCATCATCGTCACGCTGTGCTGCGCCTATACCTTCATCCAGGGAGGGCATGTGCGGGTCGATCTCGTCTATGCCCGGCTGCGTTTCCGCCGCAAGAAGCTGGTGGACATGGTCGGTTCGCTCCTCTTCATGCTGCCGATGATGCTCCTGATCTGGAAATACAGCTGGCCCTTCATGTGGCGCCACCTCATCACCCCGGCCGTGTCGGCCTCCGATCGGCTCGAACTGATGCTGCGCAAGGCGATCGTGGTGCGCTGGAACGTGGAGACCACCGGCTTCTCGCCGAGCGGCTTCGACGCCTATTTCCTCTTCAAGGTGCTGCTCGTGGCCTTCACCGCCTCCATGATCCTGATGGCCATCACCTATTTCTACCGCTCTCTCCTCGCCTTCCGCGAAGGGCCGGACGCGGAAACGAAGCACCTCGACAAGGACACGCTCGGCGAAGGCGAGGAAGTCTACGAGGGCACACACTGACGAACGGGGACAGGAACCATGCTCTTTGGTCTCGACGGGGTCGAAATCGGCCTCCTCATCGTATTCGCCTGCCTGTTCGGGGCGATCATGTCGGGTTTTCCCGTGGCCTTCGCCCTCGGCGGGGCCGGGGTGATCTCCTTCATCATTCTCGCCGCGCTCGACAGCTCCGGCGTCCTCGTCCATCAGGCGATCGACACGGGTTCGGATGCCTACAAGGCGCTGGTGGCGAAGGGGGTCAGCGACATCGACATCTCGGTCTTCCGATACCCCGATCTGCCACGGGTGGCGGTGCCGATCTTCGAAGGGGGATGGGAGCGCGCGCTTGACCGCAATCTCTCCTTCATCGTCAACCGCATCAACGAACGCGTGCTCGCCGGCCAGTCGATCGAGACGCTGCTCGCCGTGCTCATGTTCGTGCTGATGGGCATCGCCCTCGAGCGCTCCAAGATCGCCGAGGACCTGCTGACGACGATGGCACGGGTCTTCGGGCCGCTGCCCGGCGGTCTGGCGGTTTCGGTGGTGGTGGTGGGCGCCTTCCTCGCCGCCTCGACCGGCATCGTCGGCGCGACGGTGGTGACGATGGGGCTCCTGTCGCTCCCCACCATGCTGCGGCACAAGTATTCGCCCGAGCTGGCCACCGGCGTGATCGCCGCTTCGGGCACCCTCGGGCAGATCATCCCGCCCTCGATCGTGATTGTGCTCCTCGGCACGCTGGCGGGCGATCTCTATGCCGCCGCCCAGGAAACCCGTGCCCATGCTGCCGGCTGCCCCGACGCGCTGACCTATCTCGGCAAGCCGGCGGTGGTGTCGGTCGGCACGCTGTTCCAGTCCGCCCTCCTGCCGGGGATCCTCCTTGCCTTCCTCTATGCCGCCTACGCCTTCGGCTATGCGATGGTGCGGCCCCACAAGGCACCGCCGGTGCCGTCGCTCGGGGCGGTCGGGGAGCCGCTCACGCGCAAGGATGTCCTCCTGTGGATCGTCGGGGCGCCGCTCGGGCTGATCGTGGCGGCGGTGCTGGCCTTCGAGGTCGGACTGGCCGGTTCGCAGGACATCACCGTCAGCTCCTACAGCGAGGGGGGCGAACAGGCGGTGCTGCGGACCAATGTGCCGGAGCAGTGCAAGAAGTCGATGATCGCGCTGCACGGTCGGGAGAAGTGGGATCTGGCCGTGGCCCAGCAGGCCAGGATCAACGCCGAGGGCGGCGCCAAGGAGGCCAAGGCCCGCACGCCCGAGGAGCTGGAAGCCGCGCGCAAGGCCGCCATCGCCGCCGCGCCGCCGATCGGCAGTGGGGTGCTGAGCGGTTTCCTCGTCATCGCCCTGCTCCTGGCGCTCGCCCGCGGGGTCACCCCCTCGGCCGATCCGCGGCCGCTTGTCGTCGGTGCGGCCGGGGTGGTGCTGGCGCTGGTGGTCGATGCGCTCTTCATCTCGCCGGTGACGAGTCCCGGCACCACCTTCCTGTGGCTGGCGATCCCGATGGCGCTCGGGCTCTACGGCCTCAAGGCGGCCTTCGACTATCTCGGGCGCAACGACCTGCTGCGCGTGGTCTTCCCGCCATTGGTGCTGATCGTCGCCGTGCTCGGCTCGATCCTCGGCGGCATCACCAATCCGACCCCGGCCGCCGCGCTCGGGGCCGCGGGTGCGCTGATGCTGGCCGCTCACCGCAAGCTCAAGGACGAGGGCAAGGACGGCAGGCTCATCATCTGGGCGGCGATCGCCATCGTGGTGATGATCCTCGTCGGCATCAATTTCGACCTGCGCACCTCGCTCGAGCACATCTCCATCGAACAGTGGATCGCCATCGCCGTCGGCGTCATCGCCTATCATTTCGCCTTCTTCGGCATCCTCTATTCGTGCTGGGTGCTCCTGAGGGGCAAGGTGCTGGTGCCGGTGGTGCGGGAGACCGCCAAGGTGACCTCCATGGTCTTCACCATCCTCATGGGGTCGCAGGTGCTGAACCTCGTCATCATCTCCTTCGGGGGCGAGCACTACATCCAGGCCTTCCTGCGCTCCTTCGACTCGGAGACGACGGTCTTTCTCCTGGTGATGGCGGTGCTGTTCTTCCTCGGCTTCGTGCTCGACTTCCTCGAGATCATCTACATCGTCGTGCCGATCGTCGGTCCGGTGATCTACGGCGGCACGATGGATCCGAAATGGGTGACGATCATGATCGCGGTCAACCTGCAGACCTCGTTCCTGACGCCGCCTTTCGGTTTCGCGCTGTTCTATCTGCGGGGCGTGGCGCCGCCCGAGGTGACGACGGCGCACATCTATCGCGGCATCGTGCCCTTCGTGCTCATCCAGGTTCTGGGGCTGGCGCTGCTGTGGTGGTTCCCGGAGGTGGTGACGATCGTGCCATCGCTGTTCCCGAACGGCTGAGGTGCCGCGTCACCGAAGAAGGGCGGGGCGGCCTGCGGGCCGCCCCTTTCGCATTCCTGCCGGCCGGGAACGGGGAGGAAGCGCGAAGGGAGGTGCCCTTCGGCTTCTTCTCTCCGGCTTCGTCCTGCGCTCCGGCTGCGGCCACCGGCGCGGCTGGCAGCGGCGCTGGCATCGGTGGTCCTGCGGCTCCCGGCGGCCCTCCGCTTGCGGCTTCGTCCAACCTCGTGCGGTGTTGTCGGCCCTTCGGCTCAGCCCCTTGCCGGCATCTCCGGCAGGCGGATGGCGGCGACCTGTTCGGCCACGGGTTCGGTGGCCAGGGGGTGCGGGGTGGTGTCGAAGGCGCTTTCGTCCTCGAGATCCTGCCAGCCTTCGCGGGTGTGGATCTCGAGCGGCCGATAGGCGGCCTTGTAGCCCATCTTCTCGCTGCCCGGCACCCAGTAGCCGAGATAGAGATAGGGCTGGCCGTGCCGGCGGGCGAGTTCGACATGATCGAGGATCATGTAGGCGCCGAGGGAGCGGCGCGAGAGGTCGGGATCGAAGAAGGAATAGACCATCGACGGTCCGTCGGCCAGCATGTCGGTGAGCGCCACGGCCACGAGCCGATGCCCTTCGGGAGCCGCCGGATCGGCCATGTGGTATTCGAACACCCGAGTCTCGACCGGGGTTTCCTCGATCATGGCGGCAAACTCGAACAGGTCCATGTCGGTCATGCCGCCGCCGGCATGGCGGGCCTCGAGATAACGGCGGAAAAGGGCGTATTGCGCTTCGGTCGCCCAGGGGGCGTTGGCGATGCGGACGAGGTCGCGATTGCGTTTCAGGATGCGCCGCTGGCTTCTCGAGGGGCGGAAATCCTGCACCCGCACCCGGGCCGACATGCAGGCGGCGCATTCGGGGCAGGAAGGCCGATAAAGCACGGTCTGCGAGCGGCGGAACCCCTGCCGGGACAGGGTGTCGTTCAGGGCTTGGGCGGTGGGGCCCGAAAGCGCCGTGAAGAGCTTGCGCTCCATCCGCCCCGGCAGATAGGGGCAGGGCTGGGGCGCCGTCACATAGAATTGCGGCAGGATCGACCGGGAATGGCGCATTCTGTCTCCACGCTGTGGCGCCGGTGAGGCTGCCTTCTTCGAAGCCTAGCAATCCGCCGCCTGCGGGACAAGGCGGCGGGTGGCCGCGGCGGGCCGGGAATGCGTGTGTCGGAAATGCCTGCGGTGTGAAAGGGGCCGGTCGCCCGGAGCGGCAGGGCGCCGCCCGGCCGTCCGCGGCAGGGCCGCCCTTGCCGGTCGATCGCTGTGGCATGCCCCGCCCCGTCCGGTGCGGTCAGCCTTCGCGCGTGCTCTGCAGGACGAGCCAGCCGAACAGCACCATGCCGGCCAACACCAGGAGCTCCCCCGGCACCAGCACCGGCACGATCCGCGCTTCGCTGACGATGCCCGAAAGCATCAGCACCAGCGCCCCGTTCATCAGGAACGCTCCCAGCTGGAAGACCCAGAATTGCGCCTGCGCCAGACGGCGTCCCGCCATTGCAGGGAAGCTGCGGTAGGTGAGTGCGAACAGGGTCATGAGCACGAAACCGGCCAGGTTGGCATGCACATGCGCTCCCTTGAGGGCGAAGTTCTGCGTCGCTCCCATGCCGATCCCGATCCCCATGCCGATGACGATGTAGATCACGGCGGTCACGAGAAAGCCGCGGGAAACGTCCAGTCCCTTTTCTGTCGTCATTCCTTCCTTCCTCCCTGTTGGTTTGCCGCTCTGTCGAGACCGGCTCTGCACGGCCGCCGTCCGACGGAACGGTGGCATCGACTTGACAGTGGAAAGCTACCCCCTCGTCTTGACACCGTCAAGCCGACAGTCATAGTGCGGACATGGACAGGCAAGTTGCAGGGGACAGGAAAGCCGCCGCCGCTGCAGCGGCTCGCGAAGGCCGGCGACGCTCCGGCTCCGACCGTGATCTGCGCACCGCCCTGGTAATGGCGGCGCTGCGCCTTCTCGACGAATCCCCGCCCGGTGCGGGAAGGCCGGATCTTTCGCTGCGCCGCTGCGCCCAGCTCGCGGGTGTGTCCCATGCCGCGCCGGCCTATCATTTCCGCTCGCTGGCGGGGCTCAGGCTGGCGGTCATGGCGCACGGCCATGCGATGCTCGCCGCCGAAATGCAGCGCCGTCTCGACCGGGCCGGCAGCGATGCCCATGCCCGGCTCGAAGCGGTCTGCGAGGGTTATGTCGCCTTCGCCCGTGCGCACCCCGCCCTCTATCGGCTGATGATGACGGACAGCGCCGATGCCGCCCGGGGCGCCGATGCGAAGAGCATCGAGGAGATCGCCCGTGAGGGCGGGCGTTCCTACGGGATTCTGCAATTGGTCTGCCGCCCCTTTCGCCTGCCGGGGCGCGATCCGCGGGATCTCGAGGTGATGCTCTGGAGCCTGCTTCACGGCTATGTTTCGCTTTTCTGCGAGGAGAGCGGCGCCTGCGTGCCCTTCACGGGCCCGGTCCCCGGCATCGCCGCCCTGCTGTCCGCGCTCGATATGGTCGAGACCGGCAGCTGACGCATACGCCGACTGCCATCCGGGGCGATGCCCCTTGTCCGCCCGCAGCAGGGCGCCGACCGGCCCGCAATGCTCCGTTCTTGACGGGGAAAAGGGGCGCGGCTAGAAATTGAACGATCGTTCAACAAGCTGGCGCAACCCGCGGAAAAGGGGGGAGGGAGATGTTCACCCGGTCGATGGATTTCGCTCTCGGCGAGGAGATCGAGGCGCTGCGGGAGATGGTGCATCGCTGGGCCCAGGAACGGCTCAAGCCCCTGGCGGCCCGGATCGACCGCGAGAATGACATGCCCCGCGAACTCTGGCGCGAGATGGGGGAGCTCGGCCTGCTCGGCATCACCGTGCCCGATGAATACGGTGGCGCAGGCATGGGCTATGTGGCGCATGTGGTGGCGGTGGAGGAGATCGCCCGCGCCTCGGCCTCGGTTTCGCTCAGCTACGGGGCGCATTCGAACCTGTGCGTCAACCAGATTCGCCTCAACGGCACCGAGGAACAGAAGCGCAGATACCTGCCGAAGCTGATCTCGGGAGAGCATGTCGGGGCGCTGGCGATGAGCGAGGCCGGCGCCGGGTCCGACGTGGTCTCGATGCGGCTGCGGGCCGAGAAGCGCGGCGACCGCTACGTGCTCAACGGCACCAAGTACTGGATCACCAACGGCCCCGATGCCGACACGCTCGTCGTCTATGCCAAGACCGACCCGGATGCCGGGCCGCACGGCATCACCGCCTTCATCGTCGAGAGCGCCTGGAAGGGCTTTTCCACCTCGCCCCATTTCGACAAGCTCGGCATGCGCGGCTCCAACACCGCCGAGCTGGTCTTCGAGGACGTGGAGGTGCCCCTCGAGAATGTTCTCGGTCGCGAGAACGAGGGGGTGAAGGTGCTGATGAGCGGGCTCGACTACGAGCGCGTGGTGCTCTCGGGCATCGGTCTCGGCATCATGGCGGCCTGCATGGACGAGGTGATGCCCTATCTGCACGAGCGCCGCCAGTTCGGCCAGCCGATCGGCAATTTCCAGCTGATGCAGGGCAAGATCGCCGACATGTACACCGCGATGAACTCCGCCCGGGCCTACACCTATGCCGTGGCGCGGGCCTGCGACCGGGGCGAGGTCACGCGCCAGGATGCGGCCGCCTGCGTGCTCTACGCTTCCGAGGAGGCGATGAAGCAGGCCCATCAGGCGGTGCAGGCCTTCGGGGGCGCCGGTTTCATGAACGAAAGCACGGTCAGCCGCCTGTTCCGGGACGCCAAGCTGATGGAGATCGGGGCCGGCACCTCCGAAATCCGCCGCTGGCTCATCGGCCGCGAGCTGATGAAGATTTCCGGCTGAGCGCGCGGCCCGGGCCGGCAGGGACGAGGCCGAGGGAGGAGTGCGATGCTCGAGAAGGCGCCCTATGACGAGCTGGTGAGGCGGTTCCGCTGGCGCCTGCCGCGGTGGCTCAACATGGCGCGGCAGGTCTGCGACGACTGGGCCGCGCGTGCGCCGGGGCGGCTGGCGATCCTCGATCTGACCGGGCCGGCGCCCCGCCCGGTGAGCTATGGCGCCCTGCAGGCGCTCTCGCGCCGCGTCGAGGCCATGCTGCGCGGCCGCGGCGTGCAGCGGGGCGACCGGGTCGGCGTGCTCCTCTCCCAATCGCCCCTCACCGCCGCCGCCCATGTCGCCATCTGGCGCATCGGGGCCGTCTCGATGCCGCTCTTCAAGCTCTTTCGCCGCGAGGCGCTGGCAAGCCGGCTCGCGGACAGCGCCGCCCGCTTCGTCATCACCGACGAGGAAGGGCGGGGCCGGCTTGCGGGTTTCGATGTCGTTTCCCTGACGGAGGCGGATCTGCCCGACGAGGCCGGGGCCGCGGCATGCCTCGAGGGCCATGCGCCGGCCGGGACGGGTCCCGAGGATCCGGCGGTGCTGATCTACACCTCGGGGACGACGGGCAGGCCCAAGGGCGCGCTCCACGGCCATCGGCTCCTTGCCGGTCATCTGCCCGGGGTCGAGCTCAGCCACGACTTTCTCGGCCGGCCGGGGGATGTGCTCTGGACGCCGGCCGACTGGGCCTGGATCGGCGGGCTTTTCGACGTGCTCATGCCGGGGCTTGCGCTCGGCGTGCCGGTGGTGGCCGGCCCTCCCGGCCCCTTCTCGCCCGATCTGGCGCAGCGCATCGTTCGGGAAGGGCAGGTGCGCAACGTCTTCTTTCCCCCCACGGCGCTACGGATGCTCAGGGCCGAGGACGCACGGCTCGCGGGGTTGCGCACCGTCGCCTCGGGCGGCGAGCCCCTCGGGGCCGAGATGCTCGACTGGGGCCGCGAGGCCATGGGGCTCACCATCAACGAATTCTACGGCCAGACCGAGTGCAACATGGTCGTCTCGTCCTGCAACGCCCTCTTTCCTCCGCGGCCGGGCTGCATGGGGCGGCCGGTGCCGGGGCACGAGATCGCCATTCTCGACGAAGCCGGCCGACCGGCCGCGGGCGAGGGCGACATCGCCGTGCGCCGCGGTTCGGCCTCGATGTTCCTCGGCTACTGGCAGCGCCCGGAGGCCACGGCGGAAAAGTTCCGCGGCGAGTGGATGCTGACGGGCGATCGCGGCCTGTGGGAAGACGGTTACGTTCGCTTCCTTGGGCGCGAGGACGATGTCATCACCTCGGCCGGCTATCGCATCGGGCCGGCCGAAATCGAGGACTGCCTGCTGACCCATCCGGCGGTGGCCAATGTCGGCGTGGTCGGCAAGCCCGACCGGCTGCGCACCGAGATCGTCAAGGCCTATGTCGTGCTGAAGCCGGGAGCGGAGGTGACGGAGGAGGCATTGCAGGACTGGGTGAGGGGGCGGCTCGCCGCGCACAGCTACCCGCGGGAGATCGCCTTTCTCGACGCCCTGCCGATGACGGTGACGGGCAAGGTCATCCGCAAGGCGCTGAAGGCCCGGGCGGCCGAGGAGGCGGCGGAGGAGGAGGGACGCGGATGATCGGTTGTCGGACATGCCGCCTCGCGCGCGTGACGCGCGGGCGGAGCGGCGGACGGGAGGCCGTGCAGGCAGGGCGGGGGGCGCTCACATGGCCCGCCGAACGGGGAGAGGAAGGCCGGGAATGAAACGCATCGGAACACCGCTTGCGGCGGGCGACGGAACGCGGGCCAATCGTGCCGCCCATCTCGCGCTGATCGCGCGGGTGCGCGAAGCGGCGGAGGCGGCGGCCGCGGGCGGAGGCGAGAAGGCCCGCCGGCGGCACCTGGAGCGGGGCAAGATGCTGCCGCGCGAGCGGGTGGCGAACCTGCTCGATCCGGGCTCGCCCTTTCTCGAGATCGGCGCCACGGCGGCTCACGGCATGTATGACGGTGCCGCGCCCGGTGCCGGGCTGATCGCCGGCATCGGCCGGGTGCATGGCCGCGAGGTGATGGTCGTGGCCAATGACGCCACCGTCAAGGGCGGCACCTATTACCCGATGACGGTCAAGAAGCATCTCCGGGCCCAGACGATCGCCGAGGAAAACCGTCTGCCATGCTTCTATCTGGTCGATTCTGGCGGCGCCAACCTGCCGCAGCAGGACGAGGTCTTTCCCGATCGCGAGCATTTCGGCCGCATCTTCTACAACCAGGCCCGCATGTCGGCGAAGGGCATCCCCCAGATCGCGGTGGTGATGGGCTCCTGCACCGCCGGCGGCGCCTATGTGCCGGCGATGAGCGACGTGACGATCATCGTGCGCGAGCAGGGCACGATCTTCCTCGCCGGCCCGCCGCTGGTGAAGGCCGCGACCGGCGAGGAGGTGAGCGCCGAGGCGCTCGGCGGCGGCGACGTGCATACCCGCCTTTCGGGAGTGGCCGACTACCTTGCCGAAGACGATGCCCATGCCCTCGCCCTCGCGCGGCAGGCGGCCGAGAGCCTCGCCAAGCGCCGCCCCGCCGGGCCGGAGCGCATCAGCCCCGAGCCGCCGGCCTTCGATCCGGAGGAGCTGCTCGACATCGTGCCCGCCGATCTCAGAACCCCCTACGACATCCGCGAGGTCATCGCCCGCATCGTCGATGCCTCGCGCTTCGACGAGTTCAAGCCACGCTTCGGCGAGACCCTCGTCACCGGTTTCGCCCATCTCGACGGCTGGCCGGTGGGCATCGTCGCCAACAACGGCGTGCTGTTCTCCGAAAGCGCGATCAAGGGGGCCCATTTCGTCGAGCTCTGCTCCCAGCGGAAGATCCCGCTGATCTTCCTGCAGAACATCACCGGCTTCATGGTCGGGCGCAAATACGAGAACGAAGGCATCGCCCGCCACGGCGCCAAGATGGTCACCGCCGTCGCCACCACCGCCGTGCCCAAGATCACCCTGATCGTCGGCGGCTCCTTCGGGGCGGGCAATTACGGCATGGCCGGGCGGGCATACGATCCGCGTTTCCTCTGGAGCTGGCCGAATTCGCGCATTTCGGTGATGGGGGGCGAGCAGGCGGCTGGAGTGCTTGTCACCGTCAAGCGGGCGGCGCTCGAAAAGGCCGGCAGGACGCTCTCGCCCGAGGAGGAGGAGGCGATCCGCCGGCCGGTGATCGAGCAGTTCGCCCGTCAGTCGGACCCGCTCTACGCTTCGGCGCGGCTGTGGGACGACGGCATCATCGATCCGCGCAAGAGCCGCGCGGTGCTGGCGCTTTCCCTTTCGGCCGCCCTCAACGCGCCGATCGGCGAAACACGCTTCGGCGTGTTCCGGATGTAGGGGAGAGAAAGCGGCTGGACGCTGCCCGTCTGGGAGGAAAGCATGACGGAAACGGGTCGGGAAACCATTGCCGGGCGGATCGAGCTGCGGGAGAAATGCGACATCACCCGCCTCGAGGTGGACGCCATCGTCAATGCCGCCAACGAGAGCCTTCTCGGCGGCGGGGGCGTGGACGGGGCGATCCACCGCGCGGCGGGGCCGGAGCTTCTGGCCGAATGCCGCACGCTCGGAGGCTGCCCGACGGGAGAGGCGAAGGTCACGCGCGGCTACCGCCTGCCGGCGAAATGGGTGATCCACACCGTCGGTCCGGTGTGGCGCGGCGGCGGGCGGGGGGAGGCCGCGCTCCTTGCCTCGGCCTGGCGCCGGTCGCTCGAGGAGGCGGCGCGGCTCGGGGTGCGGACGGTGGCGTTCCCGGCCATCTCCACCGGCGTCTATGGCTATCCGGCCGATCAGGCGATGACGATCGCGCTCGGCGTGGTCCGCGACTGGCTGGCCGGGCACGATCTGCCGGAGAAGGTCATCATCTGCTGCTTCAATGACGCCTGCGCCGCCGCCACGCGCGCCGCGCTCGTCCGGCTCGGGGAGGGCTGAATGTTCCGACGCATCCTCATCGCCAATCGCGGCGAGATCGCCTGCCGCATCATCCGCACCGCCCGCCGTCTCGGCATCGCGACGGTGGCGGTGCACTCCGAGGCCGACGCCGCCGCCCTGCATGTCGAGATGGCGGACGAGGCGGTCTGCATCGGCCCCTCGGCCCCCGCCGACAGCTACCTGCGGGGCGAGGCCATCATCGAGGCGGCTCTGGCCACCGGCGCCGAGGCGATCCATCCGGGCTACGGGTTCCTCTCCGAGAACCCCGACTTCGTCGAGGCGGTGGAGGCGGCGGGGCTCACCTTCATCGGCCCTTCGGCGAAGGCGATCCGGGCGATGGGGCTCAAGGATGCGGCCAAGCGGCTGATGGAAGAGGCCGGGGTGCCGGTCGTGCCCGGCTATCATGGCGACAATCAGGACGAGGAGCATCTCGCCGGCGCCGCCGAGGCGATCGGTTTTCCGGTGCTGATCAAGGCGGTGGCCGGCGGTGGCGGCAAGGGAATGCGCCGGGTCGATCGGCCCGGGGACTTCCGCGCCGCGCTCGAGGCCGCCCGTTCGGAGGCGGAGAAGGCCTTCGGCGACGGGCGGGTGCTGATCGAGAAATTTGTCGCCCGGCCACGCCATGTCGAGGTGCAGATCTTCGGCGACGGCCGCCGCTCGGTGCATCTTTACGAGCGCGACTGCTCGGCCCAGCGGCGCCATCAGAAGGTGATCGAGGAGGCGCCGGCGCCGGGCATGACCGCCGAGATGCGGGCCGCCATGGGGCAGGCGGCGGTGCGGGCGGCCGAGGCGATCGGCTACAGCGGCGCGGGGACGGTGGAGTTCATCGTCGATGCCTCGGAAGGGCTGCGCCCCGATCGGTTCTGGTTCATGGAGATGAACACCCGCCTGCAGGTCGAGCATCCGGTGACCGAGGCCGTGACCGGCATCGACCTCGTGGAGTGGCAGCTGCGCGTGGCCGCGGGGGAGCCGCTGCCGGTGCGACAGGAGGAGATCACGCTCTCGGGGCATGCCGTCGAGGCGCGGCTCTATGCCGAGCGGCCCGAGGCCGGCTTCCTGCCGGCGACGGGCCGGCTCGCGCATCTTTCCTTCCCCGGGGATGTGCGGATCGAGACCGGCGTGCGGGCGGGGGACGAGATCAGCCCCTGGTATGACCCGATGATCGCCAAGATCGTCACCCACGGCCCGAGCCGGGAGATCGCGCTTCGGCGCATGGTTCGGGCGCTGGCGGCGACCGAGATCGTCGGCACGGCGACCAACCTTTCCTTTCTCTCGCGGCTCGTCGATCTGCCGGCCTTCCGGGCCGGGGATCTCGATACCGCCATCATCGACCGCCATCTCGAGGATCTCGTGCGCGTGGCGGCCCCGACGGGCGCCGAGATCGCCCTTGCCGCCATCGCCGCCGCCGGGCTCGAGCGCGAGGAGGCGCTGGCCGACCCCCATCTCGGCTTCCATCTCTGGCAGCCGATGGTGCAGAACGTGCCGCTCCTGCAGGAAGGGCCGCAGGGGGAGAGGCGGATCGAGGCCCGGCTCGAGACCCTCGGGCCGGGGCGCCATCGTGTCGGGACCGGCGGGGAGAGCCTCGTTCTCGAACACGGCGCCGGCGGCTGGCGCATCGACGGGAGGAAGGCCCCGCTTCGGGTGCGCCGGGCCGGGCGCGAGGTGGTGGTCTTCGGGCGGGGCAATCCGGTCTTCTTCCTGCCCGATCCGCTCGCGCGCGGCAGCGGCCCGGAGGCGGCGGACGGCACGATCACCGCGCCGATGCCGGGGCTCGTGCGGCGGATCGAGGTGGCAGCGGGGGCCAGGGTCGCGAAGGGGCAGCGTCTGGCGGTGATGGAGGCGATGAAGATGGAGCACAGCCTTGCGGCTCCCTTCGACGGGGTGGTGACCGCCGTTCTGGCCGAGGAGGGTGCGCAGATCGAGGCCGGCGCCCCCCTTCTCGTGCTCGAGGAGGCGGGGGAGGGGACGGCATGACGGGGCGCTTGGAGCGGTCGGAAATGGCGCCGCTCGTGCTGTGGCATGTGCCGCAGGCCCGGTCCTTCCGCGTGCTGTGGATGCTCGAGGAATGCGGGCTCGACTACGAGCTGCGGCGTCTTTCCTTCTTCGACAGGTCGTTGCGCCGCCCGCCCTACAGCGGGATCAACCCCCTGGGGCGGGTGCCGGCCCTCGAGATCGGCGACCGGGTGATGACCGAATCCCTCGCCATTCTCGAATGGCTGGCCGAAACCGGTCCCGTATCCGGGCTCTGGCGGGCGCCGGGCGCGGCGGAGCGGATGGCGTGGCTCGAGCTTCTGCATCTCGCCGAGACGGTGGGTCAGCATCTCGCCATTCTCACCCAGCAGCATGTCGTGTTGCGGGAGGATCACATGCGCTCGCCGGTGGTGATGATGCTCGAGGCGCGGCGCCTCGCTCGGGCGTTCGGCGTGCTCGAGCAGCGGCTTGCCGACGGGCGAGACTGGCTTCTTGCGGGGGGCTTCTCGGCGGTGGACATCGCCAACCATTACGGCGCCTGGATCGGCCGGCGCTTCGTCGCTCTGGAGGATTTCCCGCGCCTTGCCGCCTGGGCCGCGCGCTGCGAGGAGCGTCCGGCCTTTCGCCGGGCGCTCGGCAGGGACGGGCCGGCCGAGATCTACACCCGGGATTTCTACCCCGTGCCGGAGGAAGGACGATGAACGAGACGGTCGAGATCGTCGAGGTCGGCCCGCGTGACGGTTTGCAGAACGAACCGGGCTTCATTCCCACGGAAGACAAGGTGCGCCTCGTCGATGCCCTGTCGGGGGCGGGCTTCCGGCGAATCGAGGCCGCCAGCTTCGTGTCGCCGCGCTGGGTGCCGCAGATGGCCGATTCCGGCGAGGTGATGGCCCGGGTGAAGCGGCCCGCGGGCGTCGAATGGATCGCTCTCACCCCGAACGAGAAAGGGCTCGAGCGGGCGCTGGATGCCGGGGTGGACTGGGTGGCGGTGTTCGGTTCGGCCTCCGAAGGGTTCTCGCGGGCCAACATCAACTGTTCGATCGCCGAGAGCCTTGCGCGCTTCTCCCCGGTCGTGGCACGGGCGAAGGGGGCGGGGCTCAAGGTGCGGGGCTACATCTCCTGCGTGATCGCCTGTCCCCATGACGGGCCGGTGGCGCCGGCAGCGGTGGCGCGGGTCGCCGCGGCGCTCCTCGAGATGGGATGTGACGAGATTTCCCTTGGCGACACCATCGGTGCCGGCACGCCCGAGACGGTGGGCGCCATGCTCGCCGCGGTGCGCGAGGTGGCCGATGCCGCGCGGCTCGCCGGTCATTTCCATGACACCGGCGGGCGGGCTCTCGACAACATCACCGCCGCGCTGGAGCAGGGGGTGCGGGTGTTCGACGCCGCGATCGGCGGGCTGGGCGGCTGCCCCTATGCGCCCGGCGCGCCGGGCAATGTGGCGACCGAGGCCGTCGCGCGTCATCTGGCGGCGTCGGGGTTCGGGCACGGGCTCGACCCCGCCGCGCTCGGGGCGGCGGCGGCGCTGGCGCGGCGGCTGCGGAAGGCGGCCCGGGCCGCTGCGGGTAGGCCCGGCGGGCAGTGAGCCGGGGCGACCGGCGATTCCGCGACCGGGCAGGGAGCATCCGTCCCGGATGGCGGAATTCGTGCTGAAAACCTGCGGTTTCCGCAATCAAATTACGCTGCACCGCAGAAACAGACGATGTTTCTTGCGCACGAACCGGCAACTTTGCCGCAGCGACACGATTAGCTGTCCAAGGGATGCGCGGGATGCTGTATCAAGGGGGACGGAAGCGCGGCTTGACCCCCGCAGAGGGCAGGCGTAAAGCGCATTCGACGGTATACAATGCGCGTTTCGCGACGATTCGCCGCAGGGCGCCGGCGGGAAGCGCGCGGAGGGAGGGGGAGCTGCATGATCGAGGATCTGTTGCGCGAATATCTCGGCGTGGTCGTCTTTCTCGTGCTGGCGATCGCGCTCGGGCTGGTCTTCATCCTGGCCGCCGCCGTGCTCGCGGTGCGCCGGCCCGACCCGGAGAAGCTCTCGGCCTACGAGTGCGGATTCAACGCCTTCGACGACGCCCGCATGAAGTTCGACATCCGTTTCTATCTCGTGTCGATCCTCTTCATCATCTTCGATCTCGAGGTGGCCTTCCTCTTTCCGTGGGCGGCGAGCTTCCCGACGCTGAGCGATGTCGCCTTCTGGTCGATGATGGTGTTTCTCGCCGTGCTCACCATCGGTTTTGCCTATGAATGGAAGAAGGGGGCGCTGGAATGGGAGTGACGCATCCGTTCGGCCCGGTTCCGACCGAGAAGGAGGCTCCCCTGATCGAGATGGGGGAGGCGCTCAAGGACCGCGGCTTCGTCCTCACATCGGTGCAGGAGGCGATCAACTGGGCGCGCACCGGCTCGCTGCACTGGATGACCTTCGGCCTTGCCTGCTGTGCGGTCGAGATGATCCACGCCGCCATGCCCCGCTACGACCTCGAGCGCTTCGGCACCGCGCCACGAGCCTCGCCGCGCCAGTCTGACCTGATGATCGTGGCGGGCACGCTCACCAACAAGATGGCGCCGGCACTCAGGAAGGTCTATGATCAGATGCCGGAGCCGCGCTACGTGATCTCGATGGGGTCCTGCGCCAACGGGGGGGGCTACTACCATTACAGCTATTCGGTGGTGCGCGGCTGCGACCGGGTGGTGCCGGTGGACGTCTATGTGCCCGGCTGCCCGCCGACCGCGGAAGCCCTCGTCTATGGCATCATGCAGCTCATGCGCAAGATCCGCATGACCGGCACGATCGAGCGCTGAGGAGGGGCAGATGGATCGCGAACTTCTGGAGACGGTGGTCGCCTACCTTGCCGAGACGAGGAAGGATGCGATGATCTCGGTGGCGGTGGTGGCCGACGGCATCCATGTCGATCTCGTGCCGAACGAGATCGTGGATTTCGTCGATTTCCTGCGCCGCGACCCGCAGTGCCGCTTCACCACGCTGGTGGACATCACCGCGGTCGATCATCCCGAACGCGAGAAGCGCTTCGACGTGGTCTATCATTTCCTCTCGATGTGGCGAAACATCCGCATCCGCATCCGCTGCGCCCTGCGCGAGGGGGAGATGATCGACACGATCACGCAGGTGCACCCCTCGGCCGGCTGGTTCGAGCGCGAGGTTTACGACATGTTCGGCATCTTCTTCGCCGGCCATCCCGACCTCAGGCGCATCCTGACCGATTACGGTTTCCATGGTCATCCGTTGCGCAAGGACTTCCCGACGACGGGATTCGTCGAGGTGCGGTATGACGAGGAGCGCAAGCGGGTGATCTACGAGCCCGTCTCCCTCGCGCAGGAATACCGCAGCTTCGACTTCATGTCGCCCTGGGAGGGGGCGAAATACATCCTCCCCGGAGACGAGAAGGGCGAGGGAAAGGAGGCCTGAGATGATGGGCTATGGTGTGAGCTACGGCTACGGCATGGGGGCCTGGTGGCTGATCTGGTGGGTGATCTGGGCGGCGGTGCTGGTCGTGCCGTTCTGGCGGATCCTGCCGCGCTACGGGATCCCGGCCTGGGTGGCGATCTTCGCCGCCATTCCGATCGGGGCGGTGATCCTGCTGTGGGTGGTGGCCTTCAGCGAGCCGAAGGCGGAGCACCCGCAGCGGCACAAGTGAGATGTGCCGGGCCCGGGCGTGGCCGGGGAGCGACGGGCCGGGCAGGGACGAGGCGGCGACCGGAGCGGCCGGCGGCGGGTGCCGGTTCGCGGATGCCGGGGCCGGGCGAGGCTGAAAGGCGGGCCTTTCGGGCCGCATCGGCACAGGAAGCGACGGGGAGCGAGTGATGGACGATACGGGCTTCTTCGCACCGCTTGCGGACGAACAGGAGATCCGCAACTTCAACATCAATTTCGGGCCGCAGCATCCGGCGGCGCACGGCGTGCTCAGGCTGGTGCTCGAGCTCGACGGCGAGATCGTCGAGCGGGCCGATCCGCATATCGGCCTGCTTCACCGCGGCACCGAGAAGCTGATGGAGAGCCGCACCTATCTGCAGAACCTGCCCTATTTCGACCGGCTCGACTACGTGGCCCCGATGAACCAGGAACATGCCTGGTGCCTCGCCATCGAGCGGCTGTCGGGGATCGAGGTGCCGCGGCGGGCGCAGCTCATCCGCGTGCTCTATTCGGAGATCGGCCGGATCCTGAACCATCTCCTGAACGTCACCACCCAGGCGCTCGATGTCGGCGCCCTCACCCCGCCGCTCTGGGGGTTCGAGGAGCGCGAGAAGCTGATGACCTTCTACGAGCGCGCTTCGGGGGCGCGGCTTCACGCGGCCTATTTCCGCCCCGGCGGGGTGCATCAGGACCTGCCGCCCGATCTCCTCGACGACATCGCCGCCTGGTGCGAGACCTTCCCGCAGGTGCTCGACGACATCGAGGAGCTCATCACCGAGAACCGCATCTTCAAGCAGCGCAACGTCGATATCGGCGTGGTGACGATCGAGGAAGCCGAGGCCTGGGGCTTCTCGGGGGTGATGGTGCGCGGTTCGGGCCTCGCTTGGGATCTGCGCCGTTCCCAGCCCTATGAATGCTATGACGAGTTTGACTTCCGCATCCCGGTCGGCCGGCATGGCGACTGCTACGACCGCTATCTCGTCCGCATGGCCGAGATGCGCGAGAGCGTGAAGATCATGCGGCAGGCGCTCGAGAAGCTGGCAGCGCCCGAAGGGCAGGGCGACGTGCTCGCCCGCGGCAAGTTCACCCCTCCCAAGCGCGGCGAGATGAAGACCTCGATGGAAGCCCTGATCCATCACTTCAAGCTCTACACCGAAGGCTTCCATGAGCCGGCGGGCGAGATCTATGCCGCCGTCGAGGCGCCGAAGGGCGAGTTCGGGGTCTATCTCGTGGCCGACGGCACCAACCGGCCCTATCGCGCCAAGATCCGCGCGCCGGGATACGCCCATCTTCAGGCGCTCGACCATATCGCCCGCGGCCATCAGCTGGCGGACGTGGCCGCCATCATCGGTTCGCTTGACATCGTTTTCGGGGAGATCGATCGCTGATGCTTCGCCGTCTTCATCCTGAGCAGCCCGAGAGCTTCGCCTTCACGCCCGAGAACCTCGAATGGGCGAAGCTGCAGATCAGCAAGTATCCCGAAGGGCGTCAGGCCTCGGCCATCATTCCGCTTCTGTGGCGTGCCCAGGAGCAGGAAGGCTGGCTGACGCGCCCGGCGATCGAACATGTCGCCGACATGCTCGGCATGCCCTACATGCGCGCGCTCGAGGTCGCCACCTTCTACTTCATGTTCCAGCTTCAGCCGGTGGGATCGGTGGCCCATGTGCAGATCTGCGGCACCACCTCCTGCATGCTGTGCGGTTCGGAGGAGCTGATCGAGGTCTGCCGCGAGAAGATCGCGCCGCAGCCCCATCAGCTTTCGGCCGACGGCAGGTTCAGCTGGGAGGAGGTCGAGTGTCTCGGCGCCTGCACCAACGCGCCCATGGCCCAGATCGGCAAGGATTACTACGAGGATCTGACGGCCGACCGGCTGGCCCGGATCCTCGACGAGCTGGCCGCGGGCCGGGTGCCGACGCCGGGGCCGCAGAACGGCCGCTATGCCGCCGAACCTGCCGGCGGGCCGACCACGTTGACCGGCCGCGCCGGGCCGCGAGATCCGCACAACGCCACCGTCGCCCTTGCGCTCGAGAAGGGGGATACCGTCAAGCGGATCGACGGCAGCGGGGAGCCCCTGCGCGCGCCCTGGCTCGAGGCCCGGAAGCGCGTGCGGAAGGAGCGGGCGGCCCGAAGCGAAGCGGCGGCTGCGGAGGGTGCGGCCGTGGCAGGTGGTGCGGCGGAAGAGGGGCGCCGGCCGGCCAATCTTCTGGAGAAGCCCGCGGGCGCGCCCGACGATCTGAAGAAGATCAGGGGGGTGGGTCCCAAGCTCGAGAAGATGCTCAACGAGATGGGCATCTGGCATTTCCGGCAGATTGCCGAATGGGGCCCCGAGGAGATGGCCTGGCTCGACCGGCACCTGCCGGCCTTCAAGGGGCGGGCGAGTCGCGACAACTGGGTCGATCAGGCGAAGGTGCTGGCTGCGGGCGGCGCGACCGAGTTCTCGCGGAGGGTCGAGAAGGGCGAGGTCTACGACTGACCGCGACGGGAGCGGACCGGGGCAGCATGAGAGACGGGATCGGATGACGAGCACGGCGCAAGGAAGGAAGGAGGGCACGGCCCGCTGCCAGTGGGTGGCGGTGCTGGCGGCTGCCCTTGCGGCCGGATTCGTCAGCTGGTGGCTCGTGCGCGAGATCCGTCTCGGTCCCGGCGAGACCGGAATCGTGGCCACGGCGGTGTTCCTTTCCGTCACCCTGGCCGCCCGCCTTCTTGTCTGTCGTCCTCGCGACGGACGGACGACGCCGTCGCCCGAGGCGGCGGTGCCCGACGCTCCGGCGACCGGGTCGCGGGCGGAGGGCGCGCGCGATGTCGCGCAGGATGCCGCGCGTGCGGCCGGCAGATCCGCGGCGCCCCGCCCCCGGCGCGGCGCCGCGGCTGCGCTCGAGGCCGTGCTCGAGGGGGCGGAGGGAGGGATGAGACTCCCGCCCCGCCCTTCCGGTGGAACCGGCGAGGTTTCCGGCGAAGATGCGGGGCAGACATCCCGTCCGATGCCGGCGGAGACGGCGCAGGGTCCGGTCGATCCTGCCCGGCATGAGGTCGTGCCGTCCCGGGCGGAAGACGAGAAGCCGTCGGCATCGGTGCCGGCCGGTCGCCCGGAAGGTGCGGAGGGTGGGACACGGCCGCCGGCACCCCCCGCTCCGGGAGGCGGAAATGACGTCGAGGGAGGAGAGAAGGCCATGAGCGAAGAGGAAAAGGCCCCCCGTCGCAAGCTCGCCGATGTCGAACTGCCCGATGCCGAGCCGCTGCCGACGATCCTGCCGCCGGAGGTGGCCGGCGAAGAGGATGAACCCGACGATCTCACGCTGATCTCGGGCGTGGACGAGGATATCGCCATCGAGCTCTACGCTTTCGGTCTTACCCGGTTCGAACATTTCGCCCAGCTTGGTCCGATGCGGATCAAGCGCCTTGCGGCGATGCTGCCCGAACATGTCGGGGTCAACGAGGTGAGGAACTGGAAGAAGGCCGCCATCGCCATGGCGCGTTCCTTCGGGCGCTTCCCGAAGGAGGAGGCCGGCGCCGGAAAGGAGAACGACAAGACCGCCGAAGGCGGCACGACACCCGAACAGGGCGATCAGAACAGGGAGAGGGAGACGTGAGATGAGCCATTCGGTGGAAGACAAGCGCGCCTGTCAGATATTCCTCGAATTCGGGGGCGTGATCCTCGGCATCATCGCCGGGATGTGGTTCTACGATCATGGTCGCGGCTGGCATCCGTTCTGGGCCGTGTCCGGCGGCGCCGTCGTGGCGATTCTGGCGGGCTGGCTTCTCAAGCTGGCTCTCTGCCGGATGCTCGGCCTCGGTCGGAGCACGGCCGGCGACGCGCCGGCGGTGCCTGCGGCGCCGGCCGCGGCAGGCGAATCCGGCCCGGAGCCGGCAACCGGCGAAACTGCCACGGCTCCGGCGGCCCGAAGCGAAGCGGCGGCTGCGGAGGGTGTGGTCGGGGAAGATGGTGCGGCGGAAGAGGGGCGCCGGCCGGCCAATCTTCTGGAGAAGCCCGCGGGCGCGCCCGACGATCTGAAGAAGATCAGGGGGGTGGGTCCCAAGCT
>Ga0256839_1000028_pt1 | contig 177888 bp, 181 predicted proteins | sample 354166metaG_FD_185968 | JGI IMG/M metagenome (GOLD analysis project Ga0256839, IMG submission 185968) | Hydrothermal vent microbial communities from Mid Atlantic Ridge, Atlantic Ocean - 354-166 | ecosystem: Environmental > Aquatic > Marine > Hydrothermal vents | place: Atlantic Ocean: Mid... | reverse complement strand
AAACTCCTCTACGTACTCGGGAATCAGTCTGTATTCCTTGGCTTTTTCAGCTATGTCCTTTATTTTTGTATAGTCTATAAATCTTGTTGCAAGGGACTCGCCCAGAACTTCTTTTACGTTTTTGAGATAATTCTCGTCCGGCTTAATATCCATCTCCTCAAGGACTTGGTCAAGGGTCTTAACCTTTGTTATGGCATCAATGATGAGCTGATAAAGATTCTTCCCTTTAAAAACATCACCTATGACATCAAATACCCTGTCACTTCCGAGCTTGTCCCTAATTTCCTCAAGTTTTTCAAACATCTTGGAGAGAACTTTTCCTTCTACAGTATCTTCTGTCACCAGATTGAAGATATAAACATCTTTCTGCTGTCCATACCTGTGTATCCTTCCCATTCTCTGCTCAAGCCTGTTGGGATTCCAAGGAATGTCGTAATTAATCATTATGTGGCAAAATTGAAGGTTTATTCCCTCCCCCGCCGCTTCTGTTGCAACCATTATCTGGGTCTCATCTCTAAATTCTTTTTCTGCTCTAATTCTTTCGTCCAAGCTCATACCGCCGTGTATAGAGTTAACGCTGTACCCCCAGCTTTTAATCTTCTCCACGAGGTATTCAAGGGTATCCTTTGATTCGGTGAATATCAGAATCTTAGGGTTCCCCTTCATTTCCTCTATCTTTTTAAAGCCTTCCTCAATAGCTTTTTTAAGCTCGCGGAGTTTTACCTCTCTTTCCTTCCTAATTATTCCGTAAGCTTTATCTATCAATTTTTCTAAGGTTTTTATCTCATACATCAGTTCTTCCGGATTTTTTGCAAGGCTTACCGTCTCCCACTCTTCTTCTTTTTTCCACCTTTCATCTTCCTCAAGGTCTTCTGCAGTTTCAAGGTCAGGCAGGGAAACCTTTATCGGTTTTTCTTCCTTTGAGAGGAGTTTTTCAAGTCTTTTCTTCCTTCTTTCTAAGGATCTCGCCAGTGCGTATGTGCTTGACGCCATTCTTCTTTGAAGTATCATCAAGGCAAAGGCTATGTTTTTGTGTTTTTGATCGGACATGGCTTTGTTATACTGCTCTCTTACATACCTTGTAAGCTCTATGTAAAGGTCCTGTTCTTCTTCCGAAAGATTGAACCTTACGGTTTTCGGATACCTGTTTGTAAATATTGGTCTTCCCTCAAAGTCTCTCAGGTCTTCTTTGAGCCTTCTGATAAACAGGGGATTGTCCTTGTTTCTTAGAGATTCCTCTATCATTTCTGGCTTTGCAAAAAAACCCGGAACAAGAAGGTCAAGAAAGAGTCTGAAGTTCTCAGGGTCTCCTCTGTGAGGTGTGGCTGTCAAAAAGAGTAGATGGTCGGAGTTTCTTGAAAGGACCTCTCCCAATTTATACCTCTGTGTTCTCTGAACACTATCACCGTATCTGTAGGCGGACATTTTATGAGCTTCGTCAACGATTACCAGATCCCAGTGAGTGCTGTTGAGGATAGGAAGAATATCCTCCTGTTTGAGGAAATCAATGGAAGCTATAACCTGATCGTTTCTTTCTAAGGGATTCTCTCCATAATGTGACGCTATAGAACTTCTGTTGAACTCAACGAATACCTCTTTAAACCTTTCCTTCATTTCCCTCTTCCACTGATCTTTTAAATGCCCGGGAACCACTATAAGAATCCTCCTTACAAGTCCCCTTAGCTTTAGCTCCTTTATAACGAGTCCAGCCATTATGGTTTTTCCCGCCCCCGGATCGTCCGCTATCAGGAACCTGATTTTTGGTTGTTTGAGAATATACCCATAAACAGCTTCTATCTGAAAGGGAAGAGGGTGAATTTTGGAAACACTAACCGCTAAAAGAGGATCAAAAAGGGAGGCGTTTTTGAACCTGAGAGCCTCCAGGTAGTAGAATAGGTGCTTAGATGGGTAGGAAAAGTCCGTTGTTTCATCAATTATCTTAAGAGCTTTAATTTGGTCTTTATCAAGTATGTCATCAACATACTCCTTAGAATAAAGGGTTGATCCTATTATGTGAAGATGTTGTTCGTCAATATACTCCGCTTTTGTAATCTTAACCGGCTCCTTCCAGAAAGGACCTTTGACTATTTTGCCTTCCATAATCTTTCAAAACTAATCTTTTACTTGAGAATCTTCTTTACAAAAGTAATAGCAAATAAAAACACCATAATTCCTACAATGGATCCGCTTGGCGGTAGGTTATAATACAGGGAGATAAAAATTCCTACTAAAACTGAAAAAAAGGATACAGCCATACTGATAAAAAGGCAACTACGGAAGCTTTTACCCGTTATCAATCCTATAAGAGCTGGAATAACTAACATGGAAGATGAAAGTATTATTCCTACGGCTTTTATTGATACTACCACTGTGAGAGAAGCTACAGATATAAGTAAATGATTTATAAGATTGATATGAGCTCCTCTTAATTTTGCGATTTCTTCGTTGAAAGTTAAAAGGATTAAGTTTCTATAAAAAAACACAACAAACAAAGCTACAAAGCTGGCAACTGCTAAAGAAATAATTAGTTCTTTTTCTGTAACCATAAGTATATTTCCAAAAAGATAACCGAAGACGTTTTCACTGAGTTTTTTTGAAATTCCCAGTAGAATAACCGCCAAGGCAACTCCTGCTGAAAAGAAAAGGGCAATAACCGCATCTGCAGGCACTTTTCTTTTGGAAGATATTAGCTGTATTAAATTTCCTACTGTAACAGTAAACAAAGCAGTTAATAGAAAAGGTTCAACATCAATTATCATACTCAAAGCTATTCCTCCAAAAGCAGCATGGGAAAGACCTGCTCCTAAAAATGCCATACGCCTTAAAATTAAAAAAACACCTACAACAGCGGAAGATGCTCCGATTAAAAGTCCTGTTAGAATTCCTCTTTGAACAAAATCGTAATTAAGAAATTCCACTTTTTACCTCTCTAATACCGAACATATTCTCTATTACTCCTATCGCATCTCTTGAATTGCCTTGGTATTGTAGTGATCTGTTAAGACATAAAACTCTATCCACCGTGTTGAGTATGAATCCTATATCATGAGAAATCATAATTACAGATTTTCCTTCTTTTACTGTGAAATTTTTTAAAGTATGAATTATATGATTACGAAAATGAACATCTAAACCTGCAGTCGGTTCGTCAAGGAGAAGTAAATCTGGATCGGTGGATAAAGCAAGCCCTAAGAGGACTATCTGCTGTTGTCCTCCGGAAAGTTTAAGAAACTGTTTCTCAAGGAGGGAATCTAAGTGAAATAGAGCAATTATCTCTTCCTTCCGAGTGCCTTTTGTAAGGTTAAGAAGCTCACCCACAGTAGCAGGAAAAAAGTAATCGGAATTCAATTTCTGAGGCACATATCCTATCCTTTTCCAATCTTTAAAATTTCTTATATCTGTTCCGAAGAGTTTTATTAAACCACTCAAAGGCTTTAACAATCCTAAAATTAATTTAAAAAGAGTGGTTTTTCCAGCTCCGTTAGGACCTATAAGTCCCACAAATTCTCCTTTTTTAATATTTAAACTTACATTGTCTAAAACAAGAAAACTGTCATCGTAGGAAAAGTAAAGATTTTTTATCTCCACTACATACATTGGAGTATTTCCTTGAACTTTTTCAAGTTTTCAAGCATAACAGAGAAGTAATCCGATGATTGAATTGTAGGTATTATTTTTATGTTAATTTCATATACCTTTAAATTGTATTTCTTGCTTAGAACCTCCGCAACTTTGTATTTCTCTCCTAAGGGAACTATTAGATGAGAAATTCCTCTTTTTTTTATTTCCTTTACAAATAAGAGAATACTGTGGGGAGATATATCACTGTGGATATCTTTAAAAGACAGAGATATTTCCCTCAGTTTGTAATCTTTGGCTATATAACTTAAGGATCGGTGAACGGTGGCTAAGATTCTGAACTTGCAGTTTTTTAATCCCTCTGAATATTCTCTGTCTAAGCTTTTCAGTATATTCACAACTCTCTTCAATCTCTCCCTGTAAATTTCTTTCCTTTCAGGATCTTCTCTTTCAAAGGTGTCCGCTACGATCTTTGCTATGCGGATCATTTCCTTCGGAGATAACCATATATGGGGATCGTTGAGTTTTGGATTCTTTACAAGTCTTACAGCCCGCTCACCAGCTATTTTCTCTATTTTCTCTTCCCAATAGCCTAACGGTATGCCACTGATGAAAACAATATCAGCTTTGTGGAGTTTTAGAAGATCCTTTGCTGTAAGTTCGTATACATGATAATCCGCCTTAGGAGGAACTACAACCTCTACCGTAAACTCTTTGCCAGCTATTTCCCTTACAAGATCGTAGAAGGGAAAGATGCTAACAGCTACTTTACCGCCAAAAGATGGGGAGATACATATAAGTAAATACAGGATAAAGATCACTTTTTATCCTCTTCTTCTTTCAACAGTTTTTTTATAACAAGCTTTATCATTTTAAGCATAGAAGAGGGATCTGTAGCCGTTATAAGGTTTTTATCTACTTCTACCTCTTCTCCTGTATAGAAAGCACCGGCGTTTTTAATATCGTCCTTTATAGCGTAAAAACCTGTGACTTTTCTGCCCTGCACTATACCTGCGGAGATTAAAACCCACGGACCGTGACAAACAGCACACACTATTTTCCCTTCATCGTAATGTCTTTTAACAAGATTGAGAACTTCCGGATACCTTCTAAGTCTGTCTGGTGCGTATCCTCCTGGAATGAAGATACAGTCAAAACTCTCGTGAAGAATCTCCTTAAGAGCAAAATCAGGGTAGAAAGTCATTCCCTTTTTCCCTCTGTATTCCCTTTTAAGAGGAGCTGCTGAAATTACTTCAAAACCCTCTTCTTTAAACCTCATATACGGATAAAGGAACTCAGAATCCTCCACAAGTTCCTCAAGAAGGATCAAAATCCTCTTCATGGGTTTAAATTTTACTTCATGAGGGAAACCTTTATACTTCTTTTCCTTATAGTTTCTTACAATTTCTTACTATGGTATATAACAGAATACGAAATTTCTCCTGTTCCCCTCTTTCCGCAAGATATCCATCATATAATTCTCGTTCTTTCTTATAATTCCGTTCTTTATATAAGTTGGTTATTCGGGGAACGTCATAGGACGGTCCAGTGGATAGGTTATCTGTTCTTTTTTCAGATAATAGCTTTGAGCTTTTACTTCAGAAGCTTAGAGATAGTGGTAAGAGATCTCCCGCCTGTTATATTTACCTTTGCTCTTCTTGCCCTTTTGGAATCCCCTACAGAAAAAGAAATAAAAGGAATAGAAAAGGAAAGAGAAGAATTGCTTAGCGAGATAGACAGAGTCAGAGAAGAAAGGGAATACATAGAAACCCAACTGCGCCTTTTAAAGGAGGAAATTAAAAATCTTGAAGAGGAAAAAAAAGAGGAAGGAAATAGTGAAGGAAAAGAAAAACTTGAAGAAAAGCTGAAAGAATTACAAGATAAACTCAAAGAATATAAAGAAAAAGAAAACAGATTACTGGAAACCAACAGAAGACTATTCCAGTTATTGGATATACTCCGCAGTGAATCGGAAATAAACGGTGGAAAGAAAGAGCTTTCCAGTTTAAGAAAAGAAAGAAAGAAACTTATAAAAGAATTAATCCAACTTCAGGAGTTAGTGGATCTTTACACTGATGAAAGTGAAAAGCTCAAAGAAGAAAAGGAAAAACTACTACAGGAAAGAAAAAGACTACAAGAAAGAGTGGAATCCCTTGAAGAGGAAATAAAAAGGCTTCGTCATAAAGAGGAAAAAGTGGAAGAGATATACATGGATTTTTTCCTCGCCTTAGGAGTTTCTATTTCTCAAAGAGCTCTTGGAGAGTTTATTAGATTAACACCAGAAAGAAAAAAATCCCTGTTACGTGAAATACTCAGATTCTCTCTTAGTAAAGAAAAAAATAAGGCTGAACCTTTAAAATCCGTTAAAGGTATTTATAAATTGAGATTTCAAGGAGGACGTGTTTACATAAGGAGAAATAAAAACCTGTGGGATATAGTGGGAGTATTGGATTCTGAAGATGATAAAGAAAAAGAACGTTATATAAGAAATATTTTAAGTAAAATAGTTTAGTAGATACTAATTCAGGAGGATACTATGACAGATTTAAAGCGTAGTCTTGAGACCTTAATCTCCTTTGAAATGGGAGAATTTTACGTTACTTCTCTGTATTTAAAGCTTTCTTCTCAGCATAGACAAAACAATATGTATTTAAAAATTTTTAAAAATCTTGTAAGAAAAAAGAAAAAAGAAATTCAGAACAGAATCTTTGCGGAAAACACAAAAAAATCCATAGAGAAAGATATTGAAAAAATAGAATCTTTTCTTTCCGATCCTAACAATCTTAAAGATTGTGGAGCTATAAGTATTTTTTCTTGCTCAGCTAAAAATCTCTTTGAAGTTATAAAACTGCCCTATGTTTACAGAAACAGGCTCATGATAGCTCCTGATCCACTTGTAAGGGAAATCGTAGCCATAGACGAGGAATTCGGTAAAATTGCTGTGCTTTTGGTGGACAGAAAACACGTGAGATATTTCTTAATGGATATAGTAAATATTTATGAAAAGATAGATTTCTTAGAACCTCTGGCAACACGATCTCACAGATTTCACAGCGGTGGAGCTGCTCTTAAGGGTGCTGAAGGTATGTTTCAACTTAAACTGCCTTCCAGAAGAGCAGCACCTAATATGATTCAGCATTCCTTGGGAGAGTGGAGATTCCACATGAGAATTAAGGAAGAATGGCACAGGATTCTTAAAATAGCCGCTGACGCTCTTTTTGAAGACTGGAAGTTAAGCAAATTTGACAAACTAATAGTGGGTGGATTGCAGGAAAGGGGCTTAAGGGAAATAGAAAACCATCTTCACCCTTATTTAAGGGAAAGATTGATAGGTTTTATAGACGTAAATCCCTCGGAAGCAAAACTTTCTCAAATAAAGGAGAAAGCTGTTGATCTTTTACTGAGAAAGGACAGGGAAGAGGAAAAATATCTTATAGAGGAACTTGAAGAGCTTCAGGGTAAAGGACTTGCTGTGAACGGAACTTCCGCAGTTTTAGACATGGTAGCTATTGGTAATATAAGACTTCTTCTTGTGCCAGAAGATTTTGAGAAACCCGGTTATCTATGTCCGCAGACCCATTTAGTCTTCCTTAAACCACGGTGTCCTTTAGTAGATGAGGAACCTATCCCCATTGAGGATATTGTTGATGAGGTTATAGAAGAAGCTTTGGAACAAAGAGCTAAAGTTGAAGTGATAGTTGACAGTCATCTTCAGAAAAAGATAGACGGGCTTGCTGCATTTTTGAGATTTAGCCTATGAACGAAGAAAGAATAATGATCTTCATAGACGGTTCTAATATATTTCACGGCATACGTTATTTGAATATAAGGATAGATTACAGCAGACTTGTGGAGTTTTTAAGGGAAAGCCGTCGGCTTGTAAGAGCCTACTTTTACACTGCCATTCCTCAGGATAAAGACGTTAAAAAAGGCACTCCTGAGTGGGAAAGTCTGTTACGTCAAAGGAGATTCTTAGATGAACTGTCTCTATCTGGTATAAAGGTAAGGTTAGCACGTCTCAGAAAATTACCTTCCGGTGAATTTCTTGAAAAGGAAGTGGATATAATGCTTGCGACGGATATGTTATCTTTAGCATTTCAAGACGCTTATGATACTGCTATTTTGGTAAGCGGTGATAGTGATTTCATATATACCGTTGAGGAAGTTCAAAGAATAGGAAAAAGGGTAGAGAACGCTACCTTTAAAAGAACAAGCTCTTACAATTTAAGGAAAGTATGTGATCGTTTTGTCCTTTTAGATAACTTCTTAGACAGATTTACCTACGAAGAAAAGCCAGTTCCCTATGAAGAAACGGGATTCTGGGCAAAAATAAAAAGTCTTTGGAAGAGATGAGAATCATAGTAGCTACTACCAATAAAAAGAAGTTCAAAGAAATGCAAAGAATTCTTGAAAGAGAAGGAATAAAAGCTGTTTTTCCTGAAGAAAGAATAGAAGTGGAAGAAAGAGGTAATTCTTTTCTTGAAAACGCTTGTATAAAAGCAGAAGCCTATTACGAATACTTTAACACACCGGTAATAGCAGATGACTCGGGTCTTGTGGTTGACGCCCTTGATGGTTATCCCGGTATTTACTCAAGCAGGTTTTACAGTTTAGAATTTGGAGGAAAAGAAAAGTTGATCGGATCTCCCGATGTGGTAAATGTAAAAAAGCTTCTCAAGTTGTTGAAAGGACAGAAGAACCGAAAGGCGCGCTTTGTAGCTGTTGTGTTTTTCAGAGGGAAAGAAGCGGGTGTATTTGCAAGTGCAGAATGTGAAGGTATAATTTTAGAAGAACCAAGAGGTGATAAGGGATTCGGTTACGATCCTGTATTTCAACCCTTAGGATTTGATAAATCTATGGCTGAACTTGAACCTTGGGAAAAGGATTCTATTTCTCACAGAGGAAAAGCTCTCAAAAAGCTTTCTTTACTTCTTAAAAGCTGTGGCAAATTGCTGTGAATTTTAAAAGTAGGATAAAAACTCTAAATGCCCTTAAAAGCACGCTTCACGTATGGGAAGTTCTTGCTATCAACAGATACAAAAAATACAGTGCAGTAGTAAGCTCTCGCATGTCTTACTTTCTCAGACTTCAGGAAATTTTAGAACATCTTTACTCCCTATCGGTGATCCATGGAGAAGATCTCTTAGAGTTAAGAACAGAAGAAAAAATAGATACTTTACTGCTCACTACGGATAGAGGTTACGTAGGGGATTTAATTCTCAGGATTATAAAAACTTACAACGAGTTTGTAAATTCTAAGAAAGGTAAGGAAGTCCACCTCTTCGTAGCCGGTAGTAGGGGAATAAGAAAAGACCTTCCCATTGAAAAAAGCTTTGAAAGGATTTTTGGTAAAGATTTAGATTGGGATCAGATAAAAGAAGTGACTTCCTTTCTTGTAAAACGTTTTAGGAAAGGAGAAAGCGACGCTTGCTATGTAATATTTCACAGGCCCGAAGTTCTTCCTGCTAAAGGAGTGGAGTTGAAGGAAAAGAAGAAAGAAAAAACGGAAATTACAGAAAGTCCATTTTTCTACACTGACTTTAGTAAAGCTTTTACAAAAGGATCTCATGCTGTTGTAGAAAGAGGAAGTTACAGACCCTTAGTAATCCGTTTTTTACCTCCTGATATAAGAAAGCGTTATTCTCCTAAGCTAATACTCAATATAGAAGCTGATGAAAGGGAATTGATAAAGACTCTTCTTAATCTTTACGTGCAATTTTTCATGAGAGAGATATTTATAGAACACTTTACATCTATAAACTTTGCCCGTTACAGAACCATAAGGCGTATTTTGGAAAATATAGATAAGAAAATAGACACCTATCGCAAACTTCATAACAAGCTCAGACAGGAAAAAATAAACAGTGAAATAGAAGATATAGTTCTCTCACATACCGCTCAAGAGGATATCAGACTTAGAGATTTTGTGGAGAGAGGTTTTACTCTCAGTGTGGATTACTTTCTGGCTAACAGCGACTTGAAGAAATTAAAAATTTATTTAGAAAATCAGGGATTTCCTATAAGGAGTATAGAAAGGATAAATTTAACAGCAGGCTTTAGACTTACAAGTGTGGACAAAATGCTTGATCTTTCCGTGGAGGGAAAATTAAAAGCTTTGGACAATTATGTAAGGAAGTTTAACTGTGTTTTGTTAAAATTATCTCCCGCTATGGATATAAAACCCGACGTGCTTGAGAAATGGGATAAGGAATACTTCTGGCATCCTTTTACTCAAATGAAAGTTTACAGAGAAGAAGATAACATAATCTTTGAAAAAGGACATGGTGTTTATCTGTGGGATATTTACGGAAATAAGTATATAGACGCTATATCTTCTCTGTGGTGCAATGTTCACGGTCATAATCACCCTAAGCTTAACAAAGCCTTAGAGGAACAGTTAAAAAAGGTAGCTCATACTACCACCCTTGGGAGTTCTAATGTTCCTGCTATACTGCTGGCGAAAAAACTGGTGGATATTTCTCCTGCTGGTCTGACAAAAGTGTTTTATTCCGAGGACGGAGCGGAAGCGGTAGAAATAGCCCTTAAGATGGCTTACCACTACTGGAAAAACAAAGGGGAAAAAAGAAAAGTATTTATAACTTTTTCAGAAGCTTATCACGGAGATACCTTAGGAGCGGTTGCAGTAGGAGGAATAAAACTTTTTCACGGAACTTATGAAGATCTTATTTTCAAAACTCTGAAACTCCCTTCTCCTTATCTGTTCTGTAAGTCTTCTACTGAAAATGAATTGCTTTCTCTTTTGGAAAACCTCTTAAAGGAAAGAGAAGATGTTATTGCCGTAGTTCTTGAAAGCGGTATTCAAGCAGCGGCTGGTATGCTACCTTATCCAAAAGGCTTTATGAAAAAGGTAAGGGATATTACTTCAAAATATGGAGTTTTAATGATAGTTGACGAAGTAGCTACAGGCTTTGGGAGAACCGGAACAATGTTCTACTGCGAACAGGAAGGAATAACACCTGATTTCATGTGCTTAGGAAAGGGCCTTACAGGGGGTTATTTGCCTTTAGCAGCTACTCTTACCACAGAGGAAATTTTTGAAGCGTTTCTCGGTGAGTTCGGAGAGGCAAAACACTTCTATCATGGACACACTTATACAGGGAATAACCTCGCTTGTGCGGTTGCTCTTGCTAATCTTGAAGTTTTTGAAGAAGAGAAAACCTTAGATAGCCTTAAACCCAAGATAGAACTTTTAACAGAAAGACTGAGGGAATTTCAAAGTCTTAAACACGTTGGAGATGTTCGCCAATTGGGTTTTATGGCAGGTATAGAAATAGTGAAGGATAAAGAAAAGGGAGAACCTTTTCCCTACGGTCAAAGAACAGGTTTTAAAATAGCGCGTTTGTGTAGGGACAAGGGAGTATTTCTTAGACCTTTGGGTGATGTAATGGTATTAATGATGCCTTTAGTTATAAAGGAAGATGAAATAAACTTTGTCCTTGATACTCTCTACTGGGCTATAGCTAATTTCACCTCTGTTTAATCAGACAGCTACTTTTTTCCTTTTAAACATAATGTAAGCTATAACTTCCGCTACAGCTCTGTAAAGTTCTGGAGGTATTTCTTCACCGATGTCTGCAGACTGATACACAGCTCTTGCCAATTCCGACTTTCTAATAATCGGTATATCATAAGACTGTGCTAAGGATACTATTCTTTCTGCAATACTTCCTTTTCCTTTTGCTATCACAACAGGAGCTTTGTCTTTTTCCGCATTGTATCTTAACGCTACAGCTATATGTGTTGGGTTTGTAATTACTACACTTGCTTTGGGAACTTCCGCCATCATTCTACCTTTTGCCATTTCTCTCATACGGGATCTTATCTTTGCTCTTACCTCTGGGTGTCCTTCCAGCTGTTTGAACTCTTCTTTAACTTCCTGCCTTGACATTCTTATTTTGCGTTCATACTCCCACTTCTTGTAAGCAAAATCAAGAAGGGCTATAAAGAAAGCTATAACACCCAAAATTAAAACTACCTTTATAAGAAGCTTCAACATGAAATTTATACCTTCCGCTAAGGGCATTTGAGCTGAATCAAGGATAAGTTCTACACTGCCTTTAAGAACAAGTAAAGCTATACCAAAAAGAAGAAAAGCCTTAAGGGAATTTTTAATCAATTCAAACAGAGTAGAAAGGGAAATCATCTTTTTGAATCCTTCAACGGGATTAATCCTTTCCCATTTAAACCTCAGCGGTTTTAAGGTAAATACAAAGCCGAATTGGGCTATATGCGCTCCTATAACTACAAGAACAGTTACCACAAAAAATGGCAACAGTATACTTCCTATCTTAGGAAAAGATTCGCGCAAGGCGTTTATGGCTGATGTTCCGAAAGCCGAAGAATCCGTAGTGCTGATTGTTATCATAAACTGAACTATTTCTTTGAATATAAAAGCTCCACTGAAGAATATTATCAGTGAAGAGATTAAAACAGTAAGGGAAGAAGCTATTTCAATACTCTTAGCTACATTTCCTTCTTGTTTTAATTTCCTCCGTCTATAAGGTGTAGCCTTTTCCGTTTTATTCTCTTGAGCCATTGAAAGTTAAAATAAGTCTTCGCAAGTGGAATAGTCAAGATAACTTAGGTGCCGAATTCCCATGAAGAAAGGTATTTTTCTTGTTCTGGTGTTAAACTGTCAATCTTTATACCCATAGCGGACAATTTTAGATGTGCTACTTCTCTGTCTATTTCATCAGGAACTTTGTAAACTTCCTTTTTCAAGGAATTTCCTTTTTTTCTTATATACTCCGCGCAAAGTGCTTGATTGGCAAAGGACATATCCATTACAGAAGCTGGGTGACCTTCCGCTGATGCTAAATTTACCAATCTTCCCTGAGCCAGAATGTAAAGTCTTCTCCCGTCATACAGAGTGTATTCTTCCACTTCCTTTCTTATTTCTCTTTTGTTTACACTTATTTTCTTGAGCGCTTCCAAATCTATTTCAACGTTGAAGTGTCCTGCGTTGGATATAACAGCTCCGTCCTTCATAACTTCAAAGTGTTCCCTTCTTATCACAGAGGTATTTCCTGTGACGGTAACAAAGAAATCACCTATCTTAGCGGCTTCTATCATAGGCATGACTAAGAACCCGTCCATACGAGCTTCTAAGGCTTTTATAGGATCTACTTCTGTTACTATTACATTTGCTCCCATTCCGCGCGCTCTGAGAGCTACTCCTTTTCCACACCAACCGTAACCTGCCACAACAAAGTAGGAACCTGCTATTAAACGGTTAGTAGCTCTCAGAATTCCGTCAATTGTGGATTGACCAGTGCCGTATCTATTATCAAACAAGTGTTTTGTATAAGCGTCGTTTACCGCTATTATAGGAAATCTCAAAACTTTTTCCTTAGCCATTGCTCTAAGTCTTATAACACCGGTTGTGGTTTCTTCCATTCCTCCTAAGATCTTTTCTGCTGATAAAGGATACTCCTTATGAAGGGTTGATATCAAATCCGCACCATCGTCTATAACTATATGAAGTTCCCTCTTTATAACCTCTTTAAGATGGTTGTAGTAAGTTTCTCTGTCTTCTCCTCTGATAGCGAATACGGGAATACCGTAATACTCCACAAGAGCTGCCGCCACATCGTCCTGTGTGGAAAGAGGATTAGAAGCTGTTAGAAAAACTTCAGCACCGCCTTCTTTCAGTGTAAGAACCAAATTAGCTGTTTCCGTAGTTACGTGAAGGCAAGCACCTATTCTTACACCGCTGAGCGGTTTTTCCTTTGAAAATCTGCTTTTTATACTTCTGAGAACAGGCATGTCTATTTCAGCCCACTCTATACGTTTCTTCCCTATCTCTGCTAAGGATAAATCTTTAACGTGGTATTCCATTTAAATTATCCCCCCTTAGGATTTTAAGTGGCGGAGCCGACGGGATTTGAACCCGCGACCTCCGGCTTGACAGGCCGGCGTTCTGACCGGGCTGAACTACGGCTCCTACCGCATTATAAATATTATCTTACAGCTGGGTTAAATATGCAACTGATCATTCTTCCAACACCCTTCTTAAAAGATCTTTCTTTTTCATTCTCAAAGCTTCTACTCCCAGATAAAACATTCCGAAAGTTCTCAGTATCCTGTCATCTGTAAGCATTCCTCCTTTGTTCCCTTCAAGTCTACTGAGAATTTGTTTAGCTTCCTTGTTTACCTTTTCGTTGTCTTCAATGTATCTGTATGTTTTCAAAATATCCTTTATGCGTTCCTCAAGAGTTCCGACAAGTGAGCCTTTGAGATACTGTAAAAAATTTTCAACAGATTCCCCCAAGTCCGGAGGTTTTAAGCCTTCTTCAGAGAGAAGTCTTTTTAACAGGTTTGCTCTAATATGTCCTATGCCCTTTATACCTCCTAAAGGAGCGTAGTCTTGTGTAAGTCCGTATTTTATTGCATGAGCTATTTTCAAGATTTTCCTGTTAGTCCAATCTATATCGCCGAGCTTTCTTATCTCAAGAAGAGTCCTTATAAGATGCAAAGTATCCGTTCCAAGATAAGAAAATTCACCCGGAGGATTTTGAATGTTCCTGTATTTAAAAGTAAGACCTTCTATGTAGAAAAGAAATTGATGAGTGTTGTCTTCCAAGCATTCTCGTCCGCAGGGAAGTAGTTTATTCCTTACGTAGACATCGTCTTCTTTAAAACTTCTTCCTTCTTTTACAAATTCGTAGAGACTATCAAAGCGCTTTACAAATATAAGAGGTCTTACTACAACGATATCTTCAAGTCCTATAAGTTTCCTTCGCAGAAACTCCTCGTAGTTTACAGGTGAAATACCTGATCTTATACAGAACAAAGCTTTGTCACTGAGCCTGTTACCCTCTATATATCCTCTCTCAACGAGATATTCGTATATTCTATCAACAGTGATATCTTCCGACAGCTCTCTCAGGGAAAAAGTTTTTCTTAAAAATCTTTTGAAATTCTTTCCTTCGTATAAAAAACCTATGAGAATGAACAAACTGAGAATTTTTTCTACTTCTTTAAAAGAGGCTCCGCTGGTTATGCTTTCCTTTAAAAAAGGTTTGAATTCCCCCTCAAGACTTTCCTTTATTTCTCTTTCCAGAGTTTGCACCTTAGCTCCGTAGGGAAGTATGTAAGAGTATCCTTTTTCCTTTATACCGAGCCTGCCTGCTCTACCTTCCATTTGAAGTATATCCAGCTGTGAGGGGAATATTTTCCACCGATAAGTTTGTCTCTCATAAAAAGCTTTAACACTTATAATGACGGTATCGGCGGGAAGGTTTACTCCGTAAGCGAGAGTATGAGTAGCTATAAGAACAGGAAGTTCTCCTTTTCTGAAAGCTTTTTCTATCTCTTCTCTCTCTTCCTTAGGTATATCCGCGTTGTGAAAGGCTATCTCCTTTTCTTCTCTTTCTTCTCTTTCAAAGGGAGTTGTTTCGTTCATAATTCCTATTTTTTCTCTATTTGCGAGTTCCAGAATTCTCCAGCCTATATTCTTTTTATGAACAAAGAGAATAACTTGATCTCCCGGTTTTTTAAGTTCAAAAAGAGCAGAGAGTAGTCTAGAAGCCATCTTTTCTTCCCGATCTTTGGTTTTTACCATTTCCTTAAATTCTGTTAAAGGAATAATCTTTCTCTCAAGGGGTGTGGGTCTCCACAGAGATTCTATATAAAGCTCTGCTCCTATCCACTTGGCGAGTTCTATACTACCCGGTAAAGTAGCAGACAGTCCGAGAATGTCCGTAGCGCTTTCCAACAGATATGTGACTAATTCCTCCAAAATCCAACCTCTGCTTCCTATAAGGTGATGTATTTCATCAATAACAACACAGCAGGCTTCGGTAGCCCATTTAATTTTGTTTCTCAAAGCCAATGTAAAGTTTTCATAAGTTGAAACTATTATTTCTGAGCGTGGATTTTTGTAAGTTTCTATGATATCTCCCGTCCTTATATCTATTTTTTTCCCGAAGAGTTTTCTGAGTTCAAGAGCTTTTTCATACACAAGGGCTTTTGTGGGAGCGGTGTAGATTTTTATCCCTTTCCTTTTCATAAAGAGAAAAGCTATGAGACTTTTACCCGCTGAAGTAGGGGCTGTTATAAGAGCGTTACCTTGCTTGTATTTCATAAAGAAGAGGCTTTGTAAGGGATTTAAAAGGCTGTAAGGAATGTTCTTATCCACCTTTTCTCCTTCTATCAGACTTTCTCTGATAGGTGTTCCCGAAGGGTTTTTGTAAATCAGGAATCCACCTGGAGGATTCAGCCTAAAAGAAGAAGCTTCTGTTACTATGTAATGTTCCATGGTTAAATAGATAAAATACTATGGTAAAGACCAGATTTGCTCCTAGTCCTACAGGCTTGCTTCATCTTGGGAATGCAAGGACAGCTATATTCAGCTATTTATTTGCAAGACACCATAAAGGTAAATTTGTTCTCAGAATAGAGGATACAGATAGAGAGCGTTCCCGTAAAGAATACGAAAAGGCTTTAATAGAAGATCTGGAATGGCTAAGGCTTGAATGGGACGAATTTTACAGACAATCCGAGCGCTTCCCTCTTTACAGGGAATTTGCTGAAAGACTCCTTTCTGAGGGATACGCCTACGCCTGTTTCTGCACCCCTGAAGAATTGGAAAGGGAAAGGAAAGAAGCACAAGCAAAGGGAATAGCTTACAGGTATTCGGGGAAATGTCGTTATTTAACAAAGGTGCAAATTGAAAAACTAAAAACAGAAGGTAGGACTTTCACACTCCGTTTTAAAGTTCCTGAAGGGCAAAGTGTTGTTTTTGAAGATCTTGTAAAGGGTTATATATCCATAAATCCAGAAGATTTCGGTGATTTTGTAATAATCAGGAGTGACGGAACACCAACCTACAACTTCGTTGTTGTTGTAGATGATGCTCTTATGGGTATAACACATGTGATCAGAGGAGAAGATCATATTCCCAACACTCCTAAGCAAATCCTGATATACAAAGCATTAAATTTTCCTGTGCCTAAGTTTGCTCACCTGCCGGTTATTTTAGGCAGAGATAGGAGTAAACTTTCCAAAAGACACGGCGGAGTTTCAGTCAGATATTACAGAGAGAGAGGATTTCTTCCTGAGGCACTTTTTAACTACCTTTGCCTTCTCGGTTGGTCTCCTCCCAATACAGAAAGAGAAATTTTCTCAAAGGAGGAACTTATAGAAATTTTTGATCTCAAAGATGTAAACTCAGCACCGGCTGTTTTTGATGTGGATAAACTCCGATGGATAAACGGAGTTTACATAAGAGAAATCTTATCTGTAGACAAACTCGTCAATTACGCCTATCCCTTTTTGAAATCTGCAGGCTATAAAGTTGAAGAGAATTATCTGAAACTTGTATTAGAACGAACAAGGGATTCTTATGATACGTTGGAAGATATGGTAAAAAGACTAAAACCTTTCTTTGAGGAAGAAGTGGAAATATCTCAAGAAATGCTTTCAAAACTCAAGCAGATGAGATCTAAGGAAATAATTGAATTGTTTTTAAAAAAACTTTCAGTTTTCAAACCCGATTCTCCTGAAACGGTAAAAGATCTAGCCCGTAAAGTCACGAAGGAATTAGGTGTTAAACCAAAGGAAGTGTGGCATACACTCCGCATAGCTCTTACAGGAAGGCTAGAAGGAATAGGAGTGGATATTCTCCTATCAACCCTTCCCAGAGAAAGAGTTGAAAACAGACTCAAATATATTCTCAGTCTCTTGGGTTGATCACTTAACTAATTCTCCCAATTTGAATATTGGCATATAAAGAGCTATGAGAATCCCCCCTACTATACTGCCCAATACAACTATAAGCATAGGTTCTATAAGGGTTATAAGTCCTTCAACTGTTCTATCCACTTCGTCTTCATAAAATCTTGCAATTGTATCTAACATTTCATCAAGTCTTCCTGTCTCTTCTCCTACCTTTACCATGGCTACGATGAGCTTGGGAAACCGCTCAGTTTTTTCCATAGAAGACCACATTGCCTGTCCTTCTGTAACCTCTTTTTGAACGTTGGTTACCGCCTCTTGAATTATAAGGTTACCTGTAACCTTTCCAGCAACTTCCAACGCTTTTTCTATAGAAACACCACTAGCAAACAAAGTAGCCATTGTCCTACCGAACTTCGCCATAGCGCTTTTTACTATAAGATCTCCAAATTTTGGCAGTTTAAGCATTACTCTGTGGATACTCTTCCTAAAGTTGTAACTCTTTGTATAAAATAATCTAAAGATAAAAATGAAAAGGACAACGAATCCTATGATATACAAAATATTTTCTCTCAGAGCATTGGAAAGATTTATAAGAACCTGTGTCGGTAAGGGCAAAGAAGCACCGAAACCTTCGTAGATTTCCGCAAAGGTGGGAACTAAAAAATAAAGGATTCCCGTAACTATAACAGTAGCTATTACCAATACGAACACTGGATAAAAAGAAGCACTTTTTATTTTGCTTTTGATCATAGCTAACTTCTCGTAATAGTCAGAAGCTCTCAGAAGCGCTCTGTCTAACTCCCCCGTTTCTTCTCCTACAGCTACAAGATTTATAACCAATTCGGGAAATACATCTCTTCTCTTGCCTAAGGATTCCGAAAGGGACATTCCTTCACTTACGTCCTTTGCTACTTCGGCAACTGCTGTGGAAAGTTTTTTATTGGGCATTTGTCCTGCCACTATTTCAAGAGCGTCTATTATCCCTACACCAGCGTTAACCATAGCTCCCAATTGCCTGCAGAAAAGGGCTATGTCTCTGTCTCCTACCCTTCCTAAGAGCAGTTTTCTTTTCTTTTTCTTCTCTTCTTGCGGTGTTTCTGTTGGAGCGCCCTCTACAACTTCATCAGCGTTTATGAAGTGATAGCCTTTCTCCCTTACTTTTTCAAGTAAATCGTTAAAACTCGGAGCTTCAAATACGTCTTCTATAATATCTCCTGTTTCTGTATAAGCCTTTACCCTATACTTAGGCATAAGGAGTTACCTCTTTAGCCCCAACATTCTTTCTAATTCTTTTATATCGGGTGAAGTTCTCATCGCTTCATCTAAGGTGACAAGCCCGGCTTTGTAAAGTCTGTAAAGGCTCTGGTTCATTGTTTGCATACCACTTTCCAGTTGACCACTTTGCATGAGAGAATAGATCTGTTGAAGTTTATTTTCCCTGATAAGATTTCTTATTCCCGCATTCGGTATAAGCAGTTCATAAGCTAAGACTCTTCCACCTCCTACACGGGGAAGAAGTCTTTGGGAAATTATTCCCTGAAGTGTGAAAGAAAGCTGAACCCTTATCTGATCTTGTTGTTCCGCTGGAAATATATCTACTATTCTCGTAATTGTGGATATTGCGGTGTTGGTATGAAGTGTTCCAAAAACAAGATGACCCGTTTCCGCTGCTCTGAGAGCTGTTTCTACTGTTTCCCTATCCCTCATTTCACCTACAAGAATAACATCAGGATCTTCTCTAAGGGCAGCCCTGAGAGCATCTGCAAAGGAATAAACATCTTGTTCCACTTCTCTTTGATTTACAATACTCTGCTTGTGATGGAATATATACTCTATAGGATCTTCAATTGTAATTATGTGATTGGGAAAGTTTTCGTTTATATAGTTGATCATTGCCGCAAGTGTGGTGGATTTCCCCGAACCCGTGGGTCCCGTAACCAGTATCAGTCCCATTTTCCTGTGGCAAAGATCAAGAACTTTCTCGCTTAACCCCAGCTCTTTAACAGGCCTTATTCTATAAGGAAGCCTTCTAAAGGCACAAGCAACGGAGCCTCTCTGGTAAAAGACATTGGCTCTGAATCTCCCTATGTCTTTGACTCCAAAGGAAAAATCCACTTGTCCTTTCTCCTCCAAGACTTTTCTATGCCTTTCTGACATTACAGAGTAAGCAAGGCGTTGTGTCATATCCGGAGTGAGGACGGGGAAGTCATTGAGAAAGGAGATTTTCCCGTCAACTCTAACAGCAGGTCTAGCACCTGAAGTTATATGAATATCACTGGCGTCCATGTGAACAGCTCTTTGAATAATATCAATTAACTTTACATCTTTGGTCCTTGTTTCTACTTCCAACGCTGAACCCTCCTTTGATTTTTTGAAATTATACAAAAGAGTGTGCTTGTCAAAACCAATACTTTCCTTAAAATATATGACATGAATGTCATAAAAAGGAGGGTGGTATGATTCCTCCGATCTATATAGGGTATGAATGGTTTGGAGTAGAAAGAATTCTCACTTCTTACAAAACTCCTCCGAATTGCGGTGCTATCTCTATATTCGTAGGAGTTCCCCGTAGAGCGGAAGAAGACGGAGATGTAATCCGTCTAGAATACGAAGCTTATCCAGAAATGGCTTTGAAGGAGATGGTAAAGATAAGGGAAGAAACCCTTGAAAGATTCGGTGTTAAAGAGGTGTTTATACATCACAGACTCGGTTCTGTTCCTGTTGGTGAACCATCTTTCTTAGTGATAGTTTACGGATCTCACAGGAAAGAAACCTTCAAAGCCTGTCGTTACGCTGTTGACGAAACCAAGAAGAGAGCACCCATTTGGAAAAAGGAAGTTTTCTCTTGTGGTGAGGGTAAGTGGGTCTTAGGAGCTTGATATGCTCTGTGACAAACTCGGAAGAGAACTTAGAGATTTAAGAATATCTGTTACAGATAGATGTAACTTCAGATGTTTTTTCTGTATGCCTCCTGACAGGGAAATAACCTTCCTAAAAAGGGAAGATCTGCTCACTTATGAAGAGATAAGAGAAGTAGTAGATATGCTAACTAAACTCGGTGTTAAAAAGATCCGTTTAACAGGAGGAGAACCTCTTGTGCGCACCCATATAGAGAATCTCATAAAAATGATAAGCTCTATGAAACAAATAAAAGATATTGCACTTACCACAAACGGCTATCTGCTTTCAAAAAAAATAGGAGATTTAAAATCTGCAGGTCTTATGAGAATTACAATAAGCTTACCAACTCTGAGGGAAGATAAGTTTGCTTCAATAGTAGGGAAGAACCTTTCTCTAAGGGAAGTTTTAGAGGGAATAAAAAGTGCTAAGGAAGTTGGGTTTAAAAGCGTAAAAATAAACACCACAGTCGTCAGAAATGTGAATGACGATGAAATTCTTGATTTAGCTGAATTTTGTAGGAAACACGATTTAATCTTAAGGTTTATAGAGTATATGGACGTGGGAACACTCAACAGTTGGCAAAGAGAAAAGGTTGTGAGCGCTGAAGAGATACTTGAAAAACTCAGACAAAAATACAAACTTGAAGAGATAGAAAGGGAACACAAAAGTGAAACCGCTCTTAAATTCCGTTACACAGATACAGGACAGGAAATAGGAATTATAGCATCTGTTACAAAACCCTTTTGTAGGAACTGCAATAGACTAAGACTCTCCGCCGAAGGTAAGTTGTATCCCTGTCTTTTTTCAAATAAAGGTCTGGATATAAAATCTCTTATAAGAAATTCCGTAGGCAGAGATTATATTCTTCAAATTGTAAAGTCCTTCTGGGAAGAGAGAGAGGATAGATACTCGGAAATTAGAGAAATTATCAGTTCAAAAAACACTCACCGTGTGGAAATGTTCAGAGTAGGCGGATAGCACTGTTATTATTAATTTGTTATGCTTTGGAGTCTCCTGCGGTTCTACGTTTTTTTCCCCGCTTTGGTGGGATTAGGGGCTGGGTTTTTTGTTCTCGCTTTTATTTTTTTACTTGATGTTCTCAGCTATCTTTTATTGGAAAACCTCTTGGGTTTGGAAATACCTAAACCTGCTGGTTTAGGAGAAAACAGTGGTGGTTTTGGGAGTATATCTTCACACGCTTATTTTCTCCCTCTAATTTTAGGTTTAGGCGCTCTTATATCGGAAATTCCTATTCAACTCTTTGCAAAGGAAGCTCACGGCATGAGCGGAGATGCCGTGGTTCAAGCGTATCATAAAAAAAGAAAACTCTCCTTGAAAACCTCACTTGTTAAACTGTTTTCTGCTGCTGTGGTGATAGGTTCCGGAGGTCCCGCAGGCAGACTTTCTCCCTCTGCTCTTATGGGTGCTGGTGTAGCTGACTCTGTAGCAAAAGTGTTCCGTCTCTCTCCCTCGGAGAGAAGAATTCTTATAGCGGTAGGATTCGGAGCAGGACTTTCTGCTGTTTTAAAAGCACCTTTAGCGGGAGCTATAATGAGCAGTGAGGTTTTCTTCAAAAGAGATTTTGAAGCTCAAGCTCTTCTACCGAGTTTTATTGCCTCTGTAGTTTCTTATAGTATATTCGGCAGTGTTTACGGATTTGAACCTCTATTTAGCGTTTCTGTTGAACCCTTTTCTGAAAGAGGTGCTGGGGACATACTTCTCTTTGCAGGATTAGCTCTTCTTTGTGCTTTAGCGGTAAAAATCTTTATATTTTTCTTTTCCTTTTTAAGGAAGTTATTTGAAGGAGGTTTTAAATCACCTTACTTCAGAGTTCTGATCGGTGGAGTATTAGCAGGATTTGTTTGTTTTTTATTTCCCAGTGCGGTGAGCGGAGGTTTAGGCTGGCTTCAAATAGTTTTAGACGGTGAGTATAACAGCATCTATACACTTTTAAGTGGTCTGATGGGTATGTTCTTAGGAACTTCTTTTCTTTTGGGATCCGGTGCTTCTGGGGGTATATTTGGTCCCTCGTTGGTAATTGGCGGATTTCTCGGAGCTATATACGGTGTCTGTATTGGAAATCTTCTTGAGATACCCGTTGATATTCCCTCTTTTGCAATTATAGGAATGGTTTCCTTTTTGGCAGGAATTGTAAATGCTCCTCTTGCTAATATAATTCTGGTATCAGAAATCACGGGAGGTTATGAACTCCTTGTTCCTTCTATGATAAGTGTTTTTATAACCTATTTGCTTACTTCCAAAGATACAGTTTTTCCCAGTCAACTGGATACCAGATTTGATTCTCCCGCTTACAGAAGTGATCTGGGCATGTTTATTCTAGAAAGGTTAAGGGTAGGGGACTTTATGAACAGAGCTGTGGTAGTGTATCCTGAAGACAGTGTAAAAAAAGCTCATCATCTTATGGAAAAACAGCTTGTAGGTGGAATACCTGTAGTTGAAGGTGATTATCTTGTAGGTATAGTTACCAGAAGTGATATACTTAAGATACCTACTGAGGAAAGGGAAAGGAAAAGAATAAAGGATATAATGACAACTGAAGTTGAAACCGTCACTCCAGAGGATACGCTTTCCGAAGCCCTTAAGATAATGGTGGGAAAAGGTATAGGAAGGCTTCCGGTTGTAGAGAAAAGGGGAAGCAGAAAACTGGTAGGTATAATAGCCAGAGCGGATATAGGTAAAGCTATAAGGGAGAATTTACCCTAGTCTAACGTATATGTATCCTCCTTCTACTTTTGCTCCCTTAGGTTCAAGGTTTCTCAACTTCCTTGGAAGGAGAATATGACTTTTAAAATTTCCGACCCTGACTACGATCTCTTCTTCCCCTTTAAGGAGTGAAACTTTTTCTTTGCTTAAAAAGGGAGCTTTTATCTTTATTAAATAACCTTGCCCTTCTTGCAGAATTTCATAAGCTTTCTCTTTAAAGAAAACACTGTAGGGATTTCTATCTTTGTAAACCAAATCTGACAGTATTTTGAGCTTTTCCTTACCGCAAACCTCTTCTTCCAGTAGAGGAACTTTAAAAAGGGGAACAGGATAGAAGTAGTTCTCTATTTCCTCAATATAGCGTTTTTGGACATTAATCCAGCTTTTGAGAAAATCACAATCCCCCGTGTTTGAAGGAATTACTTTATTAACAATAATAGCGTCTACATTCACACCGAAAAGCGTAAAATACATAAAAGCTCTTTGACTTTCCTTAAGGACCATCTTTTCCGGATTGGAAACTAATCTTACAGAGGTAATTTCTGGATTTATCAGAATTTCGTCCACCCCCTTAAGACGGGAGTAAAAATTCTCAAGAGCCTTGAAGTAGTTCTCATCTGGCAGAGGCACATCTGTTAGTCTTCCTACTACTGGACGCGCAACTTTCATCACCAGCCTTTCTGTTTTGAAGATTTTCTTCATATACCATCTTAGAACTGAAGGCATTGAGACAAATCTAAGGGATTCCCCCGTAGGAGGTAAATCTAAAATCAGTGCATCAAATTCCTTTTCCTTATAGTATTTGTTTACATAAAGCAGGCTTGTCACTTCCTCCATTCCGGGTAAAATGGCAAGTTCTTCTGCTAAAACCTCGTCTAATCCGGTTGTGTTAAAAAGAAGCTCCAAAAAACGGTAAACGTCTCCCCAATATCTGTCTATTTCTTCTTGGATATCTATCTCTTGAATGTATAAATTTTCATTTATTTTAATAGGCAATCCTTTAGCGGAGAACCTTTCCTCTTCTGAAAGATCAAAGGCATCTGCTAAGGAATGAGCGGGATCTAGGGAAACAACAATAGTTTTATAACCCAGTTCTGAAAGTTTATAACCCGTAGCCGCTGAAAGAGTTGTCTTACCCACTCCCCCTTTGCCGGAAAAGAGTATAATCCTCATTTAGGTTATAAAATAACAAATAGATGGGGAATTTATCCGTTGAACTCTTCGGAATCAACTTCAAAAATCCTGTTTGGGTAGCCAGTGGGACTTTCGGCTACGGTCTTGAAGCTGTTGAAATTTACAATGTATCACGCTTAGGAGCTATAGTAACAAAAGGCATATCTCTAAAACCTCGGCAGGGCAATGAGCCACCGCGTATTGTAGAAACTCCGTGCGGTATGCTTAACTCCATAGGTTTACAAAATCCGGGAGTGGAGGAATTCTTAAGGAGAATATATCCTTTAATGATCTCTCTGAATACTAATTTTATAGCCAACGTATTCGGTGAAACGGAAGAAGAATACGTAGAAGTTTGTCTCGCTCTTGAAGAAGCGGAAAGAATAGTAGCCTACGAACTTAACGTATCTTGTCCTAATGTTAAAAAGGGAGGGATAGTTTTCGGTCACGATCTAATAGCTCTTAGTAGTCTTGTGGAGAAAGTTAAAAGTAAGGTTAAAAAACCGATTCTTGTCAAACTCTCCCCGAACGTTACGGATATTACCGAATTTGCCAAGGTATGTGTGGAAAGCGGTGCAGATGCTATTGTTCTTATTAATACTCTTGTAGGAATGAGAATAGATTTAAAAAGGGAAAAACCAGCCCTTGCCAGCGGAACAGGAGGTCTTTCAGGACCTGCCATACTTCCCATAGCGATCAGAATGATTTGGCAAGTTTATGAGAGATTTAAAGATTCAATACCCATTATAGGTGTTGGAGGAATAACAACTGCCTACGATGCTCTTGAACATATATACGCAGGTGCAAGTGCAGTTCAAATAGGAACAGCTAACTTCTACGATCCATTGGCTCCTTTAAAAGTCATAGAAGGATTAGAAGAATTTTTGAAGGAACGTAATATAAAAGATTTTAGAACTTTAATTGGTAAGGCACATCGTTAATCAGCGTGCAACTTCCCATTCTGTTATAAGCTGTTTCCCTCTGATAAAGTGCGCTCTTAGTCTAAGGTAGAGAATATTCTTCAATTTTTTAAACCCTTCACCGCCAACAAGTGTAGGAACATTTTCCCCTCCTACAATGACGGGTAAATGTATCAATCTTATTTCATCTACAACTCTGCGTTTTATGAACTCCCAATTTATGGAAGCTCCACCCTCTACCATAAGAGTTTTTATACCTCTGTTGTAAAGTTCAGGCAGGAGAAGATCAAAGTCCACTAGCTCATCGCCCGCTGTAAGGATTTGAACTCCCTTCTCTTTCAGATTTTTTATCCTATCCGGATCCGCTTTCTCCGTTACAGCAACTATAGTAGGTGCTTCTTCTGTATTCAGAACATTTGCATCAAGAGGAATATTGGCTGTTGAACAGGGAATTATTCTAATAGGATTTTTCCCTTTTACATATCTGACAGTTAGGCTCGGATTGTCTGTCCTGACAGTTTCACACCCCACCATAATACCGTCCACCTTTGCTCTTATTTCGTGTAAATACCTGTAAGCTTCCTGATCCATAAGACTCATAAGTTCTTTACTGGAAGCCCCTCTGTAAAGGGTTAGTTTCCCGTCTATACTCACCTCTGAAACTATGATTACGTAAGGTCTTTTCATTCTTCATACTCCTTTCCGTAGTGTCTGTATAAATAGACGATTCTCAGCAAAAGAGAAGAAAGGGAGAGAAAAGCTATCAACTTTATCCCGAAGTTCAATCCAAGCGGAAAGTCTGCCCGCTCCAACAGTGCGAAAATTATAAGTGTTATATGGGTTTCAGGTCTTCCGAAGAATCCTATACCTTCAAGAGGATCTTCAATCTTTCCCTTTATACGACGTGAAAACCCTATTTCTGCGTAAGTTACAGGCTTTATAAAGGAGTGAAGCATAGAAACAGTTACAGCTGTAACCGCAACAAAAGGTGAAGCGTAAGCGAACCCTACAGCTCCCAATACGAAGCCGTCAACCCACTTATCGGCTATCCAATCAAAAACAGCGCCGAATTTGGAAGTTCTGTCAGTTTCCCTTGCCACCACACCGTCCACTAAGTCAAACAGTCCAGAGAGTATAAAAAAGCCTACAGCGGTTAAAACTCTTTCTTCGTAAAAGAAGTAAGCGGAAATCGTTCCAAGGAACAGAGATACAAGTGTTATAAGATTAGGGTGAATACCAGTTCTGGCTATGGCAAGACCTATAGGAATATAAAGTTTTTTCAGATTATCCCTTTTACTTGTAAGGTTCATTTCAACTCCTTATCGGTTATCCAAGGCATCATTTTTCTGAGCTGTTCTCCAACTTTTTCTATAAGATGTTCTCTATCTCTCTCCAAAAGAGCGTGATATACAGGTCTGCCAGCTTTGTTTTCCAGAACCCATTCTTTTGCGAATTCACCTCTTTGAATTTCTTCAAGAATATCCTTCATTAAAGGTTTTACAAGGGAATAAATTCTGTCTCCTCTTGTAACATCACCGTATTTTGCAGTATCAGATATAGAGTAACGCATACCCGCTATTCCGTATTGATATATTAAATCCACTATCAGTTTAAGTTCGTGAAGACATTCAAAGTAAGCAACTTCAGGTTGGTAGCCGGCTTCCACCAAAGTTTCAAATCCCGCTTTTATGAGAGCGGTTACACCTCCGCACAGAACTGTTTGTTCTCCGAAAAGATCTGTTTCCGTCTCTTCTTTAAAGGTTGTCTCTATTACTCCCGCTCTTGTAGCTCCTATACCCCGCGCGTAGGCAAGGGCTTTCTCAAGACATTTACCCGAAGGATCTTGATAAACAGCAACTAATGCGGGAACTCCTTTTCCTTCTTCATACATCCATCTTACTAAATGTCCGGGTCCCTTTGGAGCTACCATAAATACATCTATTTCCGAAGGGGGTATTATCTGTCTAAAGTGAATGTTAAATCCATGGGCAAAGGCGAGAGTTTTTGAGGAATCTAAAAAAGGCTCAATATCCTTTCTGTAAAGCTCCGGCTGAACTGTGTCGGGGACAAGAAATACGATTATATCCGCTACCTGCACTGCTTCGGAAGGAGTTAAAACCTCAAAACCTTCCGCTTTAGCTCTATCCCTTGATTTACTTTTCTTAGAGAGTCCTATAATTACTTCTATACCGCTGTCTCTCAAATTCAGTGCATGAGCATGTCCTTGGCTTCCGTAGCCAAGGATTGCTACCTTTTTATTCTTTAAAGGTTGAAGCGGTGCATCTTCGTCGTAATACACCTTAGCCATTTTTTACCTCCAAACCTTTATGTGAGATTATCTTACAGCAATTTATAGCTTGCAAGTAGATGTTAAGATAATACTTTGTTATGGCAAAAAGAGTGGTTCTGGCTTACTCTGGCGGACTTGATACTTCCGTTATAGTTCGTTGGTTAACAGAAAGAGGTTATGAAGTTATAACCTACACCGCAGATGTGGGACAGGGAGAGGAACTTGAAGAAATTCCTAAAAAAGCAAGGCAGTCCGGAGCGGTAGAAGCTATTGTAGAGGATCTTAAAGAAGAGTTCGCAAGGGACTATTGCCTGCCTGTGCTAAGAGCTTTGGCACTTTATGAAGGTAAATATCCTTTAAGTGCTTCCCTTTCAAGGCCACTAATATCAAAAAAACTCGTGTATTACGCTGAGAAATTTAAAGCCGATTACGTAGCACACGGTTCTACAGGAAAAGGTAATGATCAAGTGAGATTTGAATTATCTGTTTGGGCTTTGAACCCAGCTATTGAAGTTCTCGCACCTGTGAGAAGCTGGGAGTTTAAAGCAAGGGAGGAGCAAATAGAGTATGCAAAGAAACATGGAATACCCGTTAAAGTTGAAAAGGAAAAACCCTATTCCATAGACAGGAATCTTTGGGGTATTTCAGTTGAATGCGGTCCTCTTGAAGATCCATGGACAGAACCTCCAAAAGATGCGTATCAGATAACTTTTTCGGCTGAAGAAGCTCCCGATGAACCCGATATTCTAACCGTGGGATTTGAGAAAGGAATTCCCGTTTCTTTAAACGGACGAAAATACAACCTACTTAGTCAACTTATAATGGAATTGAACACACTTGCAGGTAAGCACGGCGTAGGGCGTATAGATATAGTGGAAAACAGGTTAGTGGGTATAAAGAGCAGAGAAGTATACGAAGCCCCGGCAGCTACTGTTTTATACGAAGCCTATAGAGATCTTCTTTCCTTAGTGACGGATCGTTTTACTTTTCACTACTTTATTAACCATATACCTCATGAGTATGCAAAATTAGTCTATGAAGGATTGTGGTTTTCACCTTTAAGGGAAGCTCTTGATGCTTTCACCGCTACCTTAGCAGAATCCGTAACGGGTGAAGTTAGGTTAAAACTCTTTAAAGGTTCCGTCTCTGTAATAGGCAGGAGATCAGATAAATCCCTTTACTTGGAGGATCTTGCAACGTATTCAGAAAAGGACACTTTTGACCACAAGGCGGGTGAACTGTTTACAAAAGTGTGGGGACTACCTTTGAAGATAAAAGGACTTTTGAAGAAAAAGAAACAAGAATTCAGGACTTAATGAACTAATTAACTTCTTAAAAACTTGACAAATTCATGATAATTTCTAAAAATATTTTTCCAAGGAGGTGGGGTTATGAAGTATTTACTTACATTCCTCTTATTCCTGATCTCAATATCTCCTTCCAGCGCAGGAGATCCGGAAAAGGGGAAAAAGCTTTTTTACGGAGAAATAAGCTTCAGCAATGGAGGATTACAGTGCATGGCGTGCCACAGGGTTGACGGATCGGGCGGAACCTTAGGTCCTGACTTGACGAAGGTTTTCACGCGCTACGGCGGAGCTGATGGACTTAAAGCTGTTCTCCAAGGATCAACAGCCTTTCCTACAATGACTCCTGTATACAGAGATGCAAACCTTACAGAAGAGGAAATATCCCATCTTACTGCCTTTTTTGAAAAGGCAGCACAGGAAGGCAGGGAAACAGGCAGATTTCCCGTGGGATATTTCTTTTTTGCCTTCGGAGGCTTTTTGGGACTTGTTTTTATAAGTCAAGTTGTATGGGGTGGAAGACTCAAATCTGTAAGGAGAAAACTCGTAGAGTCTTCCCGCTATTAATGTAAGAAGGAGGTGGGTTTATGAGTTGGATTAAAGACATAATTGATCCAAAAGCAAGAGAATGGGAAGAATTTTACAGAAACAGGTGGCAACATGACAGGGTTGTCAGAAGCACTCACGGTGTTAACTGCACGGGGGGTTGCAGTTGGGGGGTTCACGTAAAGGACGGTCTTATTACTTGGGAACTCCAGATGCTTGACTATCCCATATTTAACAAAGACATTCCGCCTTATGAACCAAGAGGTTGTCAAAGAGGTATTTCCGCTTCTTGGTATGTTTACAGTCCTATAAGAGTGAAGTATCCGTATGTTAGAGGTAAGCTTTTGGATTTTTGGAGAAAAGCCAAACAGGAACAAGGAGATCCTGTAAAAGCATGGGCAAGTATTGTTGAAGATCCGGAAAAAAGGAAAGCTTATCAGTGGGCAAGAGGCAAAGGAGGTTTTAGGAGATCTTCTTGGGATGAGGTTCTTGAAATTATAGCTTCTGCCATGATTTACACCATTAAAAAGTATGGACCCGATAGAATTTTCGGATTTTCACCCATTCCCGCCATGTCCATGTTCAGTTTTGCGGGAGGTTCAAGGTTTTTCTCCTTACTGGGCGGTGCGATGTTGAGCTTCTACGACTGGTATTGTGATTTACCTCCTTCTCACCCAGAAATATGGGGAGAACAAACAGATGTGTGTGAAAGTGCCAATTGGTATGAAAGTGCCTTTATAGCAATCTCTGGATCTAATTTGAATATGACAAGAACCCCTGATGTTCATTACGTAGCTGAAGCTAAGAATAACGGCACAAAGTTGGTTGTTTTCTCTCCGGATTTCAGTCAAGTTTCCAAATACGCTGACTGGTGGATTCCTATAAAACCCGGTGAGGACGGTGCCTTTTGGATGGCTGTAAATCACGTAGTTCTGAAGGAATACCATTATGAGAGACAAACACCCTATTTCATAGAGTATGTCAAAAAATACACGGATTCTCCTTTTTTAATAGTTTTGGATCAGAAAAACGGTGAAATAAAACCGGGCAGATACCTAAGAGCTAACAGGATAGAAAAGTATAAAGACGTTGAGAACGGTGACTGGAAGCTGTTGGTGTGGGACTCCTCCACTGACTCACCTAAGATGCCTAACGGAACCTTAGGTTTCAGGTGGGGAAAAGAAAAAGGTAAATGGAATTTACAGATGAAAGACGGTTTAGACGGATCTGATATAGATCCGGTTCTTACCTTCATAGATAACGCAGATGAAGTTCTTGAAGTGAGCTTCTATGACTTTGCGGGTGGAAGAACTCTAAGGAGAGGAGTTCCTGTTAAATACGTAGAGACTACAGACGGGCAGAAATTAGCGGTGGCTACTGTTTACGATCTTCTCATGGCTCAATTTGGAGTTGACAGAGGTCTTCCCGGTGAGTATCCCAGAAGTTACGATGAAGATCTCCCCTTTACTCCCGCTTGGCAGGAGAAAAGAAGTGGTATTTCTAAGGATACCTGTATCCAATTTGCTCGTGAGTGGGCTACAACCGCAGAGAAAACTCAAGGAAGATGTATGATAATTGTGGGTCCCGGATTGAATCACTGGTATCACAACAACCTTCTTTACAGATCTCAAATAGTAACCCTCATGCTTACGGGTTGTGTAGGAACTCAAGGAGGAGGACACAATCACTATGTAGGTCAGGAAAAATTAGCACCTATGATCCCGTGGGCTACTATAGCTTTTGCTCTTGATTGGGTAAAACCACCACGACAGCAGAATGGCCCTTCATGGCACTACGTTCACTCCTGTCAGTGGAGATACGATGACGAATTTACAAAATACCACACCACTCCTCAGGACAGCGAACTCAACAAAGGTCATGCAATAGATATACAGGCAAAGGCAGTAAGACTAGGCTGGCTACCTTGGTATCCCCAGTTTAACAAAAGCTCTATAGAGTTGGCAAAGGAAGCCCAGCAAAACGGTGCGAAGACTAATGAAGAAATTATTCAGTATGTAGTAAGACAGTTAAAAGAAAAGAACATAAGATTTACCGTAGAAGATCCAGATGCTCCTGAGAATTGGCCCCGTATATGGGTTATATGGAGGGGAAATGCAATAGGAACCAGTGCAAAAGGTCATGAATTTTTCTTGAAACACTATCTCGGAACACATTCAGCAGCAATAGCGGAAGAAGTAGCTAAGGGAAAAGTTAAGGAAGTCGTATGGAGAGATCCTGCACCGGAAGGAAAGATGGATCTGGTGGTAGATATCAACTTCAGAATGGATACTTCAGCTCTTTACTCCGATATAGTCCTTCCCACTGCCTTTTGGTATGAGAAGAACGACTTGAATTCCACAGATCTTCACTCTTACATACATCCTTTGGGAGCTGCTGTTCCACCTTCTTGGGAAGCAAAACCCGATTGGGATATTTTCAAGTCCTTGGCAAAGAAAATCAGTGAACTTGCTAAAACTCACCTACCGGAACCTGTTAAAGACATAGTAGCAGCACCCTTGGCTCATGACACACCAGATGAACTGGCACAACCCACTATAAAAGATTGGGCTAAGGGAGAATGTGAGCCTATTCCCGGTAAAACGATGCCTAAGTTGGTGGTTGTTGAAAGGGATTACGTAAATCTTTACAACAAGTTTATTTCCTTTGGTCCCGTTAAAGAACTGGCGGGACACGGTATTAAGTATTCAATAGAAGATGTATGGGAAGAGTTAGCCCAGAAAAATCCTGTTGAATGGAACGGTCAAAAGTATCCCTCTCTTAGAGACGCTGTAGATGCGGCAAACTTACTGCTTGCAACCGCTCCGGAGACTTGCGGTGAGATGGCTTACAGAGCATTTAAGGCTGAAGAGGAAAAAGTAGGACTTAAGCTTACAGATTTAGCGGAAGAGAGTAGAGATGTTCGCTATACCTTTGATGACTTAGTTTCCCAACCTAGAAGACTTCTTACCTCTCCTGTATGGTCTGGAGATATGACAAACGGTAAGCCTTATTCTCCTTATGTTCTTAACGTAACAAAACTTATTCCTTGGAGAACTCTTACAGGAAGACAACACTTTTATCTGGATCACGAAGGTTATATAGCTTTTGGAGAAAATCTACCCACTTACAAGCCTAACCCGACACCCGAACAATACGGTGATATAAAGAAAACAAGTATAAAAGGAAAGACAAAACTGGTTAGGTATTTAACCCCTCATGGAAAGTGGCATATACACAGCACGTATATGGACAATCACCGTATGTTGACACTTTCCAGAGGAATGGAACCTATATGGCTAAGTGAAGAAGATGCCAAGGAACTCGGGATAAATGACAATGATTGGGTAGAGTTAGTAAACGACAACGGAGTATACGTTGCTCGTGCGGTAGTTAGTGCAAGAATACCAAAAGGGGTTTGCATTGTCTATCACGCTGTGGAGAGAACAGTAGGTATTCCCTTGTCCAAAACCAATATAGAAAGAGGAGTTACCGGAAAGAGAGGAGGAATGAACAACAGTGTAACAAGAACCAAATTAAAACCTGTTCTTATGTTCGGTGGATACGCACAGTTTACTTATGCTATGAACTACTGGGGTCCCACAGGAGTTAACAGGGACACCTATGTTTACATAAGGAAATATGAAGGACCTGTAATTTGGTAGGAGGTGGGTTATGGACGTAAGGGCGCAAATAGCTGCTGTTTTTCATTTGGACAAATGTATAGGTTGTCACACCTGTAGTATAGCTTGTAAGAACATTTGGACTGACAGGAAAGGATTGGAATACGCTTGGTGGAACAACGTTGAAACAAAACCGGGAACAGGGTATCCCACACTTTGGGAAGATCAGGAAAAGTATAAAGGAGGTTGGGAACTTGCTAACGGGGAACTGAGATTAAAGCTTGGCGGTAGAGTAAGCAGACTAATAAATCTCTTTTACAATCCGTATTTACCTACAATAGACGACTATTACGAACCTTGGACATACAGGTATGAGGATCTGTTCAATTCTCCTGAAATGGACGTTCAACCTGTAGCCCGTCCCATATCCATGATCACTGGAGAACCTATTGAAATAGAAGCAGGTCCCAACTGGGACGATGATCTGAGTGGAACACCCGTGTATGCTCGTAATGATCCGAATTTAAAAAATCTTTCCGAAGAAGAAAGACAAAAACTCTTTGAATTTGAGAGAGTGGTTTTCTTCTATGTGCCGAGAATATGCAATCACTGTTTAAATCCGGGTTGTGTAGCTGCTTGTCCTGCAGGAGCTATATACAAGAGAGCGGAAGACGGAATAGTTCTGATAAGTCAAGAAAAGTGCAGAGCTTGGAGAATGTGTATATCGGGTTGTCCCTATAAAAAGGTTTACTTCAACTGGAATACGGGTAAATCCGAAAAATGCATTCTCTGCTATCCAAGGGTTGAAACAGGAATGGCTCCCGCTTGCTTCCATTCGTGTGTAGGAAGAATAAGATATCTGGGAGTTATTCTTTACGATGCTGACAGGATAGAGGAATCCGCTAAGAAATCTGATAGAGATCTTGTAGATGCTCAAAGAGATATAATTCTCAATCCCTTTGATGAAGAAGTTATAAAAGCAGCTAAGGCAAACGGTATTCATGAATCTGTCATAGAATACGCTCAAAAATCTCCAGTTTACAAATTCGTTAAGGAATGGAAAATAGCTTTTCCCTTACACCCTGAGTATAGAACCATGCCAATGGTTTTCTATGTTCCTCCTTTACTGCCGATTATGGCTTTTAGGAAAGGAGAAATATACGAACTTGCAAAAGATTTCTTCAGCACTCCAGAAAGTGTGAGAATACCTGTAAGATACCTATCAAATCTCTTCACTGCGGGTAATGAAGATCATATAAACTACGCTCTTAAGAAAATGCTTGCTTTAAGGCTTTACAAAAGAGCGCAAAACGCCAAAGATGTTCCAGAAGAGGAAGTGAAGAAAATGATGCAGCAGATGGAACTCACACCAGAAGTTGCGGAGGAAATGTATAGACTAATGTCTCTACCTACCTTCCATGAGAGATTTGTTATACCTCCTTCCCACAGAGAGCTTTCCGTGGAAAGATCTGCGGACGTTTACGACACAAAGGCAAGTGTCGGATTTGGTTTCAGGAAACCACCGCAGAGAGGAATGTGATGGATAAAGTAAATGAGCTGTTACAGTTTTTGGCAAGGCTATTACAATTTCCAACACAGAAAACGGAAGAATACGCCTACAGAAGTTTGGATATACTAAAACAATTTGATAGATCTCTTGTTCCCGTAATGGAAGACTTCATAGCTTTTATAAATAAGGAAGGCTTAGAACGCCTTCAAGATATTTACACTTATACCTTTGATTTGCAACCTCCCGCTCCTCCTTACGTGGGACACCATATATTCGGTGAGGATTACAGAAGGAGTTACTTCATGGTAGGTTTAAAAGAAGCTTACAAGACATACGGCTACTCTTACAACGAAAATGAGCTTCCAGATCATATATCCGTTGTTCTTGAGTTTATCCCGTTGTATGAGAATGAAGAAGAAAAAGGAGATTTGATAAACCTTTGTCTTATCCCTGCTGTTGAGAAAATGAGGGAAAATCTTAAAGAAGACAACCCATACAGTAAAGTTCTGGAAATTATACACAGGATTCTTTCCTCCCATTATCTTTGGTATGAAAATTGCAACTATTATAATAAAGGAGGTATAGGATCATGTTAGATCTTTTCCTTTTTGTAGGATTTCCTTATATAGCTATAGCTCTTGCAATAGCGGTAGGCATTTACAGATACTTTAGCGATAGATTTTCATACTCCAGCTTGTCCACCCAATTCTTGGAAAACAACAAACTTTTCTGGGGTTCTATTTCTTGGCATTACGGAATACTGCTTATACTTTTGGCGCACCTGACAGCTTTTCTCCTGCCGGATCTTCATCTTGCTGTTGTTGGAGGTCCTTTAAGGGCTGTTGTTCTTGAGGTAACAGGCTGGGCACTTGCTATGTATTCACTTTTTGGGCTTGTGTTACTGGCTATCAGAAGACTTTCTGACACAAGGGTGGCTGTCACTTCTAATCTTGCCGATTGGCTCCTGCTGCTGTCTTTAATTGTTCAAGTAGCTCTTGGACTTTACGTTGCGGTATTCTACAGCTGGGGTGGTTTATGGTTCACTCAAACAGCCTCTTCTTGGTTATGGTCCCTCTTTACTTTGAGACCTGATATAAGTTATGTGCAAACAATGCCTTGGGCTGTTAAGCTTCATTTCTTTATGGCATTTGTGATAATTTTACTCTTTCCTTTTACAAGACTTGTTCACGTCTTTACTGTTCCTATTACCTATCTGTGGAGACCTTATCAAGTAGTTATATGGGTGAGGAAATCTGTTAGGGGGGTATAGATATGGGCTCAGTAACGGTAGGAGGTAAGCGGACCAACAAGATTGAGCAGCTCATCTTAGCTGCGGTTTCCTTTTTCTGGTGTTTTCTTATGTGGTTTTCAACGGCAGCTTTCAGCGCCGCTATTATTGAACACTACAATCTCTCAAGAGCTGAGTTTGCAGTGCTGGCAAGCTCGGCTATATGGCTCGCACCCATAGGAAGGGTTATAGCAGGGTTTTTGGCAGATAAGATAGGTGCCCACAGAACATTTCCTCTGATTCTTACCTATACGGGAATAGCCTGTATAGCATCTTCATTTGTTGAAGACTACAACACTTTCTTCTGGCTCAGAGTCATAGTGGCTTCCGCTGGTATATCCTTCGTAGTAGGAATTCAGCACGTGGCTCAGTGGTTTGAGGAACACGAAATAGGAACTGCAGAAGGACTCTACGCAGGAACAGGAAACGTGGGTGCGGGTGTTGGAGCTATGATGCTTCCCCGTATATACGGAACAGACTATAAAACAGCCTTTATCCACCTCGGAATAGTTGCCTTTATCTTGGCGGGTCTTTATATCCTCAGAGGAGTTCCAGCCAGATCTGAAGAAATAGCAGCAAGAGCTAAGAAACACGCGTCTCTTAAGAGAATGTTTTACATCTTTACCAGATGGGGAGCTATAGCTCTGATGCTCCAATACGCCATGAGCTTCGGTTATGAAATAGCCCTAAACGCATGGCTACCCGGTTATTACAAACTGGGATTTGAGGAAGAACTCAGAGCACTTGGATATACTACAACCGCAGCTATGGGTGTAGCTGCAGGAACCTTTGCAGCAGTGCAGTCCTTTAACGCTTCACTTTGGAGACCTTTTTCGGGATTTATATCCGACATGTTCCAAAAACACAGGTGGATGCCATGGCCCTTTCTAAACAAAACAGAACCGTGGGCTCCAAGACTTCACTGGGTATTCACTTCAATGGTTTTGATCACCATTCTTTCCGTAGCACTCACAATAGCAGGTAGGACTCACCAACTGATTCCCTCTGTTTTGATACTTGCTGTGCTCGGATTCTGTATCAGCACCGGAACAGGATCTTGTTTTGGACTTGTTCCTATTCTCTTTAAGAAGTATCCCGGAATAGCCACAGGTTTTATCGGAGGAATATCCACTTCCGGAGGTATCATTTATCCTCTGGTTTTCGGTTCTGTGGAGAACATTCACGACGGATACGCAGCGGTTGCTATATTCATGTTTATACCATTTATGCTTTGGTTTATCTTTGCTTTCGGAAGATTCAGGAAACGTGTTACCGGCGATGAAGGTCTCGGAAGCAAGGAATCTTGGGGTCTTGTAGAAGAGGAAAAAGACGAACTTCCCGTAGATCGCGAAGCCGAAGCTATAGCGGATATAGAGGAAATGCGCAAAAAGGAAAGATGGCTTGTATGGGGTATGTTTGTCTTAGGACTGGAAGCGGCGATAGCAGTGTTTCAAACAATATTTGCACTATTTATGGCTCTCACCGGTAGGGGAGGAATAGGAGGACATTAATCCTACAAGGCGGCTTTCAAAGCCGCCTCCTTTCTGTTTTTTATCTTCTACTCCAGCCAAAAATAATCCAGAGAATTACTGAAGTGTATAAGGCGATTCCGAAAATCAGAAGAACTTTACCGTAAAGGTGTTGATCTTCAAGAGTGTAAGTAGAGCAAAGGATAACTTTTTTCCATCTGTAAACCATAGCGGTTGCTGTTAGCATAGAACTAAAGAGTATACCGTAGACACCCTTGGCTACTGTTGGCAAACCCTTTAGACTGCGTAATAGAATAAACCCACCCGCGAACATGGAAAGATGATTAAGTTGATCAATCCACCAGTGTATTTCGCTTAAGTCAATGCTTCTGGGTATAGACCAGAAGAGGAAAATAAAGGAAAAGATTATCAATCCAGAAGCTCGCTCTGGATTGTCTTTAAAAGGGAAAATTTCCGTTTTATGAGCCATAAGCATTCCCGAAGCTATGAGAAAAAAATTTTGAAAAAAAGCCTTTCCAACCATACGGGAATCTAAAAAATCATCTACGGGAGGAAGGGATATTAAAAGGCTAAAAAACACAAGGACAAGTATCAACTTCCCGACACCTCGGTAGTGGCGGTTACAGGAATTACTTCCACAACTTTTTTATTTCTTATCCTGAAAATTTCAAGGGTATGGTTTATTAGACCGTCTTTTCTCCTATAGACCCATACACCCATTTTCAAGAATTTTGGCTTCCAATTTTTCTCTAAGGGTTTACAAAAAAGCCAGTGGTTAAAACCTCCTAACAGATGCCATCTCTCTTTCAGTTTTGGGATAGTATCCCTTTCAGGATCCACACTTACGCTTATAAATATATCTCCGCCGTTTGAATTTTTTATAAGATAAAACATCTTTGTGAGACTAATAGGACAGCCGTAGTAACAGCTAAGGTATATAAAGTTTACATAAATGTCCCGTTTTTCAAAGTTATGAAGAGATACTACCTTACCGTTATGGCATATAAGCTTTATAGATGGAACCGGATACGGGGGTGTTCCCGCTTTTTTCAGAGTATAGGAAAAAACTGTAAAGGCACTAAAACCTAAGGTAAACCACCAAAGAAAGGAAAAAGACAGTAGCAAAAGGGGCAGAGGCAGAAACCATTTAAGATTCATGCTTTAGAGGGTGTCCTCTGTCCCATTCCCGCGAAAGTAGAGAAAGTCATTATCAGAAAACCGAAAATAACGTAGGCTATAAATATAACAGCCACTTTTGGTAAAGCTTGTGCTATGTTCATCAGAGACTCTATCGGGAAAGCGCTGTATTCCGCATATCTCCTGGGAACACTCAACGCACCTGCTACATAAAACATGGAAACAAAACCAATACCTCCTATAACGTAGGAAGCAAGTCCGAACTTAGCAAAGGCTTCTTGAGCAGAGCCCGCAGCGTAGTAGAGGAATGCCCAGAGAATAGGATAGTAACCTAACAAAAAGTAAGTGTGGAAGTGAGCAGGAACCCAAAGAGTGTTGTGAAACTGGTTGTTAACTACAATGGTTGAATCTATAACCGCCGCATAACCGCCCACAATCCAACCAGTTACACCTATGAAGAAAGCAAGGGGAACAAAGGACCACTTTATACCGGATCTGTAAACTTGAGCTATGAATCCCATAACGGTAACTACTGTAGAAGGAACTGTTGCCAAGTAAGAGAAAGTCTGACCTGTTATATGGAAAGGAAGGGGCTGAACAAAGTCCATATAAAGGTGGTGGAAAACCGCCAGCAATACTATGAAGAAGGTAGCGTTCCAAGCAAGGGTTACGTATTTATTACTCTTCCAAGGTCTTCCCGTGTATTCAGGCATTAGTTCGTAAAAGACAGCTATTCCCATATACATAGTTATATTTACAAGAGTATGTCCCCATATAAAGATCATGTTCTTTATAAGCAGTGGATCTAACTGGAGTTCTGGATTAATCCATTTTAAAAAGTAAAGCATAAGTAAAGCTGCACCTACTAATGTAGTTAGTATTCCCGGCAGAACAACACCCGCCATGGTAATTATGACTATGGGAGGAACATACTCTCCTCTGCCTGAAAGAAACTGCCAGCCGAGTGAATTTTTAAGACCATAACGGGATACCAATGCTCTGAACAGTTCCAGCTGGACTATCAGAATAGCAACTCCAAGGAATATAAGAGAAATAACCGCCACTCCTGCAGTCCAACTTGCCCATACACCGTTAGAAAGGAAAGGTAAGGGATACAGAACATACCAACCAGGTCCGAATTTACCGAGTAGAGTAGCCACTATAAGTCCCACAACCGTTATAAGGTAGGAGACAAACAAAATAGTCCCTACCTTGGGATTTATGTTTACGTATCTGGCATTAAGATAAAGGAGAGCTGCAAGTCCACCTACCGCCGCTGTTCCCGCCATTCCCAAGCCGTGAAGTGTCATAAGAGCGTAGAATAAATCCGGCGGTAAATTTATGATCTCTCCTTGGCTAGCTCTCATAAAGAATCCGAGAAACAGGAGAACTACAAAAACAAGAGGTAAAACCACTATGTAAGGAACCATATTTATCCTGTTAGCTCCGCTCATCTTACTCCCCCTGAACTACTCTGATTTTAGCAAACATGTTGTGGTGAGCATACCCGCAGTATTCCATGCAGAACACTTCATAAATTCCGGGTTCTTTAAAGGTGTAAATAAGTTTATTGGTGTAATTGGGCATAGCTTGAACTTGGGAAAGAAGAGTTCCTTCCGAGTTGTAGATTCCAAATCCGTGGTTTACATCTCCTGCAGTCACTTGAAATTCTACCGTTTTACCTGCGGGTATTATGAGTTCTCCAGCTTCATACGTAGCTCCCTTCACTGGTTGTATTTCCCAATACCACATCCAACCCTTGATCTTTACCACCACATCAGCTTTTTCCTTCTTAAAATAGGGTGCTTTTGGAATAGTAAAGCCCAGGGTTCCCAGCAGAATCGCCACCAAAACGTAAAAGTAAATCTTTCTAACAGAGTATATTTTTTTTGTAACCTTCTCCGCTTCTTCTTGTTCTGAACTTTGGAAAAATATGAAGAGAGCAATCAGTAATATTGCCGCCGCACCTATTACAAACAATACTGCTCCATACACGGAAGCCATGTCGGTCCCTCCTTATCAGAGCTGAAGTCACAAAGTCTCATTTTACGATAAAGAACTCAGAAAGTCAAACTACCCTTCTAAATCTACAACTTTTCCGGGATTAAACAGGTTTTTAGGATCAAAAAGGCTCTTTATACCCTTTAAAATCTCGTATCCTGTATCTCCGAATTGCTTTTTAAGAAACTTTTTCTTAGTTATACCTACACCGTGTTCTCCTGTTATAGATCCCTTAAAAGAAAGAGTGATATCAAAAATTTCATCAACAGCTTTTTCCGCTCTTTTTTCCTCTTCCGTGTTGGATTTATCGTAAAGAAGGTTAACGTGAAGATTTCCGTCTCCTATATGTCCGAAAATAACCACTTGAAGTTTGTATTTTTTCGCTACCCCTTTAAAAAGCGGTAAAACTTCTGCAAGGTATGTTCGTGGAACAACAATATCTTCGTTAATCTTACCTGATTTCAAATTCCCCAAAGCAGGTCCCAAGGTTCTGCGAGCTGTCCAAAGTCTCTGAGCTGTTTTTTCATCGGGAGCAACTTCAAAACCGATTTTTAATTTCTTCAATAAAGAAGATATTTCCGTTATTTGATCCTTTACAGCATTTGGAGAACCGTCAACTTCTATAAGAAGTAAAGCTTCAACCTTAGGAAGTCCTAAAGGTTTATACCTTTCAACAGCTTCTATCGCGGAGCTGTCCATAAATTCAAGAGCTGAGGGAAGCACTCCACTCTTCATTATCTCTGTTACAACTTTGCCTACAGTTTTCAAATCTTCAAAAAGTGCAAGAATTGTTGCTCTTTCAGCAGGTTTTGGAATCAACCTTAAAACGGCAGAAGTGAAAAGCCCTAAGGTTCCTTCGGAACCTACAAGAAACTTAGTCAGATCGTAACCAGCCACATCTTTTATTACAGGATTTCCCGTTTTAAGAACTTTGCCTTCCTTAATAACAGCTGTAATACCTAAGACGTATTCCCTTGTAACACCGTATTTTAAACATCTGGGACCCCCTGCATTTTCAGCTATATTACCGCCTACGGTTGAATACTTGTAAGAAGAAGGATCAGGTGGATAAAAGAATCCTAACTTTTCCACCTTTTTCTGTAGTTCATAGGTTACCACTCCCGGTTCTGCGATTACGGTAGCGTTATCTATATCTATTTCAATGTTTGTCATTTTTTCAAAGGAAACCACTATTCCTTTATCTTTAAGGGGAACAGCTCCTCCCGTCAGTCCAGAACCCGCTCCACGCGGAAACATTGGAATCCCCTCTTCATAACACACTTCTACTAACTTGATTACATCTTCAGCTTTTTCGGGAAAGACAACTGCTAAGGGAACTTTTCCCTTTATCGGTATTGGAGTGGCATCGTAGGAGTAAAGTTTTCTCTCAATCAGTGAGGAGCGAACTTTTTTCCTACCAAGAACAGTTTCCAGTCTCTTAACGGAATCTTTTTTCAGAATGTTAATCATTAGAAAAAATATAGTTGAGTTCTACGCCACTAGACTATGTCAATCGCCATAAAAGGTAAAATAGTAATTCATGAAAAAGTGGATATTCCTAATAGGGATTTTACTTATAATTGCATTTGTTATGTTTTCTACCCTGATTTCCAGAATCCCCGTAGGGGACAGGATAGCTGTAGTAAAGATCAACGGAGTGATAGTCAATCCTGTTCCTCTGCTGAAAAAACTGGAACGCTTACGTAGAGATAAAAGTGTAAAAGCTCTTGTTTTAAGGATTGATAGTCCGGGTGGTTCCGTCGGAGCTTCTCAGGAAATTTACAGAGCCTTAGAAAGATTTAAAGCAGAAGGAAAACCTGTTGTTGTGTCCATGGGAAATGTAGCGGCTTCCGGCGGGTATTACGTAGCTGTTCCTGCCGATTACATATACGCCAATCCGGGAACTATCACGGGAAGCATAGGAGTTATAATTCAACATGTAACTTACAGAGAACTGCTGGACAAAATAGGTATAAAAGCGACCGCTATAAAGACTGGAAAGTTTAAAGATACTCTAAGTCCTCTTAGGGAATTAACCTCTGAGGAAAGGGAATACTTAAAAGAGACTATAACAGATGCTTATGAACAGTTCCTTACTGCAATTTTGAAATACAGAAAGAATAAAATAACGGAGGAAAAACTCAGAGAAATAGCAGATGGTAGAGTTTTAACGGGAAGAAAAGCTGTTGAGGTAGGGCTTGTAGACGGGATAGGAGGGCTTCAGGACGCTATAGACAAAGCCCGTGAATTGGCAGGTGTTCCTAAGGCAAGGGAGTTTTTTGTGCCTGAAGAGAGAACCCTGCTTCAAAAGATCTTAGGAGGGGATATAGAAGAGCTTAAGCTGTTACACGCTCACACACCGCTTTTTTACATTATGGACTTTTAACTAATTTTCAAAAAACAAAATTCTCTTTACTTTAAGAGAAACCTTATCCCCTTCTCTTATGTTACTCTTGCCGTGAAGTTTCAAGGTTACTCTCTCTGTGCCTGTGTTGATATGAAGGAACGTTTCGTCTCCTGAGAATTCAATCATTTCTACTAACAAATTTCCTCCTTGCAGAACTTCTACATCTTCCGATCGGAATCCTAAGAATATGAATTCTTTTACTGTCTTTACCGGTATTCTTTCACCAAACAGTTCTACGTAGAACTTATCTTTTTCTCTTTTTACTTTTCTCTTCAGTATATTCATAGGAGGATTTCCTATAAAAGAACCTACGAAGGAGTTTATCGGGTTTTTATACACCTCTAAGGGTTTGCCTGTTTGAATTATTTCCCCTTCCTTCATAACAGACAGCCTATCCGCCAATGTCATCGCTTCAAGCTGATCGTGGGTAACATGAAGAACAGTTATACCTAGCTCTCTCTGGAGCTTCTTTAATTCAGTTCTCATTGTTTGCCTTAACTGTGCATCTAAGTTTGAAAGGGGTTCATCAAGAAGTAGGATTTTAGGTTTTTTCACTAAAGCACGGGCTATAGCTACTCTTTGTTTTTCTCCCCCACTGAGTTCTTTGGGTTTTGCCCGCAAAAGATGCCTTATACCCAGCAGTTCGGAAATACTCAATACTTCCTTTTCAGTATCTTTTTTCTTTTTTCCTTTTATACGCAAAGGGAAAGCTATGTTATCGTAAACATTCATATGAGGATAGAGAGCGTAACTTTGAAAAACCATTGCTATTTCCCTTTCCACAGGTGGAACAGAAAACTCTTTACTGGAAACTAATTTATCTCCTATTAGAATTTCTCCTTCCGTAGGCGTTTCCAATCCAGCTATAAGATTCAACAGAGTGCTTTTACCGCAACCGCTTGGTCCTAAGATTACGAAAAACTCACCTTCTTCTACGTTTAAATTGATTCCCTTTAAAGCTTGCACTTTCCCTCTGAATAGGGATCTATAAGTTTTTGAAACGTTCCTCAGGATTAATCTCATACTGTAGTTACCTTCAGCTGATATAATTTAAAGGAAACTTCCTAACAAAGGGGGTATAAGATGGACTTCTTAGGAAGAGAGGACTCACCTTTTACAGCTCAGGAATGGGAAGAAATAGACAAAGCTGTAATAAAGGCTGCAAGAGAAACCTTAGTTTGCAGACGCTTTATACCCTTGGTAGGTCCTATCGGACCGGGTCATCAAATGGTATCTTACGATGTAATATACGGAATGGAACCCGGCGTTTGTGAAATAAAGCCTGGACAGGAATACGAAAGCTGTGAACCAGTCAGAACCGGAGTCCGCAAACACATTCCTATACCTACAATTTACAAAGATTTTGTGATTTCATGGCGTGACTTGGAGTATTACAGACAGTTTAACATTCCCATAGACACTTCTAATGCGGTTGCAGCTGCAATTGCCACCGCTGTAGCAGAGGATACACTGATCCTCCTCGGTAATAAGAACTTAGGACTTGAGGGACTCCTTACCGCGGAAGGTGTGAATTCCATGTCTATGAGTGACTGGAGTAGTGTGGGAAATGCTTTCAGTGATGTAGTAGAAGGCATATCTAAATTAGTGGAGCAGGGATTTTACGGTAACTACTACCTTGTGGTAAATCCTAAGCTTTACTTCCTTTTGAACAGAATGCATGACAATACAGGTTTGTTGGAGATAGAACAGATCAAGAAAGTGGTAAACGATGTCCTCCAAACACCTATAATGCCGGATAATAAAGCTCTTTTAGTTTCCGCTGGACCTCAGAATTTTGATTTAGTAGTTGCTCAGGATTTTTCCGTTGCTTACGTGGAATCCGCCAATATGAATCACGTCCTTAGAGTGCTGGAAATGATAGCTCTCAGAATAAAAAGACCCGGTTCCATTCTTATCATAGGAAAGGGTAAGTGAAAAACTGAATGTGGATCTTAGGACAACACGATGAGGGCTACAGGAAATCAAGATCCTCTGTTCTTAACCTTATAGGAAATACTCCTCTCCTGCGTATAGAAAAGGTCTTACCATCTGATATTTCATCGGATATAGAAATATACGCAAAACTTGAAAGTTTTAACCCCGGTGGTTCTGTAAAGGATAGGCCTGCACTCTCTATGTTTCTAAAGGCACAGGAAGAAGGAAAAATTAAAGAAGGAAAAACAGTTATAGATGCCACTTCTGGCAATACAGGTATAGCTCTTGCAATGGTAGGTGCTGCTCTGGGTGTGCCTGTGGAACTTGCTATGCCTGCTAATGTGAGTGAAGAAAGAAAGAGAATAATAAAAGCTTACGGTGCAAAAATATACCTTACAGATCCTTTGGAAGGAACAGATGGAGCTATCCTATTTGTCAAGGACTTGGTAGCTAAGAATCCTGAGAAATACGTATACTTGGATCAATACAACAATCCTGCCAATTGGGAAGCTCATTACTACTCTACTGGGGTAGAAATATGGGAACAGACAGGTGGTAGGGTAACCCACTTTGTAGCGGGAATAGGAACAGGCGGAACTGTGATGGGAACTGGTAGAAGATTAAAAACTTATAACCAGAATATAAGTGTAATAGGAGTGCAACCTGCTTATCCCTTTCATGGTATAGAAGGCTTGAAACATATAGAAAGTTCCATAAAACCCGGTATATTTGAAGAAACCTTCTTAGATAGAATCTTTTTTATAGAAACAGAAGATGCTTACGAATGGGCAAGGAAACTGGCTAAGGAAGAGGGAATCTTTGTGGGACAGTCTTCAGGTGCGGCACTTAAAGCCTGTATTCAATTGGCTAAAGAGCTTTCTGAGAAGGGAGAAAGAGCTGTAATTGTAACAGTTTTTCCAGACGGAGGAGACAGATACCTTACTACCGCTCTTTTTGATTGAGGGAAGTTGAAGTGAAGATTCTAAAAGGCAAAGAAATGGCTCAATTAGATAAGGTAACCGTAGAAAAAATAGGTATCCCTTCCTTAGTTTTAATGGAAAACGCTGCAAGAGGGTTGCTGGAAGTTGTAAAAGAAAAGTTTTCCGTTCTTCGTAGGGTGCTTGTTGTTGCGGGAAAAGGTAATAACGGTGGTGACGGAATAGCTCTTGCCAGAATGCTTTACCTACAGGGTTTACAAGTAGATCTCTTCCTTCCCTTAGGAAACCCGAAAGGAGATGCTTTGAGACAACTTGAAATTTTGAAAAATTTAGGACTTAACCCTCTCAGGGACAATCCTTCTTGGGAAGACTACGACCTTATAGTGGATTCTCTCTTCGGCACGGGCTTTGAACCTCCTGTAAAGGGTAAAGCGGTGCAGATAATAAAAGAAATAAACTCAACGGATATACCTGTTCTCTCCGTGGATATTCCATCAGGACTTTCAGCTGATTCGGGCAGGGTTTTTGAACCCTGTATAAAAGCTTCGGTAACAGTTACTTTTCAGTTTCTAAAGGTATGTCACGTGCTTTTCCCTTCCGCTAAGTTCTGTGGGGAAGTGGTAGTAAAAGACATATCAATTCCCTCTTATTTAGCGGATTCTATTAAAAGAGAAACTATAGAAGAAGTAGATGTTCCGCGCAGAGAACCCGATACTTACAAAACAAAGGAAGGTCATGTTCTTATAGTAGGAGGAAGCACAGGAAAGACAGGAGCTGTTATAATGGCAGCTCTTGCTGCAAGCAGAACAGGAAGTGGACTCGTTAGTGTGGGAATTCCTCAAGATCTGAACACAGTATTTGAAAGCAGGCTTGTGGAGGAGATGAGTATTCCTCTTAAAGGCAGAGGCAGACTTTCTTACTTTGCGGTAGAGGAAATTCTTTCCCTTCAGGAAAAATTTTCCGCATTAGCGGTGGGAATGGGAATGGACAGATATGAAGAAGGACAAGATATAATAAGAGAACTTATTCTTAACTGGAATAAACCTCTTCTTATAGATGCAGATGGTATAAATAACTTAGCTGACTTGAAAGATCTTTCCCTTTTGAAAAAAAGACAAGGAATCACGGTTTTGACACCTCATGTAGGAGAATTTTCTCGCCTAAGCGGGCTATCTCATGAATATGTAACTTCAGAACAACTTGATGTAGCTTCTGAATTTTCCACCGAATACAATTGCTACTTGGTTTTAAAATCCGCAAGAACTGCTGTAGCAACTCCCGAAGGTAAAGTTTACCTCTCCACAAGAGGAACACCAGCTATGGCAAAGGGAGGAACAGGAGATGTTCTTTCCGGTATACTGATCGCTCTGTTAGGCAAAGGTCTTGATCCTGAAAAAGCTTTAAAGTTAGGCGTTGTGCTTCACGGCATAGCAGGGGAGATTGCGGAAAAAGAAACTCACATGGAAAGTTTAAAAGCCTTGGATATTGTAGAATGTATTCCACACGCTTACAAAAAAATTCAATCTGTTCTTGAAAATCCGCGGTAGAATCCGATACTATTTACTGATATGATAGACAAAGTTAATTTAAACAGGCTTATAGGACAGGCTTTGCAAACGGAGAAAAAAGTAAAGAAAAAGGAAACAGTTTCCGAGGTGAAGAAAGCAGAAAGCTTAGTAGAAATTTCCGAAACAGCAAGGAAAGCTTTGGAAGCGGACTATGAAGATTTAAGCCAAAAGGTTCGTAAGATAAAAGAGGAGATAGTTAAGGGAACTTATGAAGTAAAGCCTGAAAAGATAGTGGAAGGTTTTAAAAAGTTTTTCTCTTAAATTGACTCAAGAAGCAGTTTTGTATAAGGGTGAACGGGATTATCAAAAATTTTGAAAATATCCCCTTTTTCTACTATCCTACCTTCCTTTAAAACTATCACTTTATCTCCCACTTCTGCCACTACACCGAAATCGTGAGTTACCAAAATTATTGATTTTCCCTCTTCTTTTAATCTTCTAAACAATCCTAAAATTCTCTTCTGAACCGAAACATCTAAGGCAGTTGTAGGTTCGTCAGCAAGTAAGAGAGACGGTTCGCACACTACGGAAACAGCTATACATACTCTTTGCTTTAGACCTCCTGAAAGTTGGTGAGGATACATTGCGAATTTCTCCTCCGCACGCGGTATACCGGCTTTTCTCATAGCTTCTATTGCCTTTTCTTTAGCCGATCTTTGATCAGAGAAATGGCTTGTATAGGTTTCTTCAATCTGAGAACCTACGGTGAACAAAGGATCAAGATAGGAAGAAGGCTCTTGAAATATCATTCCTATTTCCTTACCCCTGATCTCCCGACGCTTGGATTCACCTATACTTAAAAGATCAATACCTTTAAAAAAGATGTTTCCTTCTACCTTCGTATAAGGAGGAAGTAGTCCCATTACAGCGTATAGAATTGAAGACTTCCCCGAACCTGATTCTCCCACTATGCAGAGGATTTCCCCTTCTTCAATATCAAAGGTGATATTATGAAGAGTTTTTTCAGCTCCATACCATAGACTAAGATTTTTAACGGAAAGCAAAGGCATAATCAATAAACTTATAGTTTATCAAGAATTGATTTTAACCGAGTGTAGGTGACAGATAAATCCTGAGAAATAACCTTAGTATTTGCAAGAACCGGTAGGAAATTGGTATCTCCGTTCCAACGGGGGACAATGTGAATATGCACATGGGTTTCAAGTCCTGCACCAGCGGATCTACCCAAGTTACAGCCGATATTAAAACCATGGGGAGAAAAAGCTTCTCTTAAAATACGTAGTGAAAGTTTTATTTGATGATGCATTTCAAGAACAGTTTCTTCATCAAGATCTTCGTAACTGCCAGTGTGCTTGAAAGGAACAACCATCAAGTGACCAGTGTTGTAAGGATATTTGTTCAAGATTATGAAGCTGTTATCTCCTTTGTAAAGAACTAAAAACTCTTGCCAGCGCTCTTTGGGTTGAAAGGCAGCGTCACATAAGAAGCAGTCTTTTATCTTACCTACACTCTCTACGTATTTACTCCTCCACGGTGCCCACAGTATTCTCATAAGCTTTAATGATAACTCAAAAAGATATAATTTAAATGCCATGAGCCTAAAAACACATGAAATAAGAGAACTGTTTCTCAGCTTCTTTGAGAAAAAGGGGCATACACGTGTAAAAAGTGCTTCTCTCATACCCGAAAACGATCCAACTCTTCTATTTGTAAATGCGGGTATGGTTCCCTTTAAAAATGTCTTCTTGGGCTTAGAAAGAAGATCTTATAAGAGAGCTGTTTCCTGTCAAAAGTGTCTCAGAGTTTCAGGAAAACATAACGATCTTGAGCAAGTGGGCTACACTTCACGTCATCATACATTTTTTGAAATGCTCGGGAACTTCTCCTTTGGAGATTATTTCAAGGAAAAAGCTATAGAATACGCTTGGGAATTCGTTACTGAAATTTTGAAACTCCCTAAGGATCGCATATACGTTTCAGTTTTTACAGAAGACGATGAAGCTTTCAAAATTTGGAATGAAAAAATTGGTATTCCTTCTCAAAAAATATGGAGATTAGGGAAAGAAGACAATTTCTGGCAGATGGGAGATACAGGACCCTGCGGACCTTCATCGGAGATTTACATAGACAGAGGAGAAAACTACAAAGGAGAGGAGAGATTTCTTGAAATATGGAATCTTGTATTTATGCAATTCAACAGAAGCGAGAAAGGAGAAATAACTCCCTTACCAAGTCCGAACATAGATACAGGTATGGGATTGGAGAGAATAGCAAGTGTCCTTCAAGGGACAGAAACCAACTACGAAATAGACATTATCTTTCCACTTATAAAGTTCGGAGAAGAACTTTCCTCTGTAAGGTATGGTATGCGTAAGGAAACCGACGTAGCACTTAGAGTAATAGCGGATCATTTAAGAGCTTTAACTTTCTCCATAGCGGACGGAGTTATTCCTTCCAATGAAGGTAGAGGATATGTTATAAGAAGAATTCTCAGAAGAGCACTCCGTTTTGGCTACAAACTGGGTATAGACAAACCCTTCCTTCACAAGGGTGTGGATTTGGTTGTAGAGATAATGAAAGAACCTTATCCGGAGCTTGAAGTGGGAAGAGAATCTGTAAAGGGAATGATCAAAAGCGAAGAGGAGAGATTCATAGCTACTCTGAGGAGGGGGCTTAATGAAGTAGAAGATATGATTCTGAGAGCTAAGGAAGAAGGAAGAAATTACCTCAGCGGTAAAGAAGTATTTAAAGCTTACGATACCTTCGGTTTTCCTTTGGATCTGATAGAAGAAATAGCACGGGAGAAAGGAATATACGTAGATTTGGAAGGTTTCAGAAAAGAGATGAAAGTTCAAAGAGAAAGAGCTAGAAAACATTTTAAAGTTGAATCCAAGGGGTTGAATCCTATTTATCAAAATCTTAAGGAGAAGGGGATTTCCTCTTCCTTCATCGGATACAGCAATTATGACGTAGAAACAGAACTTACAGTGATAATTAAAGAAAATAAAGAGCAGGAATCACTTTCCGAAGGAGAAATCGGTGAGCTTATCTTAAAAAGAACACCCTTTTATCCTGAAGGAGGAGGACAAATAGGTGATACAGGAATAGTAGAAACAGACAGAGCGCTTTTCAGAGTGGAAAATACAGAAAAACCTGTAGAGGGAATTATAGTCCACAAGGGTAAGGTTTTGAAGGGTTTTCTAAAGCAAGGTGATAGAGTTATTGCAAGAATAGACAGAGAGAGGAGAGAAGACATAATGAGAAATCATACCGCTACTCATCTACTCCACGCTGCATTAAGAAGTGTTGTGGGTGAGCACGTCCGTCAAGCGGGTTCTCTTGTGAGTGATTCTTACTTGAGATTTGACTATACTCATTTCACAGCTCTAACACCGAGAGAAATAAAAGAAATAGAGCATCTTGTCAACAAAAAAATAAGGGAAAACCTTAAAGTTGAAATAAAAGAGACTGATTACAAAACAGCGATAGAAAGCGGTGCAATTGCCATTTTTGAAGAGAAATACGGAGAGAGAGTAAGGGTTGTTTGTATTGATGAATTTTCACGGGAGCTGTGCGGAGGAACGCATGTCAAGCGAACAGGTGATATAGGTTATTTCAAAATTACCGGAGAGACATCGGTAGGGGCTGGTATAAGAAGAATTACAGCTCAAACAGGTAGATGGGCTGTTGAAACAGCCTTGGAAGAACACTTACTTTTAGAAGACATAGCAGATCTTTTGAAAGTTAAAGAATCGGAGCTAAAGGATAGAATTTCTTCTCTGAAGGAAGAGATAAGGGAAAAAGAAAGGGAAATAGTGCGTCTGCGCCAGAAGTTACTGAACTATGAGTTAGAAAGAAACATCAAAAGAGAAACTGCAGGAGATTATACTTTCCTATGGGGTAAAGTGAAAGACATATCCGCTGAAGAACTTCGCAATTTGGCGGATACCCTTAGACAGAAAGAAGAAAACAGTGTTGTTCTTCTGGCTTCGGAAAAAGAAGGTAAGCTTTCAATAGTAGTTGCTGTTTCTAAGGGGATAACACACAAGATAAAAGCCAAGGATATTATCAGAGAGATCGGCAAAGCTGTAAGAGGAGGAGGAGGAGGAAGGGAAGACTTAGCTCAAGGTGGAGGGAGTTATCCCGCAGGTTTTTCACAGGCGGTAAATAGCATAAGGGAAATTCTGAAGACTGGTGTATAATCTCAATAGCGCCCAAAGCCGCCAGCCGGGTTCGGGCGCTTTTCAAGGCGGGGTATAAATAGCCCGGCACCGGATACGTGTCCGGTGGTTTAAAAAGAGAATGAGAAATACAATGTTAATCTTACTAATCATAAGTGCTATGGTTGTAGCTTCTTGTGAAGCTAAGAAGAAAGATGCTGCCAAGACAGGTGAAGAAAAGATACCTGAAAAATACCGTAAAGCGGAAGCTTTTAAAATAGCCGATAAAAAAGGTTGTCTAGCATGTCATGATGTGGAGAAAAGAAGGGTGGGTCCTTCCTTTGTTGACATAGCCAAAAGATACTCTCAAAAGGGAGGAGCATTAGAGGAACTCACGGTGAGCATAATAAAAGGAAGTATGGGAAAATGGGGAAGTATTCCCATGACACCTCAACCTGTAACAGAGGAAGAAGCCCGTAAGATTTCAGAGTGGATACTTAAGCTTAAATGATCTTTCTCTTAACTCTTTGCGATATGTTACACATTATTTCGTAAGGTATAGTTCCAGCACAACGAGCTAAATCTCCGAAACTCTGTTCTGGTCCTACTACTGTAATCCAATCTCCTACGCATACTGGAGAATTTTTTAAATCAACTATGGTCATATCCATAGTTATATTCCCTACTATAGGTAGTTTTTCTCCTTCAAAGAACAGATATCCTCTGTTAGAAAGGCTCTTTATCAGTCCGTCTCCGTAACCAAAAGCTACTATACCTATTCGCATTTTGCAAGGTGCTGTATAGGTTCTGCCATAAGAAATAGGGTGCTTAGGTGGTATTTCCTTAACGGAAATGACTCTTGCTTTTAACTCTAAAACAGGTTTGATATTGATCGGATAATTTCTAAGGGGTTTTTCTCCGTAAAGTGCAAGCCCTATACGTGTATGAGTGGTGTAAGGAACTTTGTAAATTATTCCCGCTGAACTCTCTATGTGAATTTTAAAACTTCCTTTGTATTTTTTCACTATGTTTTCAAATTTTTTAATCTGATAAAGAGAAAACTCTCTATCCGCAGGAGTTGAAAGATGGCTCATTATTCCCGTTATACGATGATCTCTTATCAAAATATCTTCTGTAAAACCTAATCTTCCCATTCCTGTGTCGTATTTAACGTGGAATTTTACGTTTTTCCCCTTTAGCAGCTCAAGATGTTCTCTATCAGAAACCACAGGAGTGAGCTTATAGCTTTTTATAGCTTCAACTTCCTCCCGGAGAATCCCTCCTAAGATAATGATTTCCTTTTTAATTCCCATTTCCCTGAGAGAAACTCCTTCTTCTGCTGAAGCAACTGCGAAAGCTTCAACTTGCGGTAAACCCTGTAAAAGGGGAGCTATATACTCAACACCTATACCGTAGGCATCTGACTTTACCACCGCTATTATTTTCTTTTGAGAATATCTACACAGTTCGGTTACATTCTGCACTAAAGCACTGCTGTTAATTGTTAAAATGGATCTCACAGCGGAAATAGAAAGATCTGGATTTTTAATCACAATATACAATTTTAGTATGAGGGAAATAGGAATAGTAGGCTTGGGAAGAATGGGGGCTGGAATAGGAAGGCGTTTAAAAGCTAAAGGCTGGCGTGTAGCTGGCTACGATGTGAGTGAGGATATCCGCCGTAAGCTTAGAGAAGGAGGGATTGAAGTTTTTGACGAAATAGCGGATCTGTGTAAATGGTTTAAAGGGAAACGACTTATATGGATAATGGTTCCCGCTAATGTAGTTGATGACGCTTTGGAATCTCTTAAACCCTTTTTAAGATCGGGGGATATCCTTATAGAAGGTGGAAATTCATACTTCAGAGATTCTATAAGGAGGTATGAAGAATTAAAAAGTAGAGGAGTTGACTTCCTTGATGTGGGAGTAAGCGGAGGTGTGTGGGGTGAAAAAGAAGGATACTGTCTTATGATAGGGGGGGAAAGGAAAGTATTCTTGGAAGTGGAAAACCTCTTCAAAGATTTAGCTTACGGAGAAGACGGCTACGGTTATGTGGGAAAGCCGGGAAGTGGACACTTTGTAAAGATGGTTCACAACGGAATAGAATACGGCATGATGCAAGCTATAGCGGAAGGATTTGAACTCATGAAAGAAAGTGATTTTGATCTTGATCTTGAAGAAGTAGCAAGAATATACACAAGGGGTAGCGTTATACGGTCTTGGCTTATGGATTTAACTTACAAAGCCTTTAAAGACTTTAAGGGTCTTGAAGGTATAGAACCCTACGTAGAAGATTCCGGTGAAGGTAGATGGACTGTATTAGAAGGTGTAAGAACGGGAGTTCCTTTATGGGTTATAGCAGATGCTCTATGGGGCAGATTCAGATCACGTCAAAGCAACTCTTTCCGGGATAAACTCCTTGCAGCTCTTCGTTTTGAATTCGGAGGTCATACTGTAAAGAGGAAGGAAAAATGAAAAAAGAGTTGGCTTTTTTTATATTCGGCGGAACAGGAGATCTTGCAAGGCGTAAACTCTACCCGATTTTAGAAAATCTCTACAAAAAGGGGAAAATAAAAAACTTGAGATTAGTCTGTGCATTAGGCAGAGATGCCGATAAGCTGGAAGGTTATACAAGTCGGTTTTCTTCGGATTTTGGTAAACTCTTTAAGTTTATAAACTTTGATGTAACCGATAAAAAAAACTACGAACTTCTGAAAAAAGAAATAGAAAACTTACCAAACACGGAGCTTATATTCTATCTGGCACTGCCTCCTTCTCTTTTTGAACCAACCATTATCCACACGGGTTCTTTATTGAGAAAGTTCTCCAATCCTAGAAAAATAGTCATAGAAAAACCCTTCGGTTTTGATCTGCACTCTGCTAAGAGTTTGAACTTTCAACTTAAAAGATACTTTACAGAGAGAGAAATTTACAGAATAGACCACTTCCTTGGAAAAGTTCCTATTCAGAATATACTTTCTATCAGATTCTCCAACTATATATTTGAAGGAATATGGAACAAGAACTTCATAGATAATATCCAAATTTCCGCAACGGAAACCTTAGGACTTGAAGGCAGAGCCAGCTACTACGACAGAATAGGTGCTTTGAGGGATATGATACAGAATCATTTACTGCAAATTTTAGCCTTTTTAGCAATGGAACCACCGGCTGTTATGTCCGCTGAGAGAATAAGAGATGAAAAAGTAAAGGTATTAGCTTCTATCAGACGTTTTAAGGAAGAAGAGGTGGATACTTACGCAGTAAGGGGGCAGTATAGCGGATACACCCATGAATTAGGAAGGGATTCCAATACAGAAACTTACGCTGCTGTTAAACTTTATATAGAAAACTTCCGGTGGGAAGGAGTTCCCTTTTATCTAAGGACGGGAAAGAAACTAAAAGAAAAGAAAACGGAAGCGGTTGTGGTTTTCAAAGAAATACCGGGGAACTTCGGAAAAATACTCGGTTGTATGCCGGATCAAAATAAGCTTATCTTTGAAATAGCTCCCAGCACTAAGGTTGTTTTCAGATTCCAAATGATGCCTCCTACAGGCTTTTTAGCCTGCACCATAGAAAGTTCAATGGAAATAGATCTATCTAAGCATTTTGGTCAAGAACCCCCTGAAGCTTATGAAACTCTTTTAGAAGATATAATAGACGGAGATCAAACCCTTTTTATAAGGGAAGACGAATCGGAGCTGGCTTGGGAAATAGTGCAATCTATAATAAACAGATGGAAAGCAGAGGAAGATATACCTCTTTATAAACCCTACACTTGGGGTCCGAGGGAAGCGGAGGACTTTATAAGGAGGGACGGAAGAAAATGGGTTCTTGTTTGAACAAATACAGGATAGTCTCCGTTAAGGATAGTTTCGCTCTTTTTGAAAAACTCCATCGTTTTATAATGGACGTAGCCTGTCGGGAAATAGGAAATAAAGGGTTTTTTACAGCTGGACTTGCGGGAGGTAGTAGCCCCAAAGGACTCTACGAAATTATGAAAGATCACTTTCCCTATTGGGAGAAGAGTTATTTCCTACCCTCTGATGAGAGATACGTTCCTTCCGAGGATCCAAGAAGTAATTACCGTATGATTAGAAATTCCTTAGGGGAAAAAGCCCGTATTTACAGGATCAAAACGGAACTACCACCAGAACAAGCTTGTAGTGAATTCAACAGGGAACTTTCTAAAATAGGAAGACTTGACTTTATCCTTCTGGGTATAGGGGAAGACGGTCATACCGCCTCTTTGTTTCCCAAATCTGAATGTAGAACATGTGGAGATAACGCGTGCATATCGGAGTCTCCCGATGGGCTTTTAAGAATTAGTATGACTCTTAACTTTATAAACCGCTCCGCGGTAATAGCTTTCTTGGCTTTCGGGGATAAGAAGAGAAAAATCCTTGAAACTCTCATTACTGGTGGAGATATACCTGCTGGACAGGTAAACAACGGTAAAGAGATATATCTTTTTACAGACCTTCTTCTATAAGCTCGTTTTCTATTTCAAAGTAAACGTAATACGCGTTTACAGGATTAACGTCAAAGAACACAGGTATCTGGGTGTAAGAGGGATCCTTCTCTATCAATGCATCGTTTATATTTTCCCTTACATAGTCTATATCTTTTCCTTCTTCTATCATATTCCTTATGGCTTCTCTGAGATCCGTTATGTATTTGTAAGTGCGGTTTACCGTTTTTCTTATGTTTTCTTCTCCCATTACAGGTTCTCCGTGTCCTGGTAGAAGTAAGCGGGGTTTAAGCTCAAGAATTTTCTCCAAACAAGAAAGCCAACTTTTGGAATTGCCTGATCCGAGAAAGGGAATTCTACCGTCAAAAACAAGATCTCCGCTGAAAAGAATTTGCTTCTGCGGAAGCCAAACAATAATATCACCCGGTGTATGTCCACGACACAAGTGTTTTACCTCAAAGATCTTTTTACCTAAATTCAGATTAAGTTCATCTTTAAAAGTTATCTGTGGACCTATCATTTCAGTTCCATCAAGATGTTCCCGCAGAATCTTTTGACGCGCTTTGAAGAAATTCCAGCTTGAGGGTTCGGAGATGTAATCGTATGACCATTCATGAGCTATAATTGTAGCTCCTACTTCCTTAAAAGCGGACACTCCGTAAAAGTGATCTGTATGATAATGGGTTACAATTACGAATTTAATAGGTTTATCCGTAACAGTGCGTATGGTTTCTATAAGCTCTTTTCCCAATTTATAAGTGCTGAGGGTATCAACCACAACCACTCCTTCCTCTGTGGTGATAAAGTAAGCGTTGGATATAAAACCTCTGTTTTTATAACTTATCTGTTCGTAAACTCCGAAAACACCGTAAACATCAGAAGCTATTTTTTCAAGAGTATTCCTTACATGTTTTGGATACTCAACTGCTGTGCTGATAAACACAAAGCTTAAAAGAAAGTATAAGATCAACATCATTTACCCTCCACTTCCCTTATAGCAGTTTTAATATCACTGTCCGCTCTCCTGAAAACTTTACGCGCCTCTGGAGATAGTTTTTCACCGAAAAGTTTGAGAAGGGTTTCTACGTTTACAAAACCGACAACCACTGAACCGTCCTCTTTTTCGTAAAGATAAACTCTACAGGGAGACATAACTCCCAGTTGAGGAAATTCTCTGAAGATTTTTTCCGCATAGGATAAATTACACACTAAGAAATAAGAAAAACGCGGTTTTTCTGTGGAAATATCAACAACTCCTAAAACGTTCATATTCAAACCTTCAAGAGCTGATCTGAAAAGTATTTTGACATCTTCAAAATCGACTCCTTGTATAGTTTTTTCGTATCTAAGAGGGTGTTTTTTTTCTTCCTGAGCCAAAGTAAAAGAACATAAAATAGCAATTACTATCAGTATGGTTTTCATTTCTGAGCTACCCTTTCTATAACCGCTCTGAGTTTTCCGTAAGTGTTCATTATCTCCTGAGCATGGGCATCGGGAAGTTCCTCGGCGAAATCTCTAAGTATGAGATAATCTCTCATAGCGGTTATGTGTATTTTTCCCCCTTGTTCGTAAACAGCTATACTACACGGTATTAAAACACTCATAAAGGGAATACTCAAAAGAATCTGTTTTTTTAGCGGAATATCACAGGCTAAAATTGTGGTATATGAAGGAAAATCCTTAACCCCTCTTGCTTTTAATACTCTGGACATAGGCAAGACTTTAATTACTTTAAGTCCTGCTTTATTGAGTTCTCTTACAAGGGTTTTAACCACCTGAGTATGATTTTTGCTTTTTACTTCAACTGTATGAAAAAGAAGTCTTTCTGGGGTAAGGAGATAGTTCTTAACGTAAAATACAAAAGCGAAAACCGCCAGGACACCTCCCATCATTATGAGAATAACCTTCATAAAAATTCAGCCCCCGTAACACTCCTCATAAGTTTTGTAAGTAGCATCAAGCACTTTCACGTTGGGTTTTGTCCTTACTCTCACACTTTTTCTTTTCTTAAGATACTCAATAAGGATATCATAAACAGGAACAGGTTTGTAATCTGGAAGTATAGCCTCCTCAGGAGGCGGCGGACCCCCGTAAACGGCTATAAGATACTCCTTGTTTTCTTGAAGAGGTTTACCGCCTATTAAAACCTTTCTTATCCTGTTATACTGAGGTCCGTTAATTTCTATTTCGTATTCTACATTCCATAGTCTTGACATGTCTCCCCCTTGTTGGTAGAAGGGATCTGGATTGAACACGTTGTCCGCTACATCTTCCCATACAGTTAGGAGATCCTTGCCTTTTCTTTTTAGAACGTAAACTTCTGGATAAGTTATAGCTGTGTAGTCGTAAACGTGATTTCTTGTAATTTTCTGTCCCGGCAGGACAGTTGTTCCCCATCTGTAACCCGGGGAAGTAACAACGTCAAGGTCCCCACCGTAGTAATCGTTTATAGCTTCTCCAACAAGCCAATCCCACGTGCTAAAGAAAGTATCCCTCTTATAAAGCATAACTTCAGCAGTAGCGAGTTCATCATCAAGTCTGTATTTTTTAGCAACTTCTCTTCTATAACGCTCTACTATCTTACGAGCACCTTTATCAGGAGGAATAAGATTGGAAGCTACGGGATAAAGCTTAAATCTGTAATCCTTTATTCCCCCTTTATCAACGTGTAAATCTATCCTACCTACAAACTTACCGTGAGAGCCTGCGATTAAAACCAGTGTTTTACCTACCTTTACAGCTCGCGGTGTAACATCGTGAGTGTGTCCAGAGATTATCACATCTATTCCCTTTACAACTTCCGCTATTTTAAGATCTAAAGGCAGACCGTTATGGGTGAGGAATACAACCGCATCTACCTTGTGTTTTTCCCTAAGTTCATTAACAAATTCCTGAAGTTGATCTTCCCTTATTCCAAAGCTCCAACCTTCAACAAACTGTCTGGGATTTGCAAGGGGTGTAAAGGGGAAAGAACTGCCTATAATACCCAGTTTCGCTCCACCTACTTCTTTTATGGTGTAAGGTTTGAAAACTAAATCACCCCACAGCTCATCTACTACGTTATGGGTTATGAATTCACAGCCTCCTTTTTCCAGTTCTTTTATTCTCTGGAGAAAGATCTCCTTTCCGAAAGTATAATCCCAGTGAGCTACAAACAGATCGTAACCAGTGTATACCATCCAATCCACAACGGATTTACCTTCTGTAAAAGTTCCTATAGCGGTAGTTGTCCATGTGTCTCCTCCGTCCATTACAAGCACCTTGTCCCTTCCTCTTTCTTCTATAACCGTCTTTACAATGGTTGTTATATACTCCGCGCCACCCATTTTTCCAAACTTAAGCGCCAGTTTTGGAAAATCTACACAACTTGTAAAATAAGCTTCAAGACTTCCCGGTTTTATACGGTAGTATCTGAGGAAATCTTTACCCGTAATATAGCCGGGTTTCCCTTTAAGCTTCTTAGGTGCTACAAGGTTTATAGGTTCTGCAAAATACAAGGGTTCAAGATGAGCGTGTATGTCGGTTGTAAAGATTAAAGTAACGTTACCTAAGGGTTTAAATCTCATTATGTCTTCGTAGTCCATTTTGGCTAAGGCTGTAACGGGATTTGCGGTTAAATACGCTCCAGTAACAATTGCCAATTCTAAGAAGTCCCTGCGGGTCAAGTGCATAAGAATACCTCCTATTTGTTGAGGGGTGATTCGGGATCATGCATATAGGCAACTATATCTGCTATTTCTTCAGGGGTGAGAACACCGTGGTATCCAAGTCTGGGCATAACGGAGCAGGGAACAATAGCCCAAGAGTTGTATATCCTTATGTAGGTATCCTTAGGATCTATTCCTCTCTTTGCATACCCTCTTAAAGAGGGTCCTATATTACCGCAGGCTAAGATTCTGGGATCACCGCAGTGACAAGCGTAACAGTTACCTCTTCTACTTCTTCCTCCTTTATCTGGATCTCCAAAAAGCTTTTCTCCTCTTTTAATATCTTTTCCAATAACACCTCCCTCAGGAAATTTTACAGTAGCCATCATTTCCTTACGAAAAGTTTCAACGTCTATTCCCTTTGGAACTATCTGATCTGGATTAGAACAGGCTTTTTGCCATTTATCTTGATTGGCAAGAGCTATTTTAAATCTTTCTGCTAAGTTTTTCTTTTTCTCTTTCTTTACCTGTATTTTCTTTTCCTCTTCTTTTTTTTCTGAAACTGCAGCTTTTTGAGCTGTAGGCTGACAGGCTATTAAAATAAATGCAGTAAAAGAAGCTCCGTAAATAACCGTTTTTTTCATGACAAGACCTCCCTTATCTGAGTAAACCGGGAACTTCTATAACTCCGCCATTTGCGGCGTGTTTCATGTAAAGTTCTAAAGCTATTACCCAATCTGAATAAGGAGGGGGTTTCTTCACCCAATCGCTCTTTTCATTCCACTTTTTCTCAAAGAGAAAATAAGCTCTGAAGCAACTTCTCACTCTATCTTCCATTGTCCACATTCTATCGTTACCGAATCTATACGCAGGCCAATGAGTGTATACTTTTGCTTTTACAGGATCGGGAAGTCCCTGAAGTCTAATTCTCTTACCTGCCAAGACAGAATGACATATACCACAGGAAAAATCTCTTGCTCCCACTCTCATAAACCATAACTTCTCACCTTTTTTATACATTTCCTCTTCTTGAGGATCGTCTATCTGAACGTTTATTTCCATTCCGTTACTGAGTGAAGCTACAAAGGTTGCCAGAGGAACTCTGTATTTTCCACTCCATTTATCAAATTCTTTGCGGAATTTCTTATCCTTGGGGTCAAATCCCATATACTGTGTCATACAGCTGAGAATTCGCAAATCAAGGTCCGCAACTTTTCCAATGTCGGTATAATATCTGGGCATTCTGGCATAAGCACCTTCAAGATTTTTACTACCGTCTTCTCCGTGGCAAGAAGCGCACGTTTTACCGTTTGGTCCTTTCATTGTATTAAACAATTCCCTTCCTTCGTCAACGTAGGCATGCCCCGGGTGCATACCCAGTTCTAAAAGTTCTTGTAGATGACTCGGAGTTTGCTCCTGAGCGGTAACTGCGGCTACGAGAAATGATCCACCCGCAATGATACCCACAAGGTATTTTTTTTCTTTCATATCTCCCCTCCTTTAGGAGACTTTTACAGGCACACTTTTTTCCCACTTGCCTCCTTTGTTGTCCTCGTATTTGATTGTAAGCTTACCCGATTCTGTGGCTTTCATCATTACAGCAAAATACGGATTTTTACTTATTGCGGGTCCAGTATGTAGGGTTGTAACTTTCTTATCGTTAAAGAAAAACTCTACTTTTGTTATATAGTGAGCGGGTATGGTTTTACCATGCCTGTCTTTACGGCGCCCTGTCTCCATAGGGTGGGTTATTACCATTTGGACTTTAAAAACATCACCTTTTTTAATTTTCTTAGGAACTCTTACAATAGCTCTTCCTATTCTTGCCATTGTATGCCTCCCTTCAGTTTATTAACCGCAACCGCCGACGGTGACTTTGATTTCCTTGGAAGTTGCCAGCAGTGTGCCGTCTTTCATTTTAATAATCGCTCTTACAACAGAAGTCTTAGCCAGCTTAATACGAGTGGCAAAGAAAACTTCTCCATTCATAGGTGAAAGCTCTACAGTTGTAACCCAAGGATTAAAGTTAGCATCGGCAAAAATATACAAAGCTTCCACTTCTTCTACGGGAACATCAGCACTGATCTGAACAGGAACATTAGCACCTGATTCTGCAATTGTGGGAGCTTTTATACGAACCTTATCGCTTTGTGTAAGATCGGAAAGGGTAGCTCCAAGATGTTCTTTAAGAGCTTCTTCTAAGGTCATATCCCTTGAAAAAGAGCTTCCTATTAGAGCAGGAGCCATAAGTAAAGCTAAAGCTCCTGCGGAAGCAGTTTTCAACAGATCCCTTCTTGAAATCATAACAGACACCTCCTTGAAAAAATTTCCCTGAAAAAAGCCTTAGAATTTATATCGGCTATGAAATTTGTTTCTTCAAAAACAGTTGTAAAAACCATTAACATAGCTGTATTTAAATTTAATTAAATTGAATAAAAACCCGCCTAATACCTGCTTATAAATTAATAACGGTGTCTAATTTAAAATCATTCATATATATTAAAATTAAAATTTTAAAAACTTCTACCCAATTTGTTGTATACTTCGCTTAAGGCTATCCTGTAATAGATCGGTCTTCCATGAGGACACACGTGGGGATTTTCAAGAGATTCCCACTCTTTAATCATCTCCCTAATTGCGTCCGGGGAAAGTTCTACACCAGATTTTAAAGAAATCTTGCAAGCTTTATCTGCTGACATCTTTCCCTTTTCGTAGTTTATCCTTTCGGAGAGAAGATGTTGATCAAAGAAATAGATGTAATCTCCGTATTGAACTACCAAGATAGTCTCACTTATTTGCCCCAACACTTTTAAGGTAAATCTGTAGGCTTTGGGAACAGTCAACAGATAGTTTGTAACGAAGGGGTCTTTTTTTCCCTTTAAAGTTTCTCTTAGGAGAGATAAAAGTTTTCTCTCGTTTATAAATTTGACTTCTCTTTTTTTAGGGTGAATATTGAAGTCCACTGCAAAGGGTGGAACTTCTATGAACAAAGCGACAGCTGTTTTGAAACCTACTACTTTTCTTAGAAACTCTTTAAGATTTCTGTTTTTTACGGGTCTTGAGTTAACGAAGATGTATACGCGTCCTTGAGGTATATTCCTGCGTATGTAAATCTTTATCCATACGGTGTTATCTTTTCTTTCGTAAACTTCAAAGTTTTCTCCGAGAATTTGCTTTATCCTTTCTTCTTTTTCCGAGGCGGGGAAGAATAGGATCTCTTTACCATTTGAGATTAGTTTAAACTCCACAGCACTGCTTACAAGAGCGTATTCTTTAATAAGATCTCTTATTTTGTTTCTTTCCGTATCTTCTCTGCGAAGAAATTTTCTCCTTACGGGAAGATTGAAAAAAAGATCCCTTACTTCCACCTCTGTTCCCACCGGCATACCTGTTTTTTCCTTCTGCTTCAGCAAACCTGCTTCTACTTCTACTTGCCAACCTTCTTTTTGTTGAAAGTAACGGGATTTTATTTTCATTCTGCTCACACTGGCAATTGAATGAAGTGCTTCTCCTCTAAAACCGTAGGTGGTGAGTTTAAGAAGATCTTCTTCACTTCTTATCTTGCTGGTTGCTCCTTCAAGGAAAACTTTATCTATATCCTCTGGGTGAATTCCTTCCCCGTTATCCCGAACAACTATAAGTCTTTTACCTCCTTTTGATATTTCAATCTCAATTCTTGTAGCTTTAGCGTCTAAGGAATTCTCCACAAGTTCTTTTACAATATCCGAAGGAGAAGATATCACTTCTCCCGCAGCTATTCTACTCCTTACCTGTGGTGGAAGTATTTCAACAAACATAACTTTTAAGGAAATATACCACTGATGGGTAATCCTTCCCTTTCATCTAAACCTATTATTAGATTCATATTTTGAACCGCTTGGAGGGAAGCTCCCTTACCGAGATTATCTATAGCCGAGAAAATAACAGCTGTAGATGTTCTTCTATCATAGTAAGGGTATATAAAACAGTAATTTGTTCCTAATACCCAGCGGGTTTGGGGAGGTGTTTGGATAACCCTTACAAAGGGTTCTTCCTTATAGGTTTGAAAGAAAAGCTCCATTAGGTCTATTTCCCTTAGTTTTACATAAACAGTAACCAACATACCTCTTGAAACTGGTATCACAGTAGGGGTAAACCTTATTTTTATTCTTTTAGATAAGATATTCTCTAATATGCTTTCTATTTCAGGCACATGCCTGTGAGCTTCCACTGCGTAAGGGAATAAGTTCTCTGCTATCTCTGGAAAGTGGAAATGTCTGCTGGTTTTTCTTCCTGCTCCGGAGACGCCTGATAGAGCGTGTATTATTATACTTTCCGTATCAAGGTGTTCTTTTAAAAGAGGATAAATTGCCAAAAGAGATGCCGTCGGATAACAACCGGGATTTGCAACTAAAGATGTGTTTTTAATTTTCCTTCGGAAAAGTTCAGGAAGTCCGTAAACCGCCTTTTCTAAAAGATTGGGAAAACCGTGATTAAATCCGTAGAAGTAAGGATATACGGAAGGATCTTTTATTCTATAAGCACCGGAAAGATCTATAACCTTCTTACCTTTATCCAGAAGCTGGGGAACGAGATTAAGGGAGATTTCGTGAGGAAGGCATAAGAAGGCGATGTCAAAATCCTCTTCGGGTTCACTGGTAAGTTTGAAATTGGCAAGGCAGCTGTTTTCAAAAAGAGGAAGCTCCTGACCTAAGCGTTTGCCAGCTGAGGATTTGGATATGAGATTTGTTATCTTTACATACGGGTGATTTATTAAAACTCTGAGTAGCTCTATACCTGTATATCCTGTTACTCCGTAAAGAGTTACTCTTAACGTTTGCTCCACCTGTATTTTGCTCTTGCTCCCATTTGAGCGTATTTTTTTCTTTCCTTTTCGCGAGCATCTCTTGTCAGGAGATTAGCTTTTTTAAGAGTTGCTCTTAAGTCTGGATTATAAGAGACAAGCGCTTTGGCTACTCCATACATTATAGCTTCAGCTTGACCGGAAATTCCGCCTCCTTTAACTGTTGCGTATATGCCGAATTTTCCTTCTGTTCCCGTGAGTTTAAAGGGAAGCATTATTTTGCGGAAGAGTGTTTCCCTTTGAACGTAATCCCTAAGGTAATACTCTTTTCCACTTTCATCACTTCTTACTATAAACCTTTCAGGCTGATCCTTTATAAGCCAAACTCTTGCTACCGCTTCTTTTCTCTTACCGGTGCCGTAATGGGAATTTTCTTTTGTTATTTTAAAATCCTTTAATTTGAGCATCTTCAGCCTCCGTTAGAGATCAATAGGTTCTGGTTTTTGAGCCTGATGGGGGTGATTACTACCTTTGTATATTTTGAGTTTTTTAAGCATTCTATGTCCCAATCTGTTCTTAGGTAGCATTCTTTTAACAGCTAGTCTTATTACTTCTTCGGGTTTGTTTTCCAGCATCCATTTAAGAGATCTCTCTTTTAATCCGCCGGGATAGTTGGAATGGCGGTAGTATATCTTCTGCTCTAACTTCTTACCTGTTACTCTTATCTTATCGGCATTGATAACTATGACAAAATCTCCACAATCTACATCTGGCTGGTAGTAGGGTTTGTGTTTGCCTCTTATTATTTTGGCTATTTCACTGGCTAATCTTCCTAAAACTTTCCCCTCAGCGTTAACAATAAACCACTTTCTTTCAACTTCTTCAGGTTTAACTCTGAAAGTTTTCATTCAAATCAGTTTATCATTTCTTAGATAGAAACTCAAGGGGATTAAGCACAGATCCGTCCTTAGCTCTTATTTCAAAATGAAGAGCGCATTCTGAGGAACCGGGTTTCATACCTACTTTAGCAATGATTTCTCCTCTTGATACTCTTTCTCCCCTTTCTACTAAGTTTTGCATATTAAAGGCGTATATAGAAAGATATCCTTTGTGTTCTATTATGATCATGTTTCCGTAGGGTGTTAAATCATTTCCGCTGTATATGACTCTTCCGTTGTCAACGGATCTTATTTTGCTACCACAAGGAGCGTATATATTCAATCCTTTTGTTTCCTTTTTGTATTTACCATTTACAGGAAGAAAAGCTAATTTTAAACGCGGTTTGTTTACATACCTTCTTTCAAATACCTTTTTGGGAACAGGTATTTTGAGGATTTGACCTATTCTTATTAAATCGCTCTTAAGACCGTTGGCTCTTTTGATCCTTTTCCAGCTAACACCGAACTTTTTCCCTATCTTTTGAAGGCTATCACCTCTCCTTACTCTGTATTTTATATAGACTACGTCTTTTTTTCTATAACTCCTGCGGATTTTCCGAGATGATCTCTTTGGTATCTTTAAAACTTGTCCAACTCTTATAACATTACTACGTAATTTGTTGTATTTTTTTATTCTTTTCCAACTAACTCCGAACTTCTTACCTATTTTTTGAAGACTGTCACCGGGGCGAACGCGGTAGAGAATGTAAGAATCTTTTTTCCTCTTAGCTATTCGTTTTTTGTGGGGAATACAGATACGTTCTCCTATTCTAAGGTATTTTTTCTTCCTTAATTTCGGGTTAACCTTAAGAATATCCCTAATATAGAGGTTATAACGATCCGCTATTGTCCACAAACTCTCACCTTTTTTTACTTTATGATAGAGTCGGCACTTACCCGCATAAGACTCTGTGCTTATAATAAGGCTAATACTCAATACGAAAATCATAAAGAGGTTCATCACTTTCCTCCCTCAAAAGTTCTATCTTATCTACTCTTGAAAGTTTCGGACCTTTCCAAAGATCTTTAATAAAGCTAAACAGGATCTCTTCATCTCCTTCAACAAGCACTTCAACTCTGCCGTCTTTTAGATTTTTAACCCAGCCTCTTAATCCGTAACTCTCTGCAAGCCTACGGGTAAAAGCTCTAAATCCGACTCCTTGAACTATACCGGAAATAAACAGGTGTAAACGCATGCTTTTATGATACAACGGAATTGCTTTACTCTCAATGATTACAACTTCAGAATCTTGTATTTGAATCTGTCAGGCTCAAGCCAGTTCAGAGGTTCTCCTTCAACTTCCGCATAGGGATATCCGAAGAAGTTAAGGGGTATTTGTTTCTGAGGCGGTTCAAGGATAAAATCCCTTGCCCAGTTGTAAGCTATCCAATGCGGATCCCAGTTCCCGAAGAGATACCTTTTTACAAACTCCAGGCGAGGGTGACCGTGAGGGAGCTTCTCCTTAAGCCTTATCTTTGTAACATCTGCGGGATCTACGGGTATCCATTCCCCTGCCCAAAACTCCGCTCTGCAGTGTTGAGCTTTTGTTAAATCCTTTGTCCCCTTCTTTATGGAAAGACTTTCAGATAACATCGCTGGCATGACTCTCAGCCCAAAAACTTCCCTGGCGGGAATCCCAGCAGTTCTGCACAGAGCTACAAATATGGAACTTTGATCCGCACACTTACCACCGATCTTTCCTCCTCTTTCAAGAATTTCAAGCATACTGTTTACATCTCCGGGACCACAGCCTTTTACTTTTGGATCTCTGTAAGTATTCTCCACTACCCATTCGTAGATAGACCAAGCTTTATATAAAATTCCTTCTTTTCCCTTAGTTATTTTTTCTGCTATATCCTCAACTTTACCCGAAGTGGGTATATGCTCGCTCGGTTCTAAGTAGATTTTTACTTCCTTGGGTATATTCACTTTTCTTTCTACAAGGGATACCCTTCTGGAATGGAAAGAGATCTTAAATCGCACTATTATTTTCTTTTCTGGTTCTCCCTTAGAAAATTCCGCATAAAGGGCTTTTGCTCCAAAACGTTTATCCTTGTAGATACCCGCCTTTTTATGGTTTCCTTCAAAGCGAAGACTTTCAAGTTTTTGATAAGAAGTATCAACCGGTATAGGAAGCCAGAGTCTAACATTTTCTTTGTAGGGAAGATAAACTTTGTAAAGAAGAGTTACACTTTTTCTAAACTCTAATCCGAACGCTAAGCCTCCTAGGGCTGTAATGCTTCCCACTGATAAAACTTTTATAAAATCACGGCGGTTCATATTCAGCCTCCTATTATCTTTATAATTACCCTTTTAGGTCTTTGCCCGTCAAATTCTGCGTAAAAGATTTCCTGCCAAGGTCCTAAATCCAACTTTCCTTCCGTAACGGGAAGGATTACCTGAAGGTGAACTAACAGATTTTTAAGATGAGCATCGGCGTTGTCCTCACCGGTTAGATGGTGTTTATAATTGTCCCTGAAAGGTGCTAACTTCTCTAACCATTCCCATATATCTTTGTGTAGTCCCTCTTCGTCATCTTGAACTATAACAGCTGATGTAAGATGCATCGCTGAAACCAAGCACAAACCTTCCCTTATTCCCGATTCCTTTACAGCTTTTTCCACTTCCTCGGTAATTCTTATAAGATCTCTTCTTTTATCTGTTTTGAAAGTTAGGTATTTTGTATAGGATTTCAACGTTGTTTTAACTCCCTTAGTTTTTTCTCAATATCCTTTAGCTTGTTCTCAAGATCTGTTATTTCCTTTAAAGCTGAAGAACAGTAGAAGTATTCTCCCTTAGATAAGTAGCGCGCTCTTTTCTTAAGCTCTTTTATTCTTCTTTTTACAGATCTGAAATCTCTTGTGTAAAACCATCTTACAACTGCGCGAGCGGTTTCAACAATATCCTTATTATTGGCTCTTAGTTCTCTTTTCAATCTTCTCCTTTCTTTTTGGCTTGTATGGAAAGAAAGAAGTTCTATTTTTTTACCGTTTTTGCTTTTTGTAAGTATATCTTCCATTACTTTCCTGAAGGAACCCTGTAATTTAAGCTTTTCGTCTCCTATCCTTATCCAAAGCTCCATTAGGAAGCCTCCTTAAAGTAATATTATTATATAGCATGTCTATCAAGGTTACTTACAGGGGAAGGGAAGTAGTCATTGAAGAAGATAAGATAAAGGTTAAAGATTTACTAAGGAAAATGGGATTGTCTCCACTTTCCGCTATTGTAGTAAGGGAAGATGAAATTCTATCGGAAGAAGATCTTGTGAAAAGTGGCGAGAGAATAAGGATAGTTAATGCGATTTCTGGAGGAGTTTAAAGCCTTAGACTGGCTTCTTCTCATACCTCTTATAAGTATTCAAGTTTTTGGAATTTGCGGGGTTTACAGTGCTTCAATAAGTGAGGGTTTGCCCTTTCTTTTCAAGAAACATCTCCTTTATCTGGGGTTGAGTTGGTTTATTATCTTTTTAATATCACGTGAAAGATTTAGAAATGCTCTTGATCTTTCTCTATACGTTTACCTACTGAACTTATTTCTGTTGGTATTGGTATTGGTAACAGGTAAAGAGATATACGGTGCTAAAAGGTGGCTTAGTTTAGGATTTATAAATGTTCAACCTTCAGAATTCATGAAGGTATCTCTTATACTCTTAGCTTCTTACCTTATTCCTTATATAAAGGGTGTTAAGGATAGAAAGGCTTTCTTACTCCTTTTATCTCTATCAATTCCAGCTGTTGTAACTTTAAAACAACCTGATCTCGGAACAACAGCCACCTATTTTGTTCCTATTGTCTTTATGCTCTTTATAAGAGGGGTAAATTTTAGGTATTTTCTTGTTTTTTCCATACTAATTGTCCTTTCTTCTCCTCTTTTATGGAATTTTCTTAAAAACTATCAAAAAAAGAGAATTTTGGCGGTTATTGATCCTTACAGCGATTATTCAGGAAGTGGCTACCAACTTATACAGTCCATAATAGCCATAGGATCGGGAGGATTATCCGGAAAGGGGCTTGCAAAGGGAACTCAATCCCAGCTTATGTTTTTACCTGAAAGTCATACGGATTTTGTATTTTCAGTTATAGGAGAAGAAATGGGATTCATAGGAAGCTTTCTTTTGGTATTTTCAATATTTATCTTTCTTACGAGAATTTTATTTTATTTGAAATTTACTCTAATACCTTCGGAAACTCTATTTGTAGTCGGTGTTTTTTCTCTCCTTTTATTTCAATACACAGTTAACATGCTAATGGCTTTAGGTCTTTTTCCTGTAGTAGGTATTCCCCTTCCCTTTGTCAGTTTTGGGGGTAGTTCTATGCTCTCTCTCAGCATACTGATAGGACTTGTTCTTAGTATTTACAGAGAGTATAAGCACAAATTCCCCCGTTTGGGTGGTGAACCTAACTATGAATAAATGTGTAAAAGCTCTCTACATACACATTCCCTTTTGCAGATACAAATGTCCTTACTGCGATTTTACTTCCTTTATCGGTGGGGAAGAAATACTTGAGGAGTATATAAGTTTAGTTTTGAAAGAAGCGAACCTCTACAAGGATACTCCGAAGAAGATATCAACTCTTTACTTGGGTGGCGGAACTCCTTCCCTCCTTGAACCTTTTCAAATAGAGAAGCTTTTGGATAATTTAAACGCACTTGGATATTTCTCTTCTTTGGAGGAGATTACCGTTGAGTGTAATCCTGAAGATTACAGCTATAAGGAATACAAACAGCTTCTTGATATAGGAGTAAACAGGATAAGTATAGGAATTCAGAGTTTTTTACAGAAAGGACTTAACGTATTGGGTAGAAGACACAATTCTCTAATGGCTATTAGATCAGTTCAGAAAGCCAAGGAAGCAGGTTTCAAAAATATAAACGTGGATCTAATCTACGCTTATCCTAACCAAACTCCGGAAGATATAAAGATGGAACTTGAGTATATAAGTCTTCTCAAGCCTTCCCATGTATCTGCTTATATGTTAACCCCCTATAAATACACTCCGCTGTGGAAGAAAATAAAAGAAAGGAAATTAACTATGCTTTCCGAAGAAGAAGTATATACTATCTACAAAACCCTGTATAGGGGATTAAAGAGACTTGGTTACAACCGTTACGAGATTTCCAATTGGGCTTTTAAAGGATACGAGTGCAAGCACAATCTTACATACTGGAAAATGGAAAACTTTATCGGATTGGGAGTTTCAGCCTGTGGTTTTATAGATAACAAAAGATATAGGAATTTCAGAAGCTTAGAGAAATATACGCAGTATCTTGAGAAAGGGAAAAAGCCTGTTGAAGAAATAGTTGCCTTGAGTCCCGCTGAGTTAAGAAAGGAACGTATAATACTACGATTACGCTTGAAGGAAGGGCTTCCCTTGCGAGAAAAGTATATTATTCCTTCTTTTTTAGAAGCTTTTTTTGAAGAAGGAAATAAAGGAATAGGGATAAAGGAAGAGTATATGATCCTGTCCAATGAAATTATAGCCGAAGTCCTGCTATTTGCTGATTCTGTCACTGATCGTTAGCTTAAAATTAAATTTATGATCAAATTCGGAACCGACGGCTGGAGAGCTGTTATAGGTGATCAGTTTACCTACGAAAATGTAAGAAGGGTTGCAAAAGCCCATGCACAAGTTCTTAAAGAGAAGAATCTCAGGAGGGTAATTGTAGGATACGATTGGAGATTCTCTTCTGAGCTTTTTGCTCGTCAAGTATGCGGTGTTTTTAAAGCAGAAGGACTTGAAGTGTTTTTATCTAATTCAGCCTGCACTACTCCGATGGTTTCCTTTGCTGTAAAATACTTAGGCTTTGAGGCAGGTGTCATGATAACTGCCTCTCACAATCCGCCTTACTATAACGGATATAAAATAAAAGAGAGTTTTGGCGGTTCCGCTACACCCGCTTTTGTTAAAGAGGTGGAAAGTAGAATTCCTTTAGATCCTCCTCATGTGGAAGATATTACAGTAGAACTTAAGGATATTAAAAATCCTTATATTGAAGAAGTAAGGAATTGGATAGACACTGAGATACTGAAGGAAGAATCACTGCTTTTAGTTCACGATGCAATGCACGGCACTTCTTCTGGACTTTTCAATGCGGTTTTAAACAATACACGAGTAAGCGTTTTAGGAATAAGATCTCATAGAGATCCTCTCTTTGGGAATCACGCACCAGAGCCGGTAGATAGGTATCTCAACCCTCTTAAGGAAAAAGTGCGGGCAGTTTCTGCTCACATTGGAATTGCCAATGACGGAGACGGTGATAGAATAGCTCTTGTAGATGAAAGGGGAAATTTTATAAACACTCAACTCATTTACGCCCTTTTACTTCTACATCTTGTAAAACACAGAGGCTTTAGAAGGGGTTGTGTGGTGAAGACTGTTTCCACAACATACTTAGCGGATAGGATATGTAGGGAAGAAGGGATACGGATAAAGGAAGTGCCGGTAGGCTTTAAAAATATAAATGAAATAATTCTAAAAGAAGAGGTAATTTTTGGGGGAGAAGAGAGTGGAGGATACGGAATTCCTATCTATCTACCCGAAAGGGACGGTTTGCTTTCCGGATTACTTTTACTTGAACTCATAGCGCTCAAAGAAAAGAGACTTTCCGAAATTGTAAACGAATTACAAGAGACTTATGGTAAATCTTTCTACAGGCGTATAGATCTGCCTGCTGATCTAAGAATAAAAGACAAATTAAAGAGAATAATCCAAGATCCACCAGAAAGCTTGGCAGAAAGAAGTGTTGAAAAAGTTTCTACAATGGACGGTCTTAAGCTTACCTTTGATGATGAGAGCTGGGTTCTCTTCCGCCCTTCTGGAACAGAACCTCTTATAAGAGTATATGCGGAAGCACCTTCTAAAGAAGAGCTGGTTAAGCTTCTTGAATCCGCAACATCTCTGTTACGGGTATAATCTAATAATCGTAATACACTGTGGAGGTTAAAAATTGGCGAGAGTAGTAGTTTCTTCCTTATCCTTTGATCCTGTTTATGAACAATCTGCTGAAATAGTGGAAAGAAAAGGAATAGGTCACCCTGATACTATATGTGACTCCATAGCGGAAGAACTCTCTGTAGAACTGTCACGTCTTTACCTTCAGGAGTTCGGTGCTGTGATGCATCACAACGTAGATAAAGCTCTTCTTGTGGGAGGAATAGCGAATCCCTACTTCGGAGGCGGAGAAGTTATATCTCCCATAGAAATATACCTAGTAGGCAGAGCCTTAAATGAAAAGGAAGGTAAACCTCTCCCTGTTGATGAAATAGCAATTGAAGTCGCAAGACGTTGGATAAGAGAAAATATACGTAATCTTGATCCCGACAGACATATTATTGTCCAACCAAGGATTAAACCCGGTAGTAAGGATCTTGTGGATCTGTTTATGAGGTTTAAACAGGGGGAGGAAATCCCCCTTGCTAATGATACATCTTTTGGAGTGGGTTTTGCTCCCCTTGACGATCTTGAAAGAATTGTTCTTGAAACTGAAAGGTTTTTGAATTCTCCTGAAACTAAGGAAAGATTTCCGGAAATAGGAGAAGACGTGAAAGTTATGGGTGTTAGAACCGATAGTAAGGTGAGAATTACCGTAGCATGTGCTTTTGTGAGCGCATACGTGCCTTCTTTGAAATACTACATTGAGAGAAAGAAAATCATCACAGAGGAAATTGAAAATCTTGCTCTTTCGCTGACCGATAAGAAAGTGGAGGTGTTCTTAAACACCGCAGATGATATTGAGAAGGGTTCTGTTTACATAACGGTAACCGGCACATCTGCGGAGCAGGGAGATGACGGACAGGTAGGTAGAGGGAACAGAGTAAACGGACTTATAACACCTTACAGACCTATGAGTTTAGAAGCTGCTGCGGGGAAAAACCCGGTATCTCATATAGGAAAGATATACAATGTAACAGCAAACCTCATAGCTGAAAGAGTTGTAAAGGAAGTAGAAGAAGTGAAGGAAGCGTATTGTTATATAGTTTCTCAAATAGGGAAACCTATAAACGAACCGCAGGTTTGTGATGTAAAAATCAGAACATCAAGGGAAATAAGCGGAATAGCAGAAGTCGTTAGGAAAATAGCACAAGAGGAATTGCAAGAAATGCCATACACGTGGAAAAGGTTTATAAGAAAAGAATTCTCCGTAGCATAACATCAAAAATCTACTATAAAAGAGGTAGAGAATGTAGTATCTGTTCTTTTCACTTCGGGAGAAGGGGGTCTGTTTTGATAGAAAATCTTATAACTCACTCCTAAGGATATTATACCTACGACTTTTACTTCTACAGCTGTTTCTGAGTTGATAAAGTATGTCTTTCTATCTGACACATCAACTGTGTAGTTAATACTCTCTTTGAATCTGAGATTTTCAAGTATATTCCACTGATACAGAGTTTCCGCTTTGAAAGTTCCGTAGTTGTCAATTCCGTTCATCTCAAACTTGTTATAGTAGTAAAGGATAGAAATAAGCAGTTTAAGTTCGTGTTTTTTTCCTTTTAAAAGATCGTAACCTATACCAGGTCCTCCGTTCCATCTGTATTGGTATCCCGAAAATCTATCCCTCTCATATCCTGCTGTTAAGAAGGAGAAAAATCTCTCCGTAAAAAGGCGTTCCCATCTTCCGCTTAGATTTAATCTATTTGCAGTTTCTTTTTCTTTTTGAGAAGCATACAAAGCGGAATTTTTTAAGAAAAACCGGTTAACTTTACCTTCTCTCTTTATCTCTGCTTTCTCCGAAAACGTTTGGGTTTCTACATTCCCGGAAGTTCTTACATAGGACAGCTCCACGTGAACTGCCCAATTTTTTTCAATTTCCTCCGCAAGTAGGATAAAAGGAGTTACTAAAAGTATAGGAAGATACTTTGTCATTCTTTCAGTCTTTTCATATCTCTGTAAGCATTCCTAAACCCCGATATTATACCTATAAAGAAAAAAAGAAGCAGTCCCCAAGGTGCGGTTTTAAATCCGAACCAGTTTTCCATAGCGTAATCAACACCGTATCCTACAAGTAAACCTGCTATTATTCCTCCCAAGAGATTAAGTCCTACCATCATAGCGGATATGTCCTTAGATCTCATTTTGCTATCTCCTCATACCAAGAAAATACTGCGTATGCGATGTATAAAAGTAAAAAAACAGCCGCTTCTTGCCTTGAAACTGTATATTTTCTTCCTAAGTAGTTTGACAAGAAAAGCACACTTGTGGCTATTGTAAGAAGTATTATGTCTTTAAATATGAGATCGGGAACGGGTATGGGATTTATAAGAGAACTTGCACCTAAAACCAAGGATATATTAAAGATATTAGAACCTGCTACATTTCCTAAGGCGATATCTGGATTTCCGCGGTAAGCTGCCATTGCGGAGGTAAGCAACTCAGGAAGAGATGTCCCAACCGCTATGAGAAACAATCCAACTATCGTTTGGCTTACCCCTAAGGAAAGTGCAAAGTTTACACCTCCATCTACCGCCCATTCCGATCCTAAGATCAGACCCACGAAACCACCACTTATATATAAGATGCTTTTGGAAACGCTTAACTTTAAGTCATCATCTCCTATTTCCTCCCTTTCAAGAAAAGCGGCGAGAAAGTATAAGTATCCCACGAAAGTAGTCATAAGGACAAGCCCTTCTGATCTTGAAACATACGCTACTTGGCTCTTGTCAAGGACTTTGTCTCCTATCATTGCAAAGAGTATAACTATACTAAGGAAGTTCAAGGGTATTTCTTTTTTGACAAAAGTTCTGTGTATTGTAAGAGGTTTTATAAGACCCGCTATACCGAGAATGAGAAGTATATTGGCTATATTTGATCCTATAACATTTCCTAAGGTTATCTCTGAAGCACCTTCAATACTTGCCTGAATGTTCACTGTAAGCTCGGGTAAGGAAGTTCCAAAAGCAACAAGGGTTAGACCTATGATAAATTCGGGAATACCAACTCTTCTTGCAAGGCTGGACGCTCCATTTATAAGTATGTCTGCTCCTTTAACTAAAATAGCTATACCTACGGAGAGTTTCAGAATACTCAGAATTAAAGCAGTATCCATTGATGTTGTATTTTATAATTTATGTAACAATGAAGGTAATAATAAACGGTAAAACTTTTATAATTCCAAAGGGTATTCGTTTTGGAGAATTTAGTCATGAAATAGAAAAAGCTGGTATTGAATTCGGCTGCACTGACGGACAGTGCGGAGTATGCATAGCTCGTGTCGTAAAGGGGCTAGAGTGCTTAAAAGAACCTTCAGAAGTAGAAGAGGAAACCTTGTGGAGAACAGGAGCTGTTGATGAGGAAGAAAGATTAACCTGCCAATTGATAGTAGAACGTGAAGACTGTGAGGAAATAGTCATAGAATCAGAGGATTGAATGTGTATAAGATTCTGTTTTATCAGAAAAAAGTTCTGGAAAAAGGACTTGTAAAACCTGTTAATTTAATTCACGGTGAAGAAAAATTCCTTATAAAAGGACTCATAGAAAAGCTTAGAAGAATTTATAAAAACAATCTACAGATTCTCTGGGGAGATGAGATTCAAATGGAAGATCTGTTTAACGCTATGTCAATGGGAAATGTGTTTTTAAAGCCAAAAGAAATGGTTGTTGTTGTTTTAAAAGCGGAAAGTTTTCTTGGAAAACTCAGATCCAAAAAATCTGTAAATACTTTAAAAAATACTCTACAAAAGCAAAGGAGTTCAAAAACTTTTTTTGTATTTGACAAAAAACTTTCTTCTCAAGAAATTTCAAAAGAACCCGTTAAAAGTCTTTGTGAAATAGGGGACATTATATTAGCTGATAAACTATCTACTGATAAGATAAGAGATCTTTTAAAGAGAAAATTTGAAAGGGAAGCTGGTGGTATAGAGGAAAAAGCTTTGAACCTTCTTATGGAAAAGTGCGGTGCTGATCTACAAGTGCTTAGGCAAGAAGCGGATAAGTTAATAGCTTATGCTCAAGGGAATAAGATTACACAAGAAGAAGTAAGGAAGGTTTGTCTTTCTTGGGAAGAAGAATCCTTATTCGGATATATAGACTCTCTGTTTGAAGGAAACTTGGACAAAGCCTTAAGATCTCTTAAAGCGGTTTTAAGAGAAGGTGTTGCTCCTCTTCAAATTCAATCTCTTTTGATAAACTACGCTTTAAAACTTTATATAATGCATAAGCTTATTGAAAGAGGTATTAACACTGAAGAAGCACTGAACACCTTAGGTGTAAAGAATTCTTTTCTCAGAAATAAGTTTAAAAGCTATTTAAAAACACTCCAAAAGAACAAAATTTTTAAGCTTTTAACAGCACTTCATACCTTAGACATTCAGCAAAAAGTTTATTACATCAATCCTGAAACTTCTTTGATTAAGTTTACCGTTGACTTTTTTACAAAAGAGTAAAGATGGATATTCTTTTAGAAGTTTCCGATCTTAAAGCGGGCTACCGTGATGTAGAAGTCCTAAAATCTGTTAATGTTAAGGTTAAAAAAAAGGAAATAGTGGCTATATTCGGTTCAAACGGTTCTGGAAAAAGCACCCTACTTAAGACAATTGCAGGTCTTTTGAAACACTGGGGTGGAGTGATTCGCTTCTTAGGAAGAGTAATAGACAATCTGTCAGTAGAAGAAAGGGTAAAAAGAGGAATATCCCTTGCGGTGGAGGGAAGACGACTTTTCTTAGGTATGAGTGTTGAAGAAAACTTAATTCTTGGAGCTTGGACAAAAAGGGATAAGCTTAAATTAAATTTGGAAAGAGTTTACTCTTACTTTCCCCAGCTCGCAGAAAAAAGGAAAGCCTTAGCGGGGGATCTTTCAGGTGGTCAGCAGCAAATGCTTTCCATAGGACGTGCGCTTATGGCTGAACCTAAGCTTCTTATGATAGATGAACTATCTCTGGGACTTGCACCAGTGGTTGTGGAAAAGCTTGCAGAAATTCTTCTTAAGATCAAAGCGGAAGAGGGAATTTCAATTTTAGTAGTAGAACAGGAAGTTTCCCTTGCTTTGGAAATTTCGGAAAGAGCTTATATTTTTGACTTAGGGGAAGTAGTGGAGGAAGGTAATTCTGCAGATCTGATTAAGAAAGATTCCATACGAAGAACATACCTGAGTCTTTCCTGATTAATCTTCTAAGGTGGATATGTCTCCTATGCTCAATCCCAGTTCCTTTGCTTTGAGTATGCGTCTCATTATCTTTCCACTTCTTGTCTTGGGTAGTTTTTCTACAAATACTATCTCTTCCGGAACAGCTATCGGACCTAACTCTTTTCTCACATGATCCTTCAATTGCCTTATAAGATCTTCTGAAGGCTGGTATCCTTCTTTGAGAATTACAAAAGCCTTTATAATCTCTCCCTTTAATTCGTGAGGTTTACCTATTACAGCTGCTTCCGCCACCGCAGGGTGATCTACTAAGGCACTTTCCACTTCCATAGTTCCTATCCTGTGTCCTGCAACGTTTATTACATCGTCCGCTCTGCCGAGGATCATAATATACCCTTCCTCATCGTAAGAAGCTAAGTCATCGGTGTTGTAAACTTTTCCCGGAATAGAATTCCAGTATTTTTCATATCTTTCAGGTTCTCCCCAACAAGTCCTCAGCATAGAGGGCCAAGGAGACTTTATTACCAGTAATCCCACCGTATTTGGCGGTAAGCTCTTTCCTTCTTTATCAACTATATCTACTTCAACAGTAAAAAAAGGTTTTCCCGCCTTTCCGGGCTTTGCAGGATAGGAAGGTATTGTAGTTACCATGTGCGCACCTGTTTCAGTCTGCCACCAAGTATCCACTATCACACATCTACCCCTGCCTATATTTTTGTGATACCAATGCCAGGCTTCTGGATTTATCGGTTCCCCTACTGATCCTAATATCCTTAAAGAAGACAGATCGTATTTAGAGGGCCATTTTTCTCCATACTTCATAAACATTCTTATGGCTGTAGGAGCTGTGTAAAAAACGTTTACCCTGAACTTTTCTATATAACTCCACCACCTACCCGGATCCGGATAATCAGGCGCACCTTCTACTACCAAGGAGGTTACTCCGTTTGCTAAAATACCGTAAACTATGTAAGAATGTCCTGTAATCCAGCCTATATCCGCACTGCACCAAAATACATCGTCTTCGTGAAGATCAAAGATAACTTTTGAAGTGTAATACGTTTGAACCATATAACCGCCCGTGGTGTGGAGAACTCCTTTTGGTTTACCGGTAGTTCCTGAGGTATAAAGAATAAACAGTGGATCTTCAGAGTTAACCTCTTCAGCTTTGCAAAAGGAATCTGCTTCTTTTACAAGTTCTTCAAAATCCACAAAGCCTTTGGAGGAGCTGATACCTTCCTTATCCCTATCCCATAAAATCACCTTTTCTACAAAGTCAAGGTTTTCTATGGCTTTTTCCAATACACTTATGAGATCTATCTTCTTTCCCCTTCGCTGTGTATAGGAAGCTGTGAAAACAGCTTTTGCTCTTGCATCTTTTACTCTTGTTCTCAAAGCCCCTTCTGAAAATCCTGCAAAGACGACACTGTGAATTACTCCTATTCTCGCACAGGCAAGCATAACAGCTATAGCTTCTACGGAATTAGGCATGTAAATTGAAACCCTGTCTCCTTTTTTAAGACCTAAGGACTTCATGCCGTTTGCTATCCTACAGACTAATTCCAGTAATTCTCCGTAAGTTACCTTTACTTCCCTTCCTTCCTCATCAAGATAGATATAAGCAAGCTTGTTTCTTTTTCCGTTCTGCACATGTCTATCCAAGCAATTGTAGGTAATGTTGGTCTTACCTCCTACAAACCAACGGGCGTAAGGGAAGTTCCACTCCAAAACCTTATCCCATTTTTTAAACCAGTGAAGTTCTTCCGCTACTTTTGCCCAGAATCCCTCTCTGTCTTGTAGGGATTCTTTGTAGAGATTTTCGTAATCTTTTATCCACGCTTTTTTAATAATATCTTCAGAGGGATAGTATTTTTCTTTTATTTTTAAAAGAACTTCTATGTTTTCCATTAAATTAAAATATATGGAAAAATTTTCCTTGGAAAAGGAGATAGTTAGAGAAATAGCAAATGTAGGAGGAAGTTACGGTTTGAAAATAGAAAACTACATGAAAGAGATGGAGCGTTTAAGAAAAGCTTTGTTTTATTTAAAACTCAGGATCAGGCGGAGCGGTAAAATACCGATGTTTTCTATGAAGTTAGCTATAAGCCTAAGAAAAAAATTCTTCATTATCAGGGAAAGAGCTTACGAACAGAGAAAGCTGCTGATAATTTACAGGGAAGCCTTAGGACTAACAAATCACAGGGACGTTTTTGAAGTTTACAACATAGAGAAGTTTGATAGGGATATAATTTAATTCTATGGATTTTGAAAAGATACTGGCGAAGTATAAAACTTATGAAAATGTTAACAATTTCAAACGCCTGAAGGAAGAGTTTGATAAAAAGCTTAAAAAGATACCGCCTACAATGGAATATCTTAGAAATCTTATCCTTGATGTAAAACTCATTTACAGAATACTGGCAGATCCCCATTTCAACCTTAGGACGGAGGCTCGTGAAGATTTCATGGCTGTTCTTTGGTATTTCATAGATTCAAAGGATAGAATTCCGGATTGGATACCTATTGTAGGTTTCTGGGACGATTATAAACTTGTAAGATACGTTAAGGAGAAACACAAAAGAGAAATAGAAAGATACTTTGAAGAGACAAAGTTTTTCATAGCCAATTATTTCTGAGAATGTTCAGATTTATTCTTCTGCGTCTTCTTCAAGCTGTTCCTACTGTTATAGGTGTAACTTTTATCTCCTTTTTGATAATAAAATTAGCTCCTGGTGACTTTTTGGATCAGTTAAAACTCAATCCTCAAATATCACCCGAAACTATAGAACGTTTAAGGAAACTATACGGACTTGATGATCCTGTTATTATCCAGTATATAAAGTGGTTAAAATCTGCAATAGTTTTTGATCTTGGTTATTCCTTTCAGTATCATGCTCCTGTTGTAGAACTAATAGTGGAAAGAATACCCAATACTCTTCTACTCTCCGTAAGCTCCGCTTTGATTTCTTGGCTTACCGCAATTCCTCTTGGAATGATAGCAGCCTTTAACGAAGGCAAAAAGATAGATAAGATTATACAAGCCTATGCCTACTCTTTTATGTCTTTGCCCAGTTTCTTTTTAGCTTTCATATTTCTATTTATAGCCAGTAAAACGGGTTGGTTTCCCATAGGGGGTATTCAAAGTCCTGATTTTGAGCAACTTTCACCCGTGGGTAAAGTTCTTGACATTTTGCATCACCTTTTTATACCTGCCATGACGTTAGCTATTGTTTCCACCGCAGGCTTAACCCGTCTTGTAAGAAGTGCTGTTCTTGAAGTCCTAAGGAGTCCTATGATAGTTATGTTGAAAGCAAAAGGTGTGAAACAGAGAACCCTTGTAAAGCACGTTTTTAAAAACTCCATGAACCCTTTTACAACACTCCTGGGATATGAAATAGCAAGTCTCATTTCCGGCTCTGCTTTAATAGAGATAATAACCGGTTGGCCCGGTATGGGAATGCTGATGTTAGATGCGGTGTTATCTCAAGATCTTTTCCTTGTAATGGGAGGTCTTTATATAGGAACTATAATGCTTATAGCGGGAAATCTATTTGCAGATCTTCTCTTAGCTTATATAGATCCGAGAGTTAGGGAGAGGGAGATTTTGAAATAAATCCCAGGACTCCCCGCGGGAGTAGAAATACTGTTATTACAACCAGTATTCCTAAGAGGACGCCGTGGAAGCGTGGAAACTCACTCCAAAGGAGTTCGGAGAAAATTTCCAAGAAGAACGCTCCCAACAATGGACCAGATGTTGTCCCTATTCCTCCTATTAACAGAGCTACAAAGATCTTAACAGAGAGTAGAGGATCAAACATAGAAGGTGGATCTATATAAGTTATCCAATAAGCGTATATACTACCAGCGGATCCAGTTATTAGAGCCATAACCGCAAACGAAAGACTTTTGAACAGAAGAGTATTAACTCCTAAGCTGGCAGCTGCTTCTTCATCTTCTCTTATAGCTTTAAAGGCGTATCCTAAGACGGATTTGTCTATGTATAGATTAAGCAAGTAGGAAAAGAAAACCAAAGACCAAAAGAGATAAAAGAAGAGATAACTTTCTAAGAATCCCCTGTATATAGGAAGATTTATTCCGTAAGAACCTCCGGTTAATTCTAAGTTAGAAACCAACTCCATAAGTGCTAACTGTAATGCTAAGGTAGTTATTGCAAAGTAGTGACTCTTAAGTCTCATAAGGGGAACAGCTATAATCAGAGCGCAAAAAGTTGCTACAAGTCCGCTTGTGATAAAGGAAAACCAAAAGGGCAATTGGAGTTTACTCATCATTACAGCTGTTGTATATCCTCCTATGCCGAAAAAAGCAACAGCTCCGAAGGCGGGATATCCTGTATAACCCAGAAGTATGTTCTGAGCAAGAACAAGAGCCGAGAGCATAAGTGTGGAAGAAAGGACTCTTATCCAGTAAGCAGATGAGTCAGCGGAGATTAACAGAACGGGCAGAAGTGCTATAATCAGTAAGAAAAATAATGCACTTTTTTCAAACTTATCCATAATACTTTCCCCCGAAAAGACCGCGGGGTTTTAAAATCAGAATAACAACCATCAAAAACAACGAAGCAAACATTTTCCAGCTTTCTCCTAAGTTAAAGGAAATAAACACTTCAAGAACACCTAAGAATAATCCTCCTACAAGAGCACTTTCAATCCTTCCCAAGCCACCTATTATGCTTATGAGAAAAGCTCTAACAGTAATAGGACCACCTTCAAAGGGATTAAATCCTTGAAGCACTCCGAACAAATTCCCCGCAGCCATGGCTACACCTGTTCCTATACCCATGGTTATTGAAAATATCATTAGCGGATTTATCCCTACCAGTTTAGCTCCTTCAATATCAAGAGCTACAGCTCTTATGGCTCTTCCTGTCCAGCTTACTTTAAGGAAAATAAAGAGAGCAAAAGTAAGAAAAAGAGAAATAATGAAGGTTATGAGTTTTACCTTTGAGATTATTAGATTTCCCAGAATAAAGCTACCTTCTGCATAGGGAACATCTATGGATCTTATATCCGCTCCGAATATTAAATTTACTAAGTGAGATAAAAACATATCAATACCAAAGGTCATTATAAGAATCATAAAAGGCTCTCTTTCTGACAGTTTCCCTAACAAGAATTTCTGCAGAAGAAATCCTACTGTAAAACCTACTGCAAAGACAAAAGGAAGGGATAGAAGAGGATCAACACCTGCACGGTTGTAAAGTATGTAGGCAATGTAAGCTCCTACTATAAGAAAGGAACCGTAAGCTAAGTTCAGTATTCCGAGAACCCCCCAAACAAGGGAAAATCCTATTGCCATAAAAGCGTAAAAACCTCCAAGTAAAAGAGCTTCTAAAAGAAGTTGTGGAACAAGATCCATCTATTTCCACTGAGGTTTGGGATAAACTGGCTTAGCTTCTCTTACAGGATACACTGTGACAGGTTTTCCTTTCTGGATCTGTATTACGGCCATGGGTTTTGTGGTAACTTTTCCAGTTTCGTCAAAGCTTATGATACCGTAAAAAGTTTCCACTTTCATTTTAAGAAGCTCTTTTCTTACTTTTTCTATATCTGTATCTCCTGCTCTTTCTAAGGCAAGTTGAAAAACCAATGCTGCTGCGGTTCCACCAGCGGAGTGGTATTCAGGAATTTCTCCGTATTTTTCTTTAAAAGCTCTTACATAACCCGCTGTGTTTCCAAAAAGCGGATCCTTATAGCGAAGTGCGGGGGACCACTGAACTACTCCGAATACGTGCTCTGCATCTTCTCCAAGAGCCTTAACGAAATCCGGCAGAGGTGGACCTACTGTTAATCCTAAGAAATGAGGATTTATTCTGAATTGTTTCAGTTGCTTTATCACCAGAAGGGAATCCCTGTAATGTCCCGCACCTATTACAATATCTGGTTTTTTAATTCTTATCTTTAACATGAGAGAAGATAAATCTTGAGTTCCCCTGGGATAGCCTTCAAATAGAACAACTTTCATTCCTCTTTTTTTTGCTTGCTCTTTTGCTCCTTGAGCAGCTTCTTCTGAAAAGATGTCCTTTTCGTAAAGAATGGCTACCGTCTGAGGTTTAGGTTTTAGCAGGGAAGCGAATTCTATCAGATTCTTACCGTAATCCTTTGCGGTGTTGAAAACTCCAAAAATATGTTTATAGCCTTGCTTGTAGATCCTTGAAGAAGCGCCTCCTCCTTGAACCATTAGAGCTTTATACTTTTCAACAATGCCAGCAGCAGCAAAAACTTGAGCGCTTCCGTAAGGACCCAATATAAACTTTATACCGTCCTCTGTAATCAATTTTTCTACAAGCTTGGCTGTTGTTTTCGGATCACTTTGATCATCGTAGTAAACTATTTCCACTTTATACCTTTTACTTCCTATTTTTATTCCTCCTTGTTTGTTTACTGTTTCCTTCCATAGATCGTAACCCTTTTTCAAAAGCTCTCCTTCCTTAGCATACTTTCCTGAAAAGGAAACGGCAGCGCCGAATTTTATTACTTCATTTGCTACCGCAGTAAGAACAATTAGTAAAAGCGAAATTACAATCTTCATTTTTCTACAATAGTTTCATCAACCTTCATTCCAAAATGTCTTCCTACTTCTTCTGTATAACCAAGAACTTCGTCTCCTTCTTTGAGTTCTGCTACGGATACCGGCGTTCCATCTGGTTTAGTAAGTCTTATGGTTTCTGCATTTTGGAGAATACAGCTGAGTTTTTTTCCTTCGTATTTACCTTCTATTAAAAGCATAGGTCTTCTCTCTACTTTTGATCTCCCCACATAAGCAGTTCTACCTTTTCCTTTAAAATCGTAAATCATAACTTTATCTCCTGCTTCAAGCTCGCAGAGATATTTTGTTTTGTTGCCCGGTATTCTTATATACATGTGAACTGCTCCTGCGTTTACTCTGAAGGGTCTTGACGCTACGTAAGGATTTTCTTCTGTTTCCGCATGAACTAAGAACATTCCCCCCGAAGAGTTTCCTACAAGCATTCCTTCTCCTCTTACCATAAGGTTGGCTGTGTCCACACAAACACGATCACCCAAACCTAAGGGTAATATCTTTGTTATCTTAACAGCTACAAGTTTTAAAACTTCTTCTGAGGATTCTAACACTCTGGCAACTTTCCTTATTTCTGCGGGATCTTTTGTTTTTAACACTACTCCTTTCACACCCTTTTCAAGGGTTTGAAGGGCAATTTCTGCTTCCTGAGCGTTTTTAACTACCGCATACAGTTCTTCTCTTTGAGCTATTAGATTTTCCAAAGGAATTACTGTCCAATCGGTTGTCTCAACAATTACTTTCACCTTAGGAGGATACTTTGCTGCTTTCTCTTCGTCTTCCTTACTTTCTATTTTTTCGTAAACAACATCAGATCCTAATTTGATCTCTCCCTTCGGGGATATAACCGTTATTCTTGCTAACTTTCTGGTTTCCTTAGCGTGTTCTTCCGAAGGGACAACGAGAGCATTAACACCTGCTTCTATGGCGGTAGTTACAAGGCGTTTGTCGTAAGGATCAACCCATACCCAGAACTCTTTCATTTTTTAACCTCCGATTGGTTTACTCTTTAAGCTCCACTTGCGGAATTTCTTCTTTCAGTTTCTTTAAAACAGAGTAGAAATCGTCACTTATACTTCTGATCCTTTTTCCGTAAACGTTATGAAAAGCTCTTATCACTATTGCTTCTTTCTGAAGAGGCATTGAGAGTTCAAGTTCTTGGTATCTTTTTTCTAAAACTTCTTTTACCTCTATGAGAAGTTCCGCTCTTTTTTCCCTTTCCTGTTCTGCTTTGTCAAGAGTAATACTCAAAAAGTGATCTATCTTCCTTAGTATCTTTTCAAAAGCGTATCCTGGAAACTTGCGATCGTGAAGTCTTTCAATTACAAAGCCAACTGTTAAATAGCAAGCTTCTTCTATTTTCTCTTCAAGCTCTGTTTCCTTCATTTCAGGATTCCGTTTCAAATTTTCCGTGAAAATCTCATAAGCTTGGTGTGCCTTGTCCCTAAGGTTGGGAGCTTTTTCAACGTTTAGACTTATTATGTATTCCTTTACATCGGGGGGTAAAACTATACCAAGAACATCTTTCATACCCAATAGTTTTGCTGCCTCAAGTCGGTGTTGACCGTTTATTACTTCGTATCCTTCACTCGTTTCTATCAGTAAAATAGGATCTACAAAGCCAACTTTTTCTATAGAAAGCATAAGTCTTTTAACAAGATTTTCCGATATTTCTCTTTGAATAGAGGGTATTTTAATTTTCTCTATCGGCACTATACCTACCTTTATACCGTAACCCTTAAGCGGTTCTTGAATAGAAAACATAATCATTACAAGATTAAATATTATTCTAACAATACAATCAGGGTGAGTTTTATCAGAACTTCTACTTTCATGTGTTTTACATTTAAATATCCTGCAAGCTATGGACTACAGGAAAGTAGATATACCCGCTGATTTAATTCAAAAATGTGTAAAGTGTGGACTGTGTAAATCTGTATGTCCTTCTTACTACGGGGAAGAAGGAAGCTTTGCCAGGGGAAGATTAGCACTTGCAGAGATGGTAGTAAAAGAAGAAATCTCACTAAGTAAGGAGATATCCGAACAATGGGAAAAATGTGCTATGTGCAGACGTTGCGAATGGATATGTCCCAACGGTGTAAACTATAAAGAGATTCTAATAAGTGCAAAAGCTCTGAAGAAGGAGAAACTCGGTTCTGATCTTATATCAAAACTCGGTTTAAAAAGTCTTGAGCTTATGCAAACTCCTGCGGGAAAAAAAGCGCTTAAAATCTTAGGATTTGCGGGAAGGTTATTACCTTCCCAAATAAAAACACCGCTTCCTACAGGAGGGGTGAAGTTCCTGCCAAAGCCTTACAAAAATCCCTTTAGCTTGAGGGGTAAAGTTTTTGGCAGAAATAACAAGAAAGGAAGATTGCTGTTCTTTACAGGTTGTATGATAGACATTTTTCACGGAAAAACGGGAGATAGTGTTGTGAAGTTGATGGAAACTCTTGGTTATGAAATATTTATTCCAAAGGATATAAGGTGCTGCGGTGCACCGCATTTGTATCACGGAGACTTGGAAAGTTTTGATAGACTTAGAGATCATAATCTAAAGGAAATGAAACGTTATGAGTTTGACGCTATTGTAGTAGCCTGTCCCACATGCGGCGGAGCGCTTGAGGAAGACTACGGGGAAAAGTGGAAAGTTTACGACTTCTCCCAGCTTATAATGAGGGAAAGAGGATCTCTTAGTTTCAAATCGTCAAAAGCTAAAGTGACTTTTCATGTTCCTTGTCACTCTTATACCGCTATGAAAATAGATCCTGAAACCTTTTACGCTACCATAGCACAGGTCAGCGGTGTAAAAATTATAAGAGCGGAACTTGCCCAGTCTTGTTGTGGCTTTGCGGGTTTATGGAGTATTAAAAATCCTTCTCTTGCGGAAAAAGTTCAAAGGGAAAAAATGAAAGATTTTGCTTATACAGAAGCTGACATTATTTTAAGCACATGTCCGGGCTGTATCTTACAACTAAGCGACGGTGTTCGTAAATTTAGGAATAAGCAAAAGGTTAAGCACTTAGCTGACTTCTTAGCAGAAATGTTAAATATATGAACATATTGTTGGTTTAAAATTTACAAAAGTTCCTAAGTGTGGAGGTGGCTTGATGAAACTACACGAACATCAGGCAAAGGAGATCTTTGCCCGTTACGGTTTACCTGTGCCGGAAGGAAGAGTAGCTTTTTCCCTTAAAGAAGCTCTTCAAGCTGCGGAGGAGCTTGGTTCTTATCCTCTTGTGGTAAAGGCTCAAATTCACTGCGGAGGTAGAGGAAAAGCAGGGGGAGTAAAAGTGGTAAATAATGCGGAAGAGTTGGAATCAGCTGTAGAGAGTATGTTGGGGAAGATTATGAAAACCTTTCAGTGTCCAGAAGGTAAACCTGTGAACAGAGTTTGGATAGAGAAAGCTACCGCCATTGACAGAGAATACTACTTGTCCATTACCTTGGATAGATCTGTAGGAAAACCCGTTGTTGTGGCTTCTTCGGCAGGTGGAGTAGAGATAGAAGAAGTAGCGAAGGAAAACCCAGAAGCTATTCTAAAGGAATACGCAGATCCCACTTTAGGGCTTATGCCTTATCAAGTTAGGAAGCTCGCCTTTAGATTGAGACTGCCTCCACGCGAATTTTCCAATATAGCTCTCACTCTTTACCGTATATACACGGAGCTAGATGCCTCTCTTGTAGAGATAAACCCGTTGGTCCTTGATAAAACAGGTAGGCTGATAGCTCTTGATGCGAAAATTGATATAGACGATAACGCTCTATTCAGACACAAAGAGTTAGAAGAACTGGAAGATGAAAGTCAACTTTCTGAACTGGAAGTAGAAGCTAAAAAATACGGACTTAACTACATAAAACTTAACGGCAATATAGGTTGTATGGTGAACGGAGCAGGACTTGCTATGGCAACCATGGACATAATAAAGTTAGCAGGCGGGGAACCTGCGAATTTCTTAGATGTGGGAGGTGGAGCAAGTGTAGATCAAATAGCGAACGCCTTTAGAATTCTTACAGCGGATAAAGACGTTAAAGCTGTTTTCATAAATATATTTGGCGGAATACTGCGTTGTGACAGATTAGCCCGCGGACTTGTTGAGGCTGGAAAAAAGGTCAATTTCAGATTTCCAATAGTGGTAAGAATGGAAGGCACTAACGTGGAAGAAGGTAAAAAAATTCTTTCGGAATCAGGAATGAACTTCGTAAACGCCGAGGATATGTGGGACGGTGCTAAGAAAGCAGTAGAACTGGCAAATAAAACGGAGGTTTAACTATGGCGATATTGGCAGACAAAAACAGTCGGGTTGTCGTTCAGGGAATCACAGGTAGAGAAGGATCCTTTCATACTGCTCAGTGTAAAGCTTACGGAACCAACATTGTAGCTGGGGTGACACCGGGTAAGGGAGGACAATCCGTAGAAGGAATACCCGTTTTCAATACTATGGAAGAAGCAGTTAAAGAAACAAATGCGAACTGTTCCCTTATATTTGTTCCTGCTCCCTTTGCTGCTGATGCCATAGTTGAAGCTTTGGATAACGGAATAAAATTAGTAGTCTGCATTACAGAAGGAATACCAACTAAGGATATGATAATGGTAAAAGATTATATGAAAAAAAACTATCCCGATGCAAAGTTGATAGGTCCTAATTGTCCCGGATTGATAACCCCAAATGAGGCAAAGATAGGTATAATGCCGGGACATATCTTTTCAAGAGGAAAAGTAGGTATAGTCTCCCGTAGTGGAACCCTTACTTACGAAGCAGCTTATCAACTCACACGTTACGGATTGGGACAGACGACAGCAGTCGGTATAGGCGGGGATCCTGTTCACGGTTTGTCTCATAAAGATGTTATTGAGCTTTTCAACCAAGATCCCGAGACTGAAGCAATACTAATGATAGGGGAAATAGGAGGAACCGCAGAGGAGGAAGCGGCAGAATACATAGAAGATTGTGTGGATAAACCAGTATTTGCATACATAGCGGGTATAACCGCTCCTCCCGGTAAGAGAATGGGACATGCAGGAGCAATAATTACAGGGGGAAGAGGAACAGCTCAAGCTAAAATGAAAGCTCTTGAAAAGGCGGGAGCCTACGTAGTGGAGAATCCTGCCCGAATAGGCGAAACAGTAGCTCGTATTCTGGGTGTTCTTGAAATTGCAGAAGAAGATAAAACCTGTGACACTGATTAAGATTATCTTGATATACTAATTTTCTCTACTATTTTATAAATTTTCTAAAACTTTTGGAGGTAAGCGAATGGGCATGAAAGTAAGGGTGGATAAAGATACCTGCACAGCGTGTGAGCTTTGTTATGACAGGATTCCGGAAGTTTTCAAAGATGTGGGTGATGGAATAGCGGACGTGGTTCAAGTGGACATGGAAGACGGTGATGAAAAGTGGATGAATATACCGGATAATCTGTCCGATGAAGTGCAGGAAGTAGCAGATGAGTGTCCAAGTGGTTCCATAATAATAGAGGAGGACTGAAGAATGTCCAATAAAAAGGTTCGTATTGATTACGATACCTGCACAGCGTGTGAACTATGTTACGATAGAGTTCCGGAAGTTTTCAAGGACAGAGGAGACGGAATAGCGGACGTGGTTCAATACGACATAGAAGAGAGCGAAGAAGAAAAGTGGATGAGAGTGCCGGAGAATTTGGAAGAGGAGGTGCAGGAAGTAGCAGATGAGTGTCCAAGTGGTTCCATAATAGTTGAAGAAGAGGAATAAAAACGCTATATGGAATCCCTTTTAAAAGCAGGAGAGCTTCAGTATAGGTATTCAAAAAAGCTTTTTGAAGAGTTTATAGGGACCAGAAAACACATTAAGGAAATACTTTACTCTGTAGAAACTCCTACTCTTTTAATGGATCTTGAAGGAGTAAAGAGTAAATACGTTCAGATCAAATACCATCTTCCTGAAGTCAGTATTTATTACGCTGTCAAAGCCAATGATCACAGGGATATACTAAGAGTTCTTCACAGTGTAGGATCAGGATTTGAAGTGGCGTCCTGTAAGGAACTTCAGGAAGTTCTTTCCTTAGGGGTATCCCCAGAACGGATAATTTCCAGTAATCCTGTCAAACCAGAAGAATTTATAGATTACGCCTACAACGCAGGGGTGAACAGATTTGCCGTTGATAGCTTTACAGAAGTGGATAAAATAGCACGTATTACCCAGCGAGCAGGGGTTTACGTAAGACTCACCGTTCCCAACGAGGGAAGTGAATGGCCTCTTTCAAGAAAATTCGGAGTAAATGAGGAAACTGCTCTGAAGATACTTGAATACGCAAGGGATAAAGGCCTGATCCCTATCGGTGTAACTTTTCACGTAGGTTCTCAGTGCAACAATCTAAGAAATTGGTTCATAGCAGTAAAAAGTTCTTCAAATCTGTGGAATAAAGCTCTTTCTAAGGGAATAAAGCTCCTTGTTTTAAATATGGGAGGTGGTATTCCTGTCCGGTATACAGGTGAGGTTCTCAGGATAGAAGACATAGCCTATTACGTGAGAGGACTTCTTAGGAAATACTTTACTTCCCTTCCCTATGAACTTCAGATAGAACCGGGGCGTAGTTTAGTCGGAGATCAGGGAATCCTTGTCACACGCGTTATAGGAAAAGCTCAAAGAGGAAGGGAGAATTGGCTTTACTTAGATACAGGTGTATTCAACGGATTGGCGGAAGTTCTCGGCGGAATAAGGTATCCGGTATTTGCAGAAGGAAAAGGAGAACTTAAAGAGTGGATATTAGCGGGAGTATCTTGTGATAGCTTAGATGTAATAGCAAAAAGTGTTTACTTGCCCGAACCTGAAGTAGGAGACAGAATATTTCTACTTTCCGCAGGTGCTTATACCTCCGTTTACGCTTCTGAGTTCAATGGATTTCCTAAGCTCAAGGTTAAATGTCTTTGACAGTAAAATCTATTTTTGCATCTTTACTTAGTTCCAACTCAACTACTTTGGTTAAAAGTTTCAAAACCTCCCTGGACTCTTCTCTGAGAAAAATTTCAAAACTTCTTCTAAGAGCTGATACGTTTGTAGCAGTTACACTCAGCAGTGTAAGAACAGGAATGTCAAAAAGCTTCCTTACTGAGTGTAGCGCACCTTTTATAGTTACATCACTCATGTATATTATCTCCGGATTCAAAAACAGTGCTTCTTCTATTCCCTCATCAAATGAATCTACATCAACGCCTACTTCCCGTTGAATAACTATTGAATTACTGTGTCTTATAAGATAAGTTATAGGTCTTTCAAGAACGTATATAAGCCCTGATCTTCTGTTACAGATCTCACTCAGCAAAGAGTAAGAAAACAGATTATGAACTACATAGGATTTTCCTATAATTGCAACTATACCGTTCAAATCGCTGAGTGTTTTTAGGATACTTTGAGCTTTTTCCTTACTTGCCACTATACTGTAGAATTCAGGTATATTAAAGGGAACTTTCACTATACTTACCACATAACTTCCCCTTTGCGTAAGGTATGTAACCCTTATGCGTCCTATATCTGGTAAACCGAAAGAGAAGAAGCCTTCTCTTCCCAAAGGTCCGAGCGAAGTGGGAGTATGGGATCTTAAGGATACAAGTGTATCTCTTATATCTTCAGGAGATAGGATTATATCCATTATTCTACTTATTCCTTTATCCCTTCTTTCTACAGGTGATGCTTTAGGAGCTAAAATTATCTCAGCGAACTCCCTTTTTTCCGCAAGGTAGTTAAGAATTTCAGGTGTGAGATTCATAATCCCTCCTTATAAAGTAAATATTTCGGATAAAAAGTTTCTTCTTTAGCTAAATACCACTGTTTTATTTTCGCAAACAAGCACCTTGTATTCCAAATGCCATCTTACAGCTCTTGCAAGAACAATTCTTTCTATGTCCTTACCTTTCTGTATGAAATCTTCTAAGGTATCCCTGTGACTTACTCTTATAATATCCTGTTCTATAATAGGTCCTTCGTCCAAAGTTTCTGTTACGTAATGGCTGGTAGCACCTAATATTTTTACCCCTCTTTCATAGGCACGTCTGTAAGGAGCTGCACCCGGAAATGCGGGAAGAAAAGAGTGATGTATGTTTATAATTTTATTTTCGTATTTACTTACAAAATCTTTGGAAAGAATTTGCATATACCTTGCCAGAACTATAAGGTCTATTCTTTTCTCCTTTAAAAGTTCAAGTTCCTTCTTCTCTGCAAATTCCTTATTAGAAGAATGCTTAGGTATATGATGGTATGGAACTCCAAAGAATTCTGCAACAGATCTTAGATCTTCATGATTGCTTATAACCAGTTCAACCCTGCCGTTAAGCTCACCGCTTTTGAAGCGTTGAAGTAAATCGTATAAGCAGTGTCCTTGTTTTGAAACAAAAATTGCTACCTTTTGTAAATAGTCTGTGAAATGAATAGAGAAATTCATAGAAAATTTTTCTGCTACAGAACTGAATTCTTCTTTTATACTTTCTTCGCTCAGTTTAAAACCTTTTAGATCCCATTCTACACGGGCAAAGAACATTTCTTTATTTGGATCTATATGCTGATCAAAGTGAACTATATTACCGTTGTTATTTGCTATGAAAGAGGCTATCTCTTTTACTATTCCTTTCCTATCAGGGCATGATACAAGAAGAACAGCTCTTTTCATTCTCCTTTATTTCGTTGAAGGCGTTTCGCTTTTAATTTCTGTTTCCTGAGTTTTTCTGTTCTTAGTCGCTCTTTAAGAGTTTTAGGTCTTGGTCCTTTAGTTCTTTGTCCCTCCGAACCGCTGTAAACTGCCTGATTGAGTAATTCTTCCCTTTTTCTTCCTTCTATTTCCTTTTCTTCTTCTATTTCTTCTTGAGATTTTAACTGCACGTGTAGTAAAGCAGAAATCGTATTTGTCTTTATATTGTGAAGTAGTTCTTCAAAAAGATCAAAGGCTTCCCTTTTGTATTCTACAAGCGGATCTCTCGCGGCGTAACCTCTTAAGTATATACCTTCTCTGAGTCTATCAAGAACATGTAGATGCTCTCTCCAGAGTGTGTCAACTATATTGAGAAGTATTATCCTTTCCAATTCCCGCATTGCTTGGGAAGTGCCTATTTCCTTTTCTTTGTCATTGTAGATTTCTATGAGTTTTCTGTGTAGCTGTTCAACAAGTTCTTCTTTGTCTCTTACATGCGGAATCTCTATGTCTCTTCCGGTCCATTCCTTTAGAAAACTTTTAAGAGCTTCTGTTTCCCATAACTCCGGATCTTCTTCTGGCAAAAAGCGATCTATTTCTCTTTGTAAAACATCTCTCATGAATTCCTTTATTTCTTCTTTTAAATTTTCCCCTTCAAGGATATCCCTTCTAAGGGAATAAATAACTTCCCTTTGAGTGTTCATTACACTGTCGTATTCAAATAACCTTTTTCTTATTTGAAAGTTTTGTGCTTCTACTCTTTTCTGAGCATTCTGAATTGCTTTGGTAACCATTCTGCTTTCTATGGGATCTCCTTCTGGAATTTTTAACATTTCCATCAGCTTGCCAACACGCTCACCACCGAAGAGTCTCAGCAAATCATCTTCAAGGGACAGAATAAATCGTGATTCTCCAGGATCTCCCTGACGTCCCGATCTACCTCTTAGTTGATTGTCTATTCTCCTTGATTCATGTCTTTCCGTTCCTATAACAAGAAGTCCTCCCAGTTTCCTTACTTTTTCTTTTTCGCTGTCTGTTATTTTGTAAGCTTCTTCAAAGGCTTTTTTCCACTCTTCTTGTGTGGCTTCTTCGGGATTCTTTCCTTTTGAACTTATGATTTCCTTGGCTAAGTATTCTGGATTTCCTCCCAGTAGTATATCTGTTCCACGACCAGCCATATTTGTGGCAATGGTAACAGCTCCAACTCTTCCCGCTTGAGCGATTATATAAGCTTCCTTTTCGTGATGCTTAGCGTTGAGAACGTTATGGGGTATTCCTTTTTGAATTACTTCTTCAATTTTTCTTTCAATCTCCTCTTGGGATAATCCGTATTTCTTCACAAGACTTTCCAAATTCTTCTTTACATCTTTTTTTTCCATAATGTTTTTAAGGAGTTTTCTATCCCTAAGAAGGGAAGATAGTTGTTCGTTATCTTCTATGGAAACTGTTCCTACTAAAACAGGTCTTCCTATTATGTGATTAAGGAGTATTTCTTCCACTACCTTAGTCCACTTCTCCCGTTTAGTTTTATAAACCAGATCGGGTAAATCTTTTCTTATCATAGGTTTATGGGTAGGGATTACTACAACCTCCAGTCCGTATATTTCTCTGAACTCTAAGGCTTCCGTTTCTGCTGTTCCTGTCATTCCCGCCAGTTTTTTGTAAAGTTTGAAGTAGTTCTGAAATGTTATTGAAGCAAGAGTCTGATTCTCTTCCTTAACCTTTACTCCTTCTTTAACCTCTATGGCTTGGTGAAGTCCATCGGACCAACGTCTTCCCGGAAGGACTCTACCGGTAAACTCATCAACTATTAGGACCTCACCATCTCTGACAATGTAATGAACATCTCTTTTGAAGAGGTGATGAGCTTTTATTGATTGAACTATAGCATGAAGTAAGTCTATATTTTTTAAATCGTAGAGATTTTCTACATTCAACATTCTTTCTACCTTAGCTATACCTTCTTCTGTAAGGGTTATATTTCTGTTTTTTTCATCTACTTTAAAATCTTTGTCTTTTTTAAGTTTCCTTACAACTCTGTCAGCGATTTTGTATATTTCTATATCCACCTGAGCGGGTCCAGAAATTATAAGAGGTGTTCTGGCTTCATCTATAAGAATAGAGTCAACTTCGTCCACTATTGCGTAATTATGTCCTTTCACTTGGACTATTTCTTCCTTTGAAAAAGCCATATTGTCTCTTAGATAGTCAAACCCGAATTCATTATTGGTTCCGTAAGTTATATTGGCACTATAAGCTTCCTTACGCGGAACTTCCTTCAGAAGAGTAAAGTAAGCTTTTTTCGCCTCTACGTTGACTTTTTCTGATGGAAGAACTTCTTCAAAGAATCCCTTAGGCCAAACTCTGAGATCTTTTTCTATTGCCTCTTCTATCCTTTCTTCATCTGCCCATTCTACTTTATAGGACAGTCCATCGGAGTTTATTACTCCCACATCAAGCCCTAAGAATTTGAATACAGGTCCCATCCACTGAGCATCTCTACGTGCTAAATAATCGTTAACTGTAACTATATGAACTCCTTCATCTGTCATACCGTTTACCGCTGCCGATAGGGTGGCAACCAAGGTTTTCCCTTCACCTGTTTTCATCTCAGCTATTTTTCCTTGATGAAGAACAAATCCTCCTATAAGCTGAACGTCAAAGTGCCTTAATCCCAAGGTTCTTTTGGAAGCTTCTCTGACAAGAGCAAAGATTTCTATTACTTCATCGGTTATATTTCCTCGCAAGATTTCCTCTTTGAGTTCTTCCCGAAGTCTTATGCTATCGTAAATTTCCTGCGCTCTTCTCACAAGTTGTAAATTGGGCATTTCGTCAAATTTCTTCTCAAGTTCGTTGACTTTCTTCACAAAAGGCTTTAACCTTTTTATTTCTCTTTCGTTCTTTGTTCCTAAGATCCTTTTTACAATCCACCCTAACATTTTAAACTCCTAAGTTTTTTAATTTAAATAGTTTAAAATAAAACCGCAAGGTATCAGTGTGAAGGCAGAGCAGAGGAAAGATCTTATAAATCTTCTCAGAAAAGTAATATACGAGCTGACAGGTAATTACTATCCAGAAGAGAGAATGAAAATCTTAGAATACAAAGTTGAAAGACTGATAAAGGATCTTAATTTGAACGTATCCTCTCCTGAAGAGATAGTGTCCTACTTCAGAGCTTCTCCTGAAAGGGAAAAAACTCTAATAGATTTAATGACTGTGCCAGAAACGCGTTTTTTTAGGGAAAAAGAACAGCTTGATATCCTTTTTGAGGAAGTTATAAAAGATATATCAACACTTAGTATCGCAAGTGTAGGTTGTTCCACTGGTCAGGAACCTTACACTCTTGCCATGATAATGGAAAAAAAAGGTATAAGCGGGAAGATAATAGGTATGGATATAAATGTTAAGGTTCTTGAAGAAGCAAGGAAGGGAGTATATAAAAGTGAAGAAATAAAAGATATACCGCCTGATTACAGAGATTTTGTATATTTAAAAGACAGTGTAATGTGTATAAAAGATAAAATAAAAAAGCGTGTAGATTTTTATCAAGCCAACCTTATACGTAAAGAGGACTTCATGCCATTCAGTGGGAACTTCGGAATTGTATTTTGCAGAAATGTTTTAATTTACTTTGATTCTGATTCTAAAAGAATAGCTTTGGAGAATTTAGCTCTAATCATGAAAAAAAAAGGAATACTTGTTCTTTCTTCAACAGAGATTTTAAGCAGGGAGCTTCAGATATTGTTTGAAACCTTTAAGAAAGGTAAGTTTTTTTTCTACAGAAAGAGGAAAAACTTATGATAAAGGTTTTGATTGTAGACGATTCACCTTTTATAAGAATAGCCTTAAGAAAAATTTTATCTTCAGCAAAAGATATAGAAGTTATAGGGGAAGCTTCCAATGGAAAGGAAGCTGTAGAACTGGTAGGAAAGCTCAAGCCTGATGTGGTAACCCTTGATATAAACATGCCTATCATGGACGGACTTGAAGCTCTTGAAAACATAATGAGAATTGATCCTCAGTGTAGAGTCCTGATGGTCAGTGCCTTAACAAAAGAGGGAGCAAGAGAAACCATAGAAGCTCTCAATAAGGGAGCAGTTGATTTTATAACAAAACCGACGGATTACAAGGAACTCTTTACTTTCAGAGAAGAAATCTTAGGAAAGGTAAGAGCTGTTTATCAGAGCGGAAAAAGAGTTAAAAAAGAAATTCCAGAAATTCCTCCTGTAGAACCGTTGGGAAACTTTGATATTCCGCCGGTTATAGCTATAGGCATATCCACGGGAGGACCCCAAACACTGAACTATGTTCTTCCACGTCTTCCGGAAAACTTTCCCTCTCCTGTTCTTATAGCTATACACATGCCTGATACGTTTACAGCAACCTTTGCCAGGCATCTGAATGCCTTGTGTAAAATACCTGTAAGCGAAGCAAAAGAAGGAGAAATACTTAAAGGGGGAAAGATTTACATCTCTCGGGGAAGAATCCATATGACTGTGGAAGGCAGTCCAACAAAAGCTGTTATTCGCTACAGGGAAGATAACTCTTATCTGTATAAGCCTTCTGCTGATCTACTTTTGATCTCTTGTGCAAAGGTTTTCAAAAAAAATACAGTAGGAGTGATAATGACAGGCATGGGAAACGACGGATCTCGCGGTATTGTAGAGGTTAAGAAGAGAAGGGGTGTAACCGTAGCGGAAGATCCCAGAACAGCCATACTTTGGGCTATGCCAGAAAATGCGATAAAAACGGGCTGTGTTGATCACGTTGTTTCTAAGGAAAAGATGGCACAGCTTTTGATAAAGCTATCTTTGAGTGTTAAAAAATAGGAGGTGAAATATGCCTTCAAGAAGGGAATTCCTTAAAGGAGCAATTGCGGGAAGTATTTTACTGGGAGGAAAGTTACTCCCCTTTCCTGTAATGGGAAGTTCAGTTGTTCAGCGCGGAGTAGAGTTGGCAGATATTAAGGAAAGTAACGGAAAGAAAATTTACGATCTTATTGTAAAAAGACGCATATTTCATATAAACGAAGAGGAAGGAACAGGTATAGCTATAAACAATTCCCTGCCTGGCCCGCTTTTAGCTTTGAGAGAAGGAGAAACTGTTGAATTTAATATATACAACGAACTTAACGAAATAACTTCAATTCACTGGCATGGAATACTTTTACCCTACGAAATGGACGGAGTGCCGGGTGTTACTTTCCCGGGTATAAAACCCGGTGAAAAGTTTACAGCAACTTTCACTTTAAGGCAATACGGAACTTACTGGTATCACAGCCATGCGGGACTTCAAGAACAATTAGGTCACTATGGTCCTATGGTTATATATCCGGAGAAATCGGATCCCATTAAATACGACAGAGAATACGTAGTAGTCTTATCAGATTGGAGCTTTGAAGATCCCGAATGGATCATGTCCCGTCTAAAAAAACAAGACGGATACTTTAACTACAACAAGAGAACAGTATTTGATCTGATTGAAGACATAAGACAACAAGGCTTGATTCCCACACTAAAGGACAGAATGATGTGGGGAAGTATGAGAATGTCTCCCAGAGATATAGCCGATGTTACTGGAGCAACTTATCTGTTTCTTATGAACGGACATACCGCAGAAGAAAATTGGACAGCTTTATTCAATCCGGGTGAAAGAGTAAGACTTCGCTTTATAAACGCATCAGCTATGACTTACTACGATGTAAGAATTCCCGGACTTAAGATGACTGTTGTCCAAGCAGATGGACAGAATGTTCAGCCGGTAGAGGTTGATGAATTCAGAATAGCTGTGGCGGAAACTTATGACGTTATAGTTAAACCAGAAGAATACAGAGCCTATACCATTTTTGCAGAAGCCATGGACAGAAGCGGATACGTAAGAGGAACACTTGCACCCCAAGAAGGAATGGAAGCCCTTATCCCTTTAAGACGCACTCCTCCTGAAAGAAAAATGAAACACTTTGGAAGAACACAAAAGCACAGGGAAAATATATGTGGAAATTGTGATTCTTCTCTTGAACCTAATTTCGGTGTATACGCAGCTATGATAAACCGTAATCCGAGATGTAGATTAAACGAAGCAGGTGTAGGTTTAGAGAACAGTGACCGCAGAGTTCTTACTTACGCAGACTTAAAAAGTTATGAGCCGTGGGAAGCTCTTTACAAAAGAGAACCCGACCGTATCGTGGAAATTCACTTTACAGGAAATATGGAAAGATTCATGTGGAACATCTGGAACTACGAAAACGGTAAATGGATTTCCGATCCAACCGTCCCTATAAAATGGCGTTACGGAGAATTGGTAAGAATGGTATGGGTAAACCACACTATGATGGATCACCCAATTCACCTACACGGTATGTGGATGTATCTTCGTAACGGAAACAATGAATTTATACCACGTAAGCACACGATAAATATAAAACCGGGGGAGAAAATCTGTGTAGATGTTCTCGTAGATGCACCTGGTTATTGGGCTTTTCATTGCCATCTTCTCTACCACATGCATGTGGGCATGATAAGAATAGTGGAAGTAAGCTAAAAGGGAGGTTTAAGAGTGATTAAGAGAATTCTTACGTTAATATACGGATTAACAGCATCGGTGGTGTATACTCAAGAAATAGATTACAAGCCTGATCCCAAAGTTATAAAGGAAGCATTGCTTCCCCCTTCACGTTATGGGAAGTTTCTTTTTGATATTCTTGAATACAATCTAACCTCGGAAGATAAGGAATTCAAATACGATGCTCAATTTTGGTTTGGTGGTGATGTAAACCGCATTTGGATAGAAGCGGAAGGAGAACATTCTCTTAAATACGGGAATGGAAGTTTTGACAGAGCAGATGTTTATTATGCAAAGCTGATTGCACCCTTTTGGGATTTCAGGGTGGGTGTAGGATCTCAAGGGGTTTACGGAGATGTTTCTGAAGAAAGAGTTTACGGTGTAATGGGTATTCAAGGACTCGCTCCTTATTGGTTTGAGATTGATACTAATCTTAGAATGGATACAAAGGGAAGGATTTCAACGGATCTTGAAATTGAATACGATCTACTTATAACTCAGCGCTTAATACTCCAACCTAGATTTGAAACAACCTTCTATTTGGAGGAAATCCCTGAGCTTGGTGTAGGGGGAGGATTGTCAAATACGGAAGTAAGCGTTCGTCTCAGATATGAAATAAGAAGGGAAATAGCTCCTTACATTGGAGCTGAGTGGATCAAATTTTACGGAGATACAAAGAAGATAAGGGAATCATTTATGGAATCAACGAATTTTGTTAATGTTTTACTAGGTTTAAGAATTTGGTATTAAAGATGGTGTTAAAGTAATTAAAAAATTTTTAAAATTTTAATATAAACATATAATTGAATAAAAATGATCTTATTTTTAATAGGATATAAGGATATCTTATGAATAGATTAAGCAAATTTTAATAAAAATCAAGCTTAAAATTCTTGACATTCCTATCAGTGATTCATAAAATTTGCTAAGAGGTTTGAGACCGGGAGGTGGGCAATGAAGTATGTATCTGTTTTTATTCTCTTGATTTTATTTTCCTCCCTGAGTCCCTCTTATGGTCAAGGAGATCCACAAAAAGGTGGAGAGATATTTAAAGCAAAATGCGCTTCCTGTCACACCGTAGGAGGTGGGAAGCTTATGGGACCGGATCTTCAAGGGATTACCGAAAAAAGAGATCCTCAATGGTTGAGACAGTTCATCAAAGCTCCATCAGTTCTTATAGCTGAAAAAGATCCCACTGCAATGGCTCTACTGGAAGAATACGGTGCTCCCATGCCGGATCTTGGATTAACCGATGAAGAAGTAGAACATGTCATTGCCTTTTTAGAAGCAGCTCAAGCAGGAGGAACAGGTAAGGGAGGAATTCCCGCCCTTTACATACCAACATTACTGGCAGCTTTAATAGCAGCCGGTGCTTTGACTTTTATTGCTATTTCCGCAGGAAAGAAGGAGGTGGAGGTTAAAGCATGAGGTGGTTTAGAGAAACTGAAGATTCAAGAGCTTGGGAGGAATTTTACAGAAAAAGATGGTCCTACGATTACAGCGTAAGGACTGCTCACGGTGTTAACTGTTCCATGGCGTGCAGTTGGGAAGTTTTCGTTAAAGACGGTATGATCTGCTGGGAACTTCAAAAAGTGGATTATCCTCAAATAGAGCCTGACGTTCCTAATGTAGAACCGAGAGGTTGTCAAAGAGGAGTTACCGCTTCTTGGTATCCCTATTCTCCTTTAAGACCCAGATATCCTTACGTGAGAAAAGTTCTCTGGGATATGTGGCAGGAAGAAAGATCAAAGGGTAAAGATCCCGTTGAAGCATGGGCGAGTATAGTAGAGGACAAAGAAAGAGCTATGAAATACAAAAGCGCGCGCGGAAAAGGCGGTTGGAAACGGGTAACATGGGATGAAGCTGTTGAAATTATAGCGGGTGCGCAGATATACACAATAAAAAAATACGGACCCGATCATATAGCTTCCTTCTCTCCAATTCCCGCAATGAGCTTAGTAAGTTTTATTTCAGGACAAAGATATAACAATCTAATAGGAGGAATATACTGTAGTTACTATGAGTGGTATCACGATCTACCCCATAACTCCTCCGCTATGTGGGCGGATCAGACGGAAAACTGTGAGAGTTCAGATTGGTATCAAAGCTCTTATATAATAATTGCGGGAACTAACCTTAATCAAACAAGAACTGCAGATTGCCACTTCATACCGGAGGCAAAATACAGAGGAACAAAAATAGTAGTGGTTTCTCCTAATTATTCAGATCTAACTAAGTATGCAGATCTATGGGTTCCGCTTATACCGGGTAGTGACGGTGCTTTCTTCATGGCATGTATTCACGTTATTCTCAAAGAATTCTTTGCAGACAGACAAGTTCCCTATTTCATAGATTACGTAAAAAGATATACAAATCTACCTTTCTTAGTAATCCTTGAAAAAACAGATAAAGGATATAAAATGGGCAGATTCTTAAGAGCTTCCGATATAGCGGAATACGCAGGGGAAGAAAATGCCGACTGGAAGCTCATAATGATGGATACATCTGGTAAACTCCAAATGCCCGGTGGAACTATAGGTTTCCGCTGGGAGAAGAAACCCTCTGGAAGATGGAATCTTGAACTCAAAAATGCAAAAACCGGTGAAGAATTTGATCCCATACTTACCTTCCTCGGTAGAGAAGAGCAGAGATGTCCTGTAATATTTTCAGACTTTACAGAAACTTTCAGCATATTTCCCGGAAGAACAGAAGGTAAAGGTAAACCTCCAAAGGACATAATAAGGGAAGTTCCCGCGGTAGTTATAAAAGATAAAGAAGGTAAAGAAGTTGTAGTTACAACCGCTTTTGATCTTCTAATGGCTCAAGCTGGAGTTTCAAGAGGACTAGGTGGGGACTATCCTAAGGATTACAACGATCCAAAACCCTACACACCCGCTTGGCAGGAATCACAAAGCGGTGTGAGCAGAAACCTTGCTATTCAGGTAGGACGTGAATTTGCAGAGAACGCGGAGAAAACTAAGGGAAGATCAATGGTTATAACAGGACCAGGTTTACTTCACTTTTACCACGGAGGACCTCTTTACTACAGAGCCTTGGCTGTAATGTTAGCTTTATGCGGTTGTAATGGTAGAAACGGTGGGAACTTCAACCACTACGTAGGAACACAGCATACACGGTTGCATGCGGCTTTTGTGAATCTTGGAGGCGCTCTTGATTGGACAAAGCCTCCACGTATGCAGAATTCCACTTCGTTCTGGTATTTCCATACGGGACAATGGCGTTACGATCCTATGCTCCTTGATACCCAATGGTCTGTGGATTCGGAAAAACTCAAAAAAAGATACAATCACGCTGCTGATATGAACGTTTTGGCTGTTAGACTTGGCTGGTTGCCTTTCTATCCTACCTTTGATAAAAAGAATCCCTTGGATGTATATAGGGAAGCGGTGGAAGCGGGATGTAAGACAGATGAGGAAATAATAAACTGGATTGTGAAGCAGTTTAAAGAAGGAAAGTATAACTTCGCCATAACAGATCCCGATGCGGAAGAAAATCATCTCAAAGTTCTTACCGTATGGCGGGGTAATCTTATAGGAACAAGTATGAGAGGGCAGGAACTTGCCTTGAAACACTTCCTTGGAACTCACCACAATGTCTTATGGGACAAAGAACCCGCAAAAGGACTTATAAAAGAAGTAAAGTGGAGAGAACCAGCTCCAATTGGAAAGTTGGATCTGCTGGTGAATCTAAATATAAGAATGGATTCAACTGCAAATTATGCTGATATAGTGCTTCCCGCAGCTTTTTGGTATGAAAAATACGATATTACCTTCGGAGATATGCACACCTTTGTTCATCCTTTAACTCCCGCAATACAACCCCCCTGGGAAGCAAAACACGACTGGGAAGCTTTTAAACTGATTGCCAAGAAGTTTTCCGAACTTGCAAAGAAATACTTCCCTGAACCCGTTAAAGATGTAGTAGTTACCGCACTCTTTATGGATACTCCCGATCAACTGGCTCAACCCAATGGGGAAGTTAAGGATTGGAAATACGGAGAATGTGAACCCATACCCGGTAAAACTTTCCCTAAGATTACAATAGTTGAGAGAGATTACACTAAGATATACGATAAACTTGTTTCCTTAGGACCTAATGTATGTAAGCCGGGCGGTTATGGCTCAAAAGGCCACTACGTTGATCTCACTCCCATAGTAGAAGAAGAGCTTAAAACCAATGAAGTTCTTGAAGTTCGCAACGGAAGAGTTTACTTTGAAAAGCCAGAACAACTCTGTGAACTTATCCTTCAAATATCACCAGAAGTAAACGGCAGACTTGCTCATATGTTTTTCAAAGAAATGGAAAAGAAAGTAGGACTTCCGTTAGCTGATCTCGTAGAACATGTTAAGGACAGAAAAGTCCATTACAAGGATATAATTTCACAACCGCGCCGAATACACACCACGCCGCAGTGGTGTGCGATACTCATAGATGAAAAAGGGAAACAAAGAACTTTCGGTCCTTGGACGTTAAACGTAGAACGCAAGAAACCGTGGCATACTCTTTCAGGAAGACAAGAGATATACTACGATCACCAAGGTTTCAGAGAGCTTGGAGAAGCTCTCCCCACCTATAAACCACCCTTAGATATGATTGCTATAGGTGATATAAATCCCAAAAAAGCCGAACCTAAGGCAAAGGTTCTAAGATTCATCACACCCCATGGTAAATGGCAGATTCACAGCTCCTTTAGAGATCACTGGCCCATGCTTCATATGTCCCGTGGAGGACCAACCGTATGGCTCAATCCAGAAGATGCAAAGGAAATGGATATAGAAGATAACGATTGGGTAGAAATGTGGAGTGAAAACGGAATAGAGGTTGTAAGAGCAATAGTAAGTCATCAAGTGCCTCGCGGAATGGCCATAACTTATCACCAAGTAGAGCGTCATGTAAACATACCCTTCTCACCACTTGCTAAGAAATACGGCTGTTCAGATTTGAGAGGAGGAAATAACAACGCTACTACAAGAATTCTCATGAATCCTGGGACAATGATAGGAGGATACGCGCAGTTTTCCTATTACGCAAACTACTGGGGAACAAGTCCATCGGAAAGAGATCACTGTGTTCTTGTGAGAAAGATGCCTGCCGCAGAAGGTCCTAAGAAGGCAATCTACAGAGAGGAGGAGCTGGACAGGCTCCCCGCAAGATAAGGAGGAGGTGAGATATGAGGGTCAAAGCTCAGTTTTCAATGACCTTTAACTTAGAAAAGTGTATAGGTTGTAATACCTGCACGGTAGCCTGTAAAAATGTGTGGACTAATCGTGAAGGTGCTGAGTATATGTGGTGGAACAATGTAGAAACCAAGCCGGGTATAGGATATCCGAAAAAATGGGAAAATCAGGACATTTGGAGAGGTGGTTGGGAGAAAAAAGGGAACGAATTGAAACTCCGTTATGGTGGTAAACTCTATATGCTTTTAAATCTCTTTTACAATCCCCATATGCCTGAGATGAAAGACTACTACGGTGAAGATGTTTATACCTTTACCTATGAAGATCTCCACACACCAGAACTGAAAAAACAGCAACCTGTAGCCAGACCCAAGTCTATGGTAACCGGTGAGGAAGATATACCTATTACTTGGAACGTTAACTGGGAAGATAACGCTGGTGGAGCGCATATAACAGGCAAATACGATGTAAACTTCAAGGGAATGAGTAAAGCGGAGCATGAAGCTTATCTCACTTTCAGGAATGTTTTTTACTTTTACCTACCCCGTATATGTAATCATTGCCTCAACCCCGCCTGTGTAGGAGCATGTCCTTCCGGTGCCGCTTATAAGAGAGAAGAAGATGGAATTGTTCTTATAGATCAGGTAAGGTGCAGGAACTGGAGATACTGTGTATCCACCTGTCCCTATAAAAAACCTTACTACAACTGGCGCACAGGAAAAATGGAAAAGTGTATCCTGTGCTACCCACGGGTTGAAGCAGCTCAGCCACCAGTTTGCTTCCATACCTGTGTAGGTAGAATAAGATCCTTTGGTGTTGTCTTTTACGATGCGGATCGTTTAGAAGAAGCACTGCTTGCGGAGGAAAGGGATTTAGTTAAAGCTCAAAGGGATATAATACTGGATCCCTTTGACGAAAAAGTCATAGAAAACGCTAAGAAAAACGGTATACCAGATGATTGGATAGACGCTGCTCAGCGCTCACCTATTTACAAACTTGTGAAGAAATGGGAATTGGCTCTACCTCTGCATCCTGAATTCCGCACCTTCCCGATGCTTTTCTACATACCACCTTTAAGTCCCATGATAACAACAGCAGGTAAGGAATCTCCCTCCGATAAGGATATTTTTGATATGGCAAAACCGGAAAAGGGAGGATTCCTACCTGATCTTGATGAAATTGACAAGTTCCGTGTTCCTGTAAAATACCTTGCCAACTTGTTAGCCGCAGGTAATGAGGAAGAGGTTAAAAAATCTCTCAAGAGACAACTTGCAGTCAGACACTACTTCAGAAGCTTGAGAGTTGAAGGTAAACCGGATACTAAGGTTCTTGAGCGTGTGGGACTTACAGAAGAGGACGCTAAAGCTATACTCAGAGCGCTGTCTTTGGCTTTCTATAACGAACGCTTTGTGATTCCAACCACAAGAAGAGAAAAAGCTCAAATAGATCCCTACACTGAAAGAGGTGCTGCAGGCTTTGATGTGTATACACCTTGGTCTCCGATAGAGAGAAGGAAGACGTATCACCCCATTTAAGGAGAATAACTAATGGTGGATATTTTAAGGGAAACTTACGCTGTTCTTTCTGAGCTGTGGTGTAATCCGGCAGATGTGGATACTGAAGCTCTTAAGGAAAAAGCGTATGGAATAGCTCACATGCTTGCTGATATAAACGAAGAAGCACCCAATAAATTAGCACAATTTCTTGAAACCTATCCCCCTACGGAGGAGTATTACATAGAAGTTTTTGAACTCTCACCAAAATGTCCCCTGTATTTGGGAAGCTATCTTTTTGAAGAACCTAAAACCTGCGCTCAAGCCGGAGTTTCTGAAAGAAACGATTACATGATAGACATATTGGGAATCTACAAACACTTCGGATTGGGTATGGTGGAAAAAGAACTGCCTGATTTTCTTCCGCTGATGCTGGAATTTTTATCAATTACAGCGGATAAACGGGAAGATAAGATAAGGAGGAAATTCATAGAAGAATACATGATGCCTGCTCTTGAACCAATGAAAGAAAAAGTGAAAGAGGTGGGCGCCCCCCACCTCCTTCTTCTTGACCTTCTTGAAGAACTCCTGAAATTTGATCTCAGTTATAAGGAGGTGAGGTCATGATAGAAAACTTTTTCTTTATAGGACTTCCTTATATAGCTATAGTGCTACTTATAGGTGGGATACTTTACAGACTGTTCAGTGGGTTCATGGGAAGCTATAGAGGAAAGTGGGATATGAGTGCAAGAGGGGATTTCCTATGGTCAACCCGTTCCACTGGTTTCTTTGGTAGAACTTCCATAGGAGCTGCTTCTCTTAATATCCATTGGGGAATGATCTTACTTCTTATCGCTCATATTGTAGGTTTTATCGGAGGTGCTTACAATCTCACTTCTTTGGTGGATTTCTTCCGTTGGGTAGGAATGTTCGGAGGAATACTCTTTTTATACGGACTGGGATTAGCTCTGTGGAGGAGGCTTACCATTCCTCAACTGAAAGCGATGTCCAATTTTGAGGATTATGCTATTCTGATACTGTTGATTATAGTCACTGTTTTCGGTCTGTATCAATCAGCGGTGAAGTTGGTTTTCGGCGTTTCCTACTCTGTAGGTCCTTGGCTTGGTAGTTTACTCACACTTCAACCAGATTCTTCTTACATTAAAGGTATTCCTCTTGTGAACAAACTGCATGTAGTATTTGCATTGATATTCTTTGCCTATTTTCCCTTTACAAAACTGGTTCACGCGGCTACATTCCCTATAAATTACCTGTGGAGACCTTATATAAACCTTAGGAGAATAGAAGCTCTTAAGAGGTAGGAGTAGGGTTTTTAATTTCCCGCTCCTGCCGCTTTCCATCTTAAATAACTTTCTATAAAGGGATCTATATCTCCATCTATTACCGCTTCTACATTTGTGGTTTCATAACCCGTTCTCAGATCTTTTACCATTCTGTAAGGGTGAAACACGTAGGATCTTATTTGATATCCCCACCCTATATCAGTCTTTTCTCCTTCTAGTTTCTTTTTTTTCTCCTCCAGTCTTTCCAGTTCTAACTTGTAGAGTTTTGCCCTGAGAAGCTCTAAAGCCTTTCTTTTATTCTGAAACTGTGATCTTTCTTGCTGACAGGAAACTACAATTCCGGTGGGTATATGAGTTATTCTTACAGCCGTATCTGTTTTATTAACATACTGACCTCCCGCACCGGAAGCTCTGAAAGTTTCTATTTTAAGATCTTCATCTTTTATTTCAACTTTAATGTCTTCATCTATCTGAGGTATAACCGAAACCGCTGCAAAAGAAGTGTGTCTACGAGCATTAGCATCAAAGGGAGATATTCTTACTAATCGGTGGACGCCTTGTTCCCCTTTTAGATAGCCGTAAGCAAAAGGACCCTTTATAAGAAAGGTGGCGCTTTTTATACCCGCTACATCATCAGGTGTTATATCAACAACTTCTATTTCGTATCCCTTTCTTTCAGCCCATCTTCTATACATTCTCAACAACATATCAGCCCAATCACAAGCTTCTGTTCCTCCTGCTCCTGCTTGCACTGTTAAGTATGCATTTCTGGAATCCATATCTTCCGAAAGAAGTGTTTTTATCTCAAGATTGTTTAGCTTTTTTTCCAATTCCTCTATTTCTTCTTCTAATACCGGAGTAAGCTCTTCACTTTGGGAAAGTTCTTCCACATCTGATAATCTCTTACTTATCTCTTCTATTTCTTTTAGCATTTCCTCAATCCATTTTCTTCTAAGAACAATCCCCTTAGCTTTTTCTTGATTGTTCCAAAAATTAGCAGATGCCATAGTTTTATCTATACTCTCCAATTCTTTTTTAAGCTTATCTGTATTCAATATCTTAGTAATTCCTACAAATTTTCCTTTTAGCTCTTCTATTTTTCCTTTAAGTTCTAACATTGTGATTTTAATTTATATCTTTTTATATAATTGTGCAATTAACTGATAACCTTATAACCCCATTCCTCTATAGCTTTTTTGATTTTCTCAAAAGGAATTTCTCTCTCCACCTTTATCTTTACAATTCCAGAAGAAAGGGAAACTTCAACTTCGGAAACACCTTCAACAGCCAAGAGTGCATTTTTTACCGTTCTTACACAGTGATCACAAGTCATACCTTCTACCTTGAAGGTTTTTTCCAGCATAATAAATAATTTTACAATAGATTACAGTCAACAGTAAACCTATCTTCTTCAGTTGACAGAAACATCAAGTCTTTCTATAATAACTTCTATCCCAAATGGCTGCCCCCATCGTCTAGCCTGGCCTAGGACGCCGGCCTTTCACGCCGGAAACGCGGGTTCAAATCCCGCTGGGGGTGCCATTTGTTTCCAATTTGAAATATATGAAGGATTGCAAATTTAAACTTGTTACAGATTTAAAACCTGCTGGAGATCAGCCCCACGCTATAGAGCGGTTACTTAACAACTTGGAAAAAGGTGTAAGGGAACAAGTTCTCTTAGGAGCAACGGGCACTGGTAAGACCTTCACTCTTGCCAACGTTATAGCCGGCTATAACAAGCCAACTCTTGTAGTGGTGCATAATAAGATCTTAGCTGCTCAGCTTTACAGAGAGTTTAAAGAATTGTTTCCTGAAAACGCTGTTGAATTTTTCGTCTCCTATTATGACTACTACCAGCCAGAAGCTTATATACCTGAAAAAGATCTGTATATAGAAAAAGATGCAAGTATAAATGAGACTTTAGAAAGGTATAGACATTCAGCAACGGAATCTGTTCTTGAAAGAAGAGATGTTATAGTTGTAGCTTCTGTCTCTTGTATATACGGTTTAGGATCGCCCGAGAATTATGAAAGTTTAAGGATAAAGATAAAGAAAGATAGACCTCTTAGCCTTATTAAAACCGTCCGTAAGCTGGTAGAAATGGGTTATGAAAGAAACAATTACGCCTACAAACGTGCAACTTTCGCTGTAAAAGGTGAAGCGCTGGAAGTAATTCCTTCCTCCGCTGAGGATTATCTCATAAGAATAGAACTCTGGAATGATGAGGTAGAAAGAATAGTTGTTCTTGATTTGTTGAACAGGAATGTTATAAAGGAAATTGATGAAATATCCCTTTTTCCAGCCTCTCATTACGTAGCGCCAAGACCCACCTTGGATAAAGCCTTAGTTCAAATAGAGGAAGATCTGATGGAAAGAGTTAAATGGTTCAAAGAAAAAGGAAGGGAATTGGAAGCTCAAAGACTTTACCAAAGAACTATGCACGATATAGAAATGATAAGGGAAATAGGACACTGTAAAGGAATAGAGAATTACTCCCGCTACTTTGACGGAAGGAAACCCGGGGAACCGCCTTTTACCTTACTTGACTACTTTCCCGAAGACTTTCTCCTAATAGTGGACGAATCTCATATGACAATACCTCAAATTCGTGCTATGTATAACGGAGATAGAGCAAGAAAAGAAAAGTTGGTGGACTACGGTTGGAGGCTTCCCTCAGCATTGGATAACAGACCTTTAAAATTTGAAGAATTTCTTGAGCGTATAAATCAAGTTATATACGTATCCGCAACCCCCTCCGATTGGGAGCTGGAGAGAAGTAAAGGAAAACTTGTGGAACAAATAATCAGACCCACAGGACTGCTTGATCCAGAAATAGAAGTGAGAACTTCTGAAAATCAGCTTGAGGATCTTACAAAGGAAATAAAAGAAAGGATAAAAAGAAATGAGAGATCCCTTGTTTTAACAACCACGAAGCGTTTAGCGGAAGAAGTAGCGGATTACCTTACAGACAGGGGAATAAAAGCAACTTACATGCATTCTGATCTTGATGCTTTGAAAAGAGCAGAGGTAGTGAGAGATTTGAGATCGGGAGATGTAGATGTTGTTGTAGGTGTAAATCTCTTAAGAGAAGGGTTAGACTTACCGGAAGTTTCCTTAGTGGCAATTCTTGAGGCGGACAAGGAAGGCTTTTTGAGAAGTTATACTTCCCTTATACAAACAGTAGGAAGATGTGCAAGGAATGTAAACGGAAAAGCTTTACTGTATGCGGATAGGGTAACAGAATCTATGAAAAGAGCAATAGAGGAAACGGAAAGAAGGCGGAATCGCCAGAAGGAATACAATGAAAAAAACGGTATAACTCCAAAGAGTATAGTAAAACCTGTTAAGGAACTTTTAGCTCTTGAGGAGCTTGATTATGTAAAGCTACCTTCTGTAATACCTAAGGGAATAAAGTCAGAAGAGGATCTGATAAAAAAGATAAATCGTTTGGAAAAAGAAATGTGGAAGGCTGCGCAGAATTGGGAGTTTGAAAAGGCAGCAAAATTAAGAGATGAAATTAAGAAATTAAAATCTCTTCTTCATCTGTAATCTACTTGCCTTTTTGTTAATTTTGTGTTATATTTAACTTAAAATTAACGGGAGATTAACATGAGTCCTCGTAAGACACCTCCCTCTGATTCTCGCTCACTCCCTCCCCTCTGGGGGAGCGGAGTTTTTAAAAAACTCAGGAGGCGCAGATATGAAAAAGAAAACCTTGATCCTTTTACTTGTTCCTTTTTCCTTAAAGGCTGGGGAAATTGTTCTTGAAAAGGTAGAGATAAGGGCAAGCAAAGAAGTTCTAACGGAAGCGGACGTAAGGGAAAGTTCCGCAAAGGATCCAGCGGAGGCTCTTATTCGTATAGAAGGACTGTGGAAACTTCGTAAAGGAGGAATAGCTAACGATATTGTTTTGAGATCTTTCCAGCGGGAAAATTTAAACGTTCTGTTTGATGGTGCAAGAATATACCAAGCATGTCCCAACAGAATGGATCCACCCGCTTTTCACATAGATTTTTCTGAAGTGAAAGAAATAGAGATAATTAAAGGACCTTTTGACGTTAAAAATTACGGAGTGTTCGGTGGAGGAGTAAACATAAAAACCGCAGAACCTCTACCGGGATTCCACAGCAGAGTTAATATCGCAGGTGGATCTTTTAGGTATTTTAATCCTTCTTTTAATCTTTCATACGGAGGGAAAAACTTTTACAGTTTAATAGGCTACGCTTATAGGTATTCCAAACCGTATAGGACAGGGGAAGGCAAGAGATTTACAGAGTATCCTACGGCAAGCAATGCTTACAAAAGCAATTTTCTTAATTCCACAGCTTTTAACATAAATGCCTACTGGGCTAAACTCGGCTTCAAAAGAGGTAAAGATAAAAAGGTGGAAATTTCATATACAGCTCAGAGAATTAGAGATGTTCTTTATCCGTATTTAATGATGGATTCTCCGAAAGACAATGCAGACAGATTAAATCTAAAACTAAACTACAAACACGTTAGTGTAATCCTTTATTATTCTTACGTTTACCACCTTATGAACAACAGAAAAAGGGTAAATCCTACTTTTATGGAAACAACTGCAAATTCTAAAACTTACGGAGGGAAAATACAGTATAGAGCAAAATCTTTAACACTGGGCGTAGAAGCCTTCAAGTGGGATTGGAAAGCAAAAACAAAAATGGGAAGTATGCCGTATCAAAACACCATACCCGATGCAACCTTTGTAAATCTGGGGCTGTTTGGAGAATACAAAGAAAAACTGAGCAACAATCTCAAACTGGTAGCAGGATTGCGTGTTGATAGCTCTCAGACTTCTGCGGATTCTAATAAAGCAAACAGAGATCTTTACTACACTTATCATGGCACTAAGGATATTTCACGTAAGGATACGTATCCTTCAGGAAATGTTCAGATACTTTACACTCCTTCTTCTGAATTTGAAATATTTGCAGGTGTAGGTTACGCTGTAAGAGTTCCTTCTGTTCAGGAAAGGTATTTTGCTCTAAACAGGAGCGGTATGCAGGAGATGATGATGGGAGATTGGGTTGGAAACCCAAATTTAAAACCCTCTAAAAATACGGAAATTGATATAAGTTTTACTTGGAAAACCGCAAGAACAAATATAAGCACCACTGTATTTTACAGCTATGTTAGGGATTTTATTACTGTAAACAATCAGAATAGCGTTGTAAATACAGGTTTGGGAACTAAAGCACGCTCTTACACTAACACAGATGCACGTTTTATTGGAATGGAAGCTAAGATAACAACCGCAATTACGGATTACATTTTCTTAGACAGCGGACTTTCTTACGTAAAGGGTAAAAAGGACACAGATCCTTTAAAAAACATAACTGATGAAGACGTTGCTGAAATTCCTCCCCTAAGGGTGAGAGCTTCCTTGAGATACGATACTGGCATCTACTTTGCCGAACTTGAAGGAATAGCTTCTGCAACTCAAAACAACGTAGATTCGGATTTAGGAGAAGAAAAAACTTCAGGCTGGGGAATTTTAAACTTAAAAACGGGTGCTGAATACCGTAATTTACGCCTAATTGCAGGAGTTGAAAATATCTTTAACAAATTTTACTACGAACACCTCTCCTATCTAAGAGATCCTTTCAGCACAGGAACAAAAATTCCCGAACCGGGTAGGAATCTGTATTTAAACATAAGCTATGTTTTTTAAAAAAAAGGCGATCCCTTTCAGGGATCGCCTTCAAATAAAGGATAGACAGCTCAGGAGGCTCAGAAGGCAGGAGGAGCTCCATACTTGTAAGGATGATAATCGGGTTCTACCTTAGGAGGTTCATCACCGAAGTTATCCACTGGTGCGGGAGAGGGCAGTCTCCATTCCAGGGATTGGGATTCCCACGGATTATCAGAGGCTTCCTCACCGCTGGTAAGACCTTTAATCAAACCCACAGTGTAAACGAGTATTCCTACTCCGAGAATCAAAGCACCTATAGTTTGAATATGGTGAAGGGTTACCCATTCCGGTATAGGAGGATAATCCGGATACCTTCTTGGGTTACCTAATATTCCTGCTATCATTTGGAAGAAGTAAAAGATATTAGCTCCTGCGAATATAAGCCAGAAGCTCAGTTTTCCAATATTTTCGGGATACATTCTACCCGTCATTTTCGGGAACCAGTAGGTTATTCCTCCAAATATACCGAAAGTAAGAGCCATTCCAAGAACGTAGTGAAAGTGACCTACTATGAAGAGAGAATCGGATATACCCAGATCTATAGCTACCATAGCGTTGGGAATTCCTGTTAGACCTCCTATGAGAAACATAAATATACCACCCAAAGCATACAGCATAGGAACTCTTAGAATTATCGCTCCTTTGTAGAGTGTTCCCATCCAGTTGAAGATTTTTATTCCCGTCGGAACAGCTATAAGTATAGTGGTATAAGACATCAAAACCCTTGCCCAATCAGGAACTCCTGAAACGAACATATGGTGAATCCAAACTATAAAACTCAAGAATGTAATACACCATATAGCGAATATCATGGAAGTGTATCCGAACAACGGTTTTCTTGAAAAGGTGGATACTATTTCGGAAAACATACCGAATATGGGAAGAATCATAACGTAAACAACGGGGTGTGAGTAAAACCAGAAGACATTTTGATAAATTAGAGGATCTCCTCCCTTAGCGGGGTTGTAGAAATTCGTTCCCAGATAGGTATCTAAGAGAAGCATTGTAACCGCACCCGCTATTGAAGGAACACCTACCAACTGAATAACGTTAGCTGCTATAAGAGCGTGAACAAACATATTCGTATTCCAGAAAGTTATTCCGGGTGCTCTCATTTTTATGTATGTGGTTATAAAGTTGACTGCTGTAGCTATAGAAGAAACACCTATAAGGTGAATTATAAACACGTAAAGAGCTGTTACCCCAGCGTCCGGATTTCCTGCGTAAGGCGGATAACCTGTCCACATCATTTTGATATGATTACCGGGAATAAGAGTTAACAGAACAAGAACACTTGCTCCGAAAAAAGCCCACCAGCTCAGAGCGTTGAGCCTAGGAAAGGCAACGTCTTTTGCTCCTATCATAAGTGGAAGAAGAAAGTTACCCAAACCTCCTATGTGAGAAGCTATTCCCCACCATAGCAGAAGAACAGCTCCGTGACCTGTAAGTAGATAGTTGTAAAAGTCAGGTGGAACAATTTGATAACCCGGTGAGTTTTGTTCAAATCTTATAACTAATCCAAATAAACCCGCGACTAAGAAGAATATGTAAGTAGTAGTCAAGTAAAGGATTCCTATTTTCTTGTGATCCGTGGTGAAAATCCATTCTTTTAATCCTGCCTTCAAATAGGGAACAGATATAGCTTCTCTCATCTCACAACCTCCTTATATGTTTTCTCCTTTTTCTGCTTTATTTTCTTTGTTAGCCACGCTGGGTTCTCCCTTGAGCCATGCGGTAAACTGTTCAGGAGGAACCACCTTCAGCTTAGCAAACATATGGGAGTGTCCTGTTCCGCAGAACTCTCTGCAGAAGATCCAGTATTCTCCGGGTTCGTTAATCTGAAACCACAAATGGGTAATTCTTCCTGGAACCATATCTTCTAAAACCATGGCAGGCATCACGTAGAAAGAGTGGATTACATCTTTGGAAGTGAGTAATGCTTTTATAGGCTTTCCTGCGGGAACAACTATTTTTTGATCCTCTGGTAAATCGTATCCTGTAGGATTGTAAACGGTAAGAACCTTTTTAATGGTATTCCCTTTTTCATCAAGGTATTCTGTTTCCCAGCCCCACATAAAACCTGTTACTTTTATAACCATAGAATCCGGCGGTGCTGTTCTCTGCTTTTTGAAAACCGCAAAAGAGTAAGTTGCCAGAACCAAGACTATTATTGTGGGAATTATAGTCCACAGTGCTTCCAATCCCCAGTGCCCGTGATTTTCGTGATCTCCCACTTCCCTTTCACCCGGTTTGAATCGGTATTTCATAATGAAATACATACCCGGGATAGCAACTATTAAATAAATGATCACCGCTACTACGAGCCACACTCTGACCGCTTCACCCCACCAATTAGCAGGATAAGCAAATACCTGCTCCATGTTACACCTCCCTTTTTAGTAGCTTTCCAGAAATAAAGGCTATAAGAACAACGCTTCCCAGAGCAGCAAAGCCTATTCCGCCGAAGAGAATTGTAGGGTTAATTACAAAACTGCTACGAGAAGGATCGTAAGTATAGCATACAAGTAGTGCAAGATCTACAAAGGAGCTTGCTGTAATTTTTCCGCCTTCTGCCTCTGCAAGAGCTATTCTTATATCTCTTTCCTTAGGATTTACACCGTAGAGATACCTTGTAATTCTACCGTCCGGGGCTAAGAATATGTAAACATTTGCATGAACAAATGTTTTATCCCTTTCAGAGTAGAAGAAACGGAAACCAACACTCTGAGTTATTGTTTCTATATCTTCAGGTGGAATTATACCAAAAATCCAATGAGAAGTGAAAGGTCCGTGATTTGTTTTAAAGTTTTTTAGATCTTCAAGCGTGTCCCTTTCATCAAAAGAAAGAACAAGGACTCTAAAATCTCTTTTAAGAAGAGAATCTGTCCTTTTAATCAGCTCGTTGAGTTTATCAATTCTCAAAGGACAAGAACCTTCACAAGTGTAGTAGGAGAAAAGTAAAATTGTCGGTTTTCCCTCTAAAAGGGAATAAAGAGAAACCCTGCTCCCGTCTTCAAGAACAATATCCCCTTTGGCAACGAAATTACCGAGATATTTACTCTCGTCTATTTTCAGGAGAGAGGGATCAAAAAAGTCTTCTTTGAGCGCACCCCTCGTCCCCACTACATTTGAAAAGGAAAAACAAACAACAAGAAGAAGGAGCAGGGCTTTAACCATCACAGAGCCGCCGTTCCTACAAGATAGGCTGTTCCAGCTACCAACATCCACATAACATCAACAAAGTGCCAGTATGCGGAAGTGGCTCTGAGCATGGTGGGTTTTTCTCTGTTCATTCTTCCCGATGCTAACAACCACATAGCGTAAATCTGGGCGATAAGTCCTACTATAACGTGAGATGTGTGCAAACCTGTAAGAGCGTAAAAGCCTGTTCCATACATGTGAGAGCTGAGAGTAAATCCTTCACCCCACAGATGAATCCATTCCTTCACGTGCAGAACAACGAAAGTCAAACCCAGTGCGAAGGTTAAAAATACCCATGTTAGAGCTTTTCCGGAATCTCCTTCTTCTTCAAGGGCTGTTTCCGCTCTAAAGATAGTAAAACTGGAAGCCCACAGTATAAGGGTGAGGATACCCGCCATACCGAGACTTATACCCTCCGGAACCCATGCACTCCATTCATCAGCGTGAGTTACTCTTGCAGTCCAAAAGGCGGCAAAGAGAGTTCCGAATATGACTACCTCTGAAATTATGAAGGAAAGAATACCTACCCACCCAAACCCTTCTTCTTTTTCTGCGGTGAAGTGTTCATTAGCCCAACCTGCGGCTCCGACGAGTATAAGCGCTAAGCCCACACCTCCAGCGATTAAGCCGGGTAGTTGCCACCCGTAATGGAAAAACATTGTAAAGCTTATAGGCATCAGCAGAACCCCAACCCCTATTGGCAGGGGCCAAATACTTACTTCATGATGAGGTTCATGATGAACTGCTCCCTGTGCCATTTTAGTCCCTCCTTGAGAAGAGCTATATCAGTAACCCCCATGGGAACAGAGATAATCATAAGTCAATATATTGTCAAATGCAAGTTTTTCTAAGAAAAAAATGACTTTCAGATAATTTTTTTGTTTATTCAATTTTGTAAAAACCTGTGTTAATATTCTCCGAAATGGGTAAACATATAGTTGTAATAGGTGGGGGAATAGGTGGTATAGCGGTTTCTTATTATTTGAGAAAACTTAACAGAAACATAAAAATCACTATTATCTCTGACAGATCTTATTTTGGATTTACACCTTCCTATCCCCATCTTGCAATGGGTTGGCGTAAATTTGAAGATATTACTGTTCCTCTTGCACCTTTACTGCCTCGTTTCGGTATAGAGTTTATCAATGAAGCAGTTGAAAAAATAGAACCGGAAAAAGAAGAGGTAAAAACCATTTCCGGAAGAAGCATAGGTTATGACTATTTAGTCGTAGCGACAGGTCCGAAGTTAGTTTTTTCTGCAGAAGGTCAGGAAGAAAACGCTTCCTCTATTTGCACTGCGGAACACGCTATAGAAACGCGTAGGCGTCTTGAGGTTTTTTTTGAAGATCCCGGACCTGCTGTTGTGGGTGCTATACCGGGAGTAAGCTGTTTTGGACCTGCTTATGAGTTTGTCCTTATGTTACATTATGAACTTGTTAAAAGAGGGTTAAGAACAAAAGTTCCTCTTACTTATATAACTTCTGAACCCTATGAAGGACATATGGGACTTGGAGGTATAGGACCTTCCCGTAGGTTAATGGAAGATTTATTTGCGGAAAAAGATATAAAGTGTATAACGAATGTTAGGATTAAAGCTGTAGAAAAGGATAAGGTAATTTACGAAGATCTGGAAGGGAATGAAAAAGAAGTTCCCACACATTTCACTATGCTTATGCCACGATTTGAAGGTCCTGAAGCAATAGCCTTTGCAGGTGATAAGTTGGCTCACTCCAAAAATAAAATGCTTATAGTGAACAAATGTTTTCAGAATCCCACTTACGGAAATATTTACGGTGTGGGCGTAGTTACTTTCCTTCCGCCGGTGGAGCTTACACCTGTTCCTACTGGAACTCCGAAAACGGGGCAGATGATAGAAGGTATGGCTATGGCAGTGGCTTTGAATATAATAAACGATATAAACAATTCTCCAGATAGATATACTCCAACACTTGCAGCAATTTGCATAGCGGATACGGGAGATGAAGCGGTGGGCTTTTTAGCAAACCCAGTTTTACCTCCACGAATGTGGGTAAAAACCAAAAAAGGTAAATGGCTTCATTACCTAAAAACAGCTTTTGAAAAATACTTTATTTGGAAGGTAAAAAGCGGAAATATAGCTCCGTGGTTTGAAGAGAAGGTTTTTGAGTTTCTGTTCAAATCAAAGCTTGTTAAATTATGCAGTAGTTGTGAAAATTTCTCCTAATTTTCCTTAGGGGATTCTAAACTACTCTGTTGTTGGGATTGGGAGAGAATTTCTCCCATTATTTTTATTATAAAATCACCTCTGTCGTTTACCCTGAATCTGTCTATCACAGCCTGTTTTGCTCTTTCACCTATTTCCTTAGCTTCTTCAAGGTTGTCAAGATAATAAAGAACTTTCTCTTCAATATCTGCTCTGTCCAAGGGTAAATAGGGAATTATTTCCTCTCCGGGTTTGAAGAAACTTGTAAGAGTTCCTCTAAAATCCACCATTCCCGCACTTCCCATAGCAGCTACTTCAAGTGGAACAAAACCTGTGCTTGTGGGAACAGTGTAAGGAAAACTCATAACGGTTATACAAGTTCTTCCGTAAATTTTGTAGAAGTCCTCATAGGAGTTTACCGGAATGTTTTCATGATCTTCTTTTAATTCTCCTTGAAAATCACCTATTATTTTCAAATTTACGCCTTCTAAGAAGTTAATTAAATACCATCTTTTTCTCATAGTAGCGTATATAGCTATATCGTTAAGTAATCTAAAAAAGGCAAATTCTTCATTTTGTCTCCAGTTATTGAATTCTTGCTGGAACTGAGGGTTAAATATTCCCAAAACGTAGCTGAGTGCAGTTAAAACGTTTACTTCTGGATTTCTGAACATGTATTCTCCCGTTTCAATAAAAATAGGGAATATACTTTCGGGAATGTTTTTCTGAACAGCATTTACAACTATTTGTGGATCTATAACAGGTCCTAAGAAGGCTATATCTATATCCCTTTCTGACTGCGGTTGAGGAAAAAGAGAAAAGTCAAGGAAAGGTGTTATATAGCTTACATTGTCTACACCGAGCATCTTAAGACTATCAGCGTGTTTTATATCGGTAACTATGCCTATCATATTTCTTGGAGATATTCCGTGAATATGAGGAAAGTGAAGAAGTGGATCATCTGTGAACAAGGACAGGTGAACGTAACCCAGAATATCGCACAGTGCTTTTTTCTCTCCTTCGTTTTCCCCTACTATGATACCTGTTGCGTTTATATCCAGAACAAAGGAAGGTTTAAACTCCTGAAGTTCATCTACTGTTTTCTGAACATTTTCCGGTTCTAAATTTAATACTTTTAGTTCAATCCCTTTACCTTTTAAATACTCAAGCAGAGCATTTATATGTTTAAGAGTGCCTTGTAGTTCTCCGGTTTTGAAAAAAGCTAATTTCATTACTTTTCCATTATAAAGGATTTTTCTTGATCCATCATATCCAGCTTGATTTTTTCTATTTCCATTCCGAGCTTTCTACCTTCAATTCCCTGTGATTTAAGTTCCTCTACTTTTTCCGTAGGGACTTTTACATATCTGAGTTTTTCTAAGAAAACCTTAATTTTATCCCTTATATCCTGTTCTATCATAAGCAGAAGTAAAAGTGAAATATGAACTCCTTTAAGGAGCTTATACACTTGGGAATTTTTTTGAGCTGATTTTAAACCCTTTTTAAAAAACTCCAAATCTCTGTATATCCTTGCAGTGTTCTCCCTTACCCATGCGGGAGCGGATACTCCTTTCAAGAATTCAACACTTACTTCGTATTTAACTGTTGAAAGTATGAGCATCAGGAATATCCAGCCGTAGTCTACCCTTTCTTGAGGAAATTCTAAGGAATGCCAGTCGGTAACTTTCTTTAATTTAAGGAGCTTATCTTCAAGATGTGCGTTCCATCGGAAGCCTTTTATTACATGTTCTAATACGCGGTATTTTCTGTAAAAGCTGAGTATTTCTATAAGTCTGTCTTCTCTAAGAGCTAAGCGGATTTCCGCGAGTATCCTACCGCGAGGAGCTTCTTCCAACAATCCCAAGTTTACAGCTTGTTTGAGCAAGCGTTCTGTGCTTTTTGAAAGTTTAAAACTGAGTCTGCCCGCAAATCTCAAAGCTCTTAAAATTCTAACAGGATCTTCTATAAAGCTTACAGGGTGCAGTATTCTTATTATCTTGTCCTTTAAGTCCCTTACACCACCGAAGTAGTCCAATAAAGTGCCAAAGTCTTCTGGATTTACCGATATAGCCATAGCGTTAATAGTAAAGTCTCTTCTAATTAAATCCTCCTTAAGAGAAGCTTTTTCTACCTTCGGATAGGCTCCGGGTTTAGGATAGGTTTCCCGCCGTGCGGTGGAGAATTCAAGTTTGATTTTTTCTTTTTTCATATGAACTGTTCCGAATTCTGGAAAAGGGTGAAAGTCTATTTTCCACAGATCTGATAACCTTTGGGCTATTTCTATAGCGTCTCCTTCTACTACAAAGTCTAAATCCCAAACTTCTTTACCCAAGAGTATATCTCTTACAACTCCACCTACTATGTAAACTCTGTAATTCATCTTTTGAGCTGTTTCTCCTATACAGCGAACTATATCCTCCACTGAAGTTGGAATTTTTACCCTTTTACGATAGGCTTTAAGTTGCCCTAAATCTTCTTTCATCTTTTGAAGTATGTCTAACCGAGTTACAACTCCTACTACTATTCCTTTGTCTATTACGGGTATGAGTTTTTGTCCGAATCTGGTGAGTATTTCCTCTGCTTCCCATACGGGGGAATCTGGTTTTAATACCGTATAGTCTTTGTTTACAAATTCTCCTATGGATTCTTCCGGATAAAGCTTTGACAGTTTTATAAGAGCTTTCTTAGAAACTATACCTATGAGATTACCTTCTCTGTCTATTACCGGTGCGTTGGCAAATCCTCTTTCCGAAAGTTCCGCTAAGGCGTCTTTGACGCTCAAGTAAGCAGATAGTAGAAAAGCAGGAGAGGACATTATTTCTCCTACTTTGAGCTTGGGAGGACTTAAACCTTTTATTTGACTTATAAGGAGACTCTTTATACGCGAAGAGGATACGTTTTCCAGTTTAACCGCCCCGGCAGCTCTGTGTCCTCCACCGCCGAAGGCGGATAGTATTTCCCCAACATCTATATCTTCAGTTTGCGATCTTCCGAAAACGTAGGTTTTGTTTTGAGCCTCAATAATTATAAAAAAAGCATCTGCTTCCTTAAGATCTTTAACTTCGTATAAAAGAGCGTTAATATCAGGATCGTATTTCTCTAAGACAGCTGTAGCTACTGCTATTTCCTTGCCGTTTATATAAATTTTTTCCACAGAAGACAGAATGTTTCTTACAATATCAATTTGTTCCTTTGTAAAGGTTTCCAGTATATACTTCCTCAGAGTTCTTAAGTTAGCTCCTTGTGATAGTAGCCAGCTAACTGCTTCCGTATCTCTGGGAGTTGTTCCTTCGTAAGTAAAGCTACCAGTATCTTCGTAAATTCCTAAAGCTATAAGAGTTGCTTCTTCAGGGCTAAGGGAAATCCCTTTTCTGCGAAGTTCTTCAACTACAAGAGTGGTAGCAGCTCCTACTCTTTCAACAATACCTTCAAATTCCTCTATATCTCCAAAGGGGTGATGATCGTAGACTACGATATCCTTTACTTTTTCCTTAGGAATATCACTGGGAAAGTATCTTGAATCTACAAGAATAAGAACAAACTCTTTCGGAAGGCTATCAACTACTCTGAACAGGTGCTTGAACTCTCTAAAAGCCATACCTGCTCTTTTTGAAAGATATTTAGGCTGAAGTAAATAACAGTCTTTATAGAGCTTTTGCACTGCAAAAGCAGCAGAAAGGGCATCAAGATCCGCACCTTCACAAAGAACTGTAATTTTTCTCATCATTTTTATAAAGTAATTCTTATGAGGCTTGTTTCGGTAATAGGATCTTCAAAGGCTGTGGAAGAAGAGTATAGGACAGCTTATAAAATAGGTAAGGAGCTGGCTAGAAGAGGTATAGGTATCGTTTGTGGCGGACGAACTGGAGTAATGGAAGCTGTATGTAAAGGAGCAAAGGAGTTCGGAGGGTTAACCATAGGAATAATGCCGTCTTACGATGGTAGTGAGGCGAATCCTTATGTGGATATAAAGATAAAAACAGGTATGAACTGGAATCGTAATCCCATAGTAGTAGCAACAGGGGATATGGTGGTAGCTATAGGCGGAAATTACGGAACACTCTCTGAGATAGCTTACGCTCTTATACTTGGAAAATACGTTGTAGGTTGGAAAACTCATTCTGTAAAGGGAGTGGAAGTAGTAAAATCCGCCGAAGATATAATCGTAAAAGTTGAGGAATTTTTCAAAAAATATTAAATATTAATTATGTCCGAACAACCTAAAATTTTAATTGTTGACGATGAACCCCAAAACCGATTACTGCTTAAGCTTTTTTGTGAAAAGTGGCACTATAAAGTTATAGAAGCAAATGACGGTAAGGAAGCTGTAGAAAAGGCTAAGGAAGAAATGCCAGACGTTATTATTATGGACATAATGATGCCTGTAATGGACGGTTTTTCTGCAACAGAACTTATAAAAAAGAATCCCTCAACAGCTTTGATTCCTGTAATAGTGGTTACCGCCCTGGACGCAAGGGAAGATAAATTAAAGGGAATAAAAGCGGGTGCAGATGACTTTCTCACTAAGCCCATAGACATGGAGGAACTTAGATTACGCCTTAAAAACAATCTCAAGATAAAAGCTTATCATGATCTTCTTAGGGACTATAACCGCCAATTAGAAGCGGAGGTTTTAAGAAGAACTCAGGAGTTAAAGAAATCTTATCTTGATACCCTTTACAGATTAGCAAAAGCAACAGAATACAAAGATCCGGAAACGGGTAATCATATAAGGAGAATTTCTTACTACTCTAAGGAAATTGCCCGCTTTCTTGGTCTTGATAGCAGGTTTGTAGAACAGATATTTTACGCTTCTCCTATGCACGATATCGGAAAGGTAGGAATTCCGGAAGGGATTCTTTTAAAGAAAGGTTTCTTAACTCCTAAGGAATGGGAATTGGTCAAAAGCCACACTATCATAGGTGGAGAAATCTTAAACTCTCCCAGGGCTTCTATTATAAAAATGGCAAGGGAGATAGCTCTTTTCCATCACGAGCGGTGGGACGGTTCAGGCTATCCCTTTAAACTAAAAGGGGAAGAGATTCCCCTCAGCGCCCGAATAGTCAGTATAGCAGACGTTTACGATGCTCTCAGAAGCAGAAGACCTTACAAGCCGGCGCTTCCTCATGAAGAAGCTTACAAAATAATGACGGAAGGAGATAGTAAGCTCAGACCTTATCATTTTGATCCTGATGTTTTTGAAGCTTTTAAGAAACTTCACAAGCGCTTTGAAGAAATATACGAAGAGCTCAGTGATGTTGAAGAGGAAGAGTAAACCAGAATTCCGCACCTTTTCCTTTCCCTTCGGAAAAAACTCCTATTCTACCTCCGAGTAGCTCTACTAATCTTTTAGAAAGAGCAAGACCCAATCCTGTTCCTCCCTTAGAGGGTTCTATCTGTTCAAAAGCTTCAAAGAGTTTACCTCGCACTTCGGGGGATATTCCTATTCCTGTGTCTACTACTCTGAATTTTATATAGAATTTTTTCTGTTCTACTTTTAAGGATACCTTACCTTTTTCGGTATATTTTACACCATTTGAAAGCAGATTTATAAGTATCTGTTTTAAAAGCTTAGGATCGGTTTCCAGTTCAACAGAAGGTTTTTCTATTTCAAGGGTAAGTTTTTTCTCCTGCGCAAAGGGTTTTACCATTATCTCAACTTCATTTAATAGATTTTTAAGATTGAACTTCTCCTTTTGAATTTTCATCTTGCCAGCTTCTATCCTTGATAGATCAAGAATGTCATTTATCATGTTCAAAAGGTGTCTGCCAGAAACTTCTATGTTTTTAGCTATTTCCGAATATGTAGATTTAAGTTCGGACTGAAGATATTGAGCAAAGCCTATGATAGCGTTCAGTGGAGTTCTTAGTTCATGAGACATATTTGCTATGAACATAGACTTTGCTCTTGAAGCGGCTTCTGCTTTCTCTCTAAGATGGCTTTGCAGTTTAAGCATGTTAAGTCTTTCTATTTGAAAAGAGAGCATTCTGACAATGGACTTGAAGAAATCTTCCGTTTCAGGTGATGTTTCCTTTATGTTAAACCCCAAATAACCTATTATTTCTTCTCTCATTTCCCCTTCTGAAAAAACCATAGCTTTTATTTCATAACTCCTTCCTTCAGTAGGAGGTGTTCTGTATATGCTAACATCAACTCCGAGAAATGCTCTCAGTTCTCTTACAGCTACTTCCAATAATTTGCTTTCTTCTTCTTGTTCTAATATAAGAGCAAACATCTCTACGAGTTTACGGAAAAGCTTTATCCTTTCAAGGTTTTCCTCTCTTAGTTTTTTCAAAACTTCCTGAATTTCGTCAAGCATTTTATTAAAAGAAGAAGATAGTAAAGCTATTTCATCTTCACCTTTTACCGGCACACGCTTGCTGTAATCTCCTGTTTTTATTATGTAAGCTGTTGCTTCTGAAACGTTCATTACCGGTGCAAGAATCCTTGAAGATATAAATAGGGATATAAAAACAATCACTAAACCTCCTGTGAGGGCTGAGCCACCGAAGATTAAAGTTATCTTTTTTACAGGAGCGAATACAAAATTCTTATCTATTCCTACCAGCATAACCCATTCTCTTCCCATAAGTGCATCGTCAAACCGCTGGTAATAAACCATGTATTTACCTATATCTGCAAAACCGTAAGCCCATAAAGGTGGTAGAGAATCGTAAAAAGGAGATATATACACGTCTATTGCTGGATTTATAAGAGAACTGACAGCGGAATCTGTATTTATGAGAAATTTTTCAAAGTTTTCTACAGAATACAGAATAACTAACTCTCCTATGGGAACTTCACTGCCTGGGAAGGGTTGTAGTGAAGATCTTAATACTAAGAAAGTTCCGTCCCTTCCTTTGTAAAATTTTCCCTTTGCTTTGAAATCTTTTCCTATCAGTTCTTCGTGAGAGGACGCTACAATTCTCCCTTTTTCGTTAATACATAGAATATAACCAAGAAATCCCATTTCCTTTTGAATCTTTGTCAAGAAATCGGAAATTCTTCTGTTGATGTCGCCTATAAGAACGTCTTCCATTATTTGAAGCTTTGACAGTTGCCTGAGTTGGTTGTAAAGAAAATGAACCTGCTCGGTTACTTCATGAATGAGAAATCCGCCGTTCATTTCCAGATCATACTCTATTCTTTCTTTAAGGGTATTATCCATTTGAACGATAGAGAATAACGAAAAAACTACATAAGGTATAAGTCCCACCGCAAGGAAGGCGATGGAAACTTTAAGTTTAAAACTCCTTCTGAGAAATCTCATTGTATCTTAAAAAATACATGGAAATTCTTACAGAGGAAAGGATCGCTTTAAAATTGAAAGAAATCTTATCAAAAGCCGAGCGTCACGTTTACATCTGTTCCGCTTGGATACGGGGAGACACTCTAAAAGATCTTCTAAATGACTTAAAGGACAACGTCAGGCTTGAAGTTGTTATCAGATCTTCTTCTTTTGAAGATATGAACACAACAGACCCGCACTTTTTTAGTCTTATAACCAGAAAAGGAGGAGATATCTTCATCAGTAAAAGACTTCATGCAAAGTTTGTGATTGTTGACAGTAAATTTGCTGTTGTAGGTTCAGCAAATATAACCCGTTCTGGTTTGGAGAAAGGAGGGAATTTTGAAACGGTAGTCTATACAGAAGATATACAGGAAATTTCCGCTCTTGAAAAAACTTTTGAACTTATAAAAGAGGAATCGTATAAACTAAGTGACGCAGTCGCCCTTGTAATAGACTCTATTACTTCCAGAACGGGAAGAGTTATACTGTTAAAAGAGCTTGATGAACACAGCTATGTAAAAATACCCATTTCAAAAGGAAACTTTCTCCTTTGCAGAATTTTTGATATAAGAAGTTTTAATCCTGCTTTTGGAACGGAATCTATTTCAGAAGGAGGTTTTCTAAAAAGGGTTTTTACTGAAAAAGAGGAAAGCTGGAAAGCAGCAGCTTTATTTGCAAAAATGGCAGAGTGTTATGAAGTAAAAGAAGCAAAAGTTGAAGTTTTAGGAGAATACGAAGAAAGCAAAGATCTTTTTAAAACTCCTTTTACGCCGTTGAAAGCGGGATCTCCTGTGGAAACACTCAAAGAAGAAGAAAACCTTAAAGCTGTTCTCCTTAAAAATCACTCAGGTTATCCCATGCGCCTTCCGGTTCCCGTGGGTAAACTTCAGGGAACAAATGCTGAAGCTTTTCTTGATATGGAAAAAGTAATATCCATGCATATGGCTGTAGTGGGTGCTACTGGTTCAGGAAAAACCACTTTTGTTAAAAAGATACTTAAAGAGCTAAAAGAACCTGTAAAAGTATATGTCTTTGACCTTTACGGAGAGTATTACGAAGACTTAAAAAGAAATAGGAATGTTAGGAAAGTATCTATTCCTAATGTTTTGTTCCCTTTAGATTCTGAGGATATGAAGCGTATTATAAGGGAAGGGGGATTAATCCTTTCTGAAAGATCCACGGAAGAAAAAACAGTTATTTCTCTTTTTAAGAGATATCTCAGACCGGACTTAAACAGAACAGTATTTAACACAAAAAGTTTTGAAGATATTCTAAAGGAAGCTGTTCTTCTGGTAAAAGATAGCTCTCTTGGTGACTTATTACTTGAAACTCTTGAATCTTTGAAAAACTCTTTTGGAAAAGAAGCCCTTAGAAATCAGTCTAAGGTGGTGCGAATGCTTAAGGAGTCTTTAAACTTTAAGGAGGGAATAGTTATATACGATTTTAAAGAAACTGATATCGCGGAGACATCTATCAACATTGCAGGACTTCTTCTCAAAGAAATTCTTAAGATTTCCAAAAGAGATGCATCTGACAAGCTCGTTGTTCTTGAAGAAGCTCACAATTTTGTCCCTGAAAGGGGAACAGGGGATATTCCTGCGGGTAGGGAAAATCTTGCCTACATAAGCGCAAAACGGATTGCCATGGAGGGCAGAAAGCTTAAACTCGGTATTGTGGCGATTACTCAAAGACCCGCCGGTATAAGTAAGTTTGTTTTTTCTCAGCTGAATACCCGTATTGTCTTTAAACTTATAAGTAGAAACGATCTTGAAGCGGTATCTCCTTTCTTTGAAGTATCCCGTGAAGATATATTCAATTTACTCCCCTTTTTAAAGCCGGGAACAGCCTATGTGAGTGGAATTGCTGTTCCTTTCAGTTTTTTGTTCTATATGGAAGAAATAACTTCCAGATAATTCAAAAGCGTAGAAAGAAAGTTAAGGACATGGTTCTTCTTACGGATTCTGGTTGAAGAACGTATACGCCCGGAATGAAGGTGGGTTGCGGATCAGAGCGGTTGAACTTAACGTAGGAGTGAGCGATTTCTACACCGTATCTGTTTTTTCTAAATCTGCAACCTAACTTGTAGGCTGGACCTCTTTTGGGGTAAAGAGTAGGAACTCCTTCTAAATCTGCTTTCATTACGGCATCGCCGAGCATCAGTCTCAGCGTGGCGAACATAGACATCTCCATAATTTTCATTTTGTGAACAACTTCTCCTTCAAAATCAAGGGTATGATAACTCCAAATTTCCCTGTAACCCAGAGCGGTAGCCGTTGACTTTATGTCCCTTACCCACCCTTCTAAGGTGTAAAGAACCTTCGGACTGAATAGAACAGAATTTCCAAAATACCACCCTACCCCTCCGTATAGGGAAAACCCACTGTATACTGAATCAGTTTGAACAGGTGTTCCTGCTTGCGTTTGACCGTCGTATTTAAGTGTTCCTCCGTAAAGCTCTGCACCTCCTCTGAAAAGTTTTCCCTCTTTTCTTATACCAAGAGCTAATATCCAGCCTTTTTCTTCTAAGAGTTTTCTGCCGTCCGTATCAAATTCCTCCCATTGCGTGTAACGTGGAGAAAGGTAAATTTCAAAGGAGAAACAAATACCGCAGAAAAGTATTAAAGCCTTTATAATCTTCATCTTCATAATATTAATTATGAACATCTTTGACCGATACGTATTGATTAATTATTTAAAAATTCTCATCACTGTTAGTGTTGTTGCGGTAGGACTAACGATTATATACAGTATGACGGATCTTCTGCTGGGATTTAAAGTAATAAGTTGGCAAATAGGTTTAAGCTATGTGTTTAATTTAATACCACTCGGTTTTTATGTTCTTTCCTCTCTTCTGGTAAACATATCTCTTCTCATACTTTTCAGAAGGATATTTGTTCGCAACATAGATCTTACCGCTCAGAGCTTTGGCATATCTCCTCTCCGTTTCTCCTTGTCTCTGTTGAGTAGTATTTTGCTTCTTTCTTTCATTTTTCTTTTGTTGAATGAAAGTATTATTCCTCAGCTTTTTAGGAATGTATGGTATATAGAAAAAACTTATAAGAAGAAACAGGAAATAGGTAGGATAGTGGAGAAACTGTGGTTTGTAAAAGAAACCGATAAAGGTAGATATTACATCTTTGTAGGTAGCTTAGATACTTTAAACGGTAGATTTACAGACTTGTTCATGCTGGTTACTTCAAATGAGGGTAGAGTTCTTGAAATTATTGAAGGATTTTCAGGAAAGTGGCAAGAAAATCAAATACACGTTGATATAGGATCTGCTTACAATTTCAGAGAAGGTTACTTTGTTGAAGAGCTCAGGAATTTTTCCTTAGGTACTGAAGTAGGACTTAGGGAAGTAAGTCTATTTGCGGAAAAAATGGAACATGTGCGTATTTCTTCTCTTTTTAGTCTTTACTTGAAAGGATCAAAGCTCGGTTTTGATACAGATCGTTACCTTTCGGAAATCCTATACAGAGCGGGTATGTCTTTTTTACCTTTTATTGTGTTTATTCCACTACTATCAACTCTGTTCAGTTTCAGAAAGCTTGGAACAGGTATGCTTTCCTTTCTAATGCATCTAATAGGCGGATGGATAGTTGTAATAAGTCCTAAACTGCTGGCGGACAGAGCAGGCTTACCTCCTTACTATGCCTTTGTGGGTTATGTATTTTTAACTTTTTATCTGTTAAAAGGAATAAACAATCTGCGCAAAGGATTCAGGCTCTAAACTTGCACCGCCTACCAATAAACCTTCTATTTCTTCAAATTTCATAAACTCTGGTGCGTTTGAGGGTTTAACACTTCCACCGTAGAGGATTCGGGTATCACCCTTCAAAGAAGGGTTAATTTCCCTGATCAGATCCTTTATGAAGCGATGAACACTGACAGCATCTTCGGGTGTTGCTGGAACACCTGTTCCTATTGCCCAAACTGGTTCATAGGCTATATCTATACTGTCTGTATAGTCCTCTATTCCTGAAAGAGCAAGCCTTAGTTGGGTTTCTATTACTTTAAAGGTCATTCCCGCGGATCTTTCTTCTAACCTTTCTCCTACACACAGTATTGGTCTTAAACCTTCTTCAAGACAGGCTATGAGTTTTTTGTTTATAAGCTCATCGTCCTCACCGAATATATGCCTTCTTTCTGAGTGCCCTACAATAATGTATTCGCAGTTAAGTTCTTTTAACATAGGGGGGGAAATCTCTCCTGTGAAAGCTCCGCTTTTTTTATAGTAACAGTTCTGAGCACCCAGTTTGATTGGTGTTTCTTTTAGGAGATTTTTCAACTCGCACAAAGCGGTAAAAGGTGGACATATCAAAATCTCCCTATCTTCTGTTGTTTTAAGTAAACTTAGAAGTTTTCTAATATACTCCTGAGCTTCATGAATTCCCTTGTTCATTTTCCAGTTAGCTGCTATCAGCCTCATAGTGAGGAATTTTATCAGAATTCACTTTATAACTTCTGACAGAGCTTCTAAAAAAGCATCGTTTTCTTCTTCCTTACCTATACTTACACGCAGGCATCTTTCCAATCCCGGTAAATAGGACATATTCCTTATTAGAACACCTCTTTTGAGAAGTTCTTCATGAACAAAAGAGGCAGGGTATGGAGTTCTAAAAAGAATGAAATTTGCTTTGCTGGGAAAAACTTCAACTCCTTTTATATTTTGCAGTTCAAAATAAACCCTTTGGCGTTCTGAAACTACTTTTTTAATAGACTGTTCTATAAACTCTCTTCCTTCTCTGAGAATTAATACCGCAGCTACTTGAGATGGATAAGTTATATTAAAGGGAAGTCTTATTTTATCTAACTCTTTTATTATTTCTTCCTTTCCTATAAGGATACCTATTCTCAACCCTGCGAGTCCTATTTTGGAAAGAGTTCTTAAGACTACAGTATCTTCCCTTTCAAGAGCGTCCTTTAGAAAAGTGTTCCCCGAATAGTGATAGTAAGCCTCGTCTAAGACAGCAAACAATCCTTCAGATCTTATTCTTTCTATCTTTTCCTTAGAAAAAAGATTTCCCGTGGGATTGTTAGGAAAAGAAAAGTATGCCAAGATAGGTTTCCTTTCTTTGAAAACTTCTAGAATCTTTTCAAGATCCAGATCAAAATCCTCTTTAAGTAAAACTTCAATCCGTGGTCTTCCTAAGGTGCGGGAGATTATTTCATACATAGGAAAAGTTGGCACAGGAATTAAAACAGCTTCGTTTAATTCACCTACAGCGGTGGAAATGTAGTATATAAGTTCATCAGAACCGTTTCCTAATAAAATGTTGCTCTCTTTTATTCCAAAAAAGTCCGCAAGCACTTCTTTGAGTTCAGCACACAGTGGATCTGGATAGCGATTAAGGGGAATTTTAGAAATCTCCTGCGCTATCCGTGTTTTAAGATAATCCGGCAATTCGTAGGGAAGCTCATTAGAGGACAACTTTATCTTTGCTTTGGAAGTTTCCGTATTGTAGGCTTTTAAAGATTTCAGTCTTAGAGAAAGCATAAAGTTTTTATCCCTGAGCCTCCTGCTCTTCTTTTTCTTCCTCCTCTACTTTTCTTAAATAAAGTTCAAGTTCAGCGACGGTAGATTCTTGAAGTTTGTCTTCTAAAATACCCTTTATCAGTCTGTTGAGCTTTTTCTCATCTCCCATTGCAATACCACTAAGCACCAAATATAACCTTTTTGGAAGAGACAAGGACACCCTTTTATATCTTGGACCTCCTCTTTTTCTGCCTTTTCTTGCCATCTTTTTAACCTCCTTTACTATTACACTTTTATTTTAGCATACTAATTAAAAATTTTCAAATTTTTTATTAAAGTCTATAGCATGATTTATCAGTTCACAATACATTTTGAAAGGAGTAAGTATAACAGTAAATTTATTATCTGTTTTTACACTACAAGCTTCTAAAAGAATATTCATTAGATCTTGAAGTTTTGAGTTAACATTGGTTAGTATATCTAAACGTTCTATTTCTCTTCCGAGTTCTTGCGGTAGATTTGAAAGGAAAGTTATGTCAAAGTTGAACATTTCGTAGACGTCGTAAATGTTTTCCAGAACTTCTTCCAGTTTGAGTATGAATTCACTTTCTACCTTGTGCAGAAAGCCGTTTAAAACTTCTCTCTCCGCTCTGCTCAGTAAAGACTCACTGAGGATTTTTGTCTCTTCAATATCAGCAAGAAGCTCTGTTCTTATGCCTGTGAGCAGGTCTATGGTAAAACGTAACAGTCTATCGTAAATGAGAATCTTTTCAAGAATTTCTATCCTTTCCATAACTTAACCTGTATAGATCTTCAATATGAATTATACCTTTTTCCTTTAAATAGTCTCTAAAATCCAAAAAAACCTTAAAACCTTGGGATCTGAGAAGCTCAGATATTTTCTTACTTATTCTTTCACCATGAGGGTCAAGGTCGTAAAGAATTACTGCTCCTTGTGCTTTCTTTTCTAAAATGTCAACTATATCCGCATACCTTTTACCTGAAAGATCTATCGTATTGGTCACACCTAAGCGTTTTAGAGCTTCTACATCTCTTTTTCCTTCAACCAAAACAGGGTATATCTTAGAGATTTTTTTAAGTTCTTCTAACCAGTCTTTAAAACATCTAAACTCCATAAGCAAATTTTATATTGGCATATTTCTTGCAAGAAAAGATTTATGAGCGAACTTGTATGCCCTTACTGTGGTGTAGGTTGTAGTATTAAAGTGTATGAAGGGTTTAAACTTAAGGGAAGGCTTTGTAAGAAACCTTTAAAAATACCGGAAGCTCTTTACAAAGGCAGACTGGAGACACCCTTTTATAGGAAGGGAAATTCTTTCAAAGCCGTGGATTGGGAAACCGCTTATACAATTTTGAAGGAAAAACTCACGGAATTGTCTCCGGAAGAGATTTTCTTTTACCTTTCGGGACAACTCACTACAGAAGCTATATACGTTGTAAACAAATTCGCAAAGGGATTTCTCAAAACCAATAATGTTGATTCTAATTCAAGATTGTGTGTTTCATCGTCAGCTGTAGCCTATAAAATGGTTTTCGGCTCCGACGGACCTCCCTGTTGCTACGATGATATAGAATCCGGAGAAGTGTTTTTTATCATAGGAGCAAATCCTGCTGTTAGCTTTCCCATGTTATTTAGAAGAATTCTGAACAGAAGATTAAAGGCAAAGAATACCTTTATTGTTACAGTAGATCCCCTGGAAACCGAAACCGCAAGAAAAAGTGATGTTCATATACCTATAAAAGCGGGGACGGATACAGTCTTTTTAAACGCTGTGCTTTATCTTCTCTACAAAAAAGGTAGAGTAAACTGGGAATTTATAAACAAGCATACGATAGGCTTTGAAAAAGCTCTGGCGGAAGCTTTAAAATTTCCTCCTTCTGTAGCTTCAAAAATATGTGGAGTTACACAGAAAGATATAAATTTAGTGGCGGATTTATTCTCCAGTAAACGCAAGTTAATATCCCTCTGGTGTTTGGGGTTAAATCAGTCGTTCAACGGGACTATGAAAGTAATTTCCCTTTTGAACCTCCACCTTGCAACGGGGAAGTTGAACGAAAAAGGCTGTCCTTTTTCTCTTACAGGGCAATCCAATTCAATGGGGGGTAGGGAGGTGGGCTATACTCCCTTCGGACTTCCGGGATTTAGAAATGTTGAGATTGAAGAGGATAGAAAATTTATGGAAGAATTTTGGGATATTGAAGGTATAAAACCCTGTAAGGGTCCTACTATTTTATCTGCTATAGATCTTATCTTGGAAGGAAAGATTAAACTGTTGTGGGTAATATGCACAAATCCAGCAATTTCTCTGCCGAATCTTAATAAGGTTAGAAAGGCTCTCAGAGAAGTTTTTCTCGTAGTTCAAGATGCTTATTGGAATGATACTGCGAAGTTTGCGGATTTAATTCTACCCGCTTGTCAGGTAGGGGAAAGGGAAGGTTTCAAAACTTCCATGGATAGAAAGATAAGCTTTTCCCATAAAGTGTGGAAAGCACCGCCGTGTGCAAAACCTGATTGGCTTATTTTTACAGAATTAGCAAGGAAAATGGGAGGAGAGAAACTGTTTCCTTATAAAAGTAGTCTGCAAATATTTGAGGAGTTTTCCTTAACTACCCAAGGAAGAATTTGTGATATTTCTCGCTTTAATTCCTTCCCTTTACAGTGGGGTGGTAGGTGGCTTTACGAAGATCTGATATTTAAAACTCCTTCTGGAAAGGCTGAGTTTTACCCTGCGGAATTTTACACCTCTGAAGCTGATGGAGAATTCATTCTCATAACAGGAAGAGTTGCGGATCAGTGGCATTCTATGACAAGAACAGGAAAGTCCAAATCTCTTTTAAAATCGGCTTTACCGCCTTTTGTTATTATGAATCCAGAAGATGCTCTGCAAAAAGGCATTGAAGAATGGGACAGAGTAAGGATCACTTCAAAGAACGGCTGGACTGAAAGATTTGTAAGATACGGAAAAATAGTAAAGGGACATCTTTTTACACCCTTCGGATATCCTGATGAATTCGGTCCACCGGTGAACTTCCTAACTTCGGACAGATATGATCCTTTTTCAGAAGAACCTGATCTTAAATATACCTGCGTTAGAGTGGAAAAGATTTAGCTGAACTATCTTCCTCCTGCTCCTCCTCCTCCAAATCCTCCTCCCACTCCGAAACTCTTTCCTTTTGGTCCGCTTACTTTTGGTTTGGAAGCGGTTAATACTTTGCTGATATGATAGTAGGTTCTGTAAAATCTCCTGCGAGCAAAGTAGGATTTTTCTTTTATGGGAATGTTTATCTTTAAGTTTTCCATAGCTTTTTCTACTTTTTCCGCTACACCCAAAGTGGTGGCGTAGATAAGCCATTCTTCCCAAATAACAATATCCTCTGGTGAGTATTTTTTCATCATAACCATATCAGAAAGAAAATTTCTGAAAGCTTCCCATTCTAACTTTTCCTTGTAAAAATCACCTTTCCATCTCCCAAATATCTGAGAAGGTAATAACAGATGAGGAATATTAGTAAGAACAATACTAGCTGTGGAGAGAAGTATAAGATCGTAGATGTATAGAGGATATTTTTTAGAAATAACAAGTATTCCTATTAAAAAAGCACCAAAGATAAAGATACACAATAAGCCTACGATTCTTATAAGAGTATGTCCCTTAGTGGTGAGAAATTTCTCCACTAAGGTTTTATCGGAAAAACTAAAAATACTGTCAAAATCCGCTTTTATACGTTTTAAAGATTCCGTATCCTTTAATCTTTCCAGCTCGGAGATTCTGTTTTCTATCTTTTCAAGACTGAAGGTATTTCCCTCAGCATAAGTTATCAAGAAGGTAAGAACTTTTCTCTCGTAAGGATCTTGTGGAACTTTTCCTTTAATTCTAACTTTTATGTCACCTCCTATCGTATCCAGCTCCAGAAATCCTCTTTTTTCCATGTCCAGCAGTGTGGCGAAAAAGGCGTTTTGATCTGTAACCGTGGAATCGCCGTAGTATAGCATATTAACAAGCCAAGGTTTTCTCTCTTTGTTGGGTATATAACTCAAAAATTGTGGAACTGTGTATTTCTTTTCAGCACCGTATTTTCTGTAAATTAGTAGAAGAACAAAGGGCATACTCAACACAAACAGAATCAATAAATATCTAATAATGTTCAACAGAGTATAAAGGGTGGAAAGTGTAGCATTAGCACTTTCTACTCGGTCCTTTACCCGAGGTATATAGGAAGTGAAACCTTCTAAGTTGTCATTTTTTAACAGAAGTTCTATCTCCACAAGCTTGTTTTCGGGTGCTTTTCCTTCCAATATCCATAAAGTTTCATTCCTTTCAAGACTAAATAAAGGAATATGGGGATATACTTTCTTTATCAAGTTTCTTGGGTCGGAAATTACTATCTCTACCCTGTTATAGGGTATATGTTCATCTGCCAGCTTCAGGTTTACATGTGTGTAATTTTCATCGTAATTCAGCGGAGGAAATATCCAGTATTCGGAAAGAACTGTGAATTCACCTTTTTCAAAACCTTCCTGTTTTATTATACCTACTTCATTCCTCAGAGCTTTTCTTAATGCAAGTTCTCCGAGTTCGGAATTGCTTTCTTTCAGAAAAACGTTTCCTTTATAGTCTTTTAAGTAAGCTGTTCCGTCTCCGCTGAAATCAATCACCTGCAAATAAGGCTTTGAAAGTGTTGTTTTGTAAACCAAGGGGACTTTCCACAGTCGGTATAGCATTTTGAACTTCTTTTCTTTTTTTACTTCAAATACTATAGCTTCTTTGAGATAGATCCTTTCTTCCAAGATTATCTCCGCCCTGTAATTTGCTGTAAGGGGTTTTACAAGATTTCTAATATCGTATTGAGACAGGAGTAAGGAAATCAAAGAGATTCCTACGCATACTGTAAAAACAGTAAGAAGTTTTCTATCTTCTCCCATCAAAGCTTCCAGTCCATACTTGGTCTGTTTTCTACCTTTTCTTCAAATTCCAAATAGTCAAGTTTGGAGAAATTGAACATACCCGCTATTGCATTTGAGGGAAAAGTATCCACTTTTGTATTGATTTCTTGAACTATATTGTTATACGTATATCTGTGTCTTGCCAGTTCACTTTCTACGTTTTTTATGGCTTTAGTCAGATCTTTTACAACTTCGGAGGTTTTCAGATCAGGATAGGCTTCTACGGTAAGCATTATATTCCCTAATAATTTTGAAGATTCGTGTCCTATTTTGTTAATATCCTTTATTTCCCGTGATGAAAGAGCTGATCTCATCTTTGTGATGTTTTCTAAGGTTTCTTTCTCAAAGCGGGCGTAACTTCTGATGTTTTCTATTAACTGTTCCAACATATCAAGCCTTTTCTTAAGCGCCACTTGAATTTGACTTAAGGTTGCTTCAGCACCGTTGTATAAACTTTGGAATCTGTTGTAAATTGTAATCACGTAAAAGACTATTAGCCCTGAGATTAAAACTATTAATAAGAGAACTATCATTAACAACCTCCCGATATTTGTTTTTTGTTTTTTAAATTTTAAATTAGAAAAGGGATTTCTGTTTTTTTCTTTTCAAGATTTTTTCTAATTCTTTTATTAAGCTTTTCATATCAAGTTTTTCCAGTTCTTTCTTAATATAAGACAAATTAGGATCTTTGAGTAGAAGATCCTCTTCTGTGATTTCTATCTTTGTATCCAGCATAGGTTTTACTAAGGTATAGGATCTCCTTAGCAGGTTTGCATCAGCCTGTGGAAATCTTTTTTTAAATTCCTCCCAACGACTGAGTATTCCTTCCACTCCCCCGAATTCCTTTATAAGTAAAGGAGCCGTTTTGGGTCCCACTCCTTTTATTCCTTCAATGTTGTCTATTTTATCTCCTACAAGAGCAAGGTAGTCAGGTATTTTCTCAGGGGGAACACCGAACTTTCTCTTTACCTTTTCAAAGGTGAAGATTTCTCCCGTTGCCGGATTCACTACTTGTATTTTCTCATTAACAAGCTGAAGCATATCTTTATCGGGTGTGTATATTTTAACCTTGAATTCTGTTGTGGAGAATTTCTTTGCGATGGAAGCTATAAGATCATCTGCTTCGTAACCTTCTTTTTCAAAGGAAGTAATTCCCATAAGAGGAACAATTCTCTTTATAATGGGAATTTGTATTTTCAAAGGATCTGGCATAGAAGGTCTACCTGCTTTGTAATCTTTAAATATCTTTTCTCTTTTAGAAGGTGCTGGAGAGTCAAATACTATAGCCATGTAATTTGGATTTTCTGCCTTAATTATAGACATAAGTGTTTTCAAAAAACCGTAAACAGCGTTAGTGGGTAAACCTTCCTTTGATTTAAGGGAAGGTAGAGCAAAGAAGCTTCTGTATATAAAAGAGGAAGCGTCTATAAGGTAAAGTGTTTTCTTCATAATGTTAAAATCAGATCTGTCTCTTCCGGAGGCATTGGTTTTGCAAGATAAAATCCCTGAACGTAAACTACTCCGAGTTCGTTTAAGATCCTTAACTGTTCTTCTGTTTCTACTCCTTCGGCGGTAGTTTTTATTCCTAATCTCCGCGCCAGTTCTATAATGGTTTCAACAATGGCAAGGCTCTTAGGACTATCCGTTATTCTGTGAACAAATCTCATATCTATTTTGAGTATATCTACAGGAAGACTTTCAAGATAAGCAAGTGAGGAATAACCTGTTCCGAAATCGTCTATTGCTATTTTCACTCCTGCGGATCTTACCTCTTGCAGGAAATTCTGAGCGTACTCTGGATTTTCAACTAATAGGCGTTCTGTAATTTCCAACACCAAACAGCGTCCCACTTCTTCTGATATTCTTTTGATTTTCTTTATAAAGTTTTCATCTTTGAAGCTTTTTGGGGAAATGTTCATAGCAACTGTTATTTTTTTTCTGTGTCTGAATATAAAGCTCTTGAGTTTTTCCAGTAGTCTATCTTCTACTCTTTTTATTAAACTTGTTCTCTCAAGGACGAAAATAAAGTCCTTCGGTGTAAGCACTTTACCTCCTTTCTTTTTAAGTCTCATAAGGGCTTCAAACCCCGCTATGCTTCTGGTATCTGCGTAATAAAAAGGTTGAAAGTAAAGGATAAATCTGTCCTCTTGTAAAGCTTTTTCAAGCTCATCTCTAACTTTAAAGTAACCTTTTATTTTTTCGTTTATCTCTTCACTGAAGAATCTACAGGTGTTTTCTCCTTCTCTTTTAGCAAAGGTTAAGGCAACGGAAGCCTTTTCCAAAAGTTCCTTTGCGTTTTCTCCGTCCTTCGGATAAAGGGAAGCTCCTACGTTTACACTGAGTTTTATTTTTCTTCCTTCCACATCAAAAGTTTCTCCAAGAGCGTTTAACAACCTTGCAGAAAGAGCAGTAATTTCCCTTTCCGCTATATTCCGTGCCAATACACCAAACTCATCTCCGCCAACCCTTCCCACTATATCTCTTCTGAAAAGAGTTTCCTTTAGTATATTTCCTATATACCTTAGCACCTTGTCGGCTACCGCTGTGCCGTAAATTTGATTTATTCCAGAAAAGTCAACGATATCTATGATAAAAAGAACATGATTTAAGTCTCTATCCCTTTGTAAAGCAAGCTCTACGGAAGCAAGGAAGCCCTCTCTATTAGGTAAGCCGGTTACTATGTCAATGTATTTAAGATAAGTTATCCTCTCTTCAAGGAATCTTTCAGAGGTTATGTCATTACCGAGTCCAACGTATCGTATCTTATTTCCACCTACGGGAATTGGAACAATCCTTTGATCCAAATAGAAAATCTCTCCGTTCTTTTTCCTGTTTACAAAAACCGCTTGGAAAGATCTACCTTCTTTTATAGTCTGCCACATTTTTCTGTAAAACTCAGGAGGATGATAACCGGATTTAAATATCCGCGGATTCTTTCCTATAAGTTCTTCTCTTTTATAACCTGAAATTTCTTCAACCGCTTTGTTTACAGACAGAATGTTTCCTTCTTCATCTGTTATTACAACCCACTCATGTCCTTTCTCTATGGCGGTGTTTGTTATCTTTATAAATCTTTCTTTTTCTATCTTTTCTAAAGCAAAGGATAGATCCTTTTGAATTTCTTCAAGCAGTTCTAACTCTTCTTCGCTGAACATATTGGGAATTGCAGAGTATATGTTAAGAAGAGCCACGGTTTTCCCTCCTCTACTAAGAGGAATAGCACAGGAAGAAAGAAAACCCCTTTGGAGCATCTGTTCTCTCCAAGGTTGAACAGCTGGATTTGTCCGCGTATCGGGGTTTACAATTATCTTTCCTTCCCTAAGGGCTGTTCCAGTGGGACCTCTACCTTCAGGAACACTTTCATCTGTGGAGATTTTTACACTCTTAACATAACCCTCATCAAAACCGCAGATTTTTAAAGGCTTAATGTATCGGCTTTCAGGATCGGGAATTCCTACCCATGCCATTTTAAAACCTGCTTTTGTCACTAAAAGTTCACATACTTTACCCAGAAGTTCTTCTTCTTCATAAGCGGAAATTATCAGCTGATTTACCTCCCTTAAAACGTGAAAGAATTTTTCATAGCGCTTTTTCTTAGTTATATCTATGAATATTACAAATCCCGCAGGTTTGTCTTTCCACTTTATAGTTTTTGAGAATATAAAGAGGACTCTAATCCCTCCGTCCCGTGTTAGAACAGGCAGTTCCCGGTATATGTTTTCAAATTCTTCTCCTCTGAGGCGTCTTTTAATAACTTTTTTCACTTCTTCTCTGTATTCTTCTGCAACTAATTGCTCAGGACTCATGGAGAGTAATTCTTCTTCTGTGTATCCAAAGGTTTCAATTGCAGTTTTGTTGGCGTAAAGAATCTTTTCTCTGTAAACAATAATACCGACAGCAGGAGCTTTATCAACAGCGTTAAATATTTCTTCCTCTTCCTCCCTTTTTTCTTCTATCCAGATACCGGTTATATGCGCATGATTTCCCTGCCGCTCTATTATCTTGAGAGTGTCCCTTATTCTTACGTATCCGCCGTCTTTTCTTCTGAATCGGAAAGTTTTATAAGCTGTTGCGTTTTCTATTGTATAGGGTTTTTCTCTGTCTTCTTCGGGAATATTTCTCTCCCATTGGTTTGGAATTATTTCTTCTTTACTGTAACCGGTTAGATTTTTTATCCAGTTGTTTACGAAGTTAATTTTTTTAAAAGAAATACTTCCTTTTGTGATTACGGCTTCGGCGACGTATACCGCCGCTGGAATTTGATCTACAACTTCCATTATAAGAATAGAATATTCCTTTATTGAGTTATTTGTAAAATTTTTACTCCATAAAAATTTGGCCTTCTATAGGCTGCACAGTTACTCCTTTTTCTTCTATAAACTTTATAGCTTTTTCTATCTCTTCTGATTCACCGTCTATTTCAACTGTCAGTATACCTGTATCCTGTGTAACTTTTGCAGTTCTTATATTCAGGACAACATCAAAATTTTTGCAAACCATACACAGAATAGGTTCTTTGACCAGCTCTTCAGGATATATAAGCTGAAGTCTTACCATATTCATAAACACAATTATAACATTATAATATCTCTTATGAAAATACTGTTAACAGGATGCGCAGGGTTCATAGGTTGGAAGGTAGCGGAAAAACTCCTTGAAGAAGGACATGAAATTATAGGATTGGACAATTTAAACACTTATTACGACATACGATTGAAAAATTGGCGTTTAGCTCAACTAAAGAAATTTGAAAATTTTAAATTTTATAAACTGGATATAGAAGATTATGAAAAACTCAAAGAAATTTTTAAGAAATACAAGTTTGATGCAGTAATAAATGAAGCTGCTCGTGCAGGGGTAAGGTATTCCCTTCAAGATCCGTGGATTTATTTAAAAACAAATGCATACGGAACTTTAAACTTGTTGGAACTCATGAAAGAATTTGGTGTGAGAAAAATGGTTCTCGCTTCTACCTCTTCTCTTTACGCGGGACAAAAAATGCCCTTTAAAGAAGATCTTCCTGTAAATACACCTATATCTCCCTATGCAGCTTCTAAAAAGGCGGCAGAGGTAATGGCTTATACTTATCACTATCTATACGGATTAGATATAACTGTTGTCAGATACTTTACAGTTTACGGACCCGCAGGCAGGCCTGATATGAGTGTTTTCCGCTTTATATACTGGATAATGAAAGAAAAACCCTTGGAGATCTTTGGAGATGGTTCTCAAAGAAGAGACTTTACTTACGTAGACGACATAGCATACGGAACGGTGAAAGCTCTTAAACCAGTGGGATATGAAATTGTAAATTTAGGGAACAACAATCCTACTGCTCTTTTAGAAATGATAGAACTTATAGAAGAGTTTACTAACAGGAAAGCACACATTGTAAATAGAGAATTTCATAAAGCTGATTTAACCGCTACCTGGGCTGATATAAAAAAAGCCGCGGATTTACTGAATTGGAAACCGAAGGTATCCCTAAGGGAAGGAATTGAACGCACAGTAAGATGGTTTGAGAAAAACTGGAATTGGATAAAGGATATAGAAATATAGGCAAAAAGGCATATTCTATAACTTAGCGGTGAGAAGAAAGGCTTCTGTTGCTGGAACTTTTTATCCTTCAAAAGAGGAGGAGTTAAAAAAGCTCCTTCAACAACTGTGTGGTGAGGAATCTGAAGAGAAGTTTAGTGCAAAGGCTGTTCTTGTTCCTCATGCTGGTATAGTTTACTCTGGTAGAACTGCCTGTGCTGTTTATAAAAGGATAGAGATTCCCGAAAAAGTTATTTTATTAGGACCAAACCATACAGGTTTTGGACCCGATGTAGCAATTTACAAGGGAGAGCTTTGGGAAACCCCACTTGGAGATGTGCCGGTGGACAAAGAACTCGTAGAAGAGCTGCTCGGACATCCTGTTGTAGAAGAGGACGAATCCGCACATCTTTACGAACATTCTTTGGAAGTTCAACTTCCCTTTTTAATCAAATACGCTCGCACTTCTTTTAAAATAACCCCTCTTGTATTGAAATTTATAAATTACGACAAAGCTGAAGTTCTCGGCACTTTCTTAGGGAATACACTTAAAAATAAATCTGCTCTTGTAGTTATAAGTTCCGATATGTCCCATTACGTCCCGGCGGATCAAGCGGAGGAGAAGGATAGCATACTTATCTCTACCATGGAAAGGTTGCTTACAGAAGAACTATACTTTAAACGCATACAGTATAACATTTCCATGTGTGGCTTTATTCCCGCAGTAGTAGGTATTGAAGCCGCTAAGGTGATGGGAGCGAAAAGAGGAATTCTTATAGATTACAGTCATTCCGGAGAGGTTACTGGAGATACAAACAATGTGGTAACCTATGCAGGTATTATTTTTGTATGAATTATGTTAGAAGTAAAAGAAATTTCCAAAAACTTTGGAGGTAATAAAGTATTAAAAAACGTAACTTTTTCCGTAGAGAAAGGGGAAATACTCGGTATAGTAGGTCCAAACGGTTCTGGGAAAACGACACTACTGAATGTTATAAGCGGGATTGTAGTTCCTGATAAAGGGGATATTCTTCTTGAAGGTAGAAGTTTAGTCCGAATACCTTTGTATAAAAGAGCAAGAATCGGCATAGGCAGAACCTTTCAAATTACCCGCCTTTTTGAAAATCTGTCAGTTTTGGAAAATGTAATGATACCTCTTTACTACGGTTCTCCTTTAAAAGCGGAAAAGGAAGTTGCCTATGCAATACTGGAATCTGTTGGACTTTTTAATAAAAAAGAAGAGTTGGCAGGTTCTCTGTCCTTGGCACAGCGTAAGCGTCTTGAGTTAGCACGTGCTTTAGCACTTTCCCCTAAGATTTTACTGTTGGACGAAATCTTTGCGGGTTTGAATCCGGTTTCAATAAAGGAAATTGTGGAGCTTATCCTAAATATGAATGCGGAAAAAGGTATAACCGTTATTCTTGTAGAACACGTTCTTAAAGCTCTTTTCCAACTTACAGAAAGAGTTGTTGTTCTCAGTGAAGGAAAGCTTATATTTGACGGTAATCCTCAGGATATGGCTAAAAATGAGGAAGTAATCAAAGCCTATCTCGGAGAAAAGTATAATAAGGGAGTCGGCTGTGAAAGTTAAGATAAAGCGCTTTAAAGAAGGTAAATACTTTCTTGAAGAGTATGAACTGCATGTTTCAAAAGGTGCAACTGTTCTTGAGATTCTGTGCAAAATAAAAGAGGAAAAAGATCCCACTCTTTCTTTCAGGATTATGTGTAGATCAAGTATATGCGGAACATGTGCCGTTAAGATAAACGGGGAACACCGCTTAGCTTGTTCTACCCGTGCGGAAGGAAAAGAATTGTTAATAGAACCTGTGGATAATCTTCCAAATATTAAGGATTTAGTTGTATCTCACGATGAACTTTTTAAAGATTTTAAAAAAGCGAAAGCTTGGATATTCGCCTTTGATAAAAATCAGCCTTTGAAAGCCGCAGATCTTGCAGGAGTAGAAAGACCAAGAGACTGTATTCTATGTGGTATATGCAACAGCGTATGCCCTCCTATTTCAGAGGGGAAGAATTTTGGGGGACCTTTGATTTTCAACAAACTCTATTCTCTACTTAAAGATCCACGGGATAAAAAGAAAGAAAGATTAAAGGATATTGCGGATCTCAACATTCAGCAGTGTGTGCATTGTGGAAACTGCAACCTCTTTTGTCCTAAGGGTTGTATGCCGGAAAAGTGGATAACTTTGATGGAAACACAATTAAAGCAGAAGGGTTTTCTTCAAAAGGAAAAACAGGATTTCGGTTTTTTAGAGTTTTAATATTTAAATATGGCTGAAACAACCAGAAGGGACTTATCAAAAGTTGAAAAAGCTGCAATTCTCCTTATGTCAATGCCTCCCGATGTGGCGGCTAAAATTCTAAAGGAGCTGACAGAAGAAGAAATTCAGAAGATATTTTTAACAGCTGCACGTCTTAAGGATTTAACTGCTTCAGATATAGAAACCTCTGTTAGAGAATTCTTGGAAGATTTCAGCTATGTAGCTACTCAGTATTCCAATTTAGAAACTCTTTTAGAACAGCTTCAAGGAGTTCTTCCACCAGAGGTTTATGAAAGGATAAAAAGTCTTATAGGATCTGCGGGAGTTGCGGAGGGACTTGAACAGCTTGAGAAGATAGACACCAGAGTTCTCGCAGGACTTATAAAAAACGAACATCCCCAGACCCTTGCTGTTTTGCTTTCCCAACTTACTCCTCGGAAAGCGGCGGATATTCTTCAATGGCTTCCTGAAAATCTCCGTTTTGAAGTAGTTAAAAGAATAGCAACTCTTGAGAACGTTTCTCCTCAGTTTCTAAGAGAACTCATAGAGACTGTAACGGAAGAGATAAAGGTCTTAGGTATAGGCGGAGGGATAAAGAAGCAAGAAGGAGTAGCTATTGCAGCGGAATTGATGAACATGTTGGATAAAGAAAGTGCGGAAAACCTTCTTCGCAAAATAGGAGAGGAGGATCCAACTCTTGAGGAAAGAATAAGGGAAAAGATGTTTACCTTTGAAGATATACGTAAGCTTGACAACAGAGCAATAATAGAAGTTCTCAAGGCTGTTGATAAAAATACGTTGATAATAGCCCTTAAGGGTGCGCCTGAGGATATAAAGGATAAGTTTTTCTCCAACATGTCCAAAAGAGCGGCGAAGATAATGCAAGAAGATATGGAAGCTTTAGGACCTGTCAAGAAAAGTGAAGTGGAAAGAGCGCAGAAACAGGTTGTAGCGGTTATAAGGAAGCTAATAGATGAGGGTAAAATAGAACTGGGAGGAGAAGAAGCTTATGTCTAAGGATTTTAGACCTATATTCAGCACTTCTCTTGAACGGTTAACTTCTTTTCAAGATAGTGCAGAGAAGGATGAAAAGGAGAAGAGAAAACTACAGGAGGAACTTTCCCTTGCACGGCAGGAAGTTACTAAGCTCAGAGAAGAGAATCGCATACTTCGTGAAAAGTTAAAAGAGTTGGAAGAGATTATCAAACAAAAAGAAAAAGAACTTACTGATAAAAGTAGACAATTAGAAAGCAGGGAAACAGTGTTCAAGATGATAGCGGAACTTGAAAAGAAGCTGAAATCACAACTTACAGAAGTAAAGGACAAACTCAGGAATGACATGGTTCAAATAGCACTGGCGGTTCTGAAAGAATTCCTTATGACAGATGTGCTTCCTAAGGAAGAAGTTATAACCAGAATACTTGAAGAGATATTCAGCGGATCAATAGATTTGAAAGGGAGTGTGAAGATATTCTTAAATCCAACAGATATAGACAGAGCTTACGAATTTGTAGGAACAGTTGACGAGAAGCTAAGTGACAGGGTTGAAGTGGAAATAACTTCAGATCCCAACCTTTCACGGGGGGAAATAAGAGTGGAAACTCCCAAGTTTATCATAGAGAGAAAAGAGGGAGAGATACTTGAAGAAATCTTTAGAGAGGTTGTAAAACGTGTCCTTAAAAGGAGTTAAAATATACGGAAAAATTGTAAAAGTCAGCGGTATATACCTTGAAGCTTACAATCCTGGCAGTGCTACGGGAGATATGGTGGAGATATTTCCTTCCTTCGGAGAGAGTATATACGGAGAAGTTATAGGTTTTAACGAAGACAGATGCATAGTAATGCCTTACGGTAAACTATCGGGTATAAAACCTGGTGACAGAGTTCTTGTAAGGAGTGAACACGTTTCAACTTCCACAGGTGAAATACTTTTGGGTAAAGTGGTTGATCCCTTTGGCAAACCCTTAGATGGAACTCCCATATACACAGCTGAGAAACTCCCTATAGAACTTTTCTCTATAAATCCCTTAGACAGAGAAAGAATAAAAGAAGTATTTGATACAGGAATAAGATCTATAAACGCTCTTTTTACCTTAGGCAAAGGACAGAAAATAGGAATATTCGCAGGAGCGGGAGTGGGAAAAAGCACACTTCTGGGAATGATAACTAACTACAGTGCTGCGGACGTTGTTGTATTGGCACTTATAGGTGAAAGAGGAAGGGAAGTAAGAGAGTTTATAGAAGACGTTTTAGGAGAAGGACTTAAAAAAAGTATAGTTGTTGTCTCTACTGCAGATGAACCGCCTGTTGTTAAAGTAAAGGGGGCGTTGAGTGCAATTGTTCATGCCCGTTATTTCGCTCAAAAAGGTGCTGACGTGTTGCTTGTTATGGACTCTATAACACGCTTTGCTATGGCTCAGAGAGAAATAGGGTTAACTGCCGGAGAACCCCCTACTCTTAAAGGATATACTCCTTCCGTATTCCACATGATGGCGAATATAGTGGAAAGCTGTGGAAATTTTAAAAAAGGGGGTAGTATTACGGGAATATTCAGCGTCTTGGTAGAAGGAGATGATATTACATTAGATCCTGTTGCTGATGCTCTTGTGGGAATGTTTGATGGACATATAGTCTTATCCCGTAAACGTGCTAATGCTGGTATATTTCCTGCTGTTGATCCTGTGAGAAGCCTTTCAAGACTTATGCCCCGTCTTGTTTCTGAAGAACATATAACTATGGCTATGTATGTAAGGGAACTGTTGAACTCTTTTGAATCAATGGAGGATTTGGTAAATCTTGGTTTGTATAAAAAAGGTTCAAATTTAGCGGTAGATAAAGTTATTGAAAATAAGGATCTTATAGATAACTTTTTTAAACAGAATTACAAAGTAGGTGTTTCTTTTTCCGAAAGTGTAGAGGATCTAAGAAAGCTCTATTCAGCTCTTAGGGGTGAATAACTCTAATTTTTGCTTTTTCAAACCTTTTGTTGTAGGAAACAGCCTCTTTAACTTTCTTACTTTCAGCCTTTGCAGTTTTAAGGGAATCCATAAAACTTAAACCTGCTTTCAGATATACTATGAGCGCTCTTTGTATAGTTTCCCGATTCTCCACACTGAACAAACTGTCTTTCAGAATTGTGTTAACTATATCAGCTATAACTTCCCGTTCCCATTTGTAAACTACTTCTAAATAGTAAATCAGTTCTGTTATAACTTCTTGGGTTATTAAAAGTTTTTCCTTCCTTCTCTCCAAATTCCTAAACAATTTGTCTATTCTATTTATTCTTTCTTCAGAACCGCAGAAGAATTCTAAAAGAACAGTGCTGTCAAGTAGCTTCACGATAATAAATTGTATCAAACAAACTAAAATGTCAAGACATTTTATCTTACATGATGCTTGAAAATTTCAACAATGATCCGATATTTATATAAAGTCATGGAGGATATTGTAAAGGTAATGGCAAGAGGCTTAATAGCTCTTCCCAGTGATATCAGGAAGAGATTAGGAGTAAAGGAAGGAGATATTCTCAAAGTAGAAGTAAAGGATAAAGAAGTGATCCTGCGCAAGGAGAAGAGAATATACGATCTGAAGGGAGTTCTTTCCGGAAGGGAAACAAGAACAGAAGCTAAAACCTTTAAGGAAATACTGGCTCAGGAAATAAGAGCGAAACAGGGAGGAAGGAAATGATCAATTCAGGAGAATCTTTAAAGGTAAAAGAACCGCAGGTAGTAGGTCCGGACTATGTGCAATCCTTTGATAATCTATCTACCACAGACTTTATGAAGATTTACTTAGAAACTCTCAAATTTCAAGATCCCTTCAGACAGCAGGATCTTTCCAAATCCATTGAAGATGTAGTTAGACTAAATCAAATACGCTTTTACACTGACATGAAATTCTTTCTAAAAAATCTTTCCCTTTGGATGAACCAAATGACTTTTATGCAAAGTTTAAGCATGATAGGAAAGAACTTTATCTTTGAAACCGATATTTTGGACAACGTAAAAGGTGGAGAATACTACATACTATCTGCTGAAAAACTCAAAGATGTAAAAGTAAAAATTTACGATGGGGAAGAAGTTATAAAGGAGTTAACTGTGGATTTGGAAAAAGGACTCAACCCACTGGACATATCTGATCTTCCTAAGGGACAGTTTAAAGTAGAACTCTTTAAAGGGGATACTCAACTTCTCAACTGGAAGTTGGGCTTTAAAGATACAGTCCAATCCGCAGGCATTATAGACGGAGAGCTTATGCTGGATCTGCTCTCTGGTAGACAGATTTCTGCTTCCAGAATTATCTATGCGGGGGTGTAGATATGCTGAGGAGTTTCTTCAACGCTGTAACGGGAATGGACGCTTCGCGTTTTTGGATTGATGTTACTTCCGACAACATTTCAAATGTCAATACTGTAGCTTTTAAAGCTCAGAGACCGTTATTTCAAGATGTCATATCTCAGGTTACCATAGGCTTAAATGTAGTTACGGGAACACTAAAATCCACCACTTACGGAGCTGGTGTGGTAGTGGATAGCACTCAAAAATTCTGGACCATAGGAAACTTTAAACAAACTGGTGTTAATACAGATCTTGCAATTCAAGGCAGAGGTCTTTTTATTCTCAAAGATCCTATAACGGGTGCGAGCTTTTACACAAGGGACGGACAGTTCAGACTTAGCAGAGATGGTTATATGGTCACTTCAGGTGGATTTTACCTTCAAGGTTTTAAACTCAACGATAAAGGAGAAGTTATAGGCACAGGATTGGAAAGCATACATGTTCAACAGCAGCTTCCCCCCAGGGCTACAGGCAGGGTTAATTTTCTACAACCTACCAATTTAAATGCGGAAGCAATAGCTCCCACAGCTCCTTTTGATCCTAACAGCACAACCACCTACAACTATAAATACACTATAAGCATATACGATAGCTTAGGAAATGAATATCAAGCGGACGTTTTTTTCAAAAAAGAAACAGGCTCTAACAGATGGCGTATTTTTATACTCAGTGATTATGACGGAGACGGAAATTACGAAAATCTCATATCAAACGCTTACCGTTCTGGTTTTGAAACATCAGGAGGGAACACTTACAACTACCAAACCGTAGTTTTTGACCCCGCTACAGGAAAAATAGATCAAGATGATACACAGGCTGTAAATCCGGGCTTTCAAGCTGTTACGTTGGGAAGCAAAACTTACTTCTTTTTACAGATGTTTGATAACGCTAATCCACCTTCCGATGTTACAACGGGTGCCAATGATACCTTAAGCACAGCTTCAGGTGGAACCTTAGGCAACACAGTAGAAGGGCTTACAACAGTGCCGGGAATGATACTGTCTCTCGGAGATGAATCCTCTTCGGATACTGATGTTAATCTGATCCAGAACTCTTATGTAAATCAGTATGCGGCGGAATTTGTAATTACTCTTGAGCAAGACGGTTACGCTAAGGGAGATCTTATAGACGTTTACGTTCTTTCTGAAGACGGTTCTGTTGTGGGTGTGTATTCAAACGGGAAATCTCTTCCTTTATACAGAGTAGCGGTGGCGGTTTTCACCGATCCTGAAGAACTCACAAAAAAGGGTGCAAACCTCTACACATCTATAACAACACCAACTATATTATTAGCAGGAGGTGCTGAAAAGGTAAGATCGGGAATGTTGGAGATGTCCAACGTTGATATAGCTAAGGAATTTATAAACCTGATTACAGCTCAGCGGGCTTACCAGGCAAACGCAAGGGTTATAACAACTTCTAATACTATACTTGATGAAACTGTTAATCTTGTTAGATAATAAGAGCCATGGCTGACGAGGAGAGGGAGGCGCAACAGACGGAGGAGAAGACCGGCGGAGGCAAGGGCAAGCTCCTCCTGATCGCCCTCCTTCTCCTCATACTTTTAGGAGGGGCTGGTGGAACCGCTTATTTCTTTTTATTTGCAAAAAAAGAAGAAAAAAAAGAAGAAGTTCCCAAGCCTGCGGTTCCTCCGGAAGCTGTGGGTGTTATGTATAAGTTGGAACCTTCCTTTATAGTAAATTTGGCTGATCCTGAAATGACTATGTATGCAAGAGTCTCAATTACTTTAGAAGTTTCCTCTCCGGAAGTTGTGCTTGAAGTTCAAAAAAGAGAACCTATACTAAGAGATGCTATCATAGAAATACTGTCCAATAAGACTTCTAGGGAACTCCGTTCCCCTGAAGGCAGAGAACAGCTTAAACTGGAAATTATAAAAAGGGTTAATACTATATTAGTGCAGGGAGGGGTGAGAAACGTTTATTTCACGGAATTTGTAGTTCAAGCTGAGTGATGGATTTTACCGAATACATTTTCAAGATTCTCTTCTCCTTAGGTGTTGTTTTAATCTTTATTTTTTTACTGTTACCTTTTTTACTGAAACGTATATCAACTTTAAGGGGATTTTCAAAAGAAGGGAGTTTTAAGATTAAAAAAGTTGTAACACTTTCTAAAAATGTATTTATAGTTGAAATGGAAGTTAAAGGTAAGACAATCATACTGTGCGTAGGAGAGCGCGGAGCTGATGTAATATATAGGGAAGATGATAATTCTTCTTTTCCTGATGTTCCTAAGTCAAGCGGTTCTGGCACAGGAAGCGGTAATTCCCCCGATTGAACTCAAAATAGGCGAAGGAGATTTAGATACCGCTGTCCGATTACTTATACTGTTTACAGTATTATCCTTGGCTCCTTCCATTCTTATAATGACAACTTCCTTTATAAGGATTGTTGTTGTCCTTTCAGTTTTAAGACAGGCTATAGGAATTCCACAGGTTCCTCCTAACCAAGTCATAATATCCCTTGCACTTTTTCTGACGTTTTTTATAATGAAGCCTGTCTTTGAGGATATAAATAATCAAGCTTTTCAACCTTATATAAAGGAGGAAATAACAGATAAGGAGTTTTTTGAAAGAACGCTTAACTCTATTAAGTCCTTTATGGTAAAGCAAACAAGAAAAGATACAGTAAGCATATTTTTGGAAGTGGCGGAACTCAAACCGGAGGACAGGGAAAGAATAAAAAACCCTAAGGATATACCAATGAGTGTTTTACTGCCTGCTTTTATTATCAGCGAACTCACTACAGCCTTTGAAATAGTTTTTCTCCTTTACATACCTTTTCTTATAGTTGATCTTGTGGTGGCTTCCATACTTATCTCTATGGGTATAATAATGATCCCTCCCCAGATAATTTCGCTTCCTTTCAAAATAATGCTTTTTGTGTTAGCTAACGGTTGGGAACTTGTTGTATTGTCATTAGTAAGAAGTTATCAATGAGGTGATATTATGGAAGCGGATCTTGTAGTTTCCTTGGGACAAAAAGCTCTTGAAATGACAATACTACTTGCGGCGCCGGTGCTTATAGCAACATTTGTTGTAGGCCTTGTAGTAAGTGTTTTCCAAGCGGCTACTCAAATACAGGAGATGACTCTTGCTTATATTCCGAAAATAGTTGCTGCAATGCTTACAGTTTTCTTCTTAGGGGGGTGGATGATGAGTAAGATTGTGGACTTTACAAAAGAGATTCTTATAAACATACCCCTTTGGATAAGATGATACTACCAGATGTAGAAAGTCTCATAACGGTTTTCCTTATTTTCTTACGGGTGTTTTTCTTTCTCTTTATGATTCCTTTTTTCGGAACATTTTTCCTTCCCACCGTTGTTCGGATTTATTTTTCCTTTGCTATTGCTTTTTCTTTTCTGCTTATGGAAACTGTAGAGCCTGTAAGGGTAGATTCAAGTTTTCAGTTAGTTGAAATAGCCTTGAAGGAAGCTTTGTTTGGATTTACAGCGGGATTTATTTTAAGGCTCATTTTTGATGCTATTACAGTGGCGGGTGAGGTCATAGCGGTTCACGCGGGTTTAGGTTTTTTAATGATGTTTTTACCTCAACAACCACAAACCACAGTCCTTGCAGGTTTTTCGGTGCTTTTAGGCTCTGCTTTGTTCTTGAGCTTGGGAGGAGCGGAAACAGTGTATATTGGTATTCTTAAAAGTCTTGAAACTGTTCCGCCGGGATACTTTGATTTATACAGTTTAAGTGGTGAAAAGATTATTTCCTTTTTCTACAGCAGTTTTGCACTGGGAGTTAAAGTAGCTCTTCCTGTTTTGATAGCGTCCCTTCTTACAAATATTATTCTTGCGGTTGTCAACAGGTTTATACCTCAGATAAACGTATTTATGGTAGGTCTTCCTCTCCAGATTATGGTAGGACTTATAGTTTTTGCTCTTTCACTGCCTGTTATAGGTATTGTTTTAACTTCTCATATGAGAGAGTATATGTTCAGTTTTATGAGATTTATGGTAATGAAATGAACTCTTGGAAATTTTATTTTTCCCAAAGATCAGAACCGTATCTGCTTTTGAGTTTTTTTTCCAGAAGGAAGGCGTATTTCATAAAGGTGTAAAAAGAAGATATACTGCAAGCTAAGAATCCCCTTAGTCCATCTCTAATGCCTCCTTTAATAAAGTAAAGTTTTGTAAAATTCCAAAGAGGGCGTAAGAATAGATCTGCAGGCTTGACTTCTAAGCCTTGGAGAAATTTTTCTTCAGAAGATATCTCTGCATAACGCAAGGATTTAATAAGATGATCCTTAAGGCTTCGGAACGAGTAATGGTAAAGATCTCCTCTTAGTTTTCCTACTCTACCTTTTATTTTTAAAATATCGTGGGGATCCCGACCTTCCCAACGTGGGTTTGCATTCCTTTTTACAAGTCTTAGCCTCCATTCGGGCTGCCAAGTGTATCTTAGAAACTTCCCAAGGTAATAGGTTCGCCTATTGACCATATACCCATCGTATTGTGGATCTTTTAGAGCTGTCTTTATAGACTGTTGCAATTCTTCTGAAAGAACTTCGTCTGCGTCTAAGAAGAGAACCCATTCCTGAGAACATTTCTGTAGAGCGGAGTTTTTTTGATTTACAAATCCTTTCCAGTCTTCTACAAAAACCTTAGCACCAAAAGACTCCGCTATTTCCCTTGTTTTATCGGTGGAATGTGAATCCACCACTATTATTTCCGTAGCGAGATCTTTCACAGATTCAAGGACCCTGCTCAACCTATCCTCTTCGTTGTAAGTAATCAGAGCAACAGAAAGAGATAATCTTTTACCGCTCATTGATTTTGGTAAGCGTTTTCTAAATAACTGCGCACACCTTTTCCGAGTTCTCTCAGATAACCAAGTCGCCACAAAGCTACTTCAAGGGCGGATAAAGCGATGACCATGTCCATTATGTTCATACCCATATGGGATATACGGAAAATTTTGCCTTTGAGCTTTCCCTGTCCTCCCGCAGTGCGGACTCCGAGATTTAACATTTCCCTTCTAATTTCATCAGCGTTTAAACCTGCCGGTGGCAATACAGCACTTAAAGATATAGAAGGATTCTCAGGGAATACACTTAATCCCAGAGCTTTAACAGCTTTGTTCATAGCCGTTGATATAAGTCTGTATTCTTTTTCAACTTTATCTATTCCCTTGGTAAGGAGTAAGGACAGAGCTTCTTTAAAAGCTAAAATCAACTGTATTGCTGGTGTCCAGGCGGTTTGCCCCTCCTTTTGTTTTTTTAACTCCTCCTTTACGCTGAAGTAGTAAGCTCTGTCCGTGAGAGTCTTCTGAGCTTTTTCCGAGAACCACAACATTGAAAGCCCTGGTGGTAACATAAAAGCTTTTTGAGAACCTCCTATTAAAACATCAATGTTCCAAGAATGAGGTTTTATGTTGTAGACTCCGAGAGCTGTTATTGCGTCAACTACCAGTAAAACATCGTAAGAACTTGTAATTTCTCCAACAGCTTTTATGTTGTGGAAAGCACCTGTAGAAGATTCACATGCTTGAATGAGAACTCCTTTACAGTCTGCGTTTTCTTTTAAGAGTTTTTTTATTCTCTCTGGATCTACGCTTTTACCCCATTCAAGAGTTAATTCAACAACTTGGAGCTTCCATTTTCTTGCCAGTTCACTCCATCTTTCTCCAAACTTTCCACCCACTACCGCTATTACTTTATCTCCTTCTTCAAAGAAGTTTAAAACAGCAGCTTCCATAGCTCCTGTTCCCGAAGAGGAAAAGAAGACAAAGTTGTCAGATGTGCAATCTATTAACTGTTTGAACAACTCTCTTGTTTCTAAGAAGGTAGTTTTGAACTCAGTAGTTCTGTGGTGAACTATCTGCCTGCTAAGAACTTCCCTTATAGAATCGGGAATTTCTACAGGTCCGGGGGTGAAGATTCTTTCCTTTCTGAACATAGGATAAAATTATAGATCTAACTCAATGCGAATAAGTGGATTTACCTTTGTCAGGAACGCTGTTAAATTTCACTTCCCTGTAAAGGAGAGCATTTTGTCTATACTCCCTATAGTTGATGAATTTATAGTTGCTTTGGGAGACAGTGATGATGGAACGGAAGAACTCATAAGATCAATAAACTCTTCCAAGATAAAGATATTTAAGAGAAAGTGGGATATAAATCTTTTTAAAGGTGGTGAAATATTCCGTCAAGAGACAAACTTTGCACTGAGTCAGTGTTCGGGAGACTGGTGTTTTTATCTTCAAGCTGATGAAGTGGTTCATGAAAGAGACCTTGAAAGGATAGTTTATTACTGCCAAAAATACAAGAACGATCCGCGCGTTGAAGGATTTTTATTTAACTACTATCACTTTTGGGGTGATTACTGGCATTACTTACCCTTTCATGGCTGGTATCAAAATGAGATAAGAATAGTGAGAAGCGGTATAGGTGTTGAATCCTATGGTGATGCTCAGTCTTTTAGAATAAGGGGTAGAAAGCTTCGTGTTGTTCATATTCCTGTATACATATACCATTACGGTTGGGCAAGACCTCCAGAGGTTATGTTAGTTAAAAAATCAGATCAAGAACAGTATTATACGGGAAAAGCAGGTGAAAAAAACTACGAAATTTTTGACTACGGTCCTCTCGGTAAGATACCTGTTTTTAAGGATTCTCACCCCCGCGTAATGGAGGAGAGGATAAAAGCCTTTAGCTGGAAGGATAGACTCAATTACTCCGCACAAGGTAGACCTAACAGGCCTCTGTTTAAGCATGAAAGATTTAAATACAAGCTGATAGACTTTCTTGAAAAGAAGATCTTTAAAAACCCTATTTTTTCCTATTCAAATTGGGAAATAATAGAGAAGGAGAAGTGATGTCCTACTTCTTAATAGCTGTAGTAATTTCTTTCCCTCTTTCTGTAACACTGCACCACGGATTGATATCTGTGGGTGTTCTTTATTTTATTTACAAACTCTTTAAAGAAAAGAAGTATCCGTCCCTTACTCTGTTGGGAAATCCACTTCACCTTTTCAACTTTTCTACCTTAGCTTCAGCTTTTCTTTATATGCCTGAAAAGCTAAGGGAAGCTTTCAGCTCTTCCTTTCTAAGATACGGGTATTTGTTACCTTTTGTGGAAACTTCCAGATGGGAAAAGCTTTTCTACAACATAAACAGACTTTTGGTGTTAGAAGGTCTTATCCTTATTCCTGTGTTTCTTTATAACTTCTTTGTTGAAAATAGAATGAAGCTTCTGTGGGGTAATATGATGAAAGTTGCCGAAATTTACGCTCTTTTCACACTTTCCGCGGTTTTTCTTGCTCTTTATAAAAGGAGTATTTTCTACACGTTTCTTGCCGTTGTTTTCTTTTTGATAATGGCTGTGCCTGTAAGACGTGCTGAAATTCTGGGTGTGTTGATGACTCTTTTCCTTTTGGGAATTCTCTACCTAAGGGACAATCCCGGATATGTAAAAAGAGTTCTTGCTGCCCTTGCGGTAGCTCTGTTGACAGGCTGTGGTGGTTTTTACTATATGGCGGAGAAAGAAAAAGATCCACGGTTTAGGGTGGTAATAGAAATACTTAAAGGTGAAAAAGAACTTTCAGAAGAGACTATAAACAGATTAACTACAACAAGATGGAACAATTTAAAGGCAGGTTTGGTAATTATCGGAAGGGATTTTAAAAATACAGATATTGTCCCTCTTTTGATCGGACACGGTATCTACAGTGGTCATAAACTTGTTCCTCCTCCTCCTAACGGTCTGCCTTACTACGAATCCGTGGTTTTTGTTCAGGAGATGATTCAGAGAGGAATTTTGGGACTTATTGCTATGATACTTATTTTTATCAGATCTCTGAAGTTGTTCATTTCTGTTGATCTTAGAAAGCGTGAGAACCTTATGCTTTCATCTATGGCTTCTTACTTGGTATTTTACAATTTCTCTTCTTTGTTTACCCCTTACGTAAACGCTACTTTTCCAGTTGCTCTTTTCATGTTCGGTTTAGCGGAAGCTTGTATCAGAAAATCTCCAACTGGGAGAATACAAAAGGAATTTCATAATTAGCGGATTCTGGTGAATCTGAAGCGTGAATTGCGTTTTTCCCTTTATCTGTTCCGAATAAAGCTCTTATAGAATTGGGTGCTGTTCGGCGAGCTTCTTCGCTATCGGTTGGTCCTATTATCTCCCTTACCCTTTTTATAGCGTCATCTCCCTCAAGGACAGCAGCTACAACAGGCCCTGAGGTCATGAACTCTACGAGTTCTTTGTAAAAAGGTCTGTCCTTGTGAACTATATAAAATCTCTCCGCCTGCTGTCTGTTGAATTTAAATTTCTTAAGAGCTTTTATTTCTAAACCTTCTTGAAGGAATCTGTCCAGAATTTTACCGGTGGCTTTCTTCTCAACTGCATCTGGCTTGATGATTATAAGAGTTCTTTCCATTTTAACCTCCTCTCAGCAGTAATCTGTCAAGTTGGCGTTTGACGGAAGTATCTAAAACAAAACCGGAAGTTTTAAAAACAAAGCCTCCTATAAGAGAAGGATCGTATTCCGTAGTAATTTCTATTTCTCTTCCTAAGGTTTTCTGAAGAGTTTTTACTATTTTTTCTTCTTCCGTTTTTTCAATTTCTGCAGCTAAATACAAGAATCCCTTAGACATTTTCATAATTCTTTCCACTTCGTGATCATACAGTCTCTTTATTTCTCCGAAAAGAGAAAATGCGTTTATATCTATCAGATATTCAAAAACTTCTTTTATTTCTTCGTAAGGAACACTAAACCTTTCCATAATTTTTTCCAAGGCTTCCAACTTTTTAGTCTTAGGCACAAAGGGACTTACAAAGAAATTCCGCACTGTTTTATTTTTTCTGTAAAGCTGTGCTAAGAATTCTAAGAACTCTCCTGTTGATATAAGTGTTTTTTTATCCTTCGGAATTCTACGAATTAACAAACGAACTACTTTTCTGGCTATTTCCTTTTTCTTAAGCATTTTTCTTTTCCTCCAGAGTCTTGAGCTGCTTTTCTATGTATCTTCTCTGCATTTCCGCATTCTTGAAAGTATCCTTTAACATTTCACGGGCTACTTCTTCTGCCTTTAACATTCCGTAAAGAGCTAATTCTTGCTTGGCTTTTTTAAGTTCTATTTCAAGAGTTTCTTTTGCTTTTTCCTTAATTCTTAGAGCTATTTCTTCCGCATGTTGTTTTGCCTTTTCTATTTCCGCTTTTGCAGATTCCTGAGCGAGTGCTACTGATTCATCAGCTCTTACTTTTGCTTTTTCAAGTTCTTCTTTTGCCTTTTGAAGTTCGGTTTTTGCTTTTTCTAACTCTTTTTCTGAATTTTCAATCTTTTCTGTAAGAGACTTGAAAAAGTTATTAAAAGCCTCACCTATGGGCTTTTTTCCAATCCAGTAGACTATTCCTAAAAACAGCAATATATTAAATCCCTTCCAGAAAAGCTCCAGGGGTCCGTGGCTTTCTCCTGTACCTGCGTAAAGGGGTGCGGTGCTTAAAAGTAAATAGAGTATGTGCCTCATGCTGCTTCTCCTATTATCTTCTTAACTATGATTTGAGCCAAATCGCTGATTCTTTCTTGCATTTTTTTCTTCTCTTCTTCAAGAGACTTTCTGATTTCTTCCGTTTTTCTTGAAATTTCCTCTTGAGATTCTCTTTCCGCTTTTTCAAGTATCTGCGCTCTTATCTTATTTGCTTCTTTACGAGCATTTTCAAGTATTTCATTGGCGGAAAATCTGGCTGAATTTAGTATATCCTTTGCCGAATGAAGGTGTTTTTTTGCTTCTTCCTGTAAGAGCTTTGCCTTTTTTCTATTCTCTTCGGCTATTCTTTCCCTCTCTTCCATTACACGGGTATAGGGTTTTACAAAAAAGATATTTACCAAAGCTACAAAGATTAAAAAAAGAATTGCCTGAATTACAAGGGTAATGTTCGGAACTACACCTATGTCCATACTTCTTTCCTCCGGCGTTAACCATTATCCTATACAAGTGTTTTGGATTCAAGTCCATAGTGAAGTTTTTTGATTTCCTCCATTATATCTAAGGCTACTTTCTTGTAACCTCTTGGATTGTCTTCTTGATTTACATAGGTTTTAGGAAACCCTATGAATACTTTTACTGAGTGAAAGAATCGGGGGATTTTACTTCCACGGGGAAGTATTTTATCTGTGCCTTCTATTAAAACGGGAATGACAGGAGCTTTACTCTTTATTGCTAAAAGTCCTACTCCTATTTTCGGTTTAAGGAAATTTCCTGGCTCTGCTCTAGTCCCTTCGGGAAAAATAGCTACGGGATATCCTTGGCTAAGCAATTCAAGAGCTGTTTCTAAAGCGCTTGTGTCACCTTTTCCCCTTTTAACGGGAATTGTTCTCATGTGTTTTATGAACCAACCGAGGGGTGGTTTGAAGAGTTCTTCTTTTGCAAGGAAGGTTAAAGGTTCGGGGAATACACTGTTCAAGAGCGGAGGATCAAGGTGACTTCTGTGGTTGGAAGCTACTATAAAAGCTTTTCCTTTTGGTATATTTTCACAACCGTAGGTGGTTACTCTAAGGAGAATTCTAAAAATAGGTTTTATATAGGGACACAGGGGTTTCAAAAGATAGCGTCCCACTACTGTGTCGGGAGAACTCATTTTTTTCTACGTATTTCCTCCTTTAAGAGATTCATAAACTCTTCTAATTCCATAGAACCCATGTTTCCTTTCTTTTTACTCCTAACAGAAATTCTTCCCGTTTCCACTTCCTTGTCTCCTATTACAAGAATGTATGGGATTTTAAGAAGTTCCGCATCTCTTATTTTTGCGTTCATTCTTTCATCTCTTTCGTCCATATCAGCTCTGAAGTTTTCTTCAATCAATTTTGATAGTATCTTAAGTCCGTAATCTTTGTGCCTATCTGCTATGGGAACTATTCTAATCTGCGTAGGAGAAAGCCAGAGGGGGAGTTGTCCCGCATGGTGTTCTAAAAGTATTCCTGTGAATCTTTCTACTGATCCCAGTAAGGCTCTGTGTATCATATAAGGTCTGTGCTTTTTATTATCTGGTCCTATGTATGTCATGTCAAATCTCTCAGGCAGGTTAAAGTCAAATTGTATTGTTGAACACTGCCAGAGTCTTCCAATGGCGTCTTTTATCTTAATGTCTATTTTGGGTCCGTAGAAAGCTCCTCCTCCTTCGTCCAGTTCGTAGTCGTGATTTAATTTTTCAACTGCTTTTTTTAAAGAGTCTTCAGAAAGCTTCCACTGTTCCTCGGAGCCTATAGCATCTTCTGGTTTCGTGGATATGTAGATTTTAAATTCTTCAAAACCGAAATCTTTCAACATACTCAGAGCAAAGCTTAGGGTTTCCTCTATAACTCCTTCAACTTGATCAGGTGCACAGATTATATGGGCATCATCTTGGGTAAATCCGCGAACTCTCATAAGTCCATGAAGAACTCCTGACATTTCGTATCTGTAAACTGTTCCGAGTTCCGCCAGCTTCAGGGGAAGCTCTTTATAACTTCTGGTTTTACTTTTGTATATAGTTATGTGAAAAGGGCAGTTCATAGGTTTTACGTAATACTCTTCACCTTCCACCTTCATAGGTGGAAACATATTCTCCTTGTAATACTCAAGATGACCACTTTTTTGCCACAGGCGTGCCTTTCCTACGTGAGGAGTGTAAACCAGCTTATAGCCTCTTTTGAAATGCTCTTTACGCCAGTAATCTTCAAGCACGTTTCTGTAAACTGCACCTCTTGGAAGCCATAGAATCAACCCCGCTCCTACACTTTCTTCTATGATAAAGAATTCAAGTTCTTTTCCGATTTTTCTGTGATCTCTTTTTTTAGCCTCTTCGTAGAATTTAAGTCTTTGTTTGAGTTCTTTCTCCGTCCAGAATGCTAACCCGTATATACGTGTAAGCTGAGGCTGATCCGCTCTTCCCTGCCAGTAAGCACCGGAGACGGAAATTAGTTTAAAAGCTCCAGCTTCTCCTGTTGAGGGAAGATGTGGTCCTTTGCACAAGTCTATAAATTCTCCCTGTTTGTAAACTGTTATTTCCTCTTCCGGAGGTATTCTGTTGATTATGTCTAATTTGTATTTTTCTTTGAGTTTTTCAAAAACGTCTAAAGCCTTTGATCTTTCAAGGGTTTCCCTTTCAATAGAATAGTTTCTCCTTATTATTTCTTTCATCTTTTCTTCTATTTTTTTTAAATCCTCTTCTGTTATTTGATGCCCTTCTACTTCTACATCATAGTAGAACCCTTCCTCCGTTGGAGGACCTATTCCCAGATGAACTCTTTCAGCGCCGTAGAGTTCTTTAAGGGCTTGTGCTAATATGTGAGCGAGGGAGTGTCTTAAGATTTCAAGACTTTCAGGATCTCTTTTAAAAAGAGGTTTAACTTCCCCTTCTTCTGAAAGGGGAGTTTGTAGATCAACGATCTTATCTCCTATTTTCCCACCGATCGCGCCTTTTATACCTACTTTCTGAAAAAGTTCCTTCAGGGGGATTCCCTTTTTCAAGATGTATTCCTTCCCTTCAATTACGATCTTGATGTTGTCTTTTACGGTCATAGTTTCCATATTTTACCTTGTGGGTATTAAATTTTTGATAGCTTTGTATATTTTCAGCGTAGCCTTTGACTTATTAAGAGTATAAAAGTGGAATCCCGGAACTCCGTTTGTCAGAAGATCTTCACACTGTTTTATAGCGAATTCAACACCTATTTTTTCCACCTCTTCGGGTTTACTCTCCACAGCTTCAAGTTTTTCCACTAATCTTTGAGGAATAGTTGCACCGCACATCAGAGCAAATTTTTTAATCTGTTTAAAGTTAGTTATAGGCATTATGCCCGGTATTATGGGTATATTTATCTGTGCCTTTCTGCAGCGCTCTAAGAATCTGTAATAAAAGTCGTTTTCAAAAAACATTTGGGTAATAGAAAAATCAGCTCCCGCGTAAACTTTTTCCTTGAAAAATTTTATCTCCCATTCCATATTAGGAGATTCAGGATGCCCTTCTGGATAACTGGCAACACCTACGGAGAAGTAATCACCGAATTTGTTTTTTATAAGCTCCACGAGTTCCTTTGCGTAAGAACACCCTTTAAAGTTAAAGTCGGATACATCCTTAGGTATATCTCCTCTTAGAGCTAGTATATTTTCTATTCCGATTTTTCTGTAACCCCGTAGGATTTGTTCAATCTCTTCTTTGCTGTGGGCTATGCAGGTTAAATGAGCCATCACAGTGAGGTTTGTTTCTCTGTGAATTTTTTCAACAACTCTACGTGTTCTATCTCTTGTAGATCCTCCCGCTCCGTAAGTAACGGAAACAAAAGAGGGATTTAACTCTCTCAATTCTTCTACAGTTCTAAAGAGCTGGTCTTCTCCTTCAGGAGTTTTGGGCGGAAAGAATTCAAAGGAAACACTGAATATACCTTTTTTCAACAGTTTCCCTATTTTCAACTTAGCACTCCTGATTTAAGTGTTCCTTCTTTAAGCTCCTTTACCTTATCGGCTAACTTTTTCATATTTTTCTGAGAGCTTAACTTTACTATAGAACTACCTACAACCACTCCGTCCGCAAAGCAACTTATTTCCCTTACGTGGGCTTTTGTTGACACTCCAAATCCTACGACAACAGGTTTTGAACAGATTTTTCTGTAATGATGGACTTTATCTTTCAATTCCTTGAAAGGAAGATCTTTTCTTTCTCCTGTTGTTCCTGTAACGGAAACGAAGTAAACCATATCGTCTGTTTTTTCGCATATTAATCGCAATCTTTTCTCTGTGCTTGTAGGAGATGCGAGGAGTATTAGGGAAAGTCCGTAGTTTTTCATGGTTTCTTTAAGTGGAACACACTCTTCGGGAGGAAGATCAGGCACTATAAAGCCGTCAAGTCCGCTTTCCTTTGCAAGACAGCAGAAGGACTCCTGTCCTATTCTGAAGACAGGATTGTAATACGTCATGAGAAGGAAAGGTATATGGGGAAAATCTCTCCTTAAGGTTTTTACTGCTTCAAAAACGTGGTGGGATTTTATACCGTTATTAAGAGCTACTTCATGGGCTATCTGTATTGTGGGTCCGTCCGCAACCGGATCTGAAAAGGGAAATCCTATCTCAAGTATATCCGCTCCGTTTTCTAAAACTGTATTAAAAGCTTTCAGTGAGGTTTCGTAGTCCGGATATCCAACCATTAAATAAACTACTAACGCCTTTTGCTTTTTCAAATAAAGCCTGTTAAAGGTCTCTTTTATCCTATTCATCTTAAACCATCAACTCTTCCACAAATCCTATGTGATGTTTTCCTTCTTTAAATTCCCTGCTTTGCAAAACCCTGCGGTGAAAATCTGCGTTTGTCTTTAGTCCCTGCCCTTTTATTGTAAGTTCTTCCAAAGCTCTGAGTCCTCTTCTTATGGCTTCTTCTCTTGTCTCTCCCCATACTATTAGCTTTACAAGTAGGGAATCGTAATAAGGGGGAACTTGATAACCTTGATATATGTGAGTATCTATTCTGATACCGGGTCCTCCGGGTAGGATAAGCTCTTCTACTCTTCCCGGAGAAGGCATGAATGTATCAGGATCTTCTGCGTTTATCCTCATCTCTATGGCAAATCCCTTCTTTTTAACTTTTACTGTTTTGAGTTTGTGTCCGTAAGCTATCTTTATCTGCCATTTGACTATATCTATACCGGTTACCATCTCCGTAACTGGATGCTCTACTTGAATTCTTCCGTTCATTTCCATAAAGTAGAAGTTTCCTTCTTCGTCCATAAGGAACTCTACTGTTCCTGCCCCTTCGTAACCTATTTCTCTACAAAACTCCACCACGGCGGTTTCTATTTCTTTTCTCTTTTTCTCGTCAACGGAAGGACTTGGAGCTTCTTCTATGAGTTTTTGATGTCTCCTTTGAATACTGCATTCTCTTTCTCCGAGAACTATCACATTGCCTTGACTGTCCGCCAGAACCTGGAATTCTATGTGCTTAGGATTTATTAAGAATTTTTCCACAAAAATTCTTCCATCGCCGAAGGCGATCTCTGCTTCTTGAACAGCTATGGGAAATTTTTCCCTGAGTTCCTTCTCGTTCATAACTATTCTTATGCCTCTTCCTCCTCCGCCTGCGGAGGCTTTCAGGACTACGGGATAGCCTATTTTACTGGCAACTTCTAATGCTTTTTCAAGATCGGTAGCTCCGCTACTTCCCGGCACAAGAGGGATTCCTACTCTGGCAGCTATTTCTTTTGTTTTTATCTTATCCCCTATGAGTTCCAAGGTTTCGGCGGAAGGACCTATGAATTTAACACCGCTTTTGGAAGTTATCTCCGCAAATTTGGGATTTTCTGCCAAGAATCCGTAACCCGGATAAAGAGCTTCTGCTTTTGATATTTCTACCGCTGACATTATGGAGGGAACGTCTAAGTAACTACGAGAAGCTTCAGGAGGTCCTATGCATATAGCTTCATCAGCCAATTTAACATGAAGAGAATTCTTATCTGCTTCGGAATAAACCGCTACACTTTTTACGCCGAGTTCTTTGCAAGCACGTATAGCTCTTACAGCAATTTCCCCTCTGTTAGCTATAAGAATTTTCTTAAACATCTAGGAGATTATCTTACCAGAGGAAATAGCACTTAAAAGACTTTCCACTATATACTCTACTTGTTCATCAGTTAAGTAAGGATGCACGGGTATTGAAAAGACTTCTTTTCTGAACTTTTCCGCCTGAGGTGTGGGTAAATGTTCTGCGTTTCTTAGTTCATGGAGTAGATAGGTGTAATACACTCGGGCATCTATGTCTTTTCTCTTGAGTTCTGAAACTATCCTGTCTCTTTCTGAATGGCGAAGTGTGTAAAGATGGTAAACATGGAAACTGTTGTCCCTTTCTGTGGGTGGGGAAAAATCTCCATTTAGAAGGGAATTGTATCTGCTTGCTATTTCTCTTCTACGATTATTTCTGTTTTCCAATTTTCTTAACTGAATAGTTCCTATAGCCGCTTGGAATTCGGTTATCCTTACATTAAAAGCGGGGTGATCTCCGAAATCTATCCACCTTTTTATCTTTCTTGCCACATCTTCATCAGAAGTTGTTAAAGCTCCACCTTCTCCCATGGGAACGTTCTTAGAAGCGTAAAAGCTGAAAACTCCTATATGACCCCAAGCACCTGCTTTTTTCCCTTTAAGTTCAGCACCGTGTGCCTGAGCGGCATCTTCAATAACGTAAAAACCGTATTTTTCCGAAAGAAACATGATACCTTCCATATCTGCCATTCCGCCGTAAAGGTGAACAGGAATAACAACAGCAGGACGAAACTTCCTTGCAGCATCTTCCAGCTGGTTCAAATCCATTGTATAAAAGTCATCTACGTCTATCACAAGAGGAATTCCCTCCGCAAGGTAAACAGCGTCAATCGTTGCCATAAAACTCATTGCTGGGACTATTACTCTGTCTCCCTTTTCAACTCCCAACGCTTTAAGAGCTATGAAAAGAGCAGTTGTTCCGGAACATACTGTAAAGCAGTGCTTTACTCCTACAAAATGGGCAAATTCTTCCTGAAAAGTTTTAGTCCATTTTCCCCTTGTTATTTGGTGACTTTCTATGATTTCAAGAACAGCTTCCTTTTCTTCTTCTGAAAAGACAGGTTCTACTATCCTTATCATAGCCTAAGAGGAGTATTATATTATAGATGAAAGTATTGCTTTTTCTTGTTCTTTTTACCTTGATCTTTTCCTGTAAAAAAAAGGAAGAACAGCTTACCATAGCTGTAGGGGGAACACCCGAAGAAATAAGATACTGGTCACAGATAATAGAGGAATTTGAAAAAAAAGAAGGGATAGAAGTTAAAATTCTAAGGCAACCCGCAGACACGGATTTAAGAAGACACGGACTTGCGGTTTCCCTAAGTGCTAAGGAGAAAGATCCGGACGTTTTTTTAATGGATATAGCTTGGGTAGGTTTTTTCATAAAATCCGGTTGGTTGGAAAAATTAAGGGATATAGACTCTTCACCTTTTATAGAAAAGGTGCTCTTTGTGGACAAGAAAGGGGAAGATCTCTACGCCTTACCTTTATTTGTAGATTGCGGATTGCTCTATTACAGGAAAGATCTTCTTGAAAAATACAACTGTTCTGTTCCCTCTACTTGGGAACAACTCCTTGAGTGTTCTTTAAAGGTTCAAAGACAGGAGAGAAAAAGGGATCCCAAATTTTACGCTTTCGTATGGCAGGGCGCTCAGTATGAGGGTCTTATGTGTGTATTTTTAGAGTTTTCAACCTCCGCTGGGGGAAGCTTAGATGACTTAGATTCAGCTGCTAATTTAAAGGCTCTTTCCTTCATGAGAGACTTGATACGAGTATACGCTATTTCTCCACCAAACACCTATACGGAAATGAAAGAAGAAGAAGTAAGGAGATTTTTTCAGGCAGGAAAAGCTTTATTTGAGAGAAATTGGTCTTATGCGTGGATTCTCCACAACATGGAAAACTCTCCTGTGAAAGGAAAAGTAGGTATAGCTCCACTTCCTGCTTTTAAGGGAGGCAAAAGAGCTTCCTGTCTAGGTGGTTGGCATGTAGGAATATCAGCTTTCTCAGATAAAAAGGAAGAAGCTCTTAAGCTTCTAAAATTTCTTGTATCTTATGAAACTCAAAAAAAACTTGCTTTAAACTTGGGTTGGAATCCTTCCCGTAGAGATGTATACGAGGATAAAGAACTACTTAAAAAGTTCCCTCAAATCAAAAAAATAAAAGAAGCTTGCGAATACGCTATACCGCGCCCTTCTGTATCCTATTACATTCAGATGTCTGAAGTTATAAGACCTTACATCAACGCTGTATTGGCTGGAAGGCTTAATCCTTTGGAAGCTCTTACAAAAGCTCAAAGAGAACTTAATCTGTTGGAACGCACTTATAGATGAAAAGCGATAAAGTTTATCTCCTTCTCTACGGATTTCCGTCATTTTTTTTTATAACCCTTTTTGTCCTGACGGCAGTTATAGGAACTGTTCTTCTAAGCTTTTCCAAAGGTTTTGAAAACTACGCTCGTCTTATATCCGATCCACGTTTTACTGACTCTCTTTGGTTTACCGTAAAGTTTGCACTTGTTTCTGTTCCCTTTGAAATTACATTAGGTCTTATTTTAGCACTTATTGTAAACGAAAAATTCAGATACAGAGGTCTTGTGCGCGGTTTGATTCTTATTCCTTGGGCTATACCCGCTGTGGTAAGTGCACGTATGTGGCAATTAGTATTCAACTATACCTACGGAGTTCTTAACTCCTTAAGTGATGGACTCCTTGGAGTAAGAATAAATTGGTTTGGAGAAGAACATACCGCTCTTTTAGCTCTTGCTATAGCTGACACATGGCGAACAGCTCCCTTTGTTGCTCTGATTATTCTTGCAGGTCTCCAAACTTTGCCAGAAGAAGTATTTAAACAGGCACTTGTGGACGGTGCTGGTCTTTTTAAAAGATTCTTTTTCGTAACTCTTCCTCTTTTAAAACCTTTTATTTTAATAGCTGTTCTCTTTAGAGGTATAGATGCTCTGAGAGTTTTTGATTTGGTCTTTGTCCTTACAGGAGGAGGTCCGGGCGGTTCTACCACTCCTTTATCTCTTTACGCTTACAAGTTCTATTTGGTAGGGGATTTTGGTTACGCTTCCGCACTGTCTTCGGTTCTATTTGTTCTCTGCCTATTTCTTTCCTTTGCTGTAGGTTTTCTTTTGAAAGGTAGTATAAGAGGATAAAATTTTTTATTATGGAACTGATATTTGAAACAGCGCAAAAAGACAGGAGAGGTTACTCCCTTCCCCCGATTGATGTGGAACTACGAAAGCCGGAAGATATAATACCGTCCGAATACGTGCGTGAAGAACTGAACATACCTCAGCTATCGGAGCTTGACGTAATAAGACATTTCACTAAGCTTTCCCAGTTAAATTATGCGGTGGATACGACTATGATTCCCTTAGGCTCTTGCACTATGAAATACAATCCGCGAATAGGTGAAGAAATAGCTTCCTTTAGTAAATTTAAAAACGTTCATCCTTTGAGTCCTTCTGAATCGGTTCAAGGAACTCTCAGAATAGCTTACGAACTCAAAGAACTTCTTAAGGAGCTGGGAGGATTTGCGGAGGTCTCTCTTCAACCTGCCGCAGGGGCGCAGGGAGAACTCCTTGGACTCTTACTGATTCGCGCGTATCATAAAGACAGGGGAAATAGCGATAAAAAGAAAATACTTATACCGGATTCAGCTCACGGAACTAATCCCGCCACTGCTAAACTGTGCGGTTTTGATGTTGTTACAGTAAAAAGTGATACTAACGGTGAATTAAGTTGGGAAGATTTTCTTAAAAAGCTTGACGATGAGGTAGCAGCCCTTATGATTACGAATCCAAACACTTTGGGTATCTTTGAAAGAAATATAAAAAGAATGGCGGAAAAACTTCACGAAAAAGACGCTCTGCTGTATATGGACGGCGCTAACTTTAATGCTCTTGTGGGAATAGCAAAGCCTGGCGAATGGGGTGTAGATGTAATGCACTTTAATCTGCATAAAACCTTTGCAACCCCTCACGGGGGAGGTGGACCGGGTAGCGGTCCTGTTGGGGTTTCGGAAAAACTGAAAGATTATCTTCCCACTCCTCAAGTTGAGTATGACGGAAGAAAATATTACTTAAACTATAACATTCCAAAAAGTGTAGGACGTCTTTTAGCTTTTCACGGTCATTTCTCCGTGTGGATTAAAGCTCTTGTTTACATTTTGATGTGCGGAAATGAAATAGATAATGTAGCAAAATACGCTGTTTTGAACGCTCGTTATTTGAAATACCTTCTTAAGGGTATTTTCCGCGATCCCTATCCTCAGTCTCCGTGCATGCACGAATTTGTCCTTTCTGCAGTTAATCTTCTCCGATACAAAGTAACTGCAGCGGATATTGCTAAAAGACTTCTTGATTATGGATTTTACGCTCCCACAATGTATTTTCCTTTAGTAGTAAGGGAAGCTCTTATGATAGAACCTACGGAAACGGAAAATCCAGATACCCTCAAAGCATTTGCAGTTGTCATGGAAAAAATAGTAAAGGAAGCACGGGATAATCCTGAAATACTTAAAAAATCTCCCCAGAAAACACCTGTAAAGCGGATAAAAGAAGCGGAAGCAAACAGAAAACCAATTTTCAGGTTTAGAGTGGAAAAAGACGGTGTTAAAGCGCCTTTAGCTTGAAAGGAGTTTTTTTATGGAAAACATAACCTTGGAAGATTTCGCAAAGTTGGATTTAAGACTTGCAAAAATTCTATCTGCTGAAAGGTTAAAAGGTTCTAAAAAGCTTCTTAAACTTAAGGTTTCCCTTGGTAAGGAGGAGAGAACCCTTGTAGCGGGAATAGCGGAATACTATGAACCTAAGGATCTTGAAGGAAAAAAAATACTTATCCTTGCTAATCTTCAACCTAAGAAAATCTTCGGTGTAGAATCTCAAGGTATGATATTGGCTCTTTCCGATGGTAAGGAACTTTCTCTACTTGTTCCCGATAGGGATATAAAGGAAGGGGCAAAGGCTTCTTAAAGGGTTAGGAGAAAAATGTAATTTAATTTAATTGTTGAATACTTCTACCCTGTTCCTTCCTTTGCTTTTTGCACTGTAAAGAGCCTTATCTGCCATATTTATTATTACCTCTTTGTTAAGATTGTTACGTGGAATTAAAGTTGCTACACCAAGGCTTACTGTTATGTATTCCGAAATTTCGGAAAGAGGATGAGGAATTTTTAAGTCTTCTATGTCTTTTCTAATTCTTTCAGCAATTGTCTTAGCTTGAGCTTCGTCTGTTTCCGGTAAAATTATGGCGAATTCTTCTCCGCCGTATCTGGCAACTAAATCCATTCCCGAGCGAACGTGTTTGCTTATTGTCTGAGCTACTTTTCTTAGACATTCATCTCCTTCTAAGTGTCCAAGGATATCGTTGTAACGTTTAAAAAAATCAATATCAGCCATCAGAAGAGAAATAGGCTGTTTATTTTTCTTTGCTCTTTCCCATTCTCTACTTAGATACTCTTCAAAACGCCTACGATTAGCTACTCCTGTAAGACCATCAAGGTAAGATATATTTCTCAGTTTTAGGTTTAGTTTATCCGTTTTCTTTTTCTCAAAAGCCAGCAACATAGTTAGGAGAAAATCTCTTCTTATATGACGTTCAAGTAAATAGGAAACAGGTAGTCCTATAAAGTTAGAAGCTCCTAAGAAGAAAATATTTGCTATAAAATACTCCTGCGGAGTTTTTACAAAGTATATATCTAAGAATACATATCCTAAGGTGATACTCAAAGCGCTTATTGACGCGTAGTAAAATCTCATTGCGGAGAAAGTATAGGCGTAAAAAACTACAAGCATAAGACCCGCATAGTATATATGCGATTTTGTGTGAGGTGCTACGTATATCATGGCAATTATTCCCAGACCTGCAATCATTACAAGAAACAAGTGAAGGACTTGTATAACGTTTTCATTTAGGATTTTAAAAGTTATAAGAAGGAATAAAACTCCAAGTGGACAAACTACACCGTATCTTATAAACCAAAGAGCATCTTTAACTTCTGGCATAACAACGGTATCCAGTATTCCAAATACAGCGTATAGAGAAACACCCGCTAAGACAGCAATTCTTTTTTGCCATAGAAACTTATGAAGATAAAAGCTTAAAAAAGCTTTTTCTATGATGGGAGAGAATTTTAAGAACTTTATACCTTTAAATTCTCGTTCTATCTGTGATTCATCTCTGATTGCCAATATGTCAAAAAAACGTTCAAACTCTTCAAGGGGATATTTCTCCCCGCTTTCTTTCCCTTTCATGAGCGATTTTCTCTTCTATCATTTTTATAAGCTTTTTGTAAATATCTTCTACCTCCTGAGCTAAGCTGAGGAGTTCTTCATTCCTTGAGAACAGAGCTTTCTTTGTAAGAGGTGAAATTTCCTTCTTTAAAAGCTCTTTGTATTCTCCGAGATCGTGTTTGAGTTCGGTAATCTCAAGATCTTCTATTATTTCCTTATAACCTTCAAACCTTATCTTTGCGGATATGAGCATTTGTTTTAAAAGATCTTCCAAACTTTTCCTCATGGTTCTTATATAAGATGACCCAGTTTGTCTTTTTTTGCAGTTAAATAGGTTTTGTTGTGCGGATTGGGATTGACTTGAAGCGGAACTCTTTCCACTATTTCAAGACCAAACCCTTCAAGAGCCACTATCTTACGGGGATTATTTGTCATAAGTCTCATTTTCTTTACTCCCAGATCCAAGAGGATCTGAACACCTACACCGTAATCCCGTAGATCCGGCGGATATCCGAGTTTTTCGTTCGCCTCTACTGTGTCATACCCCTTTTCCTGAAGTTCATAAGCTTTTATTTTATTAGCTATACCTATACCTCTACCTTCATGCCCAAGAATATAAACCAAAACACCTTTACCTTCTTTTGCTATGGTATTTAGAGCTGATTCAAGCTGAGATCTACAGTCACATCGCATTGATCTAAAAACATCACCCGTCAAACACTCAGAATGAACTCTAACAAGCACAGGTTCTTCTTCGCGCCATTCTCCCATTGTCAGTGCTATTTGCTCTTCTGCGGTTAACTTGTGCCTGTAAGCGTGTATTTTAAATACTCCCCATTCTGTTGGCAGATGAGCACTTGCGATTCTTTCCACAAGCCGTTCCTTCCGAAGTCTATATCTTATAAGATCCGCAATAGTTATTATCTTAAGATTGTATCTACGAGCAAAGGTTACGAGATCTGGTAAGCGAGCCATAGTTCCGTCTTCTTTCATGATCTCACAGATAACACCTGCGGGATACAATCCCGCAAGCTTTGCAAGATCAACGGAAGCTTCCGTATGCCCAGCTCTCTCCAGAACTCCACCAGCCCTTGCTCTTAGCGGGAATACATGACCAGGTCTTACAAAATCTGAAGGTTTAGCTGAAGGACTTATAGCGAGCTGTATGGTTTTCGCTCTGTCGTAAGCGGAAATACCTGTCGTGATTCCGTATTTCGGGTGAGCGTCTATGGACACGCAGAAGTAAGTTCCCTTGGGATCTGTATTTCTGTGAGCCATAGGGTAAAGATCAAGCTCTTCACATCTTTCAGGTGTGAGGGAAAGACATATCAATCCTCTACCGTATTTAGCCATAAAATTTATGTGTTCGGGTGTTACTTTCTCCGCTGCCATTACCAGATCACCTTCGTTTTCTCTATCTGGATCGTCTACTACAATGACCATTTTTCCTTTTTTAATATCCTCTACAGCTTCTTCAATAGTGCTGAAAATTTTTTCCTCCATCAGTTTACCTCCGTAACTTATTAACTGAATTGTTTACCTCCTTAATGAGTTTATCTATAATGCTCTCTTTATAGGGTGAATCCTCTACTACGGTAACTTTTCTTCCCATAAAACTACTTGCAAGACTGTTTATTATCTGAGGTCCCCAATGGGTATATACATGATCAATTATTAGAAATACGGCAACTATGTAAATAATATAACGGAGCATAAAAATTAAAATAGGCTCTGAAAGCTAAAAGAAAAGATAACTGCTCACTAAGCAGAGGCGTGTTCTGCTTTTTCACTTCTTTTAATAACCTTTACCACAACCCATCGTTTTGTTTTTGAAAGAGGGCGCGTCTCTCTTATTTCAACTACATCTCCAATTCTGCATTCGTTTCTCTCATCATGAGCGTGGTATTTTTTACTCTTAACAATATGCTTACCGTAAAGAGGGTGAGGAACTTTTCTGTCCACTTTAACTACTACGGTTTTGTCCATTTTATCGGAAACAACAACTCCTACAAGATGTTTTCTTTTTTCATGCCACTTTTTCTCAGTCATCGGAAGCCACCTCTTTCTCTTTTAAAACTGTTAATACACGTGCTATATCTTTTCTCAGTTTCCTTATAGCCATAGGATTTTCTAATCCCGATATTTTCTGTTGAAAGCGTAATTTGAGAAGTTCCTTTTTCATTTCATCTAGTTTTTTTTCCAGTTCTTCTTTGGTCAGCTGTCTTAATTCAGAAGCTTTCATACTCTTAAGCCTCCTGCTTTTACAAGTCTGGTTTTTATGGGAAGCTTAGCGGAAGCCAAACGAAAAGCTTCTTGAGCTGCTTCTTCGGTAACTCCGGAAAACTCAAACATTATCCTGCCGGGTTTAACAACCGCGACAAATCCTTCGGGATCTCCTTTACCGCCACCCATTCTAACTTCGTTAGGTTTTTTTGTATAGGGTTTGTCGGGGAATATTCTAATCCATACTTTTGCTCCCTTTCTGAGGGCTCTTACAAGAGCGACTCTCACAGCTTCTATCTGTCTTTGGGTGATCCAAGCTCTATCCATAGCCTGTATGCCGTATTCTCCAAAGGCAACCTTGTTACCCCTTGAAGCCTTTCCTTTAAGGCTTCCTCTTCTTTGTTTTCTGAATTTGGTCTTCTTGGGTTGAAGGAACATCTTTTAACCCTCCTGTCCTGCTTTTGCTAAGTCCTCTTCTATTTTCTTAAGAATTTCTTCCTTTTTCTTTTTCAGTTTGTCTCCGTGATATATCCACACTTTTACACTTAGAATACCGTATTTGGTGTAAGCTGTTGCAAAGCCGTAATCTATATCCGCTCTTAGCGTTTGAAGAGGCATTCTACCTACTAAAAACCACTCTCTGCGTGCTAACTCTGCGCCTCCTATTCTCCCTTTTACCTGAACCTTTACTCCTTTAGCTCCCGCTTTAAGAGCGTTATCTATGGCTCTTTTCATCGCCCTGCGATGCGATACCCTTCTTTCTATCTGAAGAGCTATATCCTCCGCTATAAGTTGGGCATCTAATTCTGGAACTTTAACTTCATTTACGTTTATGGTTACTTCTTTACCCGGTGCTATTTTTTCTATGGTCTTTTTGAGAAGTTCAACCTCCTGTCCTTTTCTGCCAATGATTATAGCGGGCCTTGCTGCATTAATTCTGAGTTTAAGCTTGTCCACTATTCTGTCTATTTCTATTTTTGAAATACCTGCTACTTTGTATCTTTCTTTTATGTAATTCTTTATTTTCAAATCCTCGTGAAGAATAAGATGGTATTCTTTTTTAGGAGCATACCATCTTGAATCCCAACCCTTAGTAATGCCAAGTCTGAAACCTACAGGATGTGTTTTTTGACCCATGTATCAGTCCTCCTTTTTCTTCTCAGCAAGGACTATAGTTATATGAGAAAGCCTTTTGCGCAAAAGTGTGGCTCTTCCGTGCGCTCTTGGAAACCATTTTCTTAAAACAGGTCCTCTATCCGCTACTGCTTTTTTTATATACAGGCTATCTAAATCCAACCCCTTTTCTTCCGCATTTGCCAAGGCACTCTTGAGAAGATTTTCCACTATGCGAGCAGCTTTTTTGGGTATCACTTTAAGAATGTAAAGAGCTTCTCCTACTTCCTTTCCGTGAATTTCCTTAAGAACTAAACGGGCTTTTAAAGGTGATATGCGCGCATACCTAAGTATAGCAATAGCTTCCCCTTCTCTGTAACCTTCTCTTTCCCTTTTGTTTTTTATACTCATCTGTCCCATTTTTTTACCTCACTTTCTCTTTACTACCTTAGCGCTCTTTTCTGGGTGGCTTCTGAAAATCCTGGTCGGTGCGAATTCTCCCAGTTTATGTCCTACCATATCCTGTGTTATATAGACAGGAACAAAGGTCTTTCCGTTGTGAACCGCTATAGTGTGTCCTACAAACTCAGGTATTATTGTAGTGGATCTGGAATAAGTTTTTATTACTTTCCTTTCCCCTGCCTTGTTCATTTCTCTTATTTTTTTCCAAAGCTTGGGATGAACCCACGCCTTTTTATCTACCAATTTTCTATACTCTTCATAGACTTCTTCATATTTTTTTATTCTTCTTTCTATTAGTTGTGGATCTCCTTTTTTCTGAGCTTCCTTGACTTTTTTGTGAAGTCTGTGAATCTTCTTATAGAGTTTATAAAAGGTTTCAAGATCCTCTATAAGTTTATTTCTTTTGTTCCATGCACCTTTAAATCCCATTACAATGGCCTCCCATCTCTACGTGTAATTATAAATCTATCGGAATGTTTTTTCCCTCTACGGGTTTTAAAACCTTTTGTCTTCCAACCCCACGGAGATTCTGGATGTTTGCCTCGGGTTTTACCTTCTCCACCGCCGTGAGGGTGATCAACCGGATTCATTGCAGTTCCCCGTGTGTGGGGTCTCCAACCTAACCAACGTGCTCTTCCCGCTTTACCTAATTTTATAAGCTCGTGCTCCGCCAATCCTACCTTTCCTATGGTTGCCATACACCTTTCATGAACAAGTCTCATTTCACCAGAAGGTAATCTGATCTGGACGTAAGTCCCTGTCCTTCCCAGTATCTGAGCGGAAGTTCCGGCGGATCTAACCAGCTGCCCTCCTTTACCGGGCTTTAGTTCTATGTTATGAATGAAAGTTCCCACTGGTATAAATTTTAAAGGCATTGCATTTCCCGGTTTTATTTCGGGAAGTTCCTTTCCAGCCGATGCATCTTCGTAACTTATTGATATTACAGTATCTCCCACTTTTAAATTTTCAGGCCAGAGAATATATCTTTTTTCACCGTCTGCGTAGTGAAGAAGAGCTATTCTGGCACTTCTGAAGGGATCGTATTCTATGGCGGCTACTTTTGCGGGAACAAGACTTTTATCTCTTTTGAAGTCTATGATACGGTAAAGTTTTTTGTGTCCTCCTCCTCTGTGTCTTGAAGTTATTTTACCTTGCTGACGGGATCTTCCTTTTGCTCTGTGCCACCATATAAGAAGAGATTTTTCGGGTTTGGTTTTTGTTATTTCCGCAAAATCATAAATGATAGCGTGTCTTGTTCCGTTAGTGACAGGCTTAAGCTTTCTTACACCCATTTTTAGCTCCTTAACTACTGAAATTTAAAAGATCTATACTCTGTCCCGGTTCTAAGGTTATTACAGCTTTTTTCCATTTACGTGTATAACCGTATTGTCTAAATCTACCCAGAACTCTTTTTTTCTTAGGTTTTACTATCATGGTGTTTACTTTTTTAACTTTTACACCGAACAGTTCTTCCACTGCGTTCTTTATCTCACTTTTTGAAGCGTCTAGAGCAACCTCAAAAGTGTATTTACCCAAGTCTTCCATAAGCCTATTACTCTTTTCAGTAATAACGGGTCTTATTATTATCTCATAAGCCTTTCTTTGGCTCATGTTTCTACCCTCTTGTAAATCTTTTCAATAGCCGATTTGACTAAAACTAAACAGTCACTCCAGAGTATATCGTAAGTATTCAATCCTTCTGCTGTTATCATTTTGACTGTCGGCAAATTCCTGAAGGATTTATAGATAACTTCATCTTTCTCAGGTATTACAATAAGAACTTTCTTATCATCAATTTTAAGATTCTTGAGAAATTCCAAGGCTTTTTTTGTTTTAGGTTTGTCTTTAATATTTATGGAATCTACAATGAAAATAGCATTGTTTTTCGCTTTATCAGACAGTGCCATTTTAAGGGCTAATTTCCTTACTTTCTTGGGTAGGGGATACCAATAATCTCTGGGTTTGGGTCCGTGAGCTACACCTCCGCCTACGAGTATATTGGCTCCTCTATCTCCTCTTCTGGCGTGTCCTGTTCCTTTCTGGGGAAGTATCTTCCTTCCACTGTAGGCTACCTCTCCTCTTGTTTTTGTAGAGTGGGTTCCTTGTCTTCTGCAAGCAAGTTGCCACTTTACAACTTCCCATAAAACGTGTTTTTTCACCTTTACGTTAAACACATCATCTCTGACTTCTACGTTACCTATTTTCATGACGCTTCACCTACCTTCAGAAGGTTTTCTACAAGAGATTTGAGTTTTTTCTGTTTGAGTTGTTGTTTTTTTCTGTAACCTATTGTGCTTTTTTCTATTACAAGCAGTCCACCGTTAGGTCCGGGAACAGAACCTTTCAGCAAAAGAATTTTCTCTTCAACCAGAATATCAACTACCAATAAGGACTGAACTCTTATCTTCTCCGCTCCGTAATGTCCAGGCATTTTCTTTCCTTTCCATATTCTACCGGGGTCTGATCTGTTTCCTATGGCTCCTACCGCTCTGTGATATCTGTGTCCGTGGGATTTAGGAAAGCCGGAAAAATCCCATCTCTTCATCGTTCCTGCAAAACCTCTACCTTTTGATGTTCCTACTACATCTACTAAATCTCCCGAAGAAAATATATCTTCTGGTTTTATTTCCTGCCCTTCTTTGAACTCTTGAGGATTCTCAACTTTAAACTCTCTTAAATACTTCAGAAGCTTTACACCGTGTTTTTTAAAATGACCTATGAGTGGTTTTGTAAGGTGTTTTTCCTTAGCTTCTACCGCTCCTATTTGAAGAGCTGTATATCCGTCCTTCTCAAGGGTTTTAATTTGAACTATATAGTTTTCAGGAACTTCCACTACGGTAACGGGTATCGCAATTCCATCGGCAGTAAAAACTCTCGTCATTCCTGCTTTTTTTCCTATGAGTCCTATTCCCATGGTTTAACCTCTCATTTTGACTTCTACATCAACACCTGCCGGTAAATTTATTTCCATAAGAGCTTCTATTGTTTGAGGAGTTACTCTGGTTATATCAAGAATACGTGCATGTTCCCTTATTTCAAAGTGTTCACGAGACTGTTCAAATTTATGAGGGGATCTCAAAACACACCACTTTCTTATTTTAGTAGGCATAGGTATTGGTCCTCTTACAACTCCTCCGGTTCTTTTAACGGTTTCTATGATTTTTTTTACAGATTCGTCTAACAACTTATAGTCATAAGCTCTGAGCCTTATTCTTATCCTATCCTGTTCCATAGTGATCCGCACCTCAGTCTAGGATTTTGGTAACCACACCTGCGCCGACGGTTCTACCACCTTCTCTTATGGCGAATCTAAGACCTTCTTCCATAGCTACCGGGGCGATGAGTTCCACTTCAAGCTCCACATTATCACCGGGCATAACCATTTCAACACCTTCAGGGAGCTTCACAACAGTTCCCGTCACATCAGCTGTTCTGAAGTAGAACTGAGGTCTGTAGTTAACGAAGAAGGGAGTATGTCTTCCACCTTCTTCTTTTGAGAGGATATACACCTGAGCCTTAAACCTTTTATGGGGTGTTACAGTGCCGGGCTTAGCAAGAACCTGACCTCTTTCCACATCATCTTTACCCACACCTCTTAGCAGGACACCAACATTGTCACCGGGCAGAGCCTCATCAAGGATTTTTCTGAACATTTCAATGGAAGTGGCGACAGTTTTTAAAGGTTCATCTCTTAGTCCGACGATTTCCACCTCTTCACCGGGTTTTAGGACACCTCTTTCAACTCTGCCGGTTACGACAGTTCCTCTACCTGATATAGTGAAGACATCTTCAATAGGCATAAGGAAGGGCTTATCAGCTTCTCTTTTTGGAGTAGGGATATAGTTGTCCATAGCTTCAAGGAGTTCTTTAACAGAAGCTATCCATTTACCTTCTTGTCCTTGATCCAGTTCTTGGAGTGCACCGAGGGCGGAGCCTTTAATAACCGGGACATCGTCACCTGGGAATTCGTATTTATTGAGCAGTTCTCTCACTTCAAGCTCTACCAGTTCAAGGAGTTCTTCATCATCAACCATATCGCATTTATTCATATAGACGACGATATAGGGGACGTTAACCTGTCTTGCGAGGAGGACATGTTCACGGGTTTGGGGCATAGGTCCGTCTGCGGCGGATACGACGAGGATAGCGCCGTCCATTTGAGCGGCGCCTGTTATCATATTTTTGATGTAGTCGGCGTGTCCGGGGCAGTCAACGTGAGCGTAGTGGCGCTTAGGGGTTTCGTATTCAACGTGGGTTATGTTAATGGTGATACCTCTTTCTTTTTCTTCTGGGGCTTTATCAATTTCTTCGTATTTGTAGCAGACAGCCTTACCGCCTTCAACCAAGCCTGCGGCTAGGATACAGGTTATGGCGGAGGTTAGGGTAGATTTGCCGTGATCTACGTGTCCTATTGTTCCCACATTGACGTGTTCTTTAGTCCTTTCAAATTTTTCCTTAGCCATTTCTCTTTTTACCTCC